>ERZ1370068.10816-contig-9481_pt1 | contig 24058 bp, 31 predicted proteins | sample MGYA00561227_ERZ1370068 | MGnify/ENA primary metagenome ERZ1370068 (study PRJEB38410, sample SAMEA6850437) | metagenome | study: Metagenomic assessment of the ecological functions of the soil: analysis of the soil microbiota associated with the...
TAGTTACGTATTGCTCGTCTGACTGAGATCGACCATGTTCGGCACGAGGAAGTGCTCGACCGTCCGCCGAGCGAGCGCCTCGACCGCGCCCGCGAGGTTGGCCACTCGCCGCCGCCGCCGCCGCGGCGATGTCGCCGCCGGTCAGGTCGGCGAGGACGAGGTCGCTTCGGCCCACCCCAGACGAGGAAAAGCGCGCTGGAGCGATCCAGGGGCGGCCCGCTGCTCAGGAACTCGTTGACTTCGACGGTGATCCCCGGTGTTCTGGAGCGCGGCGATGGACTGGAGCCCAACCTGGAAAGTCGATTTCCCAGCTCACGTTCTTGGTGCCGGTGGTGGCTCCGCCCACCGCAGGTGAAGTTCGTCCCCCCGGGGGAGCTGGCCGGCAGCAGCGGAAGTCCCAGGGCGGCCGCCAGGCGCTCGCTGGCCACCGGGCCATTCGAGAAGCGCTGCGCGTAGGGCGGCGATTCAGGATAGAACCCCCGCTCAGGGCATACGCTCGGCCGGGAATCCGCCAAGCTGTCGCCGAAGACGACTAGGGAGGAGAACGAGTGGCCGCCGACAATCCGGGGACCAGACACAGAGCGACGAGCAGCGCACCCGAAATGATACTGGACATCAGGGCCTCCTTAAGCTCGAGAAGTGCGCCATTCTCGCTCGCCATTGATCCTGTTGCAAAAGTTCGTTCGCGCCTCCTTTACAGCTTGAGCGCTAGGTAAGTCATTCGACTACCTAACTTACTGATAATAAGGGCATCTGGAGAGTGGCATGGCCCGTGCCACTTCTCGCTGGCGTGAGAGATTTCGAAGACGCTAACCGCATACTGGACCAACATCGGGGAGTGGAAGCACGCAATGAAAACTGTACGGGGGTCTTGGCAGTGGCCGCGGCCATCGCGGTCATTCTGCTGGGGTCGACGGCGGCAATGGCCGTCACGTTCCAATGTCGACGTGTCGGTTGGGTGGATTAACTCTACGGGGACCTGTGTTGGGGTGGACAACTCGCCGGTGATGGGACCGTCGACTGCACGACTCAGGAGCAGCAGACCAATAATCGGTTCGTACAGATCAGCCCTCATTCAGGTCCCGGGTGAATGTGCCGGCTCCGGCGAGCCACCTCGCTTGTGGGCATCGGCCTCCCTGGGTGCGGGGTGCCCTTCCCCTCCTCCGCGGACGGCGGGCTAGCGTAAGCGCTCTCAGTAGCAGAGTTCATCTGAAGTTCTTCTTGAGGGGGTGACCGGAGCCGGTCACCCCCAGATTTTCGCCACCCCTCGTCAGGCCCCCGCCCTCCACCAGGTTCGCCGCGACACCGAGAGTGCCGCGGGAATTGGCGCTCCCTTGGGCTCGCCGAGCTTGATATATCAGTCTCGCGCCAGGGGGTCAACCGAATGCCGCCTGGCCTCTCGTTGTGTGTACCAACCTCAACGTTGGAGGTCACCGGCGATGGCGACAGTCTACGAGCGGCTTCAGAGTGCGACCAAGGTCGAGCGGGACCGATTCATGGCCATCCCGCTCGTCGGCATGCTGGTGGCCGAGACCGTCGAGGCCGCGCCGGCCAGCGCCGGCGACGCCGCGGAGATCTCGCGCATCTATACCCGGTTTCCTCGTCGACCTCTACTACCACGCGCGCCGCCGCCAAGGTGTATGCGTTGGCGGCGACGAGGGTGAGCACCAAGCGGACGAGGAGGTCCGTCAGTGGCTCCTCGGAGCACGCCTTCGAGGAGTACGGGCACCACCGCTGGATCGAGGACGACCTCAAGGCCATGAAGTACGACATCTCCCGCTTCGAGACCGCGAAGCCCTCCGTGCCCTGCGATTGTCTGGTGGCCTACATGTACTACATCGCCGGATCACGAGAACCCGATGGGGACCATCGGAGATACCTACGTCATCGAGGGCCTGAGTCAGATGTTCGCCAACCCAGCTGGCGGGGAATATCAAGGGATTGCTCGGTGTGCCGGACACGGCCGTGAGCTACCTCGCCAAGCACGGCGCCGCCGACCAGGGGCACATGAACGAAGTCCGGATCTCATCAACGCCCACGTGCGCCGCGAGGAAGACTGCCGAAGCGATCGTGCAGGTGTCGAAGGTCGAGTTCGCCCTGTACGGGCAGATCGTCGAGCACGCCGCCTCCGAGGGCGCCTAGAGCGCCTCGGCCGCGCAGAACTTGCGCCATCCGACCACGGGTCGGTCCGCGCCGCCGCCCCGTGTCAAGCTCCAGGCCTCGACTCCGCCCGCGGTCCCGTCCTAGAATGTGTGAGTGGCCATCCCCGCGGTGACTCGTGATCGTCAGAGCAGCGCGCGCCGGATCCTGGGATTGGCAATCGTCTGACAATGCTGGTGACCACGGCCGCGCACCTCCAGACGCGTGAGACCCGGGAAATGCGGGCCCGAGGCCGATCTCTGCGCCGCCATCAATGACCTTGCCCCGGGCGCCGAGCTGCTCCTTCGGCCGGGAGAGTATCCCGGCGGCTGCACCGGTGCGCCATGGCGGGCTACCCGGGGATGCCGGCGGTGATCCGGCGCGAAGGACCTGGAGAATCCGCCCCGATCCTGGGGGCCGAGCGCCACTCGAACATCTTCACGCTCCGAGCGGATCACCTGACCTTCCGGGGACTGGACCTGGGACCTTCGCGATGGAACGAGGACGGATTCCGGATTCACTCCCGGGGCGGCATCACCATCGAGCGCTGCCGGTTGCACGGCCTCGGCGGTATCGCGGTGGTGGCCACCCACAACAGCGTCCACGGCTTGGTGGTCCGCGGCAACGTCATCACCGGGTCCGAAGCCACCGGCATGTACTTCGGCTGCCATGAGGGCAATGCGTGCGTCATCTCCGGCCTCGTGGTCGAGGAAAACCAGATCAACGGGGTACGGGCGCGCGATCCGGAGATCGGCTACGGCCTCCAGGTCAAGCTCAACTCGGTCGGCGTGATCCGCGGCAACGTGATCGTGGACACCAAGGGTCCCGGCATCATGGTCTACGGCTCCCGGATGCCGGACCGGGTCATCGGTGGTCGAGCGCAACGTGGTGATGGGATCGCTCCGCTCCTCCGGCATCGTGGTCGGCGGCGGTCCGGTGATCGTGCGCAACAACGTGGTGATCGGCAATCGCGAGGCGGGCATCGGGCTCGAGGACTATGGCCGGCGTGGGCTGCTGCGCGGGGTCATCGTCGTCCACAATACCGTCTACGGCAACCCCTGCCGGCGGCATCGCGGTGCCCGAGCATGGGCTACGGGAGGCGGTGGTGATCAATAACGCCGTCCCATGCCCCCGTGGGCGCCGAGCCCTTCCCGCTGCCGAACGGCACCGTCCGGGCGGCGGGCAATGTCAACTGCGCGATGGCGCTATGCTTCGAGAATCCGCAGGCCTACGACTTCTCGCCGGCTCCCGGCAGCCCGCTTCCGCATGGAGGGATCGCCGCGGTGGAGGGGTGGATGCCCACGGTGGATCTCTTCGGCGCCCCCGACCGGGCCTCCCACCGCCGGAGCCATCGAAGGTCCCAGCGGCCCCCTTCCGCTCCCGACACGCCCGTAGTCGGACCGACAGGCGAGGCCGAGCGGGGCCGTGCTACGATCCTACCGGAAGTCCTTCTGCGTGCTGATCTCGTGCTTGTCGAGGAGGCCGTGCAAGGTGGGCCGGCTCGATCTTGAGCTTCGCGCGCGGCCTGGCTCACATTGCCGCGGTGGCGGGTCAGCACTTCGAGCAGGGTCTGCCGCTCGACCCGTTGACGGGTCTCGCGGAGCGAGCCCTGATCGGTGGGATTCTCCACGCCGGCGAGATCGAGATCGGCGGGCTCGATGATCCGCGCCTTGGCCATGATCACGGCCCGGCTCACGCGATTCTCCAGGCTTCACGCACGTTGCCCGGCCAGGGATGCGCCATGAGCGCCTGCATCGCCTGCGGGCCGAAGCGCACCGAGCGCCGCTGCTCCTTGCTGGCGCGGGCGAGAAAGGCATTGGCGAGGATGACGACGTCCTCCGCCCGCTCGCGGAGCGGCGGCACCTCGACGCGCAGCACCGAGAGCCGATAGTAGAGGTCCTCGCGGAACAGCCCGCGCTCGAGGTGAACCTTGAGATCGCGATTGGTCGCCGCGATGATACGCACGTCGACGGCGATCGGTGACCGCCCGCCGATTCGCTCCACCGTTCGCTCCTGGAGGAAGCGCAGGATCTTGACCTGGAGGGTGAGCGGCAGCTCGCCGATCTCTGTCGAGGAACAGGGTGCCGCGCTCGGCCGTCTCGAATTTGCCCTTGCGCTGTACATGTGCGCGCCGGTGAAGGCGCCCCGCTCGTGGCCGAAAAGCTCGGCTCCAGCAGGGTCTCGGGGATGGCTCCGCAGGTTGATAGCCACGAACGGTCCATCTCGCCGGGGACTCCGCCGGTGCACGGCTCGCGCAATGAGCTCCTTGCCGGTGCCGCTCTCTCCCCTCCACGAGCACGGTGGCGTCGGTCTTGGCCACCCGCTGAATCACGGAGAAGATCTCGCGCATGCGGGAGGTCTTGCCGATGATCTCCTCGAAGCGGACCCCTTGCTCGTCGGTATGGGCCGCCGCCTCACTCTCCCGGGACAGATCCCCGAGGAAGGCGGCGCGGCGGACCACGACCTTGTACTCGGCCAGATTGATGGGCTTGAGGTGATAGTCGAAGGCGCCCAGCTGGAGCGGCGCGCAGGGCATTGGCCCGATCGGTGTCCCGGTGACGACGATCACCTTGGTGAGGGGAGCGACCGGGAGGATCTCATCGAGGGTCTTGAGCCCTTCCTCGGCTCCATCGGGATCCGGGGGCAGCCCAAGGTCCAGGCTCACCACCGCGGGCTGGATCTCCGTCAGCAGGGCGAGGGCCTGCGGTCGGTCTTCGGCCAAGGTGACGGCGTAGTCCTCCTGCAGGGCATACTTCAACTGTGTCCGGATGCCCTCGTCGTCGTCCACCACCATCAGCTTCGGCTTGGTCATCCGTCCGCTCCTCTGCTGCCTAGCGCGGAGGCTCCGCGAAAGCTCGGGCAGGAACGCCCGGAGAAACTCAGCCTGCTGACCAATCACCTGTGCCGGACTTCCGCCGGCGGGGGAGCGGCGGAGGCCACGCGAATCAGCGCGCCATCGGCTCGGCGGTGCACGATGCGATTCCACATGAGTCGCGCTCGATAGAGGTGATCACTGCCAATTGTACCGCCGTGAAGCTGATACCAGTAAAGGATCACAGACCCGCTGGTCTCCGCGCCGGACCACGATGAGGGTCGCGGGGAGGGCGGGGGCACCCGGCAGGGGATGGACATGGCTTCCGAGCTCAGGTCGGTCCAGCCGCTGCTCGGTACACGAGCGTGCCGGTGGCGGGCCGGCGAGTTTCGGTCTGGTTGGGGTAGTAGCCGATCGCGATCCAGGTCGTCCGTGCGCCATCGGTATAGCCCCGGGCCAGGCTGTCATTCGCTCGGGAATCGCGGGGCAGGATCTCGTCCGGAGGCGGCGCCGCCGGCCGCCACGGTCCGACCATGGTGGGAATGGCTTCCAGCGGCAGCGCCAGGGCCACGTCCTGGGCGGTACGGGGCAAGAGGAGGGCCGCGCCGGTGAGGGCGAAGAGCGCCACCGTGACCAGCACGAAACACCGCTGGCGGGTCACGAGCGCCACCGTGCCGCGACCCGCCCCCAGAAGCGCGTCGAGCCCCAGCAGCATGAGGAAGGTGAACATGAAGTTCACCGTCCCGTTGAACATGTGGATAGCTCGTCTGTAGAGTCCAGGGCCCCACGTTGTACGCCAGCCAGGACACGCTCGTGATCCGGATGATATTGGCGACGATGGCCAGCGGCAGGGTCGCGGCGACGAGCCCGATCTGAACCACTCGCGGCCGGCGCGTCACGAAAGCGTACGCGACGCCCAGGGACAAGAGCGCGGCGATGGCCGGGATGCTGCTGCAGGCGTCCGCCACTTCGAGCGAGATGTTCGGGAGGTGCAGCATGACCCCATCGCGGTAGACGGGCACGCCGATCAGGCCGAGGACCCAGGCCGAGATCTCGGGCATCGAGGAGGCGCGAGCGGTAGGTGATCTGCTTGAGCGTGCCCCAGGGCAACGGAACCATCAGCGCGCAGGTAGGCGATGGCCACCCAGACCTGGGCCAGGACCCGCCAGCCCGGCCAGAAAGAGCGGTCAGTCCGAGCAGGATCACGGGCAAGGCGATGCGAGCCAGGAAGGACTCGTCGCCGAGGACGCCCACCACCAGCGCCGCCAGCCCTGGTACCAGCGCGGCGAGCCCCCAGGCCGAGGGCTCGATGGGGGCGGCGCGAAGCCGATCGAGACGCGACCACACCAGGTACGCGGCGATGAACGGTATGGCGAACCCATGCGAAAGATTGGGGAACTCGGCCCATTCATGGGCCAGGCCGGGCACCAGCGGCGCGTAGAGAGCCAGGGCGCCCGCCCCGAGGGCGAGGAGGGGGATCCAGCGCCGGACGCCTCCTCCGGGCGACGTCCCGATCTCTGGCCACCGAGAGCTCGGGCACCTTCGACGTCGATGCTCATCGCTCCGCTCCCGGGGTCATTGCCCGTCCGCCATGCCGGCTGGACTCCAGGGGCAGCCGGACCGCGATGCAGGTGCCACGTCCCACCGTGCTGCTCACCTCGATCCGCCCGCCATGGCCCTCCACGATCCCCTTGGCATGATAGAGCCCGATACCCCACCCGCCCTTCTTGGTCGAGCGGAACGGCACGAAGAGGCCGTTCTTGATGAACTCCGGCGGCATGCCGCCCCCGGTGTCGGTGACCGTGCATACCGCCCATCCGTCCGCCTCGTGGGTGCGGACGGTGACCGTGCCACTCGCCCTTCACCGCCTCGACCGCATTGGCCACGAGATTCTGCAGGACCTTGAGCAGGGCGTCCGGATCGCCCGGCACCGGAGCGAGCGGCGCGAACTCCTTGACGAGATGGATTCGCCCGCCCCGTCCACCGGACGCGTCGCCTCGAGAGCGAGGGCGGCCAGGTCCACCGGCTGCACGCGCAGCTCGCTGCCTCCGGCGCCGCCGAGAGCCGCGCGAGGAGACTTTGCATCCGTTCCACCGTTCGCGACAGCGTGCGGAGGGCGTCGCGCTGAAATTCCGGATCCTCGAAATGCTCGAGGGCGTTCGAGCTCAGCAGCGACAGCGCCGAAATCGAGTTCTTGAGATCGTGGATCACGAAGGACGTGAGGCGGTGGAAGGCCTCGAACTCTCGGGCCTGGGCCGAGGCGCTCGGACAGCTGGGCGCTGACCACGGCGCCCGCCGCCTGATCGGCCACGGTGGAAAGGAATTCCAGGTCTTCCGCGCGGTACTCGGCGCCCGTCCGCTCCGGGCCGATGAGCAGCACGCCGGTGATGCTGTCGCGCCAGCGGAGAGCCACCGCCGCCGACCCCTCCGCGAACTGGGTGGAGAGGCTCCGGCCGTCGCCGACCTGCGCCTGCGTTTGCGCCGCGCCCACCAACGCTGGCGCCCACGGTGCCCTCGAGCCGTCGGACCAGGGGTGCCGGGGCGACAGCGCGACCGGCGCGCGATCCGCCTCCACCGCCCCGGCGAGATGGTACTGCCCATCGTGGGGGTCCACGAGGTAGAGCACGCCCCGGGCGGCCCCGGCCGCCTCGGTGGCCGCCTCGAGGACGGCGCGGGCAATATCGCCTTCGGAGAGCAGGGGCCCGAGACGGCGGGTGAACTTCGTCCACTGCTCACGATAGTCGTACTTGTCCCGATAGAACTGCGAGGCGACCAAGCCGCTTGAAGCGCCAGCGGACATTCTCCGAGAACAGGATGGCGGCGAGCCCGACCGCGGTGACGAAGACCACCAGCGAGCCCCAGAACAGCTCCTCCGGGATTCCCAGATGGCTCAAGAGCCAGCCCAGGGCGCCCACCACGAGAAGGTACGCGCCGAGAACGCCCACCACCGCGGACCGGTACACGACCCGCCGCGACACGCGTGACCTCGGCCAGGAGGAGAGGCGCTCCCGGAGCAGCGAGCCCGCCACGAGCAGGTTGCCGAGGAAGAGCGCGGCGGCGATGGTGGTGAGGTACACCGCCAGCACCACATGGAAGAGGAGCATCTGGCTGAGCAGGAAGAAGCGCATCAGGAAGATCCCGCCCAACCCGAGCACCAAATACTTGATGCGCCAGCGCGTCTCGCTCTTGGAGGTTCCGGAGGCAGGCTTCAAGACCGCCCAGGATGGCGGCGGTGGCCAGCAGCTGGAGCACGACTGCCCATCGGCCGATCGACTCCAGCCGCACCGCATAGAAGGGCCCGGGCACGTCGGCGATCTGGAACGCGGGGAGGGCAATCACGCCGCCCGCGCCACCGAGGAGCCCGATGCTCCCCGCGGCGAGCGCGTACCGGACGGGGCGCGGCCATGACCGCCCGCTGCCCGAGCCGAGCGCCACGATGAAATATCCCCACGGGATCAGGCTCACGAGCCCGGCCGCCGCCCAGGCCCGCAGGAAGAGGAGCCGGCCTTCACTGTCGTCGGTGAGGGTGAGCAAGCCGTAGCTCGCCGCGGTCTCAGCGGCGAGGCCCAGCATGCCCAGCGCAAAAGCTCCAACGAGCGCCGCCGCGCGACCGGGGCAGCAGCGCGGCGCCCACGAGCACGAGGCTGCTGAGCGCGGCCAGGAGCATCACCACCGTCGGAAGCGACGTCATCGCGTCCCCCGAACGGCGTCCATGAGCCGGAAGTACAGGGGTGAGCGCGGTCCCACGGGGAGCCAGCACTCGCTCCTGGAGGTAGAAGGGAATGCTCGACAGCACCACGTCCAGATTGTAAAACGTCTCGAGACAGCCCCCCACCGCTTCTTGAACGTGTAGACGCCGTGGCGGGAGTCGTCGGGGTCGTCGGTCGGCGTGCACCCCCGAGATCGAAGCGGAGAAGCCGAGGCGCTTGGCCTCACGGATCGCGTGCCAGAATACCGCGGCGGGCGCCTGCTTGGCGGTGAGCTTCTCGGTCGCGCGTCGAGCCGCCGAGGTAGTAGAGCATGGTGGTATCGGAGTACGTGAACAGGCATCCCGCGAGCGGCTCGCCCCTGAGCCAGGCGACGTAGAATCGCATGGTCCCGGCGGGACCGAGGGAGCGGTGGAGGTCCTGGAAGAAGCGATCGGGGAAATCCGTGTAGGCGGAGCGGGTGCGCACCCGCTCCGAGGTGTCCCGGGAGAGCCGGCAATACGCGGCCAGGTCTTCGGGTGACTCCGCCAGACGCACCTCTACCCCTTCACGATCGGCCTTCCGGATCTTCCCGCTCTGCCCCGTCCATGCCCTTGAGGAGCGCGGACTCGGACTGGGTGAGGTCGAGCATGAAGGTGTGGCGCGGAATCACCCGGGTGCGGCTGAAGGGCCAGCCGGCCGGCAGCTCGTCCCACGTCACGCCCGACATGGTATCGCCGACCTTCACATACGGGATACCCTGGGCGGCCAGCGCCGTCAGAACGGCCGCGGTGAAGCCGGCATCGGCGCCGTCCAGGAAGACGCTGGCCCGCGCCGCGAGATTGCCGAGGCCGGGCAGCGCCCTCGCACGAGGGCCAGCGCGGAGCGCGTCCCGTCATGGAGGTAAAGCGGCCGATACCCCATCGCCCGCATCCCGGTCGCGAAGCCTTCGGACTGAAAGGGAGCGGGACGGAGTCCCGCCCAGCCGGAGGGCGCGGTGGCCGAAACGGTCAGCATTGTCCTCACCGCAGGAACCGCCGGACGAGACGGTACACGGGTTGGGGGAGCTGGGAGCCCGGCGCGCGAGAGCCGGCGGTCGAGTCGCTGTCCCCACCGCTTGACCGTACGGGAGAGCTCGGCGGCCGTGCCTCCGGAAGGCAGCATCGAGCCGGCGAGCGGGTCGCGGGCCGAGAAGCGGCGAACGACCGTCCCGTCACCCGGAAGGTCCCGGCCGCCAGGGCGCGTCGAGTATCGAAGCGGCGGTCCGCTCACGGCTGTCCACCTCGAGGCAGATGCCGGGGTAGCTCTCCAGGCGGTGCAGGTCGGCTCCCCCGGAGCGGCATCAGATGAGGGTGGAGGGCCGGAGCGCCGTGTAGACGTCCAGGCTCGTCCCCCGAGGGTGCGGCCGCCATCGGCCTTGCCATTCCACACTTCCCACCCCTGCAGGCGGCTGATCGTGGCCGCGTCCACGAGGGCGGAAGCGTCGCGATGGTGCGGGTGAGCGAGCGGCGGCGAAGCCTCCGGCGGGAGCGAATCGCCTCCACGATCGCCGGCGCCGAGCGTGTCGTGATGAGCCCCGTCACGTTGAACCCGAGGACATGCACCCAATCGGGGGCGGCCTCGCACCTGAGCCCCGGCACCACCAGGAGCCGGGCGTCGGTGAGCGCGCGGCGCACCTCGGCCACGAACGCCGACACGCGCTCGTCCGTGAGCCCCCGGTTGTGCTCGCTCATGAGGACAAAATCCAGGCCCTCGGAGCGGAAGAACGCCGCCAGGTCGGCCAGCGGGTGACAGCCGTCGTAGGAATAGGTCGAGTGCACGCGAGCAACGCCGCAGGAGCATGGCTAGCCAGCCCGCCCCATGGTCCGGCGGAGAAGCTGCCGCCATTCTTGCCGGCCGGGCTCCGGGTCATCGGCCGTCCAGTTATAGGAACCCGCGTGGGATGGAGGATCGTGAAGATGTGTCCAACCGTCGCCCACCGCGAGGGACCCCGGCCGATCAACGCGCGGCGCCCCGGAGCCAGGACCCGACCAGATGCTTCCAGCTCGGCGATGGGGTCGCGGGCCACCACACCCACGGGATAGTCGGCCGGGCGGCTCGATGGGCTCCCCGGAGGGCGAGGCGGTAGCAGCCAGTACGGGAAGTCCATGCCCGCCGCGAGGGCCAGCGCGAGGCGAGCCCCAGAACCGCCCATTGATCTCCATGAGCGTGCCGGTGCCGCGCGCCTCGTCCCACTTGAACCCACCATGGCCACGCCGTGCCACCGGAGCGCGCCGAGCAAACGCTCGGACCACCTCGCGCAGCCGCGGGTCGCAGGGGACACTCATCGCTGCCGAGGCGCGGCTCCCTCGCGGATCCTCCTCCCGCAGCCGGCGATGGGCAGAACCAGGCGCGGGGCACGCCATGGTCCCAGATGGAGAAAGATCCCCGCGCCGCCGCCCTCGACGAGCTCCTGGATCAGGGGCCTCGGACGTGGCGGTGAATCTGGTCGTATGCGCGCGCGAGGCCCGCCGCGTCGGGGACGAGTGGTGTACCAGGTCTTGTGCAGATGCCCGGTCCGCCCCGAGAAAGTTCGTCTGGCGCGGCTTGACGATGACGGGATAGCGAGCCTCGGCGAGGACGCCGGACAGCGCCAGTGGGCCCCTCCGGACACCACGTCCGAGGCGTCGGAACACCGAGGCGCTGGGCCAGGGCCAGGGTCGCCTCCTTGTCGAGTACGGTCTCGATGGCCTCGCGTGGGGCGATGGGAATGCGCACTCACTGGGAACCTCTCGCGATGCGCCGCGACGAGCTGGATGGTGCGCTCCGTGGTGGGAAGAGGATCGGATACTTCCCCGTGACGAGGAGGGCCTGCAGGCTCTCGAGGAACCCGGCGGGGTCCAGGGCGGGCGACGGGAGGTGGAGGCGCTCCTGCACATAGCGAGAGTGAAAGGAGAGGTTGAACTCGCCCTCGAAGCCGCAGACCCTGACGGGGATGCCGCGGCGCCCGAGGAGCGCACGACGGCCAGGTTCGCGTTCGAGGGCGCATCGGTGACCAGCTACGGGGCTCGGGTTCGTCATCGGGGTCCGCCCCGTTCCCGGCACCCGCCAGGAGGTCCCCGACGAACCGATCGGCGACCTTGGAGGTCACGTAGCGGAACTTCCCTGACGCCTCCGGGAGAATCTCGGACACGGGATCCACGGTGACCCGGACGGAGGCGCCCAGGAGACCCGCACGCGCTCGGCGAGCCGGCGGCGGCCTGCCTCCTCGGACAAGGCCTGGGCGGGGGCGACCTGGACGGTCACGTCCTCGAGGGCCTCCTGCACCACCGGAACTGGCTGAGGCCGGGATGTGTCGCGAAGGATGTAAATGATGGACAGCGCGTGAAGAGAGCCGCCCGTCGGCGGCCACGAGGAAGTCGGTCCGGCGTCCCTCGATACTCGCCAGGCGCGGGAGTCCCCGCCCGCACGGGCAGGGGTCGGATCCAGTCGCCCGAGGTCACCGGTTCGGTAACGGATGATGGGCATGGCGGGCGAATAGAGGTTCGTCACCACGATCTCGCCGATGCCGTCCGTGCCGGCGCCGTCGATCTCCACGACAATCCCCTCGGCGGGCACGTGGAGCGATCCGGCCGGGCATTCGTTCGCGCAGAGTCCGGCATCGCGTGAGCCTATACTCGGTCGCCACCCGGCAGCGAAACACTTCCTCGATGGTCTTGCGCTGGAAATCGAAGAGCGGCTCGGCCGTCGTGAAGATGGCCTTGAGTCCGCGGGAAGACGTCAGGCCCGCGCCCCCAGATAGCCGGCCAGCCAGGGCAAAGGCGCTCGCGCTAGCCGTATCATCTTCGCGGGGGCCTGCTCGGCGATGAGCCGGCCGTACTGCGCGAGCTGGGCCTCGCCCATGTTGAAGGCGGAGAGCAAGGTCGAGTTGATCAGCCGATCGCGCAGGGCGCGGACGCGGTCCTGCCGGGTGACCTCGATGGGCGAGCCCCAGAGGACCACCTCGCGCTCGCCCGGCTCGAGACCGAACCAGCGGTGGGCGCGCAGGCGGATGCCTTCTCCGATCCCCATCCGCTCGGCGTCGATGAGCAGAGCGACGGGGCGCCCAGTCGACCCGCCGGTGGCGAGAGCCGCTGGACTCCGCGCAGCCGCGCTCGCGCGGCGAGCTCTGGGCCGTGGGCCCGCAGGTGCTCTCGGGTGGCGTGAAGAATGGAACGCGGCGAAAGTCCTCGAGCGACCGAATGGCCTCGGGGCGGATGCCGTGACCCTCGAAGAGGCGCTGGTAGTAGGGCACGTGGGCCTGGGCCCACGCGAGATGCTCGCGCAGCCGCTCGAGCCTGAGCCTCGGCGAGCCGGGACGGGTCCCACCACTGCGTCGCCTCGAGCCGGCGCAGCCAGCGGAAGGTGTCCTTCCCCTTGAGCCGCTCGTGGAGCGGGTAGACGATCGTCCTCACCAGCAGCGGATGCATGATTTCCTTCCCGCGACCACGAGCTCTTCCATCAAGAGGGCATCCATGAAGAACTTCGTGGCCCAGTTGGGGAAGGTGCCAAAAAGATAGCGGCCCCAAGATCGGGTGCGAGCCCTTGATGGCCCGCGAACGTCGGGCTCGCGGCGGCGCAGTCCTGGCTCCGCTTGAGCAGGGTCAAGGCGCGCCCGGCCGCTTCCCGAAAGGCGGCATCGCCGGTGCCGCTCGTCAGCCGAAGCCACTGGGCCGCCATCTGGGCATTGCCGGTCAGGCACGAGTAGCGGGCAGTGGGGCGCCAACCGGAGGCGAACGTTCCGGCGATGAATCCATCGGCCGCCACGTGCGGGAGAAGGGCGCGGCAGGCGCAGCTCGGCGGCCAGCCACATAGTCGGCGCGATCGAGCCGGAGGCCGGCCTCGAGCAGGCCCTGGGTCGTATAAGGCGATGGTGTGGAGGAATGGGTCCTCGCCGGGCCCGAATGCGGCATTCCGAAACCAGCCGTCCGGCTCCTGCTGGGCCAACGCCCAGTCGAGGTGCCGCTCGCCCGCCACGCGGGCCGTCGCGTCCCGGTCGCTCAGCCCGAGCTCGGTCCAGCGCCCAGGCCGTGCGCGTATTGTAGACGTGGACGGTGTCACGGTAGTCGAACCGGCGCCAGGAGCCGTCCCGTTCCTGGACCGCCGCCAGCCAGGCGGCGGCGCGGCGAGCCGCATCGACGAAGCGTCCGTCCCCGCCGGCATTGTGGGCGGCGAGGAGGCCAAAGATCCACCTGCCCGGTGTTGAAGACCACCGGAGGGTTGGTCCGGTCCACGCAAGTGTCGGGAGAATCCCCTCGGCGAGCTGGATCTCACACTCCCACTCGGCCATGGCGAGCGCGCACTTCTGGAGCTCTCGGCGGCCCGAGTAGTCAGGCGTAGGCGAGAAGGGTCGGGATGATATAGCCGGTGGTCTCCGGATAGGAAGCGATCCAGCCATCCTCGAAGGAGTAGCCCCGGACACCCCATGATCGGCGGTCGCACCCTGGGCGCGGACAATCCAGATCCGCGGCCGCCTCGAGATGCGCCGAGGTGGCGTGCACTGGGCCCCGCCAGCCCGGAGGTCGCGGGGCGATGAGGCGGAGCGCCTCGAGGCGATAAAGTCGCTTACGCCAGATGGCGGTGATCATCACCTCGCGCTCGACCGTGGAATGGCGCGGCGATGGCGAAAACGATGCTGGGCGCGGCCGCCAGAACACGTTCGAACTCGCCCATGACGAGGCTCGCGGCGGCGTCCCAGGTATGGCCCGCCGCATAGGCGGTACAGAGGCGGTGCGGTCCCAGCGCGACTCGATGGCCCGGTCCAGCGCGTCGGCCAAGGCCGGAACGTCGCCATGCGCCACCAGCAGGCCGTACCGGTCGCTGGGCACGATCTCCGCGCGTTCCCGCCGACCCTCGTGGCGACCACGGGCGGTGCCGCAGGCCAGCGCCTCGAGGAGCACGTTGGCCCAGCCCTCGGACCGGGTGGCGAGGCAGAAGACGTCGGCGGCGGAATACCAGTCGGCGAGCGCATCGTGCGGCTTCCGCCCGCGAAGCGCACCCGCTCGCCGAGGCCGGCACGCGCGACGCGTTCGCGCAAACCTTCCACGTAGCCGTCGCGACGGTCCTCGCCCCACCATGACGTAGACCGCGTCGGGACGTCGGGCCGACAGGCGCGCCAGTGCCTCGACCACGTGATGCTGACCCTTCCCCTCGTAGATGCCGCCGACGGTGAGGATGATCGGTCGGTCAGCGGCAGCCCGCATGCTCCCGGGCGGCGCTCCGGACCTTCGGACGGAACTTCGCGAGGTCCACTCCGTTGGGGATGACGGGAGATGTGCCGCGCCGCCGACGCCCAGGTCGGTGGCGACGTCAGCTTCAGGGGACTGGCTGACCGCGATGACCCGGGCCGCGCTGGTCGAGGGCCCAGCGAATCTGGGGCGGTGAAGCCGGTAGTGCTGGAGCCGGACGATGCTTCCGCGGAGGCGTGACCACGACCGGACGCCCGCAGCAGCCTCCCCGAGCAGAACGGCGGCGAGGCCATCGAGGGTAGAGCAAAGTGCGCGTCGATGAGGATCAAAGGGAAAATCGCGGCGCAGCCGGGACATGAAGCAGCACCAGCGAGGCTGCGTGCAGAGTATCCCGTCGACGCACTGGAGATATCGCGGGATGGAGAGGACGCGGGGATGGTACACGGGGAAAGGGCCCCCGGCCTCGACCAGGCGCCAGGCCGACGTACCGCGATCCCGGATTGAGCCCGTTGGCGGGAAACCAGGAATGGGCGCCACCACCCGTAGCTCACAGTGGCGAGCCAGCGCCGTCATCCGCTCGCTGCACGAAGATTCCGGAGCGTGGGCTGATTGGCATTGGGGAAGGTCGAGGACAGGACGACGGGGGCTCGCACGCCGCGCCTAGCTCCCGATCCCGTAGGAGCGGCAGGTAGCGACCGATGACCTGGGGCCAACCGCGCGCTGGGCCACCACGGACTCCCGCGCCTGGCGGCCGAGGCGGGCGCGGCGCTCGGGGTCGGAGCCCAGACCGGCCGCGCGCCTGGACCAGCGAGTCCCGGGACTCGGCGGAAAAGAGCACGCCGGTCACGTTGTGAGCGGATCAGCCTCGGCCTGGCCGCCGACATCGCTGGCGAGCACGGGCCGGGCCGTGGCCATCGCCTCGAGCAGCTTGAGCGGGGTCACCAGCTCTGCGGTGAGGCGCATCCGGAGCCGCGAAGGCACACGGAACACGTCGATCAGCGAGTAGTAGTCGCGAATCCGGTCATAGGGACGCGTCCCGCGAACACTGACCGCGTTCCCACCCGCGAGGAGATCGCCCGAGCGCCGCCTCCTCGTCCCCGCCACCCACCAGGAGCACCCGAGCGCCGGGCGAAGCGCGTCCCGCAGCGCGGGCGAAATGCCTCGGAGGAGGCTCAGCCCCTCGTAGTGGTAGAAAGACCCGATGAAGCCGAGGACGGGCGCGCCGTCGAGGCCCTGGCGAGCGGGCGAGCTGCTCGTCCCGTGGAACCGGGGCCGGCTCTCCGTATCCACGCCGTTGAGCACCACGGCCACGCGGTCGGGTCGGCTCGACGCCGCGTCGGACGATCTCCCGGCGCATGGCCTCGGCGATGACGACGACGCGGTCTGCCCGCCGAAACATGAAGGTCTCTGAGGGCCCGGGTCAGCCGGTAACGGAGGGAGCCCTCCCGGTGGTCCGGTGATCGGACGGCGGCGTCCTCCCAGAACGCGCGCGCCTCGGTAGACCATGGGCAGCCTGAGGCGCCGCCCGACCCAGAGGGCGGGCAGTCCGTTGGAGCACCGGAGAATGCGCGTGGAGCATCTGCGCTCCCTCCGCGCAGCCACCTCGCGAATACGGCGGGCCAGGCGAACCATCAGGGCCAGCTCTCCCACATAGGGGAGCCACGCCCGAGCGGGCCCGTGTGGGTGCGATAGTGCGGATTCCTCGAGCATCTCGCAGTCCGGACCCAGCGGATGCTTGGGCGAGGTGAGCACCACCGGCCGCAGTCCAAGGCTTCGCTGGAACGTGATGATGTTGCGGCTGCGGGTGCTGGTACTCCGCCTCATCGCGGGCGGCGAGTGGTCGAGGATGTGGAGCACGTTCATGTCGCGGCCCTCAGCTCCTCGCGGCCTGCTGCGGACGGTCCGCGCCTCGAGCAGGGGGCGAGTCCGGCCACAGGTGCACGATGCTCGCCTACTGCCGCGGCGTGCGACCCCTGCGCGACGTCGTCCATCTTTCGATTGTAGCTGCTCCGGCTCCGCGAAGCCAATCGCGCCGAGGAGCTCGATCGCGCGCGCGCGCGGGGCCGCGCTCCCCGGAGCCACCGTCCCACTCGTCCGAAAGTCCTGGGTGGCGCCCGCGATGGCCGGCGCCATGAAGGGAGGCTCAGGCCGCGACCCCGGAGTCGCGAGGCCCAGTGGTGCAGCAAGGCGGGCGGGCGGCTCAACGGCAGCAAGGAACCTGCGTACGGAAGCGGCGGCGAGCTCGGGTAGCGCCGGCGGAAGAGCCGCGATCTGAGCTTGCGGAACGCCGTCTCGGCGGGAGGGAGACTGGCAGAGCGCCTCGAGCAGCGAGCGGTCCGCGATCAACGGCATATCCACGCGGAGGAAGCGGCGAGGAGGCGACGGCCTGCTGGGTGATGTAGTGCCAGTTTCGATTGGCCACCACGGAACTCCCGGAGCAACACCGGACGCCGAATCGTGCCGACGACGCAAGCCGCCACCACTGCGCCAGGCGTCCTGACGGATGTCGTCCTTGGTGGCGGCCAGGCGCGCGGCCACCGCCGGGGGAGAGATGCGCCGCCCACTCATCCGCGGCCAGGTCAGAATAGCTCGCCCCACGTCGCGTCCCACGAGGGCGTCAGGGGCCGACCCGGGGCCACCGAGTGATCCGGACGAAGAGGTCTGAGCTTCTCCGCATACCGGGCACGCCGTGAGAACCTTGACCGGAACTTGTAGTAGCTCCCGAAGTAGGCATCGCCCAGACAGCCGTCGAGGGACCGCGTCAAATCCATCCTCGCGGACCCGGCAAGCGCGGGCCAGGTAGCGGTTCGAGAGAGGACACCCCCAGCGAGCGGGCGATCCTCAACGCTCGCCGCCACCCGCGTCGCCGGAGAGCGGGACATGGTAGTGCGGCGCCGTGCGCGGTGGCGACGGCCCGGGCCACCGCGACATCGACGAATCGCTTCGGGTCCATAGCTGTGCAGCAGTGGAGCGGGCGCGCCGCCGGGCCAGGCCGCGAGGATCAGGCGCTGAGTCCATGCCGCCGCTCGAAAGATGGGCGGCGCGCCCCACACGGGCAAGCCTCCGGCAGGCGGCCTCGAGCCGATCCCCAAAGGTCGTCCAGATCGGCGCCGGTCGCGCGCGGCGCTATCCCGCTGGGATCGAGGGATGTCTCCCGGTCCCCAGGCAGCTCGCTCGCCGCGTCCGCAGCGCAAGATCGAGGCGCCGTGGAGCCGACGGGAGCCGCGGATGACGTAGCGATCGCCCAGTGGTATAGCCGCCGGTATAGAGAATCTCCGCGCAGGCGGTCCCAGTCCGGAGCGGATTCGGAGCGGCTGCCCAGTCCGAGCAGCCCGGGGGATGGTCGTGACCACACCCCGTCCGGGCCCGACACAGCAGGAGCGGGATGGACCCGAGGCGATCGTTGGCGACGAGGAGCTTCACCCCTGCGCCGTGTCGAGTCACGGCGCAAGGTTGAAGCTGCCCGCGATGACCTCGCTCAGCGCACGGTCCAGGCCACGCTGCCGCAACGGTGTGGAGGAACCGCTCCAGGTGGCTCCGCCGTCGGCGCCGAGTCGTCGTCAGCAGCAGATAACCCTGCACCGCGAGCCCCATGGCGCTCCCGCGCTCCCAGAGCACCGCAGGCGCACGTCCCCGGCCGGGCGGCGGCGCGATGCGCGGCGGCGCGCATGCCGTCGTCGCTCGTGAGGAGATGCACATGGTCCGCCGACAGCCCGTCCAGCAGCGATGCGACGAGCGTTTCCCGCGTCAGGGATCCCCGGCGGCGCGGCCAAAGGCGGCGATGAACCCGCTGCATGAGCGTCAGCCGCTCCCGCCGGGCAGCGCGGCGCCGGGCGGCGAAGAGGAACCCGTGGCGCAAGCCAGCCCGGCCAGCTCCGGGATGACGATCGATGGTGGCCCCGCCGCGGTCGCCGCCGAGACAGCCGGTCGAGGGCCGGCATGCCACGCGGGGCAGATAGATTCCGTCGCGCTCCAGAAGGTCGAGGGCCGTGGCGACGGAGCCATTCGGCGACCTCGCGACCGGATCCCAGGCGAGCACGCGCGGAGGCAACGCCGTCTCATGGTTCCTCGACGAGCCTCCGGCCCCGGGCGATAGAGGGCCCGGCGATTCAGCGCCTCGATCACCACCGCCCCGCCCGGTCGCAGCACGCGCACGATCTCGTCGAGCACGCGCTCGGGCTCGGCAAGCGCCTGGAGCACGCCGATCGAGACGACGAGATCGAACGACTCGTCCCGGAAGGGAAGGCCGTAGGCCTCTCCGGCGAGAATAGCGCCCCTGGGCCCCGGGTCGGCGGCACGAGCACGCTCCAGGCTCGGCACCGGAATAGTCGAGCCCTACACGTCCGGTGGCCGAGCCCGGCCAGAAGCCGCACATAGGTCCCGCCGCCACAGCCGAGTGTCCAGCGCCTGCGGGCTCGCGGGCAGTCCGGAGCGAGGACAGGATGCGACTGAACACGGCGACGCGGCGTCGCAGGCCGAGCCGAGACCAGCCGGGAAATGGACGCCTCGTCACTGTGGGTCCGCGCGCGAAGCGCTCGGACCGCACGCCACTCGGCCTCGAACCCGGTCATGGCGAGGAGCATCCCCTCGGTCGCCGGCGGATCCACGAACGTCCGGCGCCACAGCTCCAGCACCATCAGGCCCAGAGCTGAGCACGAGGCGGTCGCGCGCGTCACCTTGATGCTCGTTGTCCGCACATGCCGCGCGCACGGCTCGGGACGGACATGGAGCGCGCGCTCGGCCCGCCGAGCGAGAAGGAGGTCCTGCGCCATGCGTCGCAGCTCGCCCCGCAGCCACGCCGCCTGCGGGATCTCTGAAGCCCTGCGCTTCCGCCGGTGGACGGTGGCGGGAAGGCACCCGGCCCTCGAGGTGACTTCCGAGGAGGTATTTCGATGGTGCGGCCGCGGTACTTGAGGTCGGGGATCGTCGCGGCGAACTCCCGATCACGTGGTGGTCGAGCAATGGAGCGCGCACCTCGAGGCTCGACGCCATGCTCATCCGATCGATCTTGACGAGGATGTCATTGGCCAGCCAGGTCTTGAGATCCACGTAGATGAAGCTGGGTTGAGGGATCGAGATGCGGTCACACGGTCGAAGTGCCGGCGAAAGCCCTCGAAGGAGTCGTGGCCGCCCGGGCCAGTGGCACAGCTCGGGCGTGAGCAGCGCCGCCTTCTCGTCCGTGCGGAAGCGAGACAGATCGGAGAGCGTACGCGCGCTCGAAGGTGGTGCCGAGGTTCTGCAGGGAGATAGCGAGGCGCGGAGCTGGGCGGGGGCAGCCAGTCCGCCTTGGGATAGCGTGCGCCGACGGGCCCCAGCACACCGGCGCGTACCCAATCGGGCGTGCCAGCGGCGGAGTCGGGCTTCCCAGCGGTTCATCCCGTAACGGCGTTGATAGCCCGCGAAGACCTCGTCTGCCGCCGTCGCCCGACAGGGAGCCACCGTGACCCGCTCGCGCGCCGCCTTGAGACGTAGTAGTGGTGGGCAGCGCGGATGCATCCGCGAACGGCTCGTCGAGGTGCTAGACCAGGCGCGGGAGCACATCGGCGGCGTGGGGGCGCACCATGAGCTCGTGATGATCGCTGCCCACCGCCTGGCAGCACGCGCGCGCGCGTGATGAGCCTCACTGAATTCCGTTCCTCGAAGGCGACGCTGGTGGTGACCACTGGCCAGATCGGACAGGCGGGCGCACGGCATCCACCACCGCGCTGGAGTTCACCCCGCCGCTGAGGAAGGCGCCCAGGGGTACGTCGCTCACCGGCCGGACGCGCACGGCCTCCGTGAAGACCTCGGCGAAGCGGGCCAGCGCGTCCGCCTCACTACAGGGGGAAGCCGCCTCATGGGGAACGTCCCAGTACTCGGTCGACGCGGATGCCCTGGCGGTCCCAAAGGAGATAGTGTGGGCTGGGAGGAGCTGCGCGATGCCCTGGAAGATGGATCGGGCGCGCTGCCACCGCGCCGAACGAGAAGAAGTCATCGAGCGCTTCCAGGTCCACCACGCGCTTGAGGTGGGGTCCTGGAGCAATGCCTTGAGCTCGGAGGCGAAGCGGATCCCCTGGCGTCCGCCGCGTGTAGTGAGGGGCTTTGCCCACGCGGTCGCGCGAGGAGAAGCCGATCGGTCGCGTCCCAGAGCGCGAAGGCGAACATGCCCCGCAGGCGCGCCACGCAGCCCGGGCCCCACCTCATAGGCATGGACGATCGTCTCGCGTGTCGGATCGCGTCTTGGAACTGGCGGCCACTGGGCCTCGAGCGCGCGCGCGGAGGGCCTGATAGTTGTAGATCTCGCCGTTGAGGATCACGGCCTTCGAGCGATCTCCGTTGAAGATCGGCTGGTCGCCGCCGACGACGTCGATGATGCTCAGCCGGCGATGGCCAGGCCCCACTCCGGCGGCAGACGGAGCCCCGCGTCGGGGTCCACGGTGGCGCATGATGTCGGTCATGCCCGGGCAGCGCGCCCGGTCAGCGGGCTGCGCAGGGTCGGCGTAGGCGAGGCCGGCGATGCCGCACATGGGCCGCGCTCCCCAGCGAGCCCGGGGCCGCGGGGCGTCCCGCAGCGCGATCTCGGTGGTCAGGCGGGCGCGCGGCGGTCGGGTGTCGCGGAGGTGTCGCCGGGCGAGCCGGTGCTGCAGCCAGATGGTCGTGGGCCGCCGCAGGAGACGCCCATGACCCCGCAGTAGAGACTCTTCACCTCCACGTAGAGGAAGGCGGTTGTAGCGCGGCTCGTAGACGAACGAATAGCGCGCCCGGCCGGGACGCCCGGACGGATATCGGCAGGCCGGGCTGCTCCCAGACGTCCTTCGGGATCCCAGGTCCACGTGCGCGCCGGGCGGGCGGGCTGGTCGGCGCTGGCCTCGCGGAGTGGCGAGGAACACGACCTCGGTTGTTCCAGCGAGTCATAGTCCCAGTTCGCCCCCCCCGGTGGGAATGCCGACCCGGGCGTGGGGCGGCGGGGTCATCGGCGGTGCCGAAGGAGGTCACCTCTTTTCCAACCGTTGGTGTCATCGAGGTTCAACCTCCAGTGGCTTGGGAACCCCGCCGCCCGGCACCACCGGTGCGAGCAGGGGACGACGGGCTCCTCGCAGTCGAAGGCACCGGACGCCGCGTGGAGACGTACTTGGTCTGCGAACGAGTACCCGTCGACGGAGGAAATGCCGCCGCATACAGGGCCCAAATGGTCACGTGCTTCGAGGTCAGGCCAGTAGTCGACGCCGCGGCGGGCACTGTTGGCCGAGTCGCTCGACAATGTACTGGGTCACCATGCGCTTCGTGGGCGGGGTCAGCAGGACCATGGCGCCGGTGCTGCCCCAGGTGGGGCCACTCGTCGCGATCCTCGCTGGACGAGGAGTCTGCATGCTGCCGCCGCGCGACGTCGTGGAAGGACCAGGCACCTCGCCGCCGACGAAAATGAACCGCTTCCGGACCGGGACTGGCAAGTGCGTGGCGCCCGGTAGGTGTGGACAACCCAGGGTCGTCCCTGGGGCTGATGCCGCGGGTGGCCACCCCCTCTCCCGGACCCGGCGGGTGAGTCGTCGCCGGCGCACCCGGCTCGTCAGGGGCACTCCGGGCGCGTAGGGCATGGTCCACGCGTCTCGACTCGAAGGGAATAGAGGTCCAGGTCGTTGCCGGGATGCGCCCCCCGCGTGCCCCCACCTGGAACGACAGCGCCCCCTCGTCGCCGTGGCCGCGGAGCCCGTGGGAGTAGCTCCGGAAGATCGGGCTGCCGTCCGTGACATGGCGCGTTCCCGCGGGCAGTCGGACGCTCTCCCGGCCTCGAGAGGATGGGCTGATACACGGTGCGCGGCGGCGAGTCGAGCTGCGCGCCACCGATTGCTTCCCAGGCTGCGCGGAAGCTGCGCGGGCTCGACGGGCAGACGCCTGGGCGACGACGCGGGCGGGGAGGAGCCCGCCTCCTCGAAGCTCACCGGGACGATGGCGGAGGATCGTGGGCAAGGGCGCGCCGCCGGGGCCCGGAGCGCCGCCGCCGGCTGCTGCTAAGCGGCGGAGGCAGGTCCACCCGCGCCGCGTCCGCAAACAGAAGAGCAGGCCGACGAATTGAGCTCGCCACCATCTTTGAAGAAGACCGGACGGGCTCCGCAGCAGCTGAAGCGCGCATTCGCGAAGTGCCCGGACCGCCGCCGTCGCCGACGACCTCCGGCAGTTGAGCCGGCCTTGAATAGGCCTGCTCCCGCGGTCCCAGTAGCGCGGCGCCCGATTGAGGAAGGTCTCGGCTCCGGTGAGCCGGTAGCCCCGGACCAGGGTGCGTCCACGTGAATACGAAGGTGGCGGCTGGCCACGCATTCGCCTTTCGGCGTCGTCGTTCCAGTCCTGATACTGGATGGCACCCGGCTGCGGCACGTCGAGCGTAGGAGAGGACTCTGGCCGAATGCCGCCATTTCGGGTGCAGCGCGCATGGTCGCGGGCGAACTCCGACACGCGGATCGAGGCGCCGCTTCACCCTGGGTTCCCGATGCGCTCGTCGACAGCGGGCAAAGGCGGTGCAGCCCGGCGCTGCATGTGACGGCTCATGTACCAGCCTCCGGCCTGGCGTGGGTAGGCGTGGCAGGTGCCCCCCAGCGTCTCTCCTTTCCAGTGGCCGGCGGCCAGCATCATCTCGATAGAGGTGGTCGTGGCCGGGCCCTTCCGCGCGGGGGTCGTCCGTGGCATCGTAGAGTTCCAGCACGCGGGCGAGGAGTGCGCGTTCCGGGCCGCCAGCGCGAGCGCCGTAGAGCGGGTGATATTCCTTTTGCGCCACATCCAGAGCTGCTCGATCGTTTCCCGAGGTCGATGGCGGCCCGAGGGCGTCCATGTCCCCGGTCAGGTCGTGCAGTCGAGTCGAGGCCCCGAGCCGCACAGGTGATCCCCCGCCCACGTGTGCGCTGTCCGGCCCCGCCGCTCGGCGGCTTCCGAGATAGCTAAGATCGTAGGCGTGAGCTCGATGGGAGCGTCCGTCGGGCCACCGCCGGGCGCTCGCCGTTGCCGTCCCAGGCGTACTTGAAGCCGTCGGTCCGGAACACATCTCCCACTTGTAGTAGTTCGCCCACGCCCGCGATCGGTCGAGAAAGCCGCGGATTCCGGAGCGCAGGTACATGATCACGTTGGACCATCAGTCGTCCGACTCGGAGTCGCGGTGGAATGGCGACCCGAGTCATGTTCACCGTATAATTCACTGATGCGGGTAGTGGGAGCAATACGACGTAATCACTGAACGTGAAGTACAA
>ERZ1370068.3965-contig-3060_pt1 | contig 24054 bp, 40 predicted proteins | sample MGYA00561227_ERZ1370068 | MGnify/ENA primary metagenome ERZ1370068 (study PRJEB38410, sample SAMEA6850437) | metagenome | study: Metagenomic assessment of the ecological functions of the soil: analysis of the soil microbiota associated with the...
CACCGCGATCGCAGCCAACACGCATGGCGCGTACTGCGATCATCGCCAAGGTCCGGGCAAGCATCAGCTTCAAGAAGGACCATAAGGCGAAGCGCAAGATCGCGATCATCCACGACGGGTCAGCTGAGGTCGAATATCTGGTGCCAAAGTCGAAGGTGATCGAGGTCCAGGAAGGCGATTACGTCAAGCGCGGCGACCCTGTCGGCGGCTCGCCGGACCCGCGACATCCTGAGGTGCTCGGTGTCGAAGCGCTGGCCAATATCTCGTGTCGGAGATCCAGAGGTCCATCGACTGCAGGGCGTAACGATCAACGACAAGCACATCGAGGTGATCGTTCGCCAGATGCTGCAGAAGGTCGAGATCGACGGCGCCGGCGACACCGACGCTGTTCGCGCGGGCGAGCAGATCGACCAGCGACTCGAGATGGACGAGATCAATGTCCAGCATGGAGGACGAGGGCAAGAAGCAGGCGACTGGACATCCGGTGCTGCTCGGCATCACCAAGGCCGAGCCTGCAGACCCGCCTCGTTCATCTCGGCGGCGTCGTTCCAGGAGACGACACGGGTCGCTCACCGAGGCGGCGGTCAACGGCAAGGTCGACACGCTCGACGGGCTCAAGGAGAACGTCATCGTCGGCCGGCTGATCCCGGCGGGCACCGGCGCCGGATGAACCGCCTGCGCGTGGCGGCCACCAGCCGCGATGCGTCGCTGCGGGCGGCTCAGCGCAAGCTCCGTGAATCGCTGATCCTGCCCAACACCGCTGCTTGCGCTGTTACGCGGCCGAGCGCTGGCGCAGGGGCCGGAAGCGCTGAATGGCGAGCCGCTGGCCGAAGTCGTACCCTCGGGTAACGGTACCGACGCTGATGCGGGCGATTACTTGCAGGACTCATAAGCGCTTCCCTCCCTTCCGGGGACGGGAGAGGCGCCCTCACCGTTCCCGGCGGGCTTTTATCTGATGGCAGGGGCTAGCTCAGCAGCCGCCCCGATGGCATCGCATTCTCGGCAGTTGGCGGCCGACGTCCTGCCCTGCACCGCGCATCGTGTTGCACGCTGAGATCGCCATGCAGCCGGCGCCGATCAGCACCAATGTCATTATCTTCTCCCGACCATCTTTTCCTCTCCCAAAATGATGTGCACAGGAAATAGCCGCACACATGACTCCTGCCTGAATACACAAAGACCCCCCGCCGAACCGAAGCGCGGCGGGGCCCGATCGCCTGGAAGGGCGATTCCAGTTCAACATTGACCGTTGCTAATCGCGTTTTCCAGGCAGCTCGCGACGGACCCGACGGTCCGGCCAGCGCCGCGAGGCAAAGCTGCAGGCGGCAATCAACAGGCCACCACCGATCAGCACATGATCGTCATAACCTTGCGAACCATATTTTCTTCTCCCGTCAGGCTCGTGATTGAACGCAGCGGGCGCTCGGGTTCATTGCGCAGACGTAATTTCACGGTCGCGAGGATTTGCAAACGGGTTAGACGGCGACGGGGCGGAAATGCGGATGGGGATCATATGCCTCGAACGCAAAGTCTTCCGCCCAGTCAAACAGGCCCCGGCTGCGCCCTTGAGGATCAGCAGCCGGGGCAGCGAGGCTCGCGCGCCAGCTGCAGCTCCGCCTGTTCGAGATGGTTCGGAATAGTGAACGTCGCCGCCGGTCCAGACGAACTCCCCGGCTCAAGACCGCACTGCGCGCCATCATGTGGGTCAGCAGCGCGTAGCTGGCGATGTTGAACGGCACGCCGAGGAACAGGTCGGCGCTGCGCTGGTAGAGCTGGCAGACAGCCGCCCGTCGGCGACGTAGAACTGGAACAGCGCAGTGGCAGGGCGGCAACGCCATCTGCGCGATCTCGCCGACGTTCCACGCGCGTGACGATGCTGGCGCCGCGAGTCCGGATCGCGTCTTGATCAGCTCGACGCGCCGCGCGATCTGGTCGATGTGCGCGCCCGTCGGCCGTCGGCCAGCGACCGCCACTGCTTGCCGTAGACCGGACCGAGATCGCCGTCGTCATCGGCCCATTCGTCCCAGATGCGTGACGCCGCGCTCCTGCAGCCAGCGCACGTTGGTGTCGCCGCGCAGGAACCACAGCAGCTCGTAGATGATCGACTTGCAGGTGCAGCTTCTTGGTGGTGAGCAGCGGGAAGCCGCCGGCGAGGTCGAAGCGCATCTGGCGCGCCGAACAGGCTGACGAGTGCCGGTGCCGGTGCGGTCGATTGCGGAACGCCCTCGTCCAGCACACGCTGCATCAGATCGAGGTAGGTCCGCATCGCTGCCTAGCATTAGCCTAGCGGGCGCAGGCGGCAAGAGCCGGGCAGTTTGAACCAGCGGAGCCTTTGCGGAAGAAATTTCGCCGCCAACGCGTTATCGATCTGAAGGTGAGCCATGACCTCGTCGACCAAGGAGAGGGGTGGAGCTCAAGGCGAGCTTTCGCGCGCATTTGCCTTTGTTCGACGATCCTACGCATCGCCACGACCGCGGCTGGCCACATTCGCAGCCAGCAAAGCAGCCGAAACCACGCCCAAACGCTGCGGCAGACCGTGGGCATCTTCCACTTCCCGAACCGGCGACGGGGACGAACAGTGAGGATGAAGCGAGGAACACAGATCTGCTAGAGTGTTTATTCGCTCGAGACGTCCCATGACTTCTCGCCGCCGAGCGCGAGCGAATGATCGACCGACCATAGCCCGCCGCGGCCTCGACGATCCCGCTGATCGCCGCCTTCCGCGCCGTCCTGCCGGCGAGGAGGACTTCATCAGCAGTGGCTATGAGGCCTTTGCCTACGCCAGGACGCGCGCCGTTGCCGATCGGTCGGCCAGACCATCAGCCAGCTCTATATCGTCGCCCTGACCATCAATGCCGCCGGCATCAGCGGACAAGACAATAAAGGTGCCGAAATCGGCGCGGCTCTGGCTATGGCCGCGGTCATCGGCCAGATCGCCCGCGAGGTGATCGCCATCGAACGCCATCATGAGCCGTCGGCTCGCCGTGAGCGGATGCGCGGCTGGGCTACGACAATGTCAAGATCGTCGAGGGCGACGGCACGCGGTGGTCGCCGGGCCGAGTGCCTCTTCAACGCCATTGCTCGCGCCGCCGCCAGCGGCAGCCACGTGCCCTCGGTGCTGATCGACCAGTTGAAGGCAGGCGGGCGGGATCATGCCGATCGGCGACCCGCACTGATCCAGTCGCCATAAAGCTCACCAAGCGCGAAGACGGACAACCGGAGCGCGATCGGGAGCAGTGCGCCGTGCCGCCAGGATCGAGAGCATGGTGCCGCGACGACGGCACCGGAAGCGCTGGTGGAGCCGGATTCTAAGACGATCAGTGCCGACGACCGGTCGCCGCGCTTATAGACTCGCGGAGTCGGCTTGCCCGATTCGCCTGAACCAATAGTGGGGGCAAAGTTTGCCGCGTTGAACCGCGGAACTCCCGCAGTCGGAGCGCGGTAGAGTTGTTGCGCTGGTCAGCGCCTTCTCGGTTTCCAGCCGCAGAACATCCGTGCCGCCTGAGCCGATCGAACGCGCCTGATCCTCCAGGGCGCTCAGCAACCGGCGGCCATCCCGGTCCATGCGCGCCGAGGGCGCGATCCATTACGTGCTTGAGATAGCATAGTCATCGACCGGTTTGAAGCCGCCGCAGCCGATCAACAGCTGCCCGTGAAGGCGAGCGACGAGAAGGTCGCGCGGCGGCGTGAATTCCTCCAGGAGGGGGCAAGGCTTTTCAGGTCGAATCCGCCTTCGAAGCGATCCGCCAACTCGTCGAAATAGCGAGCGAGGCAATATTGCGCTGGCCGCGGCCGGCAGGATTCTCCTCGTCGATGCGGACCGCCGAAGCTGAAAGCAGGCGCTCGACCTCGGCCAGCGCCACGACGAGCGTTTGCGCTGCCCTTCATTCAAATGGGCGAGGATGGATCGGGCGAGACGGTTCTGATCGCCGATTGAGATCGTGACTCGGCCACGCCGGCGGGCGTGAGCCGCGCATGGCGCCTCCCACACGCGCGCCTTCGGTTATGGGACAGGCCTCGCCATTCGAGCGAGCGGAGCAGCCTGCTCAGGTAGCCAGAGTCGAGTCGAGGCGGGCGCGGAGATCGCCGACTTCGGCGCCTTCCTCGCCAATCTCGAACAACAGCCGGATCTGCCAGCGGCCGGTCGCGCCCGAGATAGTGGTCGCAGGACCTGATTGCTTGTGTGACCAGGCGGTTGAAGCTCCGACCTGAGCGACTTCCTTGTCAAACATTATCTGACTTTAGTCAGAGAAGTGGTGCTCGGCAAGGATGCGAGTTCAGCCGCCTGCCTCTCGCAAGTCGCTGATCGTCCGGTAGCTGCTGATCACCTCGACATCGGTGACGAGGTGCAGCAGGCGGATGCCACTTCGCGCTTCATCGCCTGTCGAGAGCGGGGCGCACTTCACCGTCGTTTCTACGCATCCAGCCCAGCCGCCATAGGCTTCGGCCAGCTTGACGAAGTCGGGGCTCCGCAAGTCCCGTCGCGCTCACCCGCCGCTTCCGGATACTCGCGCTCCTGATGCATTCCGGATGGTCCCGTAGGCCCCATTGTCGACCAGGATGACCAGCAGATCGGCGCCATATTGGGCGGCGGTCGCCAGTTCCTGCCCGTTCATCAGGAAATCGCCGTCGCCGGCCACGCAGACCACCGTGCGGTCCTTGAAGCGCAGGGCGCGCGGCGATCGAGGCGGGCAGGCCATAGCCCATCTGCCGGCCGGTCGGTGCAACTGTGAAGGTCGCGCCAGGCATAACGCCAGTAACGGTGCCACCAGCCGGAGAAATTACCGGCGCCGTTGCAGACGATCGCGACGTCCGCCGGGCAGCGCATCGCGCATCGCCTTGACCACGGCCCGAGGTCGAGCTTCATTGCCATCGCGCGGCTGGAGACTCGACCATCGAGCCATTCGGCATGCGCTTCCTCGCCTGCCGAAAAGCGGACTCAGCTCGGGGTCCTGCCACTCATCGACCATTTCGGCGAAATCTCGCCCATATCGGCCGCAGATCGGCAAATCCGCGTGATAGACGCGCCGAGCTCATTGGGGTCGGGGTGGACGTGGACCAGGGTCTGGCCGGGATGGTCGGGCGTGATCAAGGTATATCCGATCGGTCGTCGCCTCGCCGAGCCTTGGGCGCCGACGACCAGCAACAGATCCGGCCTCCGCGAGATCCGCTGCTGCAGCTTCGGGTTGGGGCCGTAGCCGAGCTGGCCGGCATAGACGGCACCATCGTGTGATGGCGTCCTGGCGGCGAAAGGCCGGCGGCAGGTTGGAATGCCGTAGCGCGAAGGCTCGCGAAGTTGCGCGCATCGCGCGGCTCCAGCCAGCGCCGCCGACGATGGCAACGGGCGCAGCAGCCTCCTCAATGGGCGAACAAAGCCTCGATGGCGCCGCGGATCGGGCTCTCAGCCAGCGGCGGCATCCGGCGGCGGTCGAGCGCCTCGACCTCATCACGCAGCATGTCCTCGGGATGCAGCACCACCGGTCGGGACGGCCGGCGGTCGCGACGCCAGGCGCGGGCGACATATTCCGGGGATTCGGCGGGCATCGTCAGATCCGCGCCGGCCCATTTGGCGATGGGTGAGAAGGCCGGAAGGTCGACCTCCTGGGAAGCCTCTCGCGGTCGCCGTTGGCGCGGCCAGGTCGCCGACGAACAGGATCATCGGCGTTGAGATCTGGAAGGCAACATGGACGCCGGCGCTGGCGTTGGTCGCGCCTGGACCGCCGGGTGACGAAGGCGACCCCGGCCGCCCGGTCATCTTGCCGTCGGCGTCTGCCATATAGCAACCCCGCCTCTCCTGCCGGCAGACGGTGGCGTCGATCTCGGGCGTGTCGCTGAAGGGCGTCGAGCACGGCGAGAAGCTTTTCGCCCGGCACGGTGAAGATGCGGTCGCAGCCCTGGATCACGAAGCTGGTCGACAAGGATCCGGCCGCCGGTGCGCTGGTCGACTGGCGCGTGCGCTCTAGCTGTCGCACGACACTTCAGGAGCCAGATTGGCTTGCGCGGCCATTATCGGGACGCAGCAGAGCCGGCGCTGTGGCGTAACTCCGCTCAAAACCCGGAGTTTGCATGGGGGAATGATCCTGCTGCCAGCCTTGCTGGCAGCTCCACGTCACCGCAAGCATTGGATTATCAATTCGAAATCACGCGGGGCCGCCGGGGTTATCTACAATCCCTGGACCCTGAGCGAGCGACAGGGTCGAGCTTAGGTCATTCGTCGGATCGGGGCGAAGCCGGGCGATTTCGTTGCCCCGACTGATCAGCGGTCCTGCCGGGGCAGCGGCTGAATATCACGATCGACAACAAGCCAGGCCTTGCACTGAGAAGCAGCGCGCCGATCATGCTTGTTTCAGCGACACCAATCTCCATACCCATGGCTTGTGGGTTTCCCGTCAGGTAACAGCGACAATGTGCTGATCTCCATCGCGCCAGGAAGTTCGCATCAGTATCATATGACGTTCCAGCCCGACCATCCGGCCGGGACATTCTGGTACCACCCGCATGCGCATGGCGCAGGTTTGGGCCAGGTAGGCAGCGGCATGGCGGGGCCCTGATCGTCACGGGCAACCGATTTGCCGACCGAATCTCGTCCTGGCGACATCGACATCCTGCTGAAAGGTAAGCGCGGTCGACCGTTTGCCGAACGGATCATGATTTTGCAGCAGATCGAATATGGTTGCCTGAACGACAAGGGGGCGTCATCGAAGGCGAGCGCGACAAGGAGGGGGCCCCCATTCGCCCGTTCACCTGCTCGCCGGGCAAGATCGGCCGCATCGAAAGCTTCGATAATGACTGGGGCTGGCAGTGACGACGGGTCGCTTCACGGGCATCAACGGCAAGGTGGAGCCGCAGCTGAGCGACGCCAGGGCCGGCGGAGTTCGAACGCTGGCGGCTGATCAACGCCGGCACCGGCGAGATCCATGCGGATGCGGATTTATCGTCTCGATCCCGCCGCGCCGCCGCTTCGATCGGTCAAGGCGAAGGAGCAAATCGCCTGGCGGGAGCGCTACTGCACCGGTGCCCCCTGCCGATGTGGCAGATCGCGCTCGACGGCCTGACGCGTTCCGCCATCCGCAGGGTCGACGAGGCCGTCCTGTTCGCCGGCGAGAGGGTAGACATGCTCGTGCGGCTGCCGGAACCCGGCCTCTATTGCATGATCAATGACACCAGCCGGAATGACGACGAGAAGCAAAACCCGTCACGCATGATTGCCGTGGTCGGTGCGAAAGGTGCCCGCACCGCGAATGACGACCTGGACCTGTTACTGCGGTCGGCGCTGATCAACTCGGCAGAAAGAACGCTTTGGCGAAAAACCAGGAAGCGGCTGTTCGTGCCCGCGTCAGTTGGCGACCTCAACGACGGCTTGAAACTGTCTTCCTTCACCTGGCATAAGCCGATCGAGGAAAGAGGAGGTCAGCGGATATCGCGAAGCCATTCTCGATATCGATCGGCGGTCCTGAAGAAACGGCTTTTCGCGTCAACGGCCTCAGTTATGATCATCATCGGATCGACGCCTTATTCTGCCGTTGGGAAAGGCGAGAGGAATGGCGCGCGACGTCGCTGAACGAGAACCACCCGCTGCACATTCACGTCAATCCGTTCCAGATTGTATCGATTACCAATGCTGGCGGAGCCGACTTAATCGACCGAAGAGTCCGGCATTCGATCCCGATTATGCCGGGTTGAAGGAGTGAGTGGAAGGACACCGTCTTTGGTGAAAGAAAATGTGCGCGTCATTTTCCGCACGCGCTACGAGCGCTTCACCGGCGATTTCCTGATCCATTGCCACATCATGTACCACGGCGACCATGGGATGATGCAGAACCTGCGCATCGCCGCGGAAGACGAGGCGCCGGCACCGCACGCGGGTCACTGAGGGATCGGATGCGCCGCGGCAGGTCCTGCGCCGGTGCGCGTGCTTCGACTCGCCGAGCCGCAGTCCTTCGACCACCGCGTCGGCGGCGCACTTGCTGCTGACAGGTCGACCAGGTCCCGCTGTCCCTCAGTCGTTTCGACGTGTCCCCAGCCGGTGCATGCGCTTGGCGATGTCGCGCAGCTCGCCGATCGATTTTCGGACAGCTGGCTCTGGTCCTGCAGCAGCCGGTCGAACACCGCCTCGGCCAAGGGATTGGCGAATTCGAGCCCCGCGAACTCACTGCGCCCGCCAGACGATCCGGCAATATTGGGTTTCCAGCCCGGCGCATGCTGAGGCATGACCCAGGTGTCAGACGGAAGCGCCGGTCGTCGCCTCGATCCGGCAACCGTGGGTCGAAATGTCGATGACCTTGACGCCGACGCGGCTGCGCCCGGGCTCGCGGATGGTGGCGCTCAGCCTGAGGCCCGCCCTCCGGCGCGCCGGCGTTCGGGCTGGTCATCGGGCAGAGTGGCGTCGTCGCTCATCAGGCGGCCGTGCCGCCCAGGATCTGGCCGATGCCGCCTTCGGCCTCGATGCGCTCGGCGAGCGAGCCGCGCGGCAAATCATGCTTCAGCGCCCAGGCCAGCACGGCCTCGAGCTGCGGGATGGTCGGCATCGTCGCAAGCGCCGTCAAAGGCGAGGCGGACGACCGGCTTCATCGGCGAGCGCAGCTGGATCTTGAGGCCCTGCGCCTCGATCAGCCGTACAGATATTCCTCGGGCGCGCCCTCGGCGTCCAAGGCGAAATCATAAGCGGCGCTCAACCCCTCATAGAGGGCGACGTTGCTGCGGATCTGCGCCTGCCGGGCCTCTTCGGCGAGCGCGCGGACTTCGGACAGTTTGTTTTGCAATGTTCCCTCCACTTCAGACGCGGGTTCCGCAAAGGGTTCGACCGCCGCTTCGGGGCGGTCTCGAGCAGGTTCCTCGACGAGGGCTTCGAATGGCTCTTCGACCACGGCTTCGGACGGGAGGTCCGGCCCTGACTGGGCGACCTTCCCATAGAAGCCGCCGACGTTGGCCAGTCTTTCCATGACCTTCGCAGTAAAGCTCGACCTGGTTTCCAGCTCCGGGTTCCGGTCCATTTTCGGCAAGCGGTTCGGACTCGGCATCAAGCTCGAAGTCGGCGACCGGTTCTGGCCTCGGATTCCGGCACGAAGTCGGCGACCGGTTCTGGCTCGTTCAGTCTCCTCGACCGGGCGCAGGCGCGAATGCGGCCATGTCGCCGGTTTCTTCGTCGGTTTCCGGGTCTCGTCGTCGAAGGGCCGAAGCTCGACCTTGAATGGCTCAGGGGCGTCTTCCACCGGGTTGGTCAACGGCCTCCACCCGCATCCCCTCGACCAGCTCAGGCCCCTCTTCAGCGCCTGCGGCCGCTGGTTCTTCCTCGGGCTCTGGCGCCGGCTCGACAGCCTGTGGCGCCACTTCCTCGGGCTCCGGCGCCGCCTCGGGCGTGTCCTTGCTGGCCGTCGAGGCTGACATAGCCGTAGACGAAGTTCGATCCAGGTGCCGTTGGCGCTGAACGGCAGCAGCGTCACCCAGCAAAGCGCCGCTTGCCTGCGTCGGTCCCGAACGAGGTCCTCGAAGGCGAACGCCTCGCGGCAGGCGGCGACGATCGGCAGCTTGCCATGGATGCAAGTGAGCAAGGACGGGCTGGGCGCGTCGCCGATCTTCTCGACCTCGATCCTCGCTCCGGATTTCCTGGCCGAAATGCCGGATGACGGCATCCTCGCCGCCACCAATCATCTCCAGGAGGATGCTCCACGGGCCGGCGTCGGAGATTTCCAAGGGTCGAGGTCACGGATCGGCGGGAACTGGCGGAGGCCCACGGATCGACAGCCAGTAATTGAAGACGGACGCGTGCTTGCGCCGCTCGCCGGGCTCGATGGTCTTGAGCGAGCTCAACAGCGCTTCGGCCGATGCATTTTCGACCGGTTCCATGTCCGGCATGGGCGCGCTCCATTTGTTTCCTCCGAAGTCCAATGTGTCGCGAGGAGTGTGGGCGCGCGGTTCTACCAAAGGGTTAAGACGGGGGGAAGTTGTGTCCCGGAGCGAGACGTCTAGAGTCGGAATGGGTGGAAAGCGGACACTAGCAGTGACCGTTAAGTGAACCAAAGCACCACATCGACGGCAACAAAAACGAGGATGCCGAGCAGAGATAGCAGTAGCCAAGCGAGCAGCCTTGCCTTCACCGAGCTATGAGTGTCAAAGCGATCGCCGGTGGTGCGCCAAGCAGGCCTATCCACCAACCTGGATATGCGCCCTTGTAGTATGAGACGGCTTCTCGAATGGCGCGACGGCGATGGCCGTGAAGACGGCTGCTAACAGACCGCGCTGTGTCTGGCCGATGGTTGCACGAGTTGTCACAGCTCACATTTTGCAGCGCGGCCCTAATGTCTGCAATGGGTCAATTCCGACTCTAGGCCGTCACAGAAGTGAATTCGTGTACCGTCGAGTCCTCGCTGCGCGAGGGCTGGCCATGATCAAAACCAGCACTGTCCGGGGGACGGTGCGTTTTGATCATTTCGCTAGCTCTGCTCGGCAGCTCAAGCCTGATGGATCGCCTTGACGACCTGGTAGCGACTCAAGCCCCTCCTTGCCGCCCTCGGAGCCGAAGCCCGAATCCTTGACCCGCCGAACGGCGCGTCGGCGACGGAGATGGCGAAGGTGTTGATGCCGACCATGCCGCTTTCGACCAGGTCGCCGATCAGGTTCGCGCGGCGGCCGTTTTCGGTGAAGGCGAAGGCGGCGAGGCCGAAGGGCAGGCGGTTGGCCTCGCTCGATCGCTTCGTCGAAGGTGTCGAAGGCGCGGGTCACCGCGACCGGGCCGAACGGCTCCTCGTTCATGATGTCGGCGCTGTTGGGGACGTCGGCGAGCAAGGTCGGCTGGAAGAAGAAGCCGCCGTCGCCCGTTCGCCGCCGGCGAGCACGCGCGCGCCCTTGGCCGCGGCATCCTCGATCAGCGCGCCGACCGCGTCGGGGCGGCGGGCATTGGCGAGCGGGCCCATCTTGCGTGTCGGCGTCGAGGCCGTTGCCGACCTTCACCTTGGCGGTGCGCTCGGCGAAGCCCTTCGAGGAAGGCGTCGTAGATGCGACTCTGGACGTAGAAGCGGGTCGGCGAGACGCACACCTGGCCGGCGTTGCGGAATTTCTGCGGCACGACCATGTCGAGCGTCTTTTCGAGGTCGCAATCGTCGAAGATCAGCACCGGCGCGTGGCCGCCGAGCTCCATGGTGATGCGGGTCATGCTGTCGGCGGCGAGGCGCATCAGATGCTTGCCGACATTGGTCGAGCCGGTGAAGCTGACCTTGCGGATGATCCGGCGAGGCGATGAGCGTCGTGCTGATCAGTGTTGGCATCGCCGTGGACCAGCTGGGCGACGCCGGTCGGGATGCCGGCATCGGCCAGCGCGCGGAACAGCTCGGTGGCGCAGCCCGGGGTCTCGTGCGGCGGGCGCGAGATGACCGTGCAGCCGGCGGCGAGCGCGGCGGCGACCTTCTTGCGCGAGCAGATAGATCGGGAAATTCCACGGGCGTGAAGGTCGCGGTCGGGCCGACCGGCTGGCGGATGACCCGCGACAGCTGGCCGCGTCGGGCGGACCAGGGTGCGGCCATAGTCGCGCTTGATCTCCTCGGCATACCAAGTCGAACAATTGCGCCGAGCCCAGCACTTCGAGCTTGGCCTCGGCGAGGACCTTGCCCTGCTCCTGGGTCAGGATCGGCGCCGATATGGTCGGCTCGCTCGCGCAGCAGCTGCGGCGGTCTTGTGGAGGATGGCGCCGCGCTTCTCGACATCGGTCGCGCGCCATTCGGGCCAGGCGCGGCTCGGCGGCGGCCAGCGCCTCGTCGAGGTCGGCCTTGGTGGCGTAAGGCACCTCGGCGATGCCGCTGCCGGTGACGGGATTGATGACACGTGTGGGCGTCGCGGCCTTCGCCCGATTTCCACACGCCGTCGATGAAGAGTTTGCAGGTCGGCTTCGTAGCCCATGGCGCGCCAGATAGGCCTCGCGCCTTGATCGCCAGCCGCAACGGCGTCGCTAGGCGCAGTTGAGCCAAAGGAGAGACGCGCGATGACCAAGGCGGAACTGGCTGGCGAAGATGCAGGACGCGGGGCGTGGCTCCCGGGCAAGACGGTCAAGCTCGACTTCGGCGGCGATGAGGGCGTGATCCTGCTCGACGGCGCGGCAATGCCTAGGTCAGCGACGAGCGACGACGGCGCGCCGACACCACGATCAAGGTCAGCTGGGACGATTGGCAGGCGATGGCCGCCGGGCCAGCTCGACGGCATGACCGCCTTCATGACCGGCAAGCTGAAGGTCGAGGGCGACATGGGCAACGCCATGCAGTTGCAGGGTACCTCGCCAAGCTCAGGGGATAGGTTGCAAAGTTGGTAGCTGCGGAATCCTTGCCGCCGGGTTCAGGAGCAGCCGCGCCAACTGGATCCGCTTGACCCTTAGGATCGCGGACGGCTTGAGCCGCGGCCAAGGAGTATGGTCACGCAGAATATCTATAACCTGAACGCCGGAAGCCGCGCTCCGCGACGGGCTGCTGTTCGACGGCATGACGATCGCCGCCGGCGGCTTCGGCCTGTGCGGCATTCCCGAGCGGCTGATCGACGCGATCCGGCGACGCGGGGTCAAGGATCTGACCATCGCCTCCAACAATGCCGGCATCGACAATGAGGGGCTCGGCAAGCTGCTGCGCACGCGGCAGGTGAAGAAGATGATCTCCTCCTACGTCGGCGAGAACAAGGAGTTCGAGCGGCAATATCTGGCCGGCGAGCTGGAGGTCGAATTCTGCCCGCAGGGGACGCTCGCCGAGCGGATGCGGGCCGGCGGCGCGGGCATTCCCGGCTTCTACACCAAGACCGGCGTCGGCACCGATCGTCGCCGAGGGCAAGGAGGTGAAGGATTTCGACGGCGAGGACTTATATCCTCGAACGCGGCATCCGCGCCGACCTCGTCGATCATCAAGGGCTGGAAGGCCGACGAGAGCGGCAACCTCATGTTCCGCAAGACCGCGCGCAACTTCAACCAGCCGGCGGCGACCGGCGGGCAAGATCTGCGTCGCCGAGGTCGAGGAGATCGTCGCCGGTCGGCAGCCTCGATCCCGACTGCATCCACGTGCCGCAGCATCTACGTGAAGCGGCTGATCCTCGGCGCGCCCTACGACAAGAAGATCGAGTTCCGCACCGTCACGCGAAAGGGAGACCGCCTGATGGCCCTGGGACCGCAACCAGATGGCGGCGCGCGCCGCGCAAGGAGCTGAAGGACGGCTATTACGTCAACCTCGGCATCGGCATCCCGACGCTGGTCGCCAACAACATCCCCGCGGGCATGGACGGTCACGCTGCAGAGCGAGAACGGCATGCTCGGCATCGGGCCGTTTCCCTTATGACGACGAGGTCGACGCCGACCTGATCAACGCCGGCAAGCAGACGATCAGCGAGCTGCCTCGTCCTCCTATTTCAGCTCGTCCGACAGCTTCGCGATGATCCGCGGCGGCCATATCGATCTGACCGTGCTCGGCGCGATGGAGGTCAGCGAAAACGGCGACATCGCCAACTGGATGATCCCCGGCAAGATGATCAAGGGCATGGGCGGCGCGATGGACCTGGTCGCCGGCGTCAAGCAGATCATCGTCGTCATGGAGCATAACTCCAAGAACGGCGACCCCAAGTTCATCCCCGAATGCACCCTGCCGCTGACCGGCAAGAACGTCGTCGACATGATCATCACCGATCTGGCGCGTCTTCCAGCGGCCGGACCATGACTAGCCCGTTCAGGCTGATCGAGCTGGCGCCGGGCGTGAGTGCGGACGAAGTGCGCGAGAAGACGACAGCCCGTTACGTCGAATGAGCTGATGCTTGCAGCAGTTCTTCTTAAACCAAGAATAGGGCCTTTACTTCAATTGAGTAAATGCTAATTTAATAGAGCGATTGCTCGGTTCGCATCCCACCTGCCGTTGGGATTTGAGGAACCAAGCAATGCCCATCAGCTTCATTGAGGATATTGTCGTCCATGGCCTGGATGCGTCAGGCAATGAAGTAACCTGCATCTACGCCAAGAAGCCGCCAGAGTATCTCGTCTATCGCGACCCGGCGCGTGTGGATGATCCATTTCGCCGACAACGGTCGTGTGGCCCGGCGCCAGCGCACCGCCCTGGCTGTATTGAACCCTGCGCGGCCAGATCAGCGGCCTGATCGACGGCTGGCATAGCAGCGACGATCCCGCCAAGCAGGCGCGAGCCGCCAGGTACGAACGCCGGGTTGCTGATGCGATTGTCATGGGACTGGAAGGAGGCGGAGTCGGACGCTGTCGCGCTGCTTGGCGAGATCCGCGGCGACGTCGTCGCCGAGCGCCGCTCCATGGCTGGAGACGGATTACCTGCTCGTCGCGGCGCTTGCCGGCGCAGCAATCTGCTTGCATCTATTTGCTCAGCCGCGTGTTGGACCTGAACGCCGATGCGCAGGCACTGGCCGCCATCTGGACTGGGGCATCAGGCGGTGTCCTGGGCGCTTTCTTCCTCAATCGCCATTGGTCTTCGCAGCCGGTCCATTCTGATCTGAGCCTGCAGCAGTGGGACAATCGGCGGGATGCAATATTGCGTATCGCCGTTGGGACCATCAGCGGGAGCAATCCTCATTTGCCTGTTCCTGACCGGGCTGTTCTCTCTCGGCGACATTAAATTCGGCGAGCCGGCACCGTCGGTATGATTACCGCGCTGATGTCTCGGGTTCCTGGCCGGCTCTTCCGAGCGTGCCGTACCCGACCTGCTGGCAAAGACGACTCTCCCGGCAATCAGATCGGGCAAAGTCGATCCTGCTGACTCCAGCCAAAGCCGCGGCGGCGTCGCCGATCTGAAGAGCAGCGAGCGCCTGGCCGAGCCGTTCGATGACTGAGGACGATTCGATCGCCCCTCCATCCGAGGAAGACGGCATGGATTTTTGCCTGTGCGACATGCCGCCGATCCCGGGCTTGGCCATGACGTCGGATGCGGGCTTCCGGTTGCGTCCGGCGGCGTGTCCGCCGACGTTCCGGCCGGCCCGATTCCAACTGCCGCGCCAGCGCCGCCAAAGACCCGGTCCCTTGATCCAGCGCCGAGGAGGTATTGTATGGTGTTCGCATTGACTTGGCTTCCGGCCGTGCTCGAGGGCGCCGGCCTCAAGGCTGCCGAAGTTCCAGGCTGGAGAGCCGGGGGCGAGCCGAAATGGGCCGCGTGAGGGCGTCATGTGCCATCACACCGCCGGTCCCGGCGCACAGCATGGCGTGATTCCGCAGCCTCAATCTGCTCATTAACGGGCGCCCGGCGGGCAAGGGATTGCGCAGCACTCCCCGGCCCGCTCGCCCAACCAGGCCTTGCCGAGACGGCACCTGGTTTGTGATTGCAGCCGGCCGCGCCAATCACGCCGGCAACGGCCTTTGGAAGGGAAGTACCGGCAACAGCAGCTTCATCGGCGTTGAAGCGGAAAACACCGGCAAGCCGGGTGATGCGTGGCCTGAGGTCCAGCTCGACGCCTACCGCCGCGGAGTCGCGGCGATTCTCGACCACCTCGGCCTGTCGTCCGACATGTGCTGCTGCGGTCATAAGAATATGCCCTGCCTGTCGGCCGCAAGCCCGACCCCAGCTTCGAGATGGAGCCGTTTCGTGACGCGGTGCACCAGATCATGTCAGGCAGGCCGTAGTCCGCCCGCTGATCCCCGCCGTTGACAGCAGCAAGCGGCCTACTCTCCGGCGAGGTGCCCGGGGCGAGTTGGTCAGGACCTGCAGGTGAAGCTTCCAAGCTCAAGGCGGACGGCATCTTCGGCCCGAACACGGAGGCAAGCTCCGCGAATTCCAGCGTGAGCATCACCTCGTGCCAGATGGCATTCTTAGGGCCAAAGAGCTGGGCGACGCTGGACGGGGTTTGATCGGCCCACCGGAATCCTCAGTCGAAGTCGCGACTTTCGTGAACGGCTTCCGCCCCGCGCCTTCGCACGAGAATTAGATATTGCCGGATTGCTTCATCGCTTCGCTTCTCGCAATGACGATGTGTGAAGGCACTTCTATCCGATGCTCCCGGCGGTCGCGAGACTCTCGAGCTTCGCGAGGTCGACGAGCCCAAGCCCGGCGCAGGCGAGCTGCTGGTCAAGATCTCCACGCCTGCGCGATCAACTATCCCGACGTCCTGATCATCGGAGGACAGCACAGATGCGCCCGCCGCGGCCGTTCGCTCCCGGGTGGCGAGATCGCCGGTGAGGTCATCGCGGTCGGCGAGGGGTGGCTGGCTGGCAGGTGGGCGAGCGACTGATCGCGGTCACCGGTTTCGGCGGGCTGGCCGAGATGATCGTGGTTCCGGCACAAGGCCGCCTATCGCCTGCCTGCGGACCGCAGTTTCGAGGAAGGCGCGGCGCTGCTGCTGACCTACGCCGCACTCAATCCACGGCCTCTATGACCGCAGGGCGGCTGGAGGCGGGCCAGACCCTGCTGGTGCTGGGCGCCGCCGGCAGCGTCCGGACTGGCGGCGGTCGAGCTTGGCAAGGCCTAGGGCGCGCACGTCGTCGCCGCCGTGTCGAGCGAGGAGAAGGCTGACCGCGGCGCGCGACGCGGGCGCCGACGAGGCGATCGTCTATCCGCGCGGTCCCTTCGACAAGGACGGGCAGAAGGCCTTGGCCGAGCTGTTCAAAGGCAGCAGTGGGCCCCAATGGAGCGGACGTGATCTACGACCCCGTCGGCGGAGACTATGCCGAACCGGCGCTGCGCTCCATCGGCTGGGAGGGGGCGTTATCTGGTCGTCGGCTTCCCGGCCGGAATCCCAGCCTGCCGCTCAACCTCACGCTTTTGAAGAGCTGCGACGTCTGTGGAGGTCTTCTGGGGCGCCTTCGCGGCGCGACGCGACCAAGGCGACAATGCTGCGCACGTCGCCGAGTTAATGTTCCGGGCTGTTGGACGAAGGCAGGATCGCCCGAAGATCAGCGCGACTTATCCGCTTAGCGCAGGCGGGCGAGGCGATCGCCGCCATGGCCGCGCGCCAGGCCATCGGCAAACTGGTAGTGACGATCTAGCAGGCGACGGTCGAGCGTCCCCAATGAGCGGGGCCTGAGCCATCGGCCTGGTCTACCTCGGTCATCACGGTTCTGAATGTCGAGATCGCCGCCGGCACGGTCGGCGCAGAGTTCTCGCGGCACGACGACGTCATAGCCGCCATCGCGGCTGCAGTTCTGGCGGCGATGATCGCGTTCGCCCGCCTTTGCGCCTGGCCTGCCTGCGTCTCCTCGACGAACAGCAAGCGGAATCGCGCTGGTCGGCATGCTCGTTGTCGCGACCTGCAAGCGGATCGCCCGCCCAGCGCGCGCGGCGCCGCACGGGAGTCGGCGAGCTTGCGCACCGCGGCGGCAGGCACAGAGGCGGCACTCTTAGGATGATTTGCGTTGCCTGGCCCTGGAGCTGACGGTCGGAAGCGCCAAGCGGAGCTCACGCTGGCCAGCACCAAAGATGGCAATGCGGATACTGCGGGTCATGATGGACGACTCCGCGGGGGCAGATACGCCTGTTTGCCTTATTCGACAACGCGTTGAAGCTGGACGACTTGCGTGGCCTTCATCCCTATCTGCGCGCTGCAGACAGCCCAAGCGACCCTAAATGACGACTTTCGACGACCGCGAGCGTGCATTCGAGCAAATTTGCCGGCGACGAGGAAATGCAGTTCCAGCATCCTCGCCCGCCGCAACCGCTTGCTTGGCGAATGGGCGGCGCGGCTGATGGGCCTCTACCGAAGCCGAGGCCGAATGCCTATGCCAAGGACGTGATCCGCGCCGACTTCGAGGAAGCCGGCGACGAGGTCGTGATCCGCAAGTTGCTGGGCGACCTGACGTCCGCCGGCGTCGACGTCGACGAGGCGCATGATCCGCGAGACGCTCGGCCACAAAGATGGTCGAGGCCCGCCGCCAGATCATCGAGGCCAGAGCTGAACCAGATGCCGATGGCCGGCCAGCGACATTGAAGCGATGATCATCGCCGCCATTCCCGACGCGCGGGTCGAGATCACGCGATCTCGCCGGCGACGGCGATCATTATGCGGCGCGGGTGGTCAGCGGAGAGCTTCGCCGGCATGAGCCGGGTGCGTCAGCACCAGGCGGTCTACGCCGGCGCTTGGCGGACGGATGGGGGACGAGCTGCACGCCCTGCAGCTCGAAGCAGCCGTGCCCATCCGGAGATCATCAATGACTGACGCGAAAGAGCGCATCGACACGCGCTGGTGAAGTCGAACGACGTCGTCCTGTTCATGAAGGGCACGCGCGCTGTTCCCGCAATGCGGCTTTTCCAGCCGGGCAGTGGCGATCCTCGACCATCTCGGCGTGCCGTTCGAGACCGTCGACGTCCTCCAGGACCCGGAAATTCGCGCCGGGCATCAAGGATTATTCCGACTGGCCGACAGTTCCGCAGCTCTATGTGAAGGGCGAGTTCGTCGGCGGCTCCGACATCATGATGGAGATGTTCGAGAGCGGCGAACTTCAGCAATTGGTCGCTGCCGGGGCCGACTACGAGCCTAAGTCAAAAGGAAAGGGCGGCACGCGGGACCAGAAAACCGCTGCGCCGCACCTTTTGATTTGGTTGTGGAACCAAGTGGACGCGAACTGTGTTACAACCGCCGTGCCAACTGCCACAAATAGCAGAAATCAGCCGAAAATATTGAAGCATACCGCCTGGCGACCCAGCGACCTGTAAGCAATTCCGACAGTCCCGACCGGTTTCTCGTGCCCGGCAGAATCTCTGTTTACAGCTGTAATCGTATCGTCTACAGCTGTAATCGAAAGGGTTGATGATGGACAAGCGCATCACCGATGCCGAGCTGGACGTGATGGAAGTCCTGTGGGGGGCGGACGAGCCGCTGACCGCCGCCGACATCGCCGATCACATCGATCCGACGCGCGCCTGGACGCTGGCTACCGTCAAGACCATGCTGTCGCGGCTCGCGGCCAAGGGGCGCAATTTCCTACCGCGTCGAGGGCCGCCGCTTCCTCTACTCGCCGGCCATCGAGCGCGAATCCTAGTGTCGGTTCAGGAATCCCGCCGGTTCGTCGACAAATTGTTCGGCGGCCGTCTATCGCCGCTGGTTGCGCGCCTTGCCGAAGAAGATAGCCTCGACGAGGAGGACATCGCCGCCGATCGAGGCGATCCTGAAGGAGCTCAAGTCATGACCTCCTGGCTGCTCGGCACCTTGATCGCCACCTCGGTGCTGATCTGTTATGGTGCTCCTGGTCGCGCGAGCCGGTGCGCCGCCAGCTTCGGTTCCCGCATCGCCTACGGGCTCTGGCTAGTCCCCGCGGCGCGGCTGCTGATGCCGACGCTGACCCAGACCGTCGAGCGCACGGTTCCCGCGAGCGCGCCCGTGCAGCCGCTCATCCAGCCGGTCGCCGGCGAACCGATGATGCTGGCGCAAGCTGGCGCCAGCAGGCCCCGCGCTGCTCGAGCAGATCGGCGGCTGGCCGACGGTCCTGCTGACCGTGGCTCGGGGTCGCGGCGGGCCTGTTCACTGTCCCGCACGATTGCTTTTCACCGCGACCGCCGCGCCATCTCATCGAGGCGCGGCGGAGATGCGCACGCGCTCAGGCTCGATCCGCATCGTCCGGTCGATCAGGGTCGTTCGAGCCCCGATCGCCTTCGGTTGGCATCTTCGACCCGGTGATCGCCGTGCCGGCGGATTTCGACCGGCTCTATGACGAGCGCGGAGCGCCGCCTGGCCCTCGAGCACGAGCTCGCACCACCATCGTTCCGGCGACCTTGTCGCCAACCTCTTCGCCTTTGTCCTCCTCTGCCTCCAGTGGTTCAACCCGCTTGCCTCGGTCGCCCACGCTGCTTTCCGCTTCGACCGGGAAGCAGCGTGCGAGCGCCGAGTGCTGGACAAAACCTACAGGCTATCTCGATCGGGTGCGCAGACTACGGCCGGGCGATCGCCAGGCGCGCTTCGGGACGGGCGCTGCTGTTCGCAAGCACGCTCGATCGACCCAACGCCCTGAAAGGAAGGCTGGAGTTCCATGCTGCGGCACCAGTGCTACGACCGGCAAGCGCGCGTCCGGGCAAACTGATGATCCTGACCGCAGGCTCGGCGGTGCCGCGCTGCCGCTCACCGCGACGCGGGCCATTGACTATGTCGACGTTCCTGCGCCGCCGGCGCCGCCTGCCGCCCCGGACGGGTCGGCTCCAACCCCGTCCACTGCGCCGCCCGCAGGCGCCGGCGGCAGCACACGTGTCCCGGCGACGCTTTCCGACCAGGCCGCCGGGGTTGCACCCGCTCACGCCAGCCAACACCCGCACCGCTTCGCGCCGCTGGCTCCCGTTGCGCCCGCTGGCTCCTCTGGCCCCGGCATCTCCCGTGGCGCCCTTTGGCGCCTCCGGCGCCTCCGCGCACTACAACACAGGCCTCAACATCGATGGCGACGTGATCACGATCAACGGCCAGAAGAAGAGCTGGAGCCAGACTTACACCGGCCGAGAAGCAGCAGGTGCGCCGGGACATCGACCAGAGCCAAGGAAGAGCTGTCACGCACCAAGATCGACCGTGCGCAGATCGAGCGTGAGTGTCCGCGAGAGAAGCGATGGCCGAGGTCAAGATCGACAAGGAAGAGATGACGCCGCGAGCTTGCCGAGGCGCGGGTCGGGATCGACCAGTGCGATGCGGCGAGATCGGCGTGCGCATGCCGCCGAGCATCGCGCCGCTCCGGCCGGGACCCGGAAGCACATCAAGGCGCAGGTCCGCGCGTCGCTGAGGAGCGGTGGGAAGCTTGATCGACGTCGAGGCCATCACGCGCCAGGCGCTTCGGCCTCCGGTGGACCCGGACACCGGAGATCGCGGCCAGCAGCGCGGCGGCTTGTTGCCGAGGCGTGGTTCGCCCAGGCCCCAGGCCGAGATCGACGGACCGGGCGTGGCTGCAAGGACGACTGATCAGGCTCGATGCGGCAGCGAGGGCGGACGCAGCGTGAGCGGCGCTCGCGCGGCCAGGGGCATCCGCGGCGCGGAGGTGTGATCGGCAGCGCGCACGCCTGCCCCCGGCGGGCAGAGCACACGCGATGGGGATGCCCCTATTTCACCGCACGGGTTCATGGAGTAGGAGCGCTGCGGCGAGACGCTGCGGCCTTTGGCTGATGGCACTTAACCGCCCGCAAGGGGTTGCGGGTGCCAAGACGATGAGCCGCGACGATCCCTGGGACGTTCGCATATTCCGACGCGCGGGACCGCCGCGGCTGTTCTGCGACCTCACGCGGAGCTGGTCGGCGGTGGGCGGCGGCGTCGGCGCCTGTTTGCGCTCATGCGGCGACGCCAGCACATCCTGCAGTCCATGCCGCGCCGGCACCTGCTGATCAGTCCCCGGGCCACGCGACGAGGTGATCCGAGGAGGAACGGGCGATCACCGGCGTTACGATCGCCTCGCCGCCGAGTGCCGGGGCAGCCCCAAATACCGGCTGTTGCTGCGCAACCGCGCCGTCTCGCGAGGCAGCTCGCGCGCTTCCAGCCGGACCTGATCGAATGCCGTGACGCCCATAGCCTGCCCTGGGCGGCGATCGGCCACGCCAGGAAGCACCGCGGGACGGCGCTGGTCAGCGGCCTATAGCGGACTGATCGTTTCCGACCGTCTATGTCGAGCGGCCGTCCGGAAGGTGGTCGGCAAGTCGCTCGCCGGCGCCGCCTGCCGGCTCTGCTACTGGTGTTGCGTGGCAAGCTCTACAGCCGAGCCTCGACGGCATGTTCGCCTTGTCGGCGAAACGGCGGGCTGACCAGCCAGCAAGTCCGCCCCTGGGCCTCGACCGGATCGAGGTCGTGCCGCTGGGCGGCTCGAGCTCGGCGATTCTCGCCGGCGCGGCGGGACCTGCAGCTGCGCCGCAGGCTCGGGACCGGCGATGACCGTTAGCCTCTGCTGGTCTATGCTGGCCGGCTGGACGGCGAAGACGCGCGCAATTGCTGGTCGACAGCCTTCGCGTTGCCCCCAGCCGATTTGAGTGCGCATCTGGTGCTGATCGGCGACGGACCGCTGCGCGAGAGCATCCGCGATCTGGGCGGATTCCCGGATCCTCTCGCGCCTGGCTATGTCCGCGACCGGTCGGAACTCGGCGCGCTGGCTGGGCAAGCGCCGTTCATCGCCGATCTCCGGAATGGCCAGCACGAGACGTTCGGCGTGCATCGATCGGTGTCGAGGCCCAGGCATCGGGACTGCCGGTGGTCGGACAGTCGCCGCCGGCGCCATGGTCGATCGAGTGATGCCCAAGATCGGCCGCTTGGGCCGGTCGACGACGCGCAGGCGATGGCGCGCAAGATCTCGGACATCTGAATTCCGACCGCGCCGCAATCGCCAAGGTCGCCCAGCACCATGCCCGTCAGTACAGCTGATCGCAGTGGTGTCCGACCTGTTCACCGGCCTCTATCCGAGCAGTGTTCTGCCGCGCCTCGGCGCGATCGGCGCAGCCGTCGGCCGGCCTGGTCCCGGCGCTCGTCGACGCCTGAACCGGCTCCGGGGCAATTCACCTGGCGTCGATGTTCAGTCTTCCCTCCATCGAGGATGGCGAAGTGGTGGCGCATCTTTTTGGCATTCGCTGGTTGCGACAAGCGCGCTGGCCCAGGACACTGCCGTGCCTCGCCGGATGCTGCCGTCGAACCGCCGCCCGAACTCAAGGCGCTTGCCGACACCTGCGCGGCCCACCGGTTCGAGACGATGGTGACGCTCCAAGACGGAAAGCGCGCCACCAAGGTCAAGATATGCGGCAAGCAGGGCCAGACCGACGCCGACTGGCTGAACACGCTTCTGGACCCGATCAGGCAAGCAGAGGCAAACGATGCGCTCGCAGCCGGTCAAGACCAGATTGTCGCCGCCCTCAAGGCCGAAATTTCCAGGCTCGAAAGAAGCAGGCGCGCCCGCCGGCTGCCACCACAGGGTTTGTCACCTGAGACGCGCCGCAGCCGCGCGAACCGGCGCCCCAATATTCGACCCTGCCGCCGTTTCCGGAGCCCGAAGCCGAAGGTGGCTAATTCATCTCCGGGAACGCCGGCCCCCCGGCACTGAAGAAGCCGAGACTCACGGATCTGTTGCTCAACACCCGGCCAGGGAGGCGGTGCAGCTATCTCCTGCGCCTCGCTGGAACGCGAGACGATGCTGACCATCCAGGCTGATGAGGACCTTGGCCCGGGCATTAGCCTGCGCTTCCTGCGCGGGGCAATTTAACGCGCGGGATCTCGACGTCACAGGCCTGCGGGCAGTTACGTGCCCAGGCTGCCGGGACGAGTCTGTTCGGGGTGTGCTGCGCGGAAGGTTCAGTTCCGTGTCCTTAGCGCGGGCCAAGTGGTCGAACGCTTGGGCCTTTTACGCTCTCTAATGGGTCCCAGGTCCCGCCGTCTGAACTTGCCCAGCGGAATCCAATGGTACCCCGCGACGTAAGGGGAGAATTACATGAACCAGATCCGCAAAATCCTGGCGGCGGCAGGCATTGCCGCCTTTGGCCTATATGACGACATTGGCGCATCCGGAAGGTCAGTCGAAGCAAGAGGTCGTCCGCGAAATCAAGACCGTCAGTCACAGATGGCGAGAAGACCATCGAGATCCACAAGGTCGTCAAGGGCGATATGTGGCTGGCAGCGCCGACATCGAGAAAGGCGAGTTCGTCGCCGACCGCGGCGCGAGGTCGCAGTTCGTATCGGCTGCGAGTGCCGGCGGCGACAGGAAAAGCACGTCAACAAGATGAGATCTGTTCGGATGCGGGCGCATCCGATGCCGAATGGCAAAGACGCTGCAAAAGGCCCCTGGCCAGGCTCGAGGTGGCGGACAAGGACCTGCCGCCCGAAGGTATGCGCGGTGAGACCGTTGCCGACCTCAAGGGCGAGATCGCCAAGCTTTGGCAAATAGCCGGCGTGCTTGGCTGGGCGCGCGCGTTCACGGCTATAGGCCAATGCCGACGCCCCCTACGCACGGCTGAGAAGCTCGGAACCGGGCCTTGCCCGACAAGCGCCCATAACTCGGCCTTCACTTATTACGGGACGCAGACCTACCTGGTTGGCGAGCACGAGTTGGCGGTCATCGATCCTGGCCGGACCTCGGCGAGCATGTCGATGCCCTCGTCGCGGCAATCGCCAACCGCCGGTAGTCGCCATTTGCTAGCAATACGTAACCGGAACGAAGCACAA
>ERZ1370068.879-contig-10804_pt1 | contig 24053 bp, 39 predicted proteins | sample MGYA00561227_ERZ1370068 | MGnify/ENA primary metagenome ERZ1370068 (study PRJEB38410, sample SAMEA6850437) | metagenome | study: Metagenomic assessment of the ecological functions of the soil: analysis of the soil microbiota associated with the...
CTTACAAAACAGCTGAGCTATTGAACGTTCTTTCACCTGATGACCGTACCGATTTTTGGAAGAGCTGCCAAGTAAATGCTGGTAACGTGGAATTAATAAAACTGCTTGATCCCGAAGAAAGAAAACCACGCTTTCTTTATTGGGTTATCCTGAAGATAGCATTGGACGATTAATGACACCGGATTATGTTTCATGTGTATCCGCAAAATACAGTTGAGAGAAGTATTTGCCACTATTCGAAAGCATGGCAAAGACAGCGAAGACCATCGAATGTTGATTTATGTAATAAATGAGAAGGTGAATTGCTGGATGATATCCGCATCAGGGATTTTATTTTAAGCCAGCCCGATAAAAAAGTTGCTGACCTGATGGATAACGGTGGTAACGTCTTCTGAATCGCATACATGATGACCAGGAAAAGCCAGTGAGATCTTTAAAAAGAATAATCGTGTGGCACTTGCCGGTAGTAAGCCAGAGTAATAAACTTGCTTGGAATAGTAACCATTGGATGATCATAGTTGTGGCGTAGCGAGAAGAAGAGTTCAGTGAGGATATGCAAAAATGGGGGGTACTGAAGCACTTAGTGAACAACCCTATCTTGAAATTCCACTATTTAAACTCTTTTCGAAAAAGAATTTATATGGCTGGTTGTTTTATTTCCTCGGTGAAATGCTCACCGTTACAGCGATGGAGATATTTTCCAGTGACTGAAATCAGCATAAAGCTGTGGTGTTGGCATTATTTTGTTCCTTTAATTATTTCCAGTGGTGGTAATAGCGGTGTTCACAAGCATCAACATTGATACATACAAGCAATGGCGTTGGTGGGGAAATTAAATATGAACCGATTGGTGACAGTGTTTTAAGAAGTGAAATACATTTCAGGCTTGTTGCTCGGCACTGCCTTAGGCTTAATCGGTTTCTTCCGTGTCGCTACGTCTGGTCATCAATATATTCCTGATGTATTTATGGAGTTCATTGTATAGAGATCTGGCATTCGTTGCATGGTATTTCTTTGATCGGCGTTGTTCTTATGGGGCACATTGTGCGGCTCAATGTTACCGATCTTTTAAAACGAACTTCGGCGCTGACCCCGCAGTTTCATCTAGCCCCATTTGTAGCTAACGCTGGTTGACGTAACCGGTCTATGTTATTTATTTCTTTACTAGCTTTTCTTTTTCTGAAAGATTATTGCTACAAGCGAAATATTCAAGTAATCGAGAGATAATTCATTCTCTCCGATTCCTTGCATGCTTTGCCATCCGGCCATTTTTGTGCAATTTCGTTTTGCAACCGCTCAATCGTTTGCACTTATCCAATAAATGATAAAATCTAATCAAATCTTATGTGTGGAATAGTTGGTACTACACCGGCCCAAGAGAGGCATATCCCATCATTATAAAAGGACTTAAACAGACTTGAATACCGCGGCTACGACAGCACTGGAGTTGCTTTACTGAATGGAGGGACTGAATGTTTATAAGAAAAAAGGAAGAGTAGCGGAGTTAGCAGATACATTGGTTGGCAAGAATCTTCATGCACATATTGGCATCGGTCATACCCGCTGGGCCACACATGGTGAACCAAGCGACCGCAATGCACATCCTCATACTTCAGCAAGTGGCAAACTGGCAATGATCCATAATGGCATCATTGAAAATTATGCACAACTAAAACAGGAACTGATTAATAAAGGATATACATTTAAAAGTGACACTGATACGGAAGTGCTGTTGAATTTTATTGAAGAAATAAGAAAGAATAACAAATGTGATCTTGAAGAAGCGATACGTGTAGCATTGAAACGGGTAACGGGTGCTTATGTTATTTTATTGATTGATGAAGATGATCCCGAAACGATCATTGCTGCAAGAAAAGGAAGCCCACTGGTGATCGGCATTGGCAAAGGCGAACATTTTCTGGGTTCCGATGCATCGCCAATGCTTGAATACACAAAAGAAGTTGTTTATGTAAACGATTATGAACTGGCAATTGTAAAACCCGATGAACTCATTTTAAAAAATCTTGGCAATGAAAAGCTAACGCCATTTGTACAAAAGCTGGATATAGAATTGGCCGCAATTGAAAAAGGCGGTTATGATCATTTCATGCTGAAAGAAATAAATGAACAGGCTGAAACCAGTTTTTGATTGCCTGCGTGGAAGATTGGATGCAGAAAAAGGAACGATCACCAATGGCTGGTGTGGAAAACAATATTGACAAACTTGTCAATGCAAACCGCATCATCATCATTGCTTGTGGCACCAGTTGGCATGCCGGACTTGTAGCAGAATATATTTTTGAAGAGCTCTGCCGAACACCGGTTGAAGTTGAATATGCATCTGAATTCCGTTATCGCAATCCTGTTATTCATCCCGGTGATGTTATACTTGCCATCTCGCAAAGTCAGGTGAGACGGCTGATACTCTTGTTGCCATTGAAAAAGCAAAACAAAATGGTGCATTTATTTTGGTGTAGTAAATGTTGTCGGCTCATCCATTGCCCGAACATCACATGCCGGTGCTTATACACATGCTGGTCCTGAGATTGGTGTAGCAAGTACAAAAGCATTTACTGCACAGCTTGCAGTGTTAACAATGGTGGCATTGAAAATTGCAAAACAAAAAGGAAGCATCGATGAAGAAAGATATATGCATTTATTGCAGGAGCTTCATGATATACCGGATAAAATTGCATGAAGTATTGAACTACAGCAGAAAAAGTTAAGAAGCTTGCAGAAAAATATAAAGATGCAAGAGATTTTCTTTATCTCGGTCGTGGTTATAATTTTCCTGTGGCGCTTGAAGGTGCATTGAAACTAAAAGAGATCTCTTATATACATGCAGAAGGTTATCCTGCTGCAGAAATGAAACATGGCCCTATTGCATTGGTAGATGATCAGCTACCAGTAGTATTTGTAGCCACAAAAGATGCTTATCATGAAAAGTGGTGAGCAATATGCAGGAGATAAAAGCCAGAAAAGGAAGAGTGATCTCTGTGATCACTGCAGGAGATGATTATTCTGCTTCTCTCTCAGAATCCATAATGACTGTGCCTGCTGCTGACGAGATCGTTGCCCCGATGTTAAGTGTTATTCCTTTGCAGTTACTTGCTTATTATATTGGGGTAATGAAAGGCCTGGATGTAGATAAGCCGAGAAATTTAGCGAAGAGTGTGACAGTAGAATAACAACTCTGTCCCCCTAAAGGGGGAACTTAGGATCATTGCAATCTCTACTCTTAAGAACAGTTCTTTATTGATGAAGTTGATAATTTGTGTTACCAACAGTGTTACTACTTATTTAGCTACTGTTGCGTCGCACTCTTTTACAATAACAATTCTATTCAACAATTATGATGTATCCATGAACTCAATAACCAGCACTCCCGCAACATGAGTGACATATAAAGAAAAAACCAATCAGCTCTCTCGGATACAATTTTGTTGCAAAAGAATTTATTCCAAAAGGGAAAAGATGAATATTATCTCCGCAATATCCAGAACAGAAGTGGTATTGCTTATCGTCAATTAACAAAAGCTGAGATCAAATCCCTTGCAACAAAACAATAATACGGCTGATGATTGAGTAAATTATTAGTTGCTGATCCATTTAATTCAAATCTTGTTAAGAACTGTAATTTTTTGGACTTGAACAGGATCGGCAAACTTGAAAATGTTTTTCTTGAATACCATGATATACGTTTGCAAGTTGGGCTTTACAACAGCACGATCGTCAGTTGTGATTTTGGTGATAATGTAGCTATCAACAATGTTAATTACATGAGTCACTACATTGCCGGCAATGAAGTGATCATTGTAAATGTAAATGAGCTGGCTGCTTCTGATCATGCTAAATTTGGCAATGGAATTATAAGAGAAGGAGAAAAAGAAAATGTTCGCATCTGGCTGGAGATATGTAATGAAAATGCCGGTCGTGGTATTTTGCCCTTTAATGGTATGCTGCCCGGTGATGCATGGCTATGGAGCCGCTATCGTGATGATGAAGTCCTGATGAAAAAATTTAAACAGTTTACCGAAAAACAATTTGATAAAAAAGAGGTTATTATGGAAAGATCGGCGATGGAACTGTAATAAAAAATTGCAGGATCATTAAAGATACATGGATCGGTAGCGAAGCATATATCAAAGGTGCCAACAAATTAAAAATCTTACGATCAACTCCGGGCCAGAAGGGAAAACACAAATTGGTGAAGGAGTTGAATTGGTAAATGGAATCATTGGTTTTGGTTGCCGGATCTTTTATGGAGTAAAGGCTGTTCGGTTTATTCTTTCCGATCATTCACAATTAAAATATGGAGCAAGGCTTATCAACTCATACCTCGGGTATAACTCTACTATTTCCTGTTGCGAAGTATTGAACTCACTTATTTTTCCTGCCCATGAACAACATCATAACAATTCATTTTTATGTGCCGCATTGGTTTTAGGACAGAGCAATATGGCGGCAGGAGCTACAATCGGTTCTAATCATAATAGTCGTGGTGCCGATGGAGAAATAATTGCAGGCCGTGGTTTCTGGCCAGGGCTTATGTGTTAGCTTAAACATAATTCAAAATTTGCATCGTTTATCTATTATTGCAAAAGGAGATTATCCTGCTGAGATAAATATTCCTATTCCATTTTCATTGGTAAGTAATGATGTAGCCAATGATAAACTGGTTGTAATGCCGGCATACTGGTTCATGTATAACATGTATGCATTGGCAAGAAATGAAGAAAAGTATGAGGCAAGAGATCAGCGGGGTGATAAAACTCAGAATATAGAATATGATTTCCTGGCGCCTGACAGTATCAATGAAATTTTTGATTCCATTCAATTACTTAAAAACTTACAGGCCAGGCTTTTGCAAAAAGCAAAAATAAAAAATTGAACGAAGAGCAAATAATTATCATTTGGTGAAAAATTATTAGAAACAAAAGATCCGATCATTGATAGAACTCGAGATCCTGGCAGATGAATTTGAAAATGCAGGACGCAAAGTGCAGCTTACTAAAGTACAGCAGGCATATTTGATCTTTAAAGAGCTTGTAATTTATTATGGCGTTAATCAATTACTGCATTTTGCACTGGAACAACAAGATAACTGATTGGGAAAAATTTTATCCGGCATTGCCATTAAGAGCAAGAAGAAGTAATTGGTTAAATATCGGTGGCCAATTATTTCCACAAACCAGCCTTCAATACTTTTAAAAAGATATTTATTCAGGGAAAATAAAAAGCTGGGATGAAGTGCATTCTTTTTATATGACTCAATTCTCAAATTTATCCCGAACAAAAATTGCAGCACTCTTTTGCTTCTACTGCTTGAAATACTTCAATTAAAACCTGCAGACTTTGATAAAAAAGTTTTTAAAGAATTAATTAAACAAGCTGTAGCCACCCGTGAATGGATGGTAAAAGGAATCTTTGATTCAAGAGCAAAAGATTATCATAACCCATTTCGTAAAATGGTTTATGATAATCGTAAACAGATGGAAACAGTTATTGGCAAACTGGATGACAATAGTTTTATAAAAAAGAAGATCGCCGAAATGAAAAGCTACCGTGAAAGAGCAAAGAGCTTCTTAAAAAATTCAAACTCTGATCATTTATAATTGCGGCTTGTAAAAGGATAATACGCTGCTGCAAATCCTACCTGGTAGCACATGGTATACCAAAGCAGGTCGTACACATAATGCCTGAAAGGCTTTTGGCTCTCCTATTTTTATTACCAGTGCAGACATGATCGCAGTTTTTTGTATAAAATTATTCAAGTGATACTGATCGGTGAACATCACAAATACTGATGTAGATAAAAAAACTTGGCACCATTATCAGGATTACCGCCTTCATATTTATTTCTCCAGCTTACTTTCGGATCAAACCATTGTTTATTAGCACCGGGAAATGTTTTTTCAAATATCTTATAATTGAATTGCAGTGTTTCATTGAAACCTTTTGCTCCGCCAGCCACAAAGACCAGGCTGCCCGTAATGATCTTATTCTTATCGATCCTCCATTTTAATTTATCCTTAGTTTTTTCCTGTGCTTGTAAAGTAAATGAAGCAAGAAGAAGTAGGGTAATGATTATTCTCATAAAAAAAATTTAAACGTTTACTGAAATATTTTTCAGCAATAATTCATCATTCTACAAAAAGAATACCGGGATGATTTTTATGAGGATTGGGTGGACTAAAAAATGTTGATCTGGATAGTGGAGATAGAATAAACAGTGCGGATGAAGCAACCGTTAAATTAATCTCTGGGTTGCAGATAATGAAATAAAGAAGAATGAAAATTTACAGACAAGTAGATTTACTATCACCAATAAATTTTAGCTCGAGATAGATCAGCCTTATTTTTTTCTAAAGAAGAGCCGGATAGGAACGCCTTTGAGATTAAAGTTTTCCCGAAGCTTGTTTTCGAGATAGTTTTTATACGGTTGTTTTATATCATCCGGGAAATTGCAAAAGAATGCAAATGAAGGAACAGCAGTGGGTAACTGGGTAACATATTTGATCTTTACCGGGTGTCCTCTTACCACCGGTGGATGATATGATTCGATCGCTTTTAAGACAACTTCATTCAATTGTGATGTTGAGATTTTTGTTTTCCTGTTTTCAGCCACTTCCAAACGCGATCTCTATTGCTTTAAATATTCTTGTCTTTTCTTTTGCAGAAATAAACAGGATCGGCACATCAGTAAAAGGTGCCAATTTTTGTTTCAGCATTATTTTCATAATCTCTTGCAGTATTGGTTTCTTTTTCCGCCAGGTCCCATTTGTTTACCAACACAACAACACCTTTCCTTTTTTGCTGCAAGACTGAATATGCTTATATCCTGCGCAGATACACCTTTATCTGCATCGATCAAAATAAGACATACATCCGCTTCATCCATTGCTTTAATGGCACGAATGACAGAATAGAATTCAAGATCCTCATGCACTTTTGCTTTTCTCCTGATCCCTGCTGTATCAATAAGCATAAAATCTTTTTGAAAAAGTTTATAATGCGTGTGGATCGTATCTCTTGTTGTACCTGCTATATCACTTACAATGGTCCGCTCCTGTCCTATCAATGCATTTAATAAAGATGATTTGCCAACATTTGGTTGACCAATGATCGCAAACTTTGGCAACGAGATCTGCAAATGCTGCAGCATCCGCATCCTCTGCCGGGATCAATTCTGTAATTGCATCCAGCAACTCACCGGTACCACTCCCACTCATTGAAGAAATAAAAAATATTTTATCAAACCCAAGACTATAAAATTCCGAAGCGGCTAACATTCTTTCATTGTTATCCACTTTATTCACTACAAGAAAAACAGGCTTTGAACTCTTTGCGTAACATGCCAGCCATTGCCTCATCAAGATGAGTAATGCCCACTGCTGCATCTGTCATAAACACAATTGCATTTGCTTCTTCAATTGCAATCGTCACCTGTTTTCTTATTTCTCTTTCAAATACATCATCGCTATGCGGAACAAATCCACCTGTATCAATTACATTAAAGCTTTTTCCGTTCCAATCAGTAATACCATACTGACGGTCACGGGTCACACCACTTATATCATCAACGATCGCCTTACGTTGCTCAAGTAAGCGGTTAAAAAAGTGCTCTTGCCCACATTGGGTCTTCCTGTTATTGCTAATGTAAATCCCACAAACCCTAAATCCCTAAAGGGACTTTTAAACTCTATTAAAAATTTATTTACAATAATGCGAGCTTAATGATACCCATATTCTTTTAGCCAGGTATCATTATCCCTGCCACTTATCTCTCACTTTTATAAAAAGCTCTAAAAAACTTTCTGTTGAATAAAATCTTCAATCGATTTCCTTGATTCTGTTCCCAGCTTCTTGATCATCTTTCCACCTTCTCCTAACATGATCGCTTTTTGTGATTCCCGTTGTACAATGATATCTGCTGCAATTTTTGTTAATGTAGTTTTTTCTTTGAACTCATTTACAACAACGGTTGCCTGGTAAGGAATCTCATCGCCAAATAATTCAAATACTTTTTCACGTATTAATTCAGCCACAAAGAATTTTGTTTGAAGATCAGATATTTCATCGCCACTAAAAAATGGTTCTCCCTCGGGTAAAAACTCAAGTATCTCTTTTAAAAATTTCTTTTTATTAATACCGCTTGATGCAGAAATGGTGACTACCTTTTATAATAAGGATTATTTGAAAAAAATCTACTGTTGTTTTTATCTTTTCCTGGCTTGCCCTGTCAATTTTATTTACAACAACAATAGCCGGTACTCTTAAGTTTTAAGGCAGTAAATATTTCATCGCATTCTTTCAGATCTTCATTTACATCTACGATCAACAAAGCTACATCTGCATCTTCCAATGAATTTTTACTGCATCCATCATTTTTCATGCAACCTGTATTTAGGTTCAATAATGCCGGGTGTATCTGAAAAAACGATTTGATAATCTTTTTCAGTTAAAATTCCTTTGATACGATGCCTTGTTGTTTGCACTTTTGATGAAACAATAGCAAGCTTCTCATCCATCAATGCATTGAGCAAAGTGCTTTTACCAGCATTGGGTTTACCAAAAATATTTACAAAACCCGACTTTCATTGAATAAGCTTATAGAGTGCAAGCCTCAAGCCGTTAGCGAAGAAGTTGAGGAGGTAATCAAATTCTATTGCCGGAGGTTTGCACCTGCAATGAATAAAAATGGTAACAAGCCTCTTTCAGAGGCTTCCTTTGTTGCGAAGGGGAGGATCGAACTCCCGACCTTCGGGTTATGAGCCCGACGAGCTACCGCTGCTCTACTTCGCGATGTGGAGCGCAAAGGTACGGGTTGACGCCTTACTATCCAAAGAAAAGCGTTCCTGAAATCAGAACGCTTTTCTTTTTTACCCTTTATGTTTACGACTTACGAGTGACATTACTTGCACCACTTGTTTTAATATCACGGATCAACCCTCGCCTTTGAATCTTACGCTACTGGCACCACTTGCTTTTGCATTCAATTCTTTATTCACTGTAATATTTACTGAAGATGCGCCTGAAGCTTCAGCAGTACAATAATTAGTAGTCATATCAAATCCTTTAAAATCGCTGGCGCCACTTCGCCTCTACACTCAATTCAGCTGCATTGCCTGAGATCGTTGCATCAGACGCACCACTGATATCAAAACTCGAGTTTCTTTGCGTCGATCTTACCTTTCAGATCGCTGGCGCCGGATAATCTGACAGTAAGATCTTCAGATGAAATACCCTCTTCAAAAAATACATCACAGGCGCCACTAACATCCAACCTGTCTATTTTTTTATAGATATATATGCTTTCAATTTTTGTTTATCCCCGTTCCATCCTTTCCAGAATTTTTTATCATCATCAAAACGAATGATCAAAACGCCATTCTCCACTTTTGTAATGATCTTTTCCCTGTATTCAGCTTTTGATGCGCTGATCGCTACAGCATCTTCATTGCCCTGGGAGATATAAACGGTAAAAGCATTAGAAATTTTGATGGCATGAAAACCACTTAGGTTCCTTGGTTCTGCATTAGCATCATTGATTGTTTTTGTGCAAACAATACTGTACTCACTAACATTACCATCAACATCACTTGTATCTTTTTCATGTTCTTTATTTTTATAAAAATTATTTGCTTACTTTTTTATGCTGCTTCCGCTTGTTTTCAGATCTCTTATCAGGCCAGTTCCTTTATAATACACATCACTGCCACCACTTGCATTTGCAGAAAGCTCTTTATTTACAGTAACATGAATATCACTGCCGCCGCTTGCTTCTACATTGCAAATATCTGAAGCAAGATCATACCCTTTAAAATCACTGCCGCCGCTTGCATCAATTGTAAGTCTTGCAGCTTTACCTGAAATATCGAACATCGCTGCCGCCACTTGCATGTATTTTTAATTCATCTGTTTCAACTTTGCCATCAAAATCTGATCCGCCGGATACTTCCATTGCAAGTTTTGCAACTTTAATTGAACCATCAATTGAAATATCAGAGCCACCAGATCCTTCGAGCCTGTCAATGTCTTTGAAAGAAACATAGGCTTTTAACTTATGATTACTCCAGTCAAATCTCAGGTTGCTGTTCCACTCATACCATATTTTCAAAACTCCATTCTTTACTTCGGTTTTGATCTTAGCCCTGTATTCATTTTTCGAAGCACTAACAGCAACTGCTTCTTCGCCCTGACTTAGATAAAGATCAATACCACCTGATACTTCGATGGCATGAAAACCTGATACATTTCTTTTTTCAGCATTTGCATCATTAATTGTTTTCTGTGCTGAAGCAGTTGTGATCAATCCCGTTACTAATAAACTAAATAATAATTTTTCATGGCTATACATTTTAAATTTTAGAAACATATCCACCTGTGTTGGTTTTTATTTCACGAATACCGGCATTGCCTTTATATTTTATATATCCACCGGTATCTGCTTTTACATTTAATTCTTTTTCTACTGAAATATAAATTCCTGCACCAGTACTCATTTTGATCATGCAGGTATTTGTAGTTAGATCTTCTCCATTGAATTTACTGCCGGTATCTCCTTTTGCATCCAGCTTATCTACTTTTCCAGTAAGAGTGATCTTTGAGCCAGTGTTTTGATCAACCGTTAAAGTGCCAATATTTATTTCTGCTTTTACCAAGACCACCGGTATTTGCTTTTAATTCAAATGTAGTTGCCTCTAATACGCCATCAATATTCGCTTCAGCCCCGGTAGTTACATGGAGCAGGTCAAGTGATTTATAAGAAACATAAGCTCTCAGACGTTTGCTTTGGTTTTTCTTGTTGATAGCTCCGCTTTTTGTTTCATAATGGATCCTCAAAATACCATTTCTTACTTCGGTTACAATTTTATCACGGAACTCGATCTCTGATGCGCTGACCGCAACTTCTTCAGTAGTTCCTTTGGTCAGGGTAAGCTCGATACCCGTAGCTACATCAATTCCATGAAAACTGCCAACGGTCCTTTTTTCGGCATTGGCGTCATTTATAGTTCTTTGGGCGAAAGAGGTGGTTACCAACCCCACAAATAATGATAAGAATAATAAGGTTTTCTTCATAAACAATGATTTGTATGTTATACGAAGGGAAGCGTAGAAAGGTTACAGCCGGTGTGAAAAAAATTTATCCTTAGTTTTGCGGCAGAACTTCAGCGTTTCCCGGGGTGCCTCGGCAAAGTTGCCGGAGCTGAGATAAAACCCGTAGAACCTGATCAGGGTAATGCCTGCGCAGGGAAGGTGCTAAACATCTTTCATTCCTGTTAACAGCATTCCCTCTCATTTTTAATCTTTTAAACTTAAAAAATGAAGAGGATTGCCATTTTAATTATCGCTGCTATTGTCGGCAACGCGGTATTTGGCCAAACTAAAGACAGTACAAAAAGAGACAGCTTTCTTTTACTGGAACCCGTGGAGCTCAAAGCTATCCGGGCGGGAGAAAATTCGCCATTCACAAAAACCAATTTGACCAAAAAGCAAATTGAGAAAGCTAAATCTTGGGCAGGACCTGCCATTTATTTTAAATCAAACGCCATCGGTTGTTGTGAATTCCGATGCCGGTAATGGTGTTGGGTATACGGGTATTCGGATCCGTGGCTCTGATGCGTCAAGGATCAATGTGACCCTAAATGGAGTTCCATTTAATGATGCCGAAAGCCAGGGAACATTCTTTGTTGATCTTCCTGATTTTTCTTCATCCGTTGGAAGCATACAAGTGCAGCGTGGAGTTGGCACTTCATCAAATGGTGCCGGCGCTTTTGGAGCAAGTATAAATATTAGTACCAATGAAGTGAATCTGAAACCTTATGCCGAATTTAATAACAGCTATGGCTCTTTCAATACATGGAAGAATACGATCAAAGTGGGAAGCGGTTTAGTGGGTGATCATTTCACCATGGATCTTCGTTTATCAAAGATCAGCAGCGATGGATATATTGACAGGGCAAGCAGTGATCTGAGATCCTTTTATTTTTCCACTGCATATCTTGGTAAAAGAATTCACTTCGTTTCAATATGTTTTCAGGTAAAGAAAAAACTTACCAGGCATGGTATGGAGTAAGTGAAGCCGATCTGAAAACAAATCGTACTATCAACTATGCCGGTATGGAAAGACCGGGTGAACCTTACGATAATGAAACAGATAATTATAAACAGGATCATTATCAACTATTCTTTAACCAGGAACTGACAAGTCGTTTAAAATTCTCAGCGGGTTTGTTTTATATAAAAGGCAAAGGTTATTACGAACAATATAAAGCTGATCAGGCTTATGCTGATTATGGTTTGCCTGAACCTATTTATGGAACAGATACGATCACCAACACAGATCTTGTAAGACAGCTTTGGCTTGACAATGATTTTTATGGAAGTATTTTTCCTTGCAATACAAAACTGATAATTCACAATTCACTTTTGGCGGCGGATGGAACCGCTACGAAGGCAATCACTATGGCGATGTTGATTTGGGCCGAAAAAGGTTTGGCATTGCCCGGCAGATGGTATGATCTTGATGCAAATAAAAATGATCTTGACTCTTTATTTTAAACAACAAACAAAGATCAGTTCATTGGTATCTGTTTTTATGATCTGCAATATCGCGGAGTGAAATATAACCTGTATGGTTTCCGGGATAATCCTGATATCTATTATTAATAACAATTATAATTTCTTTAATCCAAAAGCAGGGGTTAAGCTTTCAAAAAATGAATGGTCAGGCTATCTCTCCTATAGTCTTGGACAAAAAGAACCCAACCGTGAAGATTTCGAAGCAGGAATAGATCAGCAACCCAAACCCGAAAAACTAAATGATCTTGAATTAGGTATTGAAAAAAGAAATGATAAATACAATATTGGTCATTACTGGTTATTATATGCATTACAAAGATCAGCTGGTATTAACTGGTAAAATAAATGATGTGGGCGCTTATACAAGAACAAATATTCCTAAAAGCTATCGGCATGGGTGTTGAAGTTAGTCAGCTGCTGTAGGAATAATCACTTCATGGTTGAATGCTGCAGCGAAATTTTCTTTAAGCAAAAACAAAGTGATCGATTTTACAGAATACATTGATGATTATGATAACGGCGGACAACAAATCAAATCAATATTCAAAAACAGATATTGCTTTTTCTCCGAATATGGTTGGCGGAGCCACTATAAATTTTATTCCCTTAAAAATGCTGAGTTGAGTTTAATAAGTAAATATGTTGGCAAACAATATTTAGATAATACACAAAATGAAAGCCGCAAGTTGAATGCATATTATACTCAAGATGCAAGATTCATTTATACTATCAGTAAAAAATGCTTGAAAGAATTGAATATCATTTTGCAGGCCAATAATGTTTTTGATAAAAAGTATGAACCGAACGGTTATACATTCAGTTATTATTATGGCGGCAGTTTAACTACAGAGAACTATTATTTCCCAATGGCAGGAAGGAATTTTATGGTTGGAGTGAATATGAAGTTCTGAGTTGTAAGTTGTTAGATTTAAGTTCAGAGTTATTGAGCTCTGAACTTTATTGTTTTATGAATGTTAGGTAACATGTAGCTGGTTTCCGCCTAAACGCTAGAAAACCAGCTTTTCTTATAAATGATTTCTTAAGAAGAGAAAGAATCACGGATTATTCCTTTCTCTCTCTTATCCTGACTAACACTAACTTTCACCAATTGTCGTGTCGGTTTTAGTCATATATGGAAAATAAATATAGCAGACCCGTCTTTTGCGAGCCTGGTGACTATGCTCCATGTAGCTTTCGGTTTCTGCATAACCTTTCAATTTACTCTTCTATGTTTAGCATAGTCGAAGTAGAAGAAGTCGATGCTAAGATGTCTCGATATTCTAACGTTCCTGTAAAAACCAGTTTTTGGTGTTACGACATTATTGTGACTCAGGTATTGAAAAATGTACTTGCAATTCCGATTATTTTTCCCTGATGGAGTTTTTATCAATCAGTCTTTCAAATAATGACAACACCCTATGTTATCGTAAGTATGTGTCTTATTGAATCCATCTCTTACCCTTTGCACTCATCGCCCAAATAACTTTATCCCATCCTGAACATTCCAATCATCAGCTACATTATTTTTCATGCCAAGATTGAACTTCGCCACTCTTTATCAGTAACATTTACATCGCCGGGATCTATTTGTGCAATTAATGATTGAAGAGCCGGGAATAATAACAAAGCGAGCAAAAAATGTTTTTCATTTTTTAAATGTTTTAAGGTTACAAATTCTGAAAGATAAATTTAAAACAAATACTCTGATAGAGTATTTTCTTTGATCTACGTATTTATCATCCGCCAATCTTCTCCTTGCCATGCAAGACATTCCACCCACAAGATTTCTTGTGTTTTTAAATCCCATTGCATCTAAAAACATACAAGCCTGCCCGCTGCGGTTTCCACTGCGACAGTAAAGTATAACCTCCTTGTCCTTCAGATCTTCTATTTCATCGATCTGCATGGATTGGATCTGACCCAAAGGGATCAGAACGCCACCAATATTAAAGTCAGCATTCTCATGTGGCTCTCTTACATCTACGATGTTTAATTTTTCGCCGGCATCAAGGCGTTTTTTCAATTCTTCCACAGTTATGTTATCCATAAAAAAGTTTTTATTGTCCAGGTAATTTTTGAAGTGTTGTATCTACTGCGGGGCGTATTAAGCTTAATCTTACATTCATGGTTTGACCTGTACGGATCTTTATATGTTTTCCATCTTCACCCATGCGAGGCGGATCCTGCCAATTTATATATGCACTTGCTGAGTCTGTTACACCAGGCTCCAACATTACAGAAAGAAAACTTAAACCATTTGATTCCAGAAAGCTTTTGCTTCGCCAAATGTCATACCAATTAAGTTAGGCACTGAGAATTCGGTTTCTCCCAATCCATCACTTAAAACGAGATCAATAGAACTTCCCTGCTGAATTTTTGTACCGGTGCAATTGGAGCTGCCATTATAATGTTGCTCCTGCACAGTATTTTTGCAAAATCATGAACATAAGATGTATTGCCAACCCTCAACCCCATATTTTTTAATTGTAACTCGGCATTGCGAAAACTAAAGTCTTTCAGGTTTGGCATTTCAACCATTGGCGGCACCTGGCGGTTGATGGTTAAATAAACGGTACGGCTGATCTTAACTGTTGCATCTCCATCGGGCACCTGTCTTAATACACTTCCTTTTGCGGTTGTATCTGAATAAATAGAGTCCTGTACTTCTACATCAAAGCCACTATTATTAAGGATCTTCTGAGCTTCTTCAAAAGATTTACCAACTACATTCGGAACAGTTTTGTTTTTCCATGACGAGTCAATGGTCCCAGGAAGATAGAAAGTATGAAATAATAATACTACCATCAGGATCAATCCTGCCAACAGGTTTATCCAAAGCGGTCTTTTCGTGATAAATTGAAACATTGGATCTATTTAAATTAGAAATCTTGAAATCGGCAATTTCTACATTCCTCATTCCAGGATTAGTGATCAAAACATTCTTCCACCAATTTTGTATAAAATTCTTTTAAACTCCACCCCATTGCTTTTACCTGCTGCGGCACTATGCTTGCATCACTTTGCCCGGGTATTGTATTGATCTCAAGCATGTATGGATACTTACTGCTTTCTTCCAAAATAAAATCTATCCTTACAACACCTCTGCAATTGAATACTGCATAGATCTTTTTGCAGCATCCCTTATTTTATCTGCTGAAGCTTCATCCAATTCTGCAGGCGTTACTTCTGTTGAAGCTCCCTGGTATTTTGCTTCATAATCAAAAAAATCTTTTTACTCTTTACTTCAGTCATTGGCAACGTCACAATATTCCCTTTTGTTTTAAATACGCCAATAGTAAACTCTCTTCCTTTGATCATTTGCTTCTACCAATACCTGGTCATCCTCTTTAAATGCTTTTTGAATTGCACCTTCTAATTCTTTGGATTCGTACACTTTGCTCATGCCAATACTGCTGCCTCCGTTGTTTGGTTTCACAAATACAGGAAAGGATAATCCATCAATTATTTGTCTGTAGTGGAACAGCAGTATGCTTGAATAAATGAAACGATCTTGACACATGAATACCTGCCATAGCAGCAACAGCCACTGTATATCTTTTATTGAATGTGATAGCGGAAGAAGCTGCATCACAACTTGTGTAAGGGATCTTTAATGTATCAAAATAACCCTGCAATTTTCCATCTTCACCGGGAGTGCCGTGCATACCAATAAAAACCGCATCAAACTTTATCTGCTCCATTAGCTGTTTGTAATAGAGAAATCGTTTTTATTGACCTCAGTTTTTTCCCATCGGCTGATTCATAAAACCATCCATTAGGATTGATATCGATCTTATAAACATTGAACTTTTCCCTGTCAAGGTGGTTATCAATAGTAGTGGCTGATTTATAGGATATGGCCGCTTCACCGGAAAAACCTCCGGTTACGAGGGCAATGTTCTTTTTCATGTGTGGTTACAGGTGATTTACAGCTACAAATATTGAAGAAAAAATGTTGTAATAAAAACTAAACAGCAGAAAAAGAAGATTATAACATGGTTTTAAGCGACCGTCATTAAATAATAAAGGTGAAGGACGTTCTCCCTTCACCTTTTTACAGCGGAACATATCACCCGCCTGATTTCGCAGCTCACTTGCCGCTTTTTATTTGTACTAAAGTTAATTGATTAAAAAGCACATCCCATCAATTATGCTGAAATCTTTTCCACATCATCAGCACTTTTAAATATGCAGTTTCTCTTTTTAGCCAATAATTCATCAACTGTTTCTTTATACATTTCATCCGGTACGCAGCAATCAACAGGACAAACAGATGCACACTGAGGCTCTTCATGAAAACCCTGGCATTCGGTACACTTATTAGGTACTATATAATAAATGTCAGTAGCAACAGGCGCATTCTTCTGATCTGCATCCATGGTAGTGCCATCCATTAGTGTGTATGTGCCTTTTACCGTAGTTCCATCAGAAAGAGCCCATTCCACGCCGCCTTCATAAATTGCATTATTCGGGCATTCTGGTTCGCAGGCGCCGCAGTTGATACATTCTTCTGTAATCTTAATAGCCATAAAATTTTTATTAACGGGTTGAGAATTACTTTTGCCCGACAAATATAGATTGCTGAAATGAATTTACAAATGAGAATTGAGCTGGCTACCCAACTTGGTCAATATATTTTATCCGGGTCACCTGAATGGCTGGAAGCAAAACACAGGGCAGAGTTTGATAAATCCGTGGTTTACGCTCGGAATTTATTGATATAGCTACGGAAATATAGCCAAGCATTTCCTGGATAAACAAAAGCTGGAAAGCTGGACATCCTCCTATAAAATTGAAACCGTTGCTCCAAAAAAGATCGGTATTGTAATGGCCGGTAATATTCCGCTGGTTGGCTTTCATGATCTTCCTGTGTGTTTTTATATCCGGGCATAAAGCGATCATTAAGGCTTCCTCAAAAGATGAGGTGCTGATCAAACATCTTGCTCAGAAACTTATTGAATGGTAATAAGGGATTACAATGAAATATGATGAGTTTTCCAGGAAATGCTGAAAGATTGTGATGCTTATATAGCAACCGGCAGCAACAATTCAGCAAGATATTTTGAATACTATTTTAAAAAATATCCGCATATCATTCGGCGAAACAGGACATCGGTAGCGATCTTAGATGGTAATGAAACAGCAAAGAGAACTTGAAGAATTAGCTGATGATGTTCATCTGTATTTTGGAATGGGCTGTCGCAATGTGACCAAAATATTTGTTCCAAAAGATTATGATTTTATTCCCTTGCTTACTGTATTTAAAAAGTATGATCATTTCAAAGACCATCATAAATACAAAAACAATTACGATTATAATTTAGCGCTGCATATTCTGAATGGCAAATTTTTATATGGCAAATGAGTCAATAATCCTATTGGAAAATCCATCTATCTTCTCTCCCATCAGCCAACTGAATTACGAGTTTTACACAGATAAAAACACAGTAGCAAGAAAGTTTGAGATCGATGGAATGACCTGCAATGTGCCGTTGGTCACGACCATATCCCATTTGGACAGGCACAATTGCCTTCCTTAACCGATTATGCCGACGGTATTGACACAATAAACTTTCTTACCAAACTGTGAATTTTTCTATTAGTATCAATCAATAAATGTTATTAATTTTAATCTGCCGAAGTACGAAGACTCTGGTAAATTAATTGTTAAACTGAACTGAAAGGTCATTTTTTCAGGAAACTACTTCGTTATTTTGTATAGGCATGTAATTTGAAATAGTAAAAAGAAAAATTAATTAACACCATGAAATTTAAAAATGTGCTTTTAATTGTGGCAATCAGCAGTGGATCTGCTCTTGCCAGTGTATGGGGTTATTCAAAATTTGCGCATAAAGACTTTGTAGCGATTCAATCAGAGACAAAGGTGCCTGCCAATTATGCAGGGTTTTTGATGGTAATGTAGCGAATGCTCCTACTAACATAGATTTTACTCAAGCCGCAAGTACTTCTGTCCAGGCTGTTGTTCATATTAAAACAAAAATAGCAGCTCAAAAAGTTAGTAACGAGCTTCCCCGTAGTAACCGAAACCGCGGTGGAATTGATGATTTGTTTGATCAGTTCTTTGATTTTGGTCCACAGATGATCCCGGAGCAAAGAGCTTCTGGTAGCGGTGTATTGATCAGTGATGATGGTTATATTGTTACCAACAATCACGTTATTAGTGATCAAAATGGTGGTGTAGCCGGTGAAATAATGGTAACACTCCATAATAAGAAAACTTACAAAGCAAGACTGATCGGTAAAGATCCCAGCAGCGATCATTGCAGTCTTGAAAATTGATGGAACTGGTTTCCCTTACCTTGTTTATGGTAATTCTGATGAGGTAAAACTTGGACAATGGGTGCTTGCAATTGGATACCCGCTTACATTGGAAACAACTGTTACAGCCGGGATCGTTAGTGCAAAAGGAAGAAGCATCGGAATTAATGAAAGACAAACAAGAGGTACCAATGTTTCTCCTGTAGAATCATTTATACAAACAGATGCTGCGGTAAACCAGGAAACAGCGGTGGCGCATTGGTAACCACGGATGGTAAACTGGTTGGTATTAACTCGGCGATCTTAGCACCGAAATGGCACTTATGCCGGTTACTCTTTGCAATACCTGTAAACATTGCAAAGAAGATCGTTAATGATATAGTGGAGTTTGGCGATGTGCAAAGAGGTTATCTCGGTATTCAATATGCCAGCAACCTTAGTGAAAGATCAAATGAAGGAACTTGGCGTTAAAGAAAATGAAGGTGTTTATGTATCAGCAGTTCCCTACAGATGGTGGCGCTTATGCAGCTGGTATAAAAAAGGCGATATCATTACTAAAGTAAACAACACTCCTGTTTCCAGCGGAATTGAAATGAGTGCACAAATTGCCAGTTTCAGACCGAATGATAAAAGTACAAATGTCTTATCTGCGTGGCGGTAAAGAATACAAACACTACTGTTACGTTGAAAGCTAAGGTTAGTGCCGTAGAAGTAGCAACTGCCGCAGGTGATATTATTGGTGCAGAACTTGCTAACCTTGATTCAAAGAAAGCCGATGAATACGATGTAACTGGTGGTGTAGTTGTAAAGAAAATAAAAGAAGGTGGCAAATTGAGTGAAACAAAAATGGACGAAGGCTTTGTGATCACCAGTGTAAATGGCAGAGCAATTAAATCAATAGATGAATTGAGCAAGAGTTCTTAACAGTGCAGTTGGTACAGTGAAATTAGAAGGATTTTATCCCGGATTCAGAGGAAGCTATACTTATCCGCTTGATCTTGACTGATTAATATAATAAACAATAGAATCATAAACCGTCTCGTAACTGGGGCGTTGTTTTATTTTTCAAAAACTAAATAGTCCCATGCTTATCATAGCCAGATTCATGCTGCCAGTAAGATCAATAGCTTCAACTCTGTAAAAACATTTCTGTAAATACCTGATACGTTCTCTCCGGTTATTTCAAAATGCAGGTCGTCTAATTGCGGAAAGATTTAATATAACAAGAACTTCTCTCTCTCCTATTTTACGCAGGTATGAAAATATTTTTTCATCCTCAGAAGTCGGGATCCTATACATCCTTACATTTTCATCAGTGCACGCAAAGCCGGGTGATCACGATGAAGCTCCAATAATGTTTTATAAAAATTATGTAGGCCAAAATTCCCGGTCCATTGTATCGGATCTTTTTCAAAAAATTTCAATCGTTAGTGAATTAGGTAATTCCTGCCCACTATAGATCAAAGGAATTCCATTCCATGTAGTGCAAAGAACAGCAAAGGCCTTTGCCGCATGTCCCATTCTTTTCATATTCACTTCCGCTGTGTGAGTTCTCACCATGATTGGAAGTGAAGAACATTCTTATCTGCATTTTTGGAGAAGTTAATTTTCATAGCGTGCTGCAAAACTGCATCAAGACCATCAATATTGGTTTCCCTTTTCCAATAAGATCCCATTGTATGGAAGAAATTCCCATGTATAACTAGCATCAAACACTTCAATGATAACTAGCTTCTTCGGTTTCTGCAAGCCGGAATAATTTCTTTTCCATTATCAAGCTCCGTTCTTGCATACTCCCAAAATCCAGAGGCACGAGATGCGCCATATCGCAGCACGAAAACCATCGATATCAAAAATTCTTTACCCAAAACCTTCATTTGCATTCACCATTGCCAGCCATAATTCCTTATTCTCATAATTTAAATGAATGACATCCGACCAATCTGGATAAGGCGGACGAAAATCGCCATATTCATTTTTTGAAAAAAATCCGGATGTGTTTGGTGTCCAGTACATGATCCCATGAAGTGTGATTTGCCACCCAATCAATGATCACTTTCATATTATAGCGATGCGCTTCTTCTAACCAATAATTTAAAATCATCAAGCACACCATATTCAGGATTTAGAGAAATATAATCACTGCGTAGAATAATAACTGCTGCAAGCGTTCCTTTGCGATGCAGCTTACCAATCGGTTGTAAAGGCATGAACCAAAGCGTCTCCACTCCCATGTCTTTCGAGTCGCGGTAAAGTGTTCAGCGAAAGCGCATTCAACGTTCCTGCGCCGACTATACTTGGCGGATATTGATCCTCATATATATTAGTATGATGCGCCCATGCCACCGGCGTGAAAATGATTTTTCATTATTGATCTCAAGTTAGATTGCTTGTGAAAATATGAAGTTCGGTAACGATATACCAAAGTGAGTATATTTATGCGATCGATCATTATTTAAAACTTATATCTATTTAATATATGATCTGTAGTAACTGGGTGGCAAAGCACAAACTGAAAACGATAGTAATTTTTGTAAAATATTGTGGTGATAATTTAAACCCAGCAACAGATCCAAATCATACTAATTTTGATAGGATCTTACCGGAGTTTCATCAAAATCAAATTTGGATCTTGGCTATTTGATCGTAGCAATTCTAATATTGGTGAATGTTTTTATGTGGTTCTTTTGGAGTTTTATATTTGGCGGATCTGGGTATAAGCGATAACAGGATTTTATACAAAGGGATCAGGGTTCTTAGTACAACTTTATCCATTGCACAATTTGTGGTGATGTTTATTTTCGCAAAACGACAATCCTATAAAAATAATCATTGGCATCATAGCGGGCCATTATCATTATTTATGATCTTTATTATCTTGTGCTAACGATTGACAGAACACTATATATTAACTGATTGCTGTTTTTGAAATAAAAGTTATTTAAACGCATTGCTCATGGTAAACAAATTAAATTGGGAAACTGTTCCAACAGAAGATGTAAATCCTTCCATGGCCCGAAAAATTATTTCCGGTGAAAAGTTGATGATCGCTAAAATGAAATTCAAAGATGGTTTTGTAGTGCCGCTGCATCATCATGTACATGAACAGGTGACGCAAGTTGTTGTCAGGCAAATGCGTTTTTGGTTTGGAGAAAATAAAGAACAAACAATGGATCTTTATCCCGGCGATGTAGTAAGTTATTCCATCAAACCTGCCACATGAAGCATTGATGATCGGTGATGTGGAAGAAATAGATACATGGGCACCGCCGCGCCAGGATTGGTTAGATAAAACTGATGATTACTTAAGAAAATAAAAATATGGAACTAGGATTAAAAATAAAATATGCATTCTGTTGCCGCCTCCAGCCAGGGGCTTGGAAAGCTGTTGCAATTGAGCTGGCAAAAGAAGGCGCTAAACTTATTATAAACGGCCGCAATAAAGAAAATCTTGAAAGCACAAAACAAGAGATTGAAAAAGTAAGTGGCGGCTGAAGTGCTTGGCTCTTGCAGGAGATCTATCAAACGATGATGAAAGGGAACAGATCATTAAAAGTTCTTTACAGGTTTATGATCACATAGATATTCTTAGTTACCAACACAGGTGGTCCACCTTCAGGAAAGTTTGAAGATTTTAAACAAGAAGATTGGGACAAAACATATCAAAGCCTGCTCGCAAGTGTTGTTGGGTTGATCAATGGATTTTTACCCGGCATGAAACAACAACGATGGGGACGGATCATTGCTATCACATCGCAGGCAGTAAAACAACCGGTAAACAATCTGGTATCTATCCAATTCTGTCAGGGCTTCTGTTGCTGGTTTAATGAAAACACTTTCTAATGAATTTGGCGTTCATAATATTACAGTCAACAATGTAATGCCCGGTTATACAGAGACAGATAGATTGAAAAAATTGCGTGAAAAGAATTCATCATTTGACCAAGGCAAAAATGAAATACCATTAGGGCGTTTTGGAACACCGGAAGAATTTGCAGCAGCCGTTACATTTTTAGCAAGCGAAAGAGCTAGGTTATATCACAGGTGTTTCGCTGGCAGTTGATGGAGGATGGATCAAAAACATTCTTTAAGCCGTCCCATATGATTCTTTCTTTGTACTTTGAGCGCCATGCGCGGCAGGTACTGATAGCCCTTGTATAATACCTCTCACTCGGGTGTAGTAAGAAGACTGCTCGGTTTCAGAGCATACAATGTTCCGGCAGAATTTGACCCTTATCGTACAAACAGTTCATCGCAGAGGCTAAGACTAAGAGGGTGAGACTATCCCCAGCGTTGACGCCCTGTTGATAATACGATACGACTCTTACTTTTGTGTCATTACAGTACTGCGCCACTTCAAATGCCTAGCTTCCAAGCAAGCCGATATTCAAAGCGATCATTTTTATTTAACTACACATAAATGCTGGCAAGAAACAGCTGCCCAACCCGAGTGCCTTATTTTTCACGAGCTCGGAGCATTAGCAGCACTCGGAAGAGAACATGATTCGAGCCCGATGCCAAAGGGTGATGCCGCAAAGCAATTATGTATCCTGATGACATCGCTTTGTATGCGCCGTGTGTGTACAGTCGTCGGTAGTGCTTTGTGTGATTTTTCATTGTATCGAGGAAGCCCTATCGCATTGATGAGCTATTCATTCCCTTCTACGCCTGTGCCGGATCTGGGCAAAATAAAAACTTCCCCTTAGTAAATTCAAACTAAATATTAAAGTCACTTCCACTTGTCATGTCGAACCAGATTGCATTAGTCCGGTTACTACTTTAGTGATAGAAGGTGAGACATCTCGTGAATCGCGTTAACCTCGAGATGTCTCGCTTCGATTTACAATAGGCTGTAAAAGCCAAGAATGACCGGCTCGACATGACAAAGACTCAAAAAAATTGCTGAATAGAGATTGTTTGCATTTCAAGTGAGCAATTGCGTGACGAAAGCAACAAATTGGACACAACGATGTTGATAGTGGTGTTGCAGTATGTGCAGATAGATGCTGCTTAATGAATGTTTCTCAAGAAAAAAAACTTACTGATACTGTATGTAAAACAGGCTGCGGTTTCACATCCTCAAAAGTTCCTGGTGAGTTAGCCAGCGGCCATTGCCCCTTGTATCATTTTTACTGAAGAAGAGTTTTGAATCCTGTATATTCAAAGCAATAATGTAACTGAACGAAGTA
>ERZ1370068.6590-contig-5563_pt1 | contig 24046 bp, 43 predicted proteins | sample MGYA00561227_ERZ1370068 | MGnify/ENA primary metagenome ERZ1370068 (study PRJEB38410, sample SAMEA6850437) | metagenome | study: Metagenomic assessment of the ecological functions of the soil: analysis of the soil microbiota associated with the...
AGGTTACGTATTGCTATGGATCGCCGCATTTCGCGGTGCGTTGCGTTTTTAACCCCGTCCGGCGCGCCCTTCTTTCGTTCCAGTTGTCACCCAGTCAACCAAGGAGTCGCCATGAAGTCCCTGCTCGCTGTCGCCGTCGCCCTGTCCATCTCTGCCGCCGCGCAAGCCGGTTCGCTCGTCGATGTCAGCGTGGATCGATCGCGAGGTCGGCCGGTGCCAACGCACAGGCATGACGGCAAGCTCTATATCGCAGGAATCCCGGCCACCGCTATACGGTGGCGCCTGAACAATCGCACGCAGAGTTCGCGGGTGCTGACCGTGCTGTCGGTCGACGGCGTCAACGCGATCACGGGCCAGACCGCGAGTCCGAACCAGTCAGGCTACGTACTCGACGCCGCCCGGCAGGGCACCGAGGTCGAAGGCTGGCGCAAGAACATGTCGGAGATCGCGCAGTTCAATTTCACCGCGCTCGACAACAGCTATGCCGCGCGCACTGGCCGGCTGAACAACGTCGGTGTGATCGGCGTGGCTGTTCCGTGAAAACCGCCGGTGTGGCGCGAGCGCGACGACAAGATCTCGATGCATCGAAGCTGAATCGCAGCCGCGTTCCGCCGACTCGGCTGCCGCGACGCTGCCCCGGCCGCCCTAACCGGCGGCGCGGGCGCAGGCGGCGAAGTCAGCGAATGCGCTGGGCCGGCGCGGCGCGCGAATACAAGGATACGCTGGCCCAGCGTCCAACACCGAAGCCGGAAGAATCGCTCGGCACCGGCCATGGTGCGCGCGAGTCCTCGTACGCCGTTACACCGACCTTCTCGAACGCGCGAGCGCGAGTCCCGACGAAGTCGATTCGGTCTGGTATGACAGTTATCGCATCCCGCTGTCGCGCGCGGCGTGATCCCTTTAATACCACGCCTGGGATAGCGGTAGAGCCGCAGCCGTTTCCGGAATGGCGGATTCGTGCCGGATCCGGCGGGTTAAACCGGAATTCAGGTTGATCCGTGCCGCCTCTGACAAGACGGCACGGTCTTGCCCGCCACGCTCAGACAGCCTCCACGTGCGTGGTTGTGAAAGTCGGATTAGACTGAAGCGGCTTCTCGTAACAGCAGGGGGCTCGCCATGAGTCTTCCGCATAGTCTTCGCATTGTGGCGTTGCTCGCGATCACCGCATGTTCAAGATCTTGCCAGCGCCGCCGAACTCTCTGATCGCCCGACCTTCGGCCGCTTGTCCACGCTCAAGCAAGGCGAGGCGCTCGCGCTGGAGGCATTTCCAGTCGGACCTACGCGCGTGACTTCGATCCGCTTCGAGCGCGTGGAGATCTACGCTACCGACGCACATCTGTACGAGATGACCGCGAGCGGGAAGCGGGAAGTGCTCATGCAGCACGCGCATTTTCCTGCGCGGTTATTCGGACGACGGCAGTGCACGCGTGGCGATGTCGCTGAACAAGGACGCACGTTTGCTGAAGGCAATGGTTCCGGACCCGAGGCACGTTTGTGCTGCATGCCAGCAAGTCGATGCGTCCGGTGCAAGCAACCTGGTTGCGGCTGGATCCAGCTTCCTGCCGGCTTCGGGTATGACTTTCGCTGCGGCAACGAAGGCCAGAACATGGATGCGCCCGCACTCGACGATCTCGCGAAGCGTATCGGTATCAGCGGCGGCAATGGCACCGGACTCCCCGCCGCGACATCCCACGCACTGCGCTTCGCCACGGTCGTGCGGTCGATACCGACAACCCCTTCATGCTGAAGCTGTTCAACAACAATGCGTTCCAGCGCGACCAACTGATCGCAAGCATGTTCAATACGATGAATACGATGTATGAGCGCGACCTGCCGGGTGCGCTTGTATGGGAACGTCGTACTACCAGACACTGGCGAGTGATCCATATACAGCGATGACCGCTTTCGAACGACTCTTACCTCGATGTCGGACAATCTCGACATCTTCAGCTCTACTGGAAAAACAACCACCCGGCAGGCTCTCCGACGCGGGCGTTCGCGATCATGCCGTCCGGCCTGCTGCCCGGTGACGACAATGGCTGCAACTCAGGTATTGCGTGGCTCAACAAGTATTGCGCATCCGGCACGACAGCGAACGGACACACGTCGGGCAGTTACAGTGTCAACCAGTCTGTACGAGTACGAACCCGTTCTTCGGGCCGGACTTTACCGCGTTGACTGTCGCCCACGAGCTCGGGCAATACTCTGGCGCGAACCATACGCATTTCAAATTGATGTCACTACCGGCGCTTCGCTGGTCGCTACGAACACTATCGACGTCTGCTAACGGTGAAGGTGCCGCATTTATGGACCTGCTACAACGGTTCCGGAGTCATGCCCAGCCAGTGGTCCCGGAGCTCCGGCAGGCACGATCATGAGCTATTGCAACGTATCTCGGCTGCGGCCTGATCAGCAAAACGTCCCGCAGTTCCACCCGACCCACATAACCAAGGGGTGTTGTTGCCGGCGATCACTGGGGCTGCGGCAGTCACCGCCAATGCGGAATTGGCCTGAATACGACCGGACGATGTTTTTTCAGTGGTTTTGAAATAGTCGGGCGGCGTGACACCACCTGAGCCGCCGACTTCCATGCCTTGACCGGAGTCGCCGCCATCCACTTGGTCGGGATGCGAGCTACTCTGCATCAGCGTCGATCTTGCCGAACAGGCTTTCGATCAGGTCGACCGCGACCTCGGCGGTCGCGGTTGCGCACGTCGAGCGCCGGGTTCAGCTCCATCACGTCGAGCGAGCCGAGGCGGCCGGTGTCGGCGATCATCTCCATGCACAGCTGCGCCTCGCGGTAGGTCGGGCCGCCGGGGATCGTGGTGCCCGACGCCGGGCGCGATGTCGGGGTCGAGGAAGTCGACGTCGAAGCTCACGTGCAGGTGCGTGTTGGCGTCGAGCGTCGGCGAGCGCCAGCTCCATCGTGTGGCGCATGCCCATCTCGTCGATGTAGCGCATGTCGAAGACCTCGAGGCCCGACCTCGTGCACGAAGCGCTTCTCGCCCGCGTCGACGCTGCGGATGCCGATCTGGCGGATCCACTTCGGGCTGATCGCCGGCACGCTGGCCGCCGATCTCGATCAGCTCCTGCGGGCCGTGGCCGCACAGGCAGGCGACCGGCATGCCGTGGATGTTGCCGCTCGGGCGTGAGCGCGTTGGTGTTGAAGTCGGCATGCGCGTCGAGCCACAGCATGCGCAGCTTCTTGCCGGCTCTCGCGGCAGTGGCGCGCCACCGCGCTGATCGAGCCGATGCCCAGGCAGTGGTCGCCGCCGAGCAGGATCGGCAGCCGGCCCAGCGGCCAGCTCGGCGTGCACGGCGTCGTGCACGGCCGGTTCCAGGCGACCACCTCGGCGCAGGTGGCGGTAGCCCTCGACCGGCGGCTGCCAGGGGTTGGCCGGGCCGATCGAGGTTGCCGCGGTCGATCACTTCGAGGCCGTGGCCTTCAAGCGCCGGGCCGATGTTGGCCACGCGCAGCGCTTCCGGGCCCATGCTGCGCGCCGCGGGCGCCGGCGCCGATGTCGGTCGGCGCGCCGATCAGGGCTACCGGTGGAAATTCACGCATAGTGGCTTCTCGAAAATTCTGGCTGGACGATCGGCGGATTTCCGCTGTGCGCGTCTAGCATAACGGCGCGGGTCGGGTTCCCGCCAGTAATCGCGCGCAACACGGCTGCAAAACAGGGATAGACTTTGCGGCCGGCGTCCGTGTCGGCAAATCCGTCGGTGCGCCCGGCACCGGCTTTGTCGCCGCCGGCAGCAACTTTTCAAGAGGGCAAAAGCCATGAGCCGTCCGCGCGCTACCATCCGTTCACGCTCGAAACCGCGACCCAGAAGGGTGCGCATTGGCCGAAGACGCCTGGAACCCGCGCGACCCCGCGCGCGTCGCGCTCGCCTACACGGTCGAAGAGCCAGCCGCTGGCGCAACCGCGCCGAGTTCTCTGCAGGGCCGCGAGGCGATCGAGGCCTTCCTCGACGCGCAAATGGGCAGCGCGAGCTCGACTACCGCCTGATCAAGGAGGTCTGGGCGTTCCGCGAGAACCGCATCGCGGTGCGCTTTGCCTACGAATGGCACGACGACAGCGGCAGCTGGTTCCGCAGCTACGGCAACGAGAACTGGGAGTTCGACGAGCACGGCCTGATGCGCGTGCGCATCGCCAGCATCAACGATCTGCCGATCAAGCGAGAGCGAGCGCAAGTATCACTGGCCGCTCGGCCGCCGGCCCGACGATCACCCGTCGCCTGAGCGACTCCGGTTTCTAAGCTCGAGAAAAACCTGACGCGGATCGCGCGGATGACGCGGATAAAAACCAAATCGTGGGAAACAAATCAATCGGATCGCAAAACGCTTCATCCGCGTAAATCCGCGCAGTCCGCGGGTTCCTTAAGCTACGGGCATCTAGCTGCCCTCCTCGACCTCGATCGCCCGATCGGCCTCTGCACTGATCGAAGAGCTGCGGCGCCCGACCTCGCTGCGACGATGCTGTCCGCGGTCAGGTCGGCGCTGACGTTGCCGACCGTGGCGAACACGTCGGGAATCGGTGTCGACGGCAAGCAGCAGTCCGAGCGGCTCGAGCGGCAGACCCATGGCCGACGTAACCGGCAATCGTCGCAGCCATGAAGCTGACCTGTCCCGGCAAGCCGACCGCGCCGAGACTCAGCACGACGGCCAGCGCCGCCGCAACGGCCAGATGCGCGACGTGCACACGTCGATCGCCGGTAGATCCAGGCAACGAACGCCGCCGCGCCGAGGTATTGCATCGGACTGGTAATGCGGAACAGCGAAACCGCCATCGGCAGCATCGAGCGCCGCGACGGCTGGCGGGTGGCCCAGACGCGTGCCGCGCGCTTCGACCATTGCCGGCAGCGATGGCGAGCGATGACTGCGTGCTCGCGGCGACGATCTGCGCCGGCAGGATGCCGTGGCTGCGAACCGTGCGCAGCGCGTTCGCCGCCGAACAGAACCGCGACCGGATACAGCACCAGCGTGATCGCGATGTACATCGAACACTGCAGGGCGATGTACCAGCCGAGCGCCGCTGATCACGCCTGACCCGGCGCGCGCACGACCGCGAGCACCGAGCGCGAACACGCCGACCGGCGCGACCCACAGCACCCAGCGCACGATCACGATCATCGTGTCGGCGATCGCCTGGAAGAATTCGACCACTGCGCGCGCGGCGCGGCTGGCGTCGATACGCGTCAGCGCAAAGCCGAAGAAGCAGCGCGAACACGACGAGCGGCAGCATCGCACTCTTGCGCCGCGGCTGCGATCGCGTTGTTCGGGATGATCGTGGCGAACCAGTCGGCAAACCCGGACCTGCGTCGGATGCGCCCGCGTCAGCGGGAATCGTCGCGCGCAACTTGTCGATCAGCACCGGATCGCGCGGCAGAAACGAAAGCAGCAAAGGCGCGACGATGGCCATGAACGCGGGCGCCTGCGCTCAGCAGCACCGCGAAAACCACGATCGCGCGGCGCGCGGTGCGCCCGACGCTGCCGCATCGTTCGCCGCACTGACGCCGACGACGATCAACGCGAATACCAGCGGCACGACCGTCATCTGCAAGCGCGTTGAGCCAGAGCCGGCCAATCGGCTGGGCGATGCCGGCGGCCTGCGCCGCCAGGCCCGGATCGAACCAGGCCAGCAGATGCCGTCGATCGCGCCGGCAATCAGTCCAATCAGGATCCGTAACGTGGGGTGCGATACGTTGGCGTGTCTCGTGGTCCAAGCGAGCTTCTGGCCTTGCTGTCATCCCGGCAGTGCCGGATCCAGCTTTCCGCAAGTACGAAGGGCTGATCCAGTGCTTCGCCGGAATGACGAGTTCTTAGCGTTCCGGTAGATCCCAGTCTGCGCGCACGCGCGAGTACTCGCCCAGCGGCAACAGCACGAAGACCGGATGATCCTGCGGCCGCAACCAGGCGACCAGCGCCTGCATCACCGGCTCGGCCATTGCCGTGCAGCCGGCAGTCGTCGAATCGGGCGACTTCGCACAGATGCGCGAAGATGCAGCTGCCGGGCGCCGGCCGTGCCGCGCGGATTGTGTTCGATGACGAAACCGAGCTTGTAGGCCTGGTCGCCGCCGGAATGCAGATCGCGGCGCATCGGCTCGGTCGAGCTGGCAACCGCGGCGGCTGCCGACCTTGCCGCATCGACGATGCGGTTGTACAGCGGCGAGCCGTCGACGTCGATGCAGTAGTCGTTCGGCGCTCATCGCCGCGGTAGGGCCACTGCGTGATTCCGCGGACGCATAACCGAACGCGGTGCCGATCGGCAAACACGCCCGCCGGACTGCGTCCGTCGCCTCTCGCGCTTCTGCGGTCCGTCCTGTGCGCGGATTCAGACCGATGCCCCACGCCGCGCCGGCGCGACCGATCACGACTGGAACCGGCGTACCGGCGCTGCGCCAGTCCGTCGGCCGCGCGCGTGAAGCGTCTGCAGTGTCGCCTTGGTCGAATTCCAGTCCGCCGTCGTCACGAGCACGAGCTGGCGCGCGTCGGCCGGCATGATCGCTGCGGATGCGTACCTTGCGGTCGTGCACGACGCCGCAGCGATCGCTATCAGCAAGGGCCCAGCCAGCGCCAGGCCAGCCAGGCCGGCACCGCGGCCACGGAAGTCCTGTTGCGTCATTCCGTCAGCATCATTCTGTTCGCATCATGGATTGAGCATGCTGTGGATGCGCTCGTAGTTGGCGACGAGCTTGTCGAGGCGGCTCTTTGCTGTTCTCGCACAGCAGCACGAAGATCATGTCGAGCAGATGGCGCAGTGCGGACCGATACAGCAGCGGCTCGATGTGCACGCGCTCGTCGTGCGCCGATACGAGCAGCGACATGGTCGGCGTGCGCCCGCAGCGGATTGGCGCTGTGCCGCGTCACCGAGATCACCTTGCCGCGGCGCTCGCTGAACTGCCGGCTGATCTCGGCTCACAGCGCCGGCTGCGTGCCATGCTCGGAGAACACGAGCAGCACGTCGTTCGCGGCTCGCGGCGGCGATGCTGGCGCTCATCAGCACCGGCATCGAAGTGATGCACGGTCAGCACGTCGAGCAGCGACAGGCGCATCGCGAACGCGCGCGCCGGAATGCCGTCCTCGCCGAGGCCGATGATGAATACCTTGCCGGCCTTGCCGATCAACGCGCGCGATCGCGTCGATGATTCGCCGGCGGATTGATCAGGCGCGTTTCCTGTTCGGCCTGCGCCTTGCTGCGCCAGAGACTCTCGGCGAGCGCCGGCATGCGGATCGCTGCGCGCCGGCTCGGCGTCGCGCGTTGAGCTTCACCGTTGCCGTCGCCGCGCGCGACCGCCTCGCCGATCGAACACCTTCAGGTCCGGATAGCCCTTGAAGCCGAGCTTCTGGCTGAACTTCACCACGCTCGACTGGCTGATGCCGCAGGGAGTTGGCGAGCTGCTGCGAGGAATAGTCGCGCAGCAGGTGCGCGTTCTCGAGGATGAAATCGGCGATGCGCCGCTCGATCGCGGACATCTGGTCGCGCTCCGCGCGGATTTTCACGAGCGAGGACATTCAGCCGACGTCAGACATGCGATCGGCTCGAGCCCGCGGATCTCGCGGATGCCGAGGCCAGGCGCATCGGTGACCGTGATCTCGGAGTCGTTGAACAGCACGCCGCCGTCGACGGGATTGAACTTGCACAGCGAGGGCCCGTCGAGATCCACCTTCGTGATCACGTCGGCTTTCGCCACGGCGATGTGCGCCGCCGCGGCGACGCTGATGCTGGTTTCGACCATGCAGCCGATCATGCACTCGATCTGGTACATCGCCGCGATGTCGGCGATGTGCAAGCGCGTTGGAGATGCCGCCGGTCTTCATGAGCTTGATGTTGATGATGTCCGCCGCGCGCATGCGGATGAGCTCGATGACCTCGCGTCGGCCCGAACACGCTCTCGTCCGCCATGATCGGCGTGTGCACGCGCTCGGTGACGTATTTCATGCCTTCGAGGTCCTGCGCCTTCACCGGCTGCTCGACCAGTTCCATGCGCACGCCGGCATCCTCGAGCGTCTGGATGGCGAACACCGCCTGTTTCGCGGTCCAGCGCCTGGTTCGCGTCCACGCGAATGAGCGCCTTGATCCTCGACTGCCGCGTAGATGGCCTTGACGCGCTCGACGTCGAGCTCGATGTCCTTGCCCACCTTGATCTTCAGCGATTCGAAGCCGCGTTCGACCGCGGCGAGCGAGTCCGCGACCATCTTGTCGATCGTAGTCGACGCTGATCGTGATGTCGGTGGTGATCACCGGATCGCCGCCGCCGAGAATCTTGTAGAGCGGCGCGCCGTACAGCTGCGCGAACAGGTCGTACACCGCGATCTCGACCGCCGCCTTGGCGCTCGAGTTCTTCTCCAGCGCGCCCTGGATCAGCCGCGTGATGCGATTGAGGTTCGCGATCTCCTGCGCCGATGAGCCGCGGCGCGATGATCTTGTGAATGGCCTCGATGATGGAGCCGTGCGTGTCGCCGGTGATGACCGCGGTGGCCGGCGCCTCGCCGTAGCCGATGTGGCCGGTGTCGGTGTGCATCATGATGACGATGTCTTCGATCGTGTCCACGGTGCGCAACGCCGTCTTGAACGGCGTCTTGAGCGGCACGCGCAGCATGCCGAACCGGATATCCGTGATTTTCATGGTTTGGCTGATGCTTCCGTGTCGGTAGCGGGACGAATCCGCACGATGCTGGTCATGCGGTCGACGATAGAGTCTTGTCGTTGCCGTACAGCAGCGGCGTGAGCGGCGATGACCGAAACCGCATTGAGCATCACACGCGTCACGCTCGATCCGTCTCCGTCGGCGATAGCTGATGCCGGTCGTGTCGTGGATCACGTACGGCGTCGCCGTCGATCGTGCGCCGATCGCCATCATGACGTGCCCGGGAATGTAGACGAGATCGCCGATCTCGCAGGTCGCGCAGCACCGCGCCAGCCGTGCGTCATGATCATCGGCTGTCCGTGAAAGTGATGGCGGTTGAGCGCCGGGACTCACCGCCTGGTCGCGGCGTGTTGCGCGGCAGCTGCACGCCCATGCTGCGGTAGACGTCGGACACGAAGCCGCTGCAGTCGCGCGCGTTGTATGAGTGGCCCCAGCCATAGCGCTCGCCGAGGAACTTGAATGCCCTGGCGCAGGAGGTTCGCGCGTGCTGAGCGGTAGATAGTCGCCCGCGGTGTCGGCAGTTCGTCGGCAGCAGCGCCGGCGTGAATCTTCAGCGTGCCGTCGTCGCGCGCGCAGCGGCAGTTCGATGACGTGCGCCGTATAGGGATGCTGGCCGTTCACGGGTTTTGCCGCGGACCAGTCCGGCTGAGCACGGGAACGCGCACGCCCATGTCGAGCTGCAACTCCGAGACCGCGGGCTGCGCTCCGGCGTAAAGCACCGTCTTCACGGTGGCGCCGGTGACGACGCAGGTACGGCGTCTTGGCGTCGGCGTAGCCGAACACCTGCGTCCGCCGGACCCTCGGCGATGAAACCGCTTCTCGACCCACGCGGCATAGCGCGGGCTCACGACGAACCGCCAGTTGCCGTCGCGGCTCGCATGGGCGATGACCACGGGCGTGCCGGGAAACAGCGCGCTTTCCTGGAAGCGATCGATGTTGACGTGTCGCTCGGCGGAGCTGTACGCGCGCAGCGTCGCCGGGAAGCGTGCGCAGGTCGGCGCGATGGACGACCAGTGCCGTAGCGTGCAGGCTGTCTGCTCGGCGACCGAGCTCGATGTCGCAACGTTTGCGATCAGCGCATCGACATGCGACGCGCTCAGCTCGGCGCTGTCGGCGTCGTACATCGGCTTTCGGATGGACGTTCGGACATGGCGTTGATCCACGTCCGTGACCTGCTTGCGCGTCAGCGTCGCGGGCAGCGCCTGCAGGTCATGCAGCGTCGGGTCCTTCTGCAGGAGCGCGCGTTTTCGGCCGCGATCGCCTTGTCGTCGAGCACGATGCGGTCGGCATCGCTCAGCGCGCTTGATCCAGAAATCGGGCGCGAGCATCGCGTCTTCGACGCCGATGACCTCCGAGACCGGCACGGTCAAGGCGCCGCCTTCGCAGCGCGCAGACCGCGACGCTGCCGAGCGTGAGTGCCAATGCCGATATGGCAGGAACCAGTCGTCGCATCGCCGTCATGTGATCCCCAAGCCCAACCCCGAAACCGCGGTCACGCACATGGACGCTACCACGCACCCTTCGAGCCGGAATTATGGCAAGGATTACGTCTTCAAAGAATAGATGATTCTCAAATAATATACCAGAAGCATAAATTATTGACGAGCGATTACGACGGCGTGTTACACAGCACGGCGAGAGCGGACGCATCAGTCGGGGAACTCTACACAATGGTCATAGCAATGGCACCGATGGCAGCCATGCTCCGGTTTGTCCGGCGCGCGCTCATCGGTGCGATCGCGCTGGCGTTGCTGCTTCCGGCGGCCGCGATCCTCCGGCCGATACAGGTGCCGGTCCGGGCATCGAGGCGAATGTCGTCGCGCAGATCGACGCAGGCCAGTTCGCCTCCGCAGCGGCGCAGATCGGCCAGGTTCTGGCCGCAGCCGGCGGTCGACGCAAAATTGCGCGAGGCGCTCGAATTCCAGCGCGAACGCATGCGCCGCATCCTGCTCGACTTCACGCTGAGCGAAGACGACGCTCAGGCGCGCCTGCGCAAGCAGATTCCGGACCTGCAGCGACGACGGAATTCGCCGAAGTGGGACAGCGACAGGCCTGCTCGAGCGCCGGGTCATCGACGGCCGCGTGCTGCTATTTCTCGCGCTCGCCGTCGAACCTGTTCCGCCTGAGCCGAAGCAGCGCTCGCGCGGCGCAAGCAACAGACGCCGCCTCGTCAACAGCCCGCTGGAGTCGCCGAATCCGCATCACCGCGAGGTCGTCGACGCCGCCCTGCGCCAGCCAGCAAGACAGCGTCGCGCCGCGCCATCTGCGCGTCACGCAATCGCTGACCGTGCACGCCGATGCCGTGCCTGCACGGCGAAAACGTGCGCGCCTGGATTCCGTATCCGCGCGCGTTGCCGGGCCAGCAGGAGGACATCCGCTTCGTCTCGAGCGAGCCGGCGACAGCACGAAATCGCGCCGGAATCCACATTGCAGCGTACCGTACTTGTGGAAAAGCGCGCCGACGCCGGCAAGCCGACGAAGTTCTCGATCACCTACGAGCTGACCGTCTACGGCGCAGTACCACGCTGATCGATGCCGCGAAGGCCGTGCCGGCGACGATCACGCCCGAACTCGCGCCATTCGTGGCCGAGCGCGCCGCCGCACATCGTGTTCACCGAGCCGCATGCGCCAGTTCTCGCGCGCAGGTCGTCGGCGACGGAAACGAATCCGTGGCGCATCGCGCAGAAGCTGTTACGCCGCGGTCGACCAGCATTCCATGGGCCGGCGCGCTCGAATACTCGACGATCTGCAACATCAGCGAATACGCGCTGCGCGCCGGCCATGCCGATTGCGGCCAGCAGACGCTGCTGCTGATGACCCTGCTGCGGCTGAACGGCATTCCGACGCGCTGGCAGTCCGGCATGGATCTATTCCGACACCGACTACAACAACCTGCACGACTGGGGCTGGCTGTATCTCGCGCCCGTACGGCTGGGTGCCGATGGATGTCGACGTTCGGCCGTGTTCGACGATCCGGCGATCCCGCGATCGCGAATTTCTATCTCGGCGGGCTCGACGCCTACCGCATCGCGTTCAACGACGACTTCAGCCAGCGCCCTCGTGCCGGCAAAGCAACATCTTCCGCTCCGAGACCGTCGACTCTGCAACGCGGCGAGGTCGAATGGCGCGGCGGCAATCTGTACTTCAACCAGTGGGATTACGACTTCGAATGGAACATTCCTGCCCGCCTCGCGGGCGGCAGGCGGCAAGTAACTCGCAGGTTCTTCGGCACCCGATTCATCAATAGGCAACTCACACTCACAAAATCGACGGGAGAGCGGATATGCGCAACAACAGGCGGAAATGGCAAAAACGCGCACTGTGCGTGGCAATGGGAATCAGTCTTTCGTCGCTGGCGCTGTCATCGGCGCAGGCGCAAAGCGACGACGGCTCCGTGGTCGGCCGCACGACGGCAGGCGCGACGGTGACGGTGACCAGCCCGACGACCGGACTCGACGCGCAGCGTGACCGCCGACGCCAACGGGCAACTACCGCTTTCCGTTCCTGCCCGATCGGCCAGTACAGCGCCCGAAGCGAGCGAAGGACGGAGCGCGCGTCGGCACACCCGTGGATGTCGTCGTCAGCCTCGGCAGCGCCACGACGGTGAATGTCGGCGGCGCTGAAGCGACTGCGCTCGAGGGCATCTCGGTCACCGCGACCGTCGCGTCTGGCCGGTCGACTTCACGTCGACCGAAGTCACGACGAACATCACGCGCGAGGAACTGCGCCGCCTGCCGGTCGAACAGAACGTCGCCTCCGTGGCGACTGCTGGCGCCGGGCGTGAACAAGGGCACACTGCGGCGTTCGGCGGACTGACTCGTTCGGCGGTTCGTCGATCGCCGAGAACTCGATACTACGTCAACGGCCTCAACGTCACCGACTTCTACAACCGCAACGGTTTCTCCGAAGCGCCGTTCGCGTTCTACCAGGAATTCCAGGTCAAGACTGGCGGCTACTCGGTCGAGTTCGGGCGCAGCACCGGCGGCGTCGTCAACGCCGGTGACGCGCTCGGGCTCGAATGAATTCCACTATCGGCGCCGAACTCACGACGGAGCCGGAGGCGTGGGAGTCTTCGGGCCGCAACGCCTACAACGCGGACGGCACGCTGAACATCGCCAACAGCCAGGACCGCAATCCGCTGACCAAGCTACAACGCTGTTCGCGTCCGGCGCCGTCATCCAGGACAAGCTGTTCTTCTTCCTGATGTACGAAGGCCGCGACAACAAGCCGCACAACACCGACGACGCGGGCGAACGCGATCACATACAACAAGTCGGACAGCGGTTTCTGGGGCGCGAAGATCGACTGGCACATCAATGACAGCAACCTGCTCGAGCTCACTCTCGTTCTCCGACAAGAACAACCGTACCGGCCAGGTCTACGATGTACGACTTCGCCAGCGCGTCGAAGCGGAGCGAACACCGATACCGTCTACGCGGACGACGGCGGCCGCAGCACGGCGCTGACCTACACGTCGTACCTCGACCAACGATTTGTCGATGAAGCTGCTGTACGGCGAAAACGACCACACGACCTTCAACCGCGCGCTCAGCGACATCGAGTGCAATCCGGTGGCACGCCGCAATCCGGTGCCCTCGCCCGGCGTCGCACTGGGTTGCACCAGCAATCTGACCGTGATACAGCGCGCAGTGACGATCGCAAGGCGGCGCGCGTCGACTTCGAGTGGAAGCTCGGCGATCACCTGGCTGCGCTTCGGCATTGACCACGAAGACAACGATTCGACTACAACCAGTTCTACCCGGGGCCCGGTGGCGTCCGCTTCAACGTCAATCCGACCAGCCCCGGCGCGACCCTGGCCAACGGCGGCATCGTGCCCGGCCGGCTACAACGCCTACGTCCGCCACGCGCCAGGTCTCGACATTCGGCAACTTCAGCACGATCGAAGAGCGCCTATCTACCTCGAGGACAACTGGTCAGATCTCGCCGACGTTCCTGTTGAACGCGGGCTTGCGCATGGATGCGTTCGACAACACGCGACGCCGAAGGCCGACAGCTACATCAAGACTGGACAACATGCTCGCGCCGCGCGCCGGCTTCACCTGGGACATGACCGGTGAAGGCACGCACGAAGCTGTTCGGCAACGCCGGACGCTATTTCCTGCCGGTCGCGAACGTCATCAACATCAAGCAGGCGCGGCGCGCTTCCTCGATCGCGCGCACCTGTTATCGTGCTTCAACGGCTTGGGACATCAAGCAGCGCAACGGCGTCGACTACGCCAGCGCCCGATCCTCGGCGCCGCAGATCGGCGCGCGTCGACGACTCGCAGGGCGACGGCACGGTCGGCGATCTGCGCGCCGAAGTCGACCAGGACATCGAACCGCCGTCTACCAGGACGAATTCATCCTCGGCTTCCAGCAGATGTTCGGCAACGACAGTGGTCATGGGGCGTCAGCGCGGCACCTACCGCGAAGCTGCACCAATGCGATCGACGACATGGGCATCACCGCGACGCCGCAATGCGGCGATCTCAACGGCGGGTCGGCTTCGTGATGGGCAACCCGGGCAAGGCCGATGACCGTCTGCGGCGACACGCGACTGCGACGGCGTCAACGACAGCTACATCGACGATCGACACGTCGAAACAGGGCTGGGCGCTGTACGACAGCCGACGGCAACTACCTCGGCCAGCGCGGCTTCGTGTCGCGCCAAGCCGTTCCTATCAGGCGCTGGAATTCCAGATCGATCGCGCCTGGGACGACAAGTGGGCGTTCAACGCGTCGTACGTGCTGTCCGTGAGCAAGAGGGCAATGCCGAAGGCCCGGTGAACTCCGACACGGACTTCGCCGACACCGGGCGCACCGAGCATTTCGATGATCCGTGGGTCAACTCTGAAGAACTACGGCGACCTGGCCAACGACCACCGCCACCAGATCAAGGCGCGCGGCACCTATGCACTCACCGACAACTGGCAGTTCGGCGGCAACCTCAACGTCCTGTCGGGTGGACCGATCTCGGCGTTCGGCGCCGGCAATCCGTACGATGCGACGAACTACCACAGCAACTTCATCTGCGTGCAGGGTTGCGACGGGCCATCCGCGGATCACGCGTGTACGTCGCTTCGCCGCGCGGCTCCTACGGCACGATGCCATGGGTCACGACGTTCGATGCGAGCGTGGCCTATCTGATGGGCCCCTGGCGAGAAGGGCCACCTGCAGGTGAAGTTTTCGGTCTACAACCTGTTCAACCAGCAGAAAACCGTGCGCGGTCGACCAGGACCTGCAGACGGACATCTCGAACGAAGACCAATCCGAACTTCCTGCAGCCGGTCCGCTTCCAGGCGCCGCGTTCGGCGCAGTTGACCGTGACTGCGACGTTCTAGACTGGGCGAGCGTCTGACCCATCTGCCTGTGTGTCGGGAGCAGCGGTTGCCGGCGAAGCGTGCGCCTCCTGCACACTTTCCCGCTTCTGCGTGAAGGTGCTACCAGAGACCTCAGCCAGGATCTGCCCCCGGCTTTACGCGGAAGGTGCGCGGACAGCGCGATGAAGGGGGTGCGCTCCACGCGAAATGTCACCTCTACTGAAGCGGCATACAAGCCGCTGTTGGGTCGTTTTCCGCTGATGCCCGGCGATACGCGGCCACTCATTCATGCAATCTGATCTGGTTCCGCCCGTGAGCTGCGGATAGCGCGAAGATGCGCAACTGCCGCGCCTCAGGCAACTCGCGCTTCGACGGCGTCGATCTTGCGGCGCTCGCGCTGCGCGTCGGCACGCCGTGCTACGCCTACTCCGCGACGGTCAATCCGCGAGCGCATCGGCGCGCTGAAGTCCGCGCTCGGCGATCTCGACACGCTGATCTGTTTCGCGGTCAAGGCCAACCCGGAATATCGCCGTGCTGCAATTGATGGCGCAGGCCGGCGTCGGCGCGGACATCGTCTCCGTCGGCGAGTTGCGCCGCGCCTTGCGCGCGCGGCATTGCTGCCGGACCGCATCGTCGTTTTCCGGCGTCGGCAAGACCGTGCAGGAAATCAGCGAAGCGCTCGTCGCCGGCGTCGCGCGCTTCAATCTCGAGTCGCGCCGACGAGCTCGAATGCCTGCAAAGGCTCGGCGCGCGAGCACCACGTGATCGCGCACGCGCGCCAGTGCGCGTGAATCCCGACGTCGACGCCGGCACGCACGCGGAAGATTTCGACCGGAAGGCCGAGAACAAGTTCGGCGTGAGCCTGGCCGAGGCGCGGCGCTGGTTTGCCGCTAGCGACCATTTTCCGCATGTGCGCATGGACGGGCTGCACGGCACATCGGCTCGCAGATCATGAGCGTCGAGCCGCTGCGCACGGCATTCGCGCGCGTCGCTGAATTCCGCCGCGAGCTTGCCGCTGCGCGGGCACGCCATCGCCAGCATCGATGTCGGCGGCGGGCTCGGCGTGAGTTATCGCGAAGGACACGACCAGCCGATCACGCCGCCGCCTACGTCGAAGCGATTCGCGCGTCGCTCGGCGATTTCGCCGGACGCATCGTGCTCGAACCCGGGCGCTGGCTCGTGGCCGAGGCCGGTGTGCTGCTGACGCGCGTGATCCGCATCAAGCGCGGCGTGCAAAGCGATTTCTCGTCGTAGTCGACGCGGCAATGAACGATCCTTGTGCGGCCGGCACTGTATGATGCCTTGTGCATGAAATCGTTCCGGTCGGACCGACGCGGCCAGTGTCCCGCGCCGGCCCGCTCAGAGACCTACGACCATCGTTGGTCCGGTCTGCGAAAAGCAGCGACATTTTCGCGCGTGCGCGCGAGCTGCCGGCGCGTCGCCCGGCGATCTGCTGATGATCACGGCGACCGAGCGCCTACGGCGCCTCGATGGCATCGACGTTCAATCCGCGACCGCTCGCCGCCGAAGTGTTGCTCGACAATGGCCGCTACGCGATCGTGCGGCGACGCCAGACGTTCGAGGAACTGATCAGCGGCGAGACGCTGGCGACGGATTGGCAATGTACGTGAATCGTATTGCTGGACTCACGCGGCTATGGCGGTGGCCCCCCTCTCCTCCGTCGGCTCCATCGACGGGGGAGGGCTGGAGTGCGGGGCCATGCAGTCCTCATGCGCCGCGCATCATGGGCGTCGGCCGATGTCGAGCGCTCCTCCTCTCTGCCGCGGCACCTCTCCCCGCACGCGGGGGAGAAGGGAAGACGCGGGACGTCAGCGTCACCTCGCCGAAGCGCGAGAGAGCGTGGGTCCATGGCGCTACGGAATGGTCGCTCGCGCTCGTCTGCATCTTTGCGCCAGTTCTCGCTCCTGCAGCGTCGCCTATACGACAAAGACCTTCGACGACGTGATGGCCCGCTATCACCTGCCCGGCCTCGCGCTCGGCGTGATCGAGGACGGCAAGGTGACCTACACGCGCACCAGCGGCGAACTCGTCGCCGGCTCGGGCCAGGAAAGTCACGCCCGATACGCTGTTCAAGATCGCTTCGAACAGCAAGGCGATGACGACCGGCGTTGCTCGCGCGCCTGGTCCAGGCCGGCAAGCTGAACTGGGACGATCCGGCGACGAAGTACCTGCCGCAATTGCGCATGGCCGACCCGTGGGTCACGCAGAACCTGCTGGTGCGCGACCTGCTCGTGCACAACATCGGCCTGCGCGAGGGCGCCGGCGACCTGATGCTGTGGCCGGAACCCAATCGCTTCACGCGCGCGGACATCATCGCCGGCCTGGCTTACCTCGAAGCCGCAGACGAGCTTTCGCTCCGGACTACGCGTACGACAACCTCATGTACGTCGTCGCCGGCGAAGTCGCGCTGCAGCGGCCGGCGGCGCATCGTACGAGTCGCTGATGCGCAGCGAGGTGTTCGAGCCGCTCGGGCTGTCGCGCTGCCAGGTCGGCCAGTGGCGTCGCGACGACGTGGCGAACGTCGCCCAGCCGCACATGCGCAAGGACGGCGCAGCAACGTCCCGATCAAGCGAACGACGGCGACGTGCGTTCCGGCAATCACCTCGGCCGCGGCGGGCGGCATCTCGCTGCAGTCTCGACGACATGCTGGCCTGGGCGCGGAACTGGCTGGTGCCGGACGCGAAGCAACTGGCCTGGCTGTCGGCAGAGCAGCGCCGCGTGCGTGGACGCCGCGCACGCCGATGCCGATCTCCGCAGCGCCGGCGCGACTGGGACCATACGCATTTCTACGCGTACGGCTTCGGCTGGCGTCTGGCCGATGTCGATGGCGTCTGGACCGTCTCGCACACCGGTACGTTGTCCGGGCATGTATTCCGGTGCTGACCCTGCTGCCGGACCGGCGCAGTGGATTCGTGATGCTGACGAACGGCGAAGGCGACGAAGCGCGCACGGTGCTGACCGAAGTCATGCTCAAGCAGCTGGCTGCACCCGACGCGTGCGCGCTCGTTGCGAAATACGCCGGCGAACTCATGCGCAGAATCGGCGTCGAAGCCCGGCGCAGCGAAAAGCGCCTGACACGTCGGCGCGGCAACCCGCGACGACCGCGCAAGTCCCAACACGCTGCTGGGGCACTGGCGCGACCCGTGGTTCGGCGGATTATCCATTTGTCCACAAGATGGCAAGCGTGCGTTTCGAGGCAGTGAAATCGCCCCTGCTGTCCGGCACGGTGATGCGCGTCGGCGAGCGCTATCTTGTCGACTGGGACGAGGACCGCATGGACACTGAAGCCTGGCTACAGGTGACGCCGGGCAAACCCTCGGCATCGCCCGCGCTGGCGATGGCGAAGGTCGATCCCGACGCCGACTTCAGCTCGGACTTCGAGGACCTGGCCTTCACACGGGAGCGCGACTGTGATTGAACCGATTCGACCCAGACCGCGCCATGCTGGCCAGCCTGCTTTCTGTTTTTGGCAGTCGCGCTGAGCGCGTGCGCGCCGCAGAATGCGCCAGGTGACGAACGACAAGCCGGTCGATGCAATCATGCAGGCCTACGCTGGCGACGTTCCGCGGTGCGTCGGTGCTGGTCGTTCGCGACGGCAAGCCGCTGGTGCGCCAGCTCGTACGGCTTGGCCAACCTCGAGGAAAACCGCGGCGACGCCGGCGACGAACTATCGCCTGGCCTCGGTGACGAAGCAGTTCACGGCGGCATCGATCCTGCTGCTCGCCGAGGACGGACGGCTGTCGCTCGACGATCCGACATCCGCAAGTGGCTGCCGTCGCTGCCCGAGACCGACGATCACGATCACGATCCGCCATCTGCTGAGCGCATACCGGCGGACTGATCGACTACCATGAGGACATCGTGGCGGACGCCGGCAATGAAGACCCGGTGACCGGCTGCTCGAAACAGCTGCGCGACGTCGACGTGCTGCATCTGCTGAGAGAAAGAACAGCGCGTCTACTTTCGCGCCGGGCACGAGCTACCGCTACAGCAATGGCGGCTATTCGCTGCTCGCGCTGATCGTCGAACGCGCTCTCGGCGCAAAGCTTCCAGGCGTTCCTGCACGACCACATCTTCAAGCCGCTGCGCATGGACAACACGCTGGCCTACGTAGCGTCGAAGGACCGCCGGTCCCGAATCGCGCGTACGGCTACACGCCGGTCGACGGCCAGTGGCGGCGCACCGATCAAAGCCTCACGAGCGCCGTGCTCGGCGACGGCGGGCATCTATTCGTCGATCGACGATCTGGCCAAGTGGGACGCAGCGCTGTACGACAACCGGCTGTTGAGCGACGCGTCGCGCAAACTCGCCTTCACGCCGTGGACCAAGACCGACGATGCGTCGATCGAGTACGGCTTCGGCTGGCGCATCACCGGCGAAACGCTCTGGCATTCCGGCGAGAGCATCGCGCTTCCGCAACGTCATCGTGCGCTACCCGCAGCGGCACCTGAGCGTGATCATCCTGACCAACCGCAACGATCCGGAGCCGTACCGGATGGCGCTGGCGATCGCCGCGCACTTCCTCGAGGCAAAGTAACCCGGCAAGGCGCAGTTCGGCGCGGCGCTACGCGCCTTGCTATTCTGTGGCGCATGTTCGCCTGCAAGCCTCAACCCACTTCGAACACCACTGAGGGGAGCCGTGTACGAAGCTGCCGTGACGTGCCTGGTGGTGACCGCGATTCTGGCCTACGTCAACAAGCGTTTCGTCGGCCTGCCGACCGTCATCGGCGTCATGGCGATCGCGCTGGTGTTGTCCTTCGCCCTGATCGGCCTGGACCGGCTCGGAATTCGCCACCTGCGCGATTACGAGGCGACTCTCATCGCTTCGGTCGACTTCTCCGACCGTGCTGATGCAGGGCATGCTGTCGCTGCTGCTGTTCGCCGGCGCCCTGCACACCGATGTCGCCGAACTCAAGGCGTACTGGTGGCAGGTCGGCGTGCTTGCGCTAGTCGGCACGGTCGTGTCCGCGCTGCTGATCGCTTGCGCATTGTGGTATTTCCTGCCGCTGCTTGGTCTCGGACCTGCCGTGGCTGTACTGCCTGATGTTCGGCGCACTGATCTCGCCGACCGATCCGATCGCGGTGATCGGAATCCTGCAAGTCCGCCGGTGCGCCGAGGAGCCTCGAGGCGGTCATCTCGAGCGAGTCGCTGTTCAACGACGGCGTCGGCATCGTCATGTTCCTGCTGATCCTGGACATGCTCACGGCCGGCGGTACGCCGACGGCCGCCGATGCCGCATGGCTGCTCGCCCGGGAAGCGGCATCGGCGGAATCGCATTCGGCGCGCTGCTCGGCTATGTCACGTACCGCCTGCTCAAGAGCATCGACAGCCACCAGGAAGAAGTCCTGCTTACGCTCGCGGCGGTTATGGGTGGCTACACGCTTGCGGCGCGGATCGACGTATCCGGTCCGCTGGCGATGGTCACTGCCGGCTTGATCATTGGCCACCAGGGACGCGCTCTGGCAATGTCCGACAAGACGCGCCTGCACATCGACATGTTCTGGGAGCTGTTCGACGCAATCCTGAACTCGGTGCTCTTCATGCTGATTGGAATGCAAGTGATCGTCGTCGCTTTCCCGACCAATGTCCTTGTCGCGTCGGCCGGCGCGATCCTGATCGTGCTGTCAGCGCGGCTGGTCTCCGTAGCCGCGCCGATCGTGTCGTTTAAGCGCGCCTTCCGCCTGCCGAGGGGTGCCTGGCAGGTGTTGACTTGGGGCGGACTGCGCGGCGGTATCTCCGTCGCCCTCGTGCTCGCGCTGCCGCCCGGACCGGAGAGCAAAGTGCTGCTCGCGATGACGTCTCCGGTCGTCGTTTTCCATTCTCGTCCGGGGACTGACGATCCGAGGCGGTCGCGCGCATGACGGCCGACTGCGCCAAAGCCGGAAGGGAGGTCTCCCTCACCAGAGTCTGCCGCTCGGTGGCCAGGCGATCCGCACGTGTGACAACTCAGCCGCGACAGTCCGGATCAAAGGCGAATTGTCCCGTCAGACCGTCAGCGCTTTTCGCACGTCAGAAGGACGCCGTTCCAGGCCGAGAAAGTCGTGCTCACCTCGCCCGACTGAACTTGCCTGAGGAAATCGCCTGGCACTGGAATGCTTACAGGCAGCCAGCGGCGAAGCGAGACCGAGATCCGAGGCTGTCCTGATCGCTCATGTTCGTGAACAATCCGTGCAGCACGCCGGCCGCAAACGCATCGCCGGCGCCAATGCGCGATCCACGATCGAAGCGACCTGCTGCAGCGGGTGAGTCACGGTCCCGCGCGTGCGCCATGACCGCCGACAGTTCGTGATGGTCGACGCTGTGCTGGACGCGGCGCGTGGAGACGATTCGCTGCAGGTGCGGAAGGCGTCGAACGCGGCGGCAGCGGCGTGCGGCGAAGCGATTGCTCGCGACGTAGCGCGTGAACTCCGCGCCCGACGCATGATCGCGATGTCGCGGTGATCGGCAAACATGGATGTCGGCGCCGGCGTGAAGATGTCGCGCAGGATTGGGCCCTGGCCTCGCCGTTCCATGCCTCGCCGCCAACTGGCCTGCAGTGTAGTTTCTCGTCCGAACGTTTCGATCCCGACAGGCGGCTTGCGCGCGCCGCGCGCGCGGCGGCCGTGGCCGCGGCGGCGGCATTGGCGCCGGAGACCGCAGGCGTCACTCCGGACACGTGCAGCACGTGCTGCGCCGTCGGGCAGGCGCGCCCGGCCAGTCGCCTCTCCGGCGAGGCGAGCGCCGACGCGGAATCCGCCCGGTTTCCGGTGACAGCACCTGGCTGGGTCGATGCACGGCGCCGGTTTCGAGGCAGTAGAGCCCATGCAGGCGCCGCGCCTGCTTGGCCGACGGCTCATCGCCGACGCCGTGCCGTCGCACTTCGCCGACTGCGCGCAGGCGCCGGGGCGTTGTCCGCCGCCGGTGCCGACCAGCGCCGCCGCATGGCCGGGGTGGCCATGCGCGACGGCGACGATTCGCTCCGCGCCGCCAACCTGCACCTCGCGCCGCGGCGACTGCAGCGAACGCTCGCGCCCCGGGGCTTGGCAGGCGCAGCGGCAACTCGCCGAAGCAGACCGATCGTGTCGCGCCTCATCGTGGCCCCGCCCTGGTTTTTCTTCATTTTGCCAACCCGGTCACACCGCGCGTTTTCGGCGGGGCTGCAGCCTTCCTGGGGCCAGCCCGGCACGTCCTCGCCGCGCCGTCAGCCGGCACGCATTCGACCGCCCGATGTTTGCACCGCGGTGTTTGCCGAGGTCTACTTATGCCACCGGTGTCAATATTCTAGAGAACAAAAATGCTACTCGGTGCTTCATACTTCTCGGGACCGGCGCTGCTCTCGCGCCGGACACAAGAAAACGGGAGGGCGAACCCCGGTGAACACGTCCAACCCGCGCGCCAGGTCGCGACTGCTCAACCCTTGACGCAGCGCCATCCTTGTCGCGCTGTGCAGCTTCGCGTCGCCGCCTGCCCGGCGCACTGCGCTCGACGGAGAGCTGGCGAACCTGACCAGACCGACGACCGGCGCCCGACGACTACGACGCGCGAGCAGCCACTGGCGGTTCCTGACGAGCAAGACACTCAGAGCGTGGCGAAATCTGCGTCACCGGCTACGCGCAGAGCGCGTCGAGAAAGCGATGGAGATCAAACGCGATGCACGGTCGGCCAGTGATCGATGCTGATCAGTGTGCCGAGGATATCGGCAAGTTCCTGGATCAGAACCTGGCTGAATCGCTGCAGCGCATTCCCGGCGTCGAGATCGTGCGCGAGAGGCGGCGAGGGCCGCCAGATTTCCGTCCGCGGCCTCGTCGCCGGAGTTCCGTCGCGTCCGCCTGAACGGCATGGAGGCGCTCTCACCGACCGGCGCGAACGACAACTCCGGCGGCAACAACCGCGGCCGCAGTTTCGACTTCCAGCGTGTTCTGCTTCCGAACTGTTCAACAAGATCGTCGTTGCGCAAGACCGACCAGCTGAGACCGACACCGGCGAAGTGGTTCGCGTCTGGCGAGCGGCCGTTTTCGACTTCGCCCAACGCCCAGGCGACATTCGATCTCTCAACCTGCTTCGGTCGCGGCTGCCGACGTCCAGGGCGGATACGAACGAGTACGCGAGCAAGAGCAACTACAAGTACTCGGTCTCGTCGGCACCGGGTCTTCGACGAGGGGCGCATGGGAATCATGGCCTCAGTTCGGCGTGCCAGCCAACGCAATATATCCTCGAGCGGTGGGTCGGGCACGGTGCGCTGGTGTCTTAATCGGACGAGCGGTGGCTTCGACAAGAACGTTTCGCCGCCTCGCCTGGAGCCAGGCGAACCTGCGCAGGGGCGAGCGTCACCACTCCGCGCATTCCGCGCTGGTCAGGCCTGCACGTGCGTACAGAAGACCGTCTCCGGCATGACCGGCTCGTACCAGTGGCAGGATCACCGACCACACGCTGCTCGCGGTCGACGCGCCTGTAGGCGCTGACGAGAGCGGGCTCGCGCTCCGAATCCGGACCTCGGGCGATTTCTTTGCCCAGCCGCACCACGGCGCCGGGCAAAGCCGCAGACGATTCGCGACAGTCCAGCGCGTCGATCTGGCCACCGGAAACCGGCTCTACGGGCGAGCTCGACAACAGTCGACATGCGCGTGGAACGGCGCGACGATTTCGAGCTCTGGAGACGCAGTTCAGCCAGTTGAGCGCCGTAGCTCGATCCACCAGTTCACCGAGAACCGCAAGCCGAGCCTGTTCTGCCGGCCATATCGCGCTCGGACTTCGCCAATCCGGTGCAGACGACGGTCACGCTCGCTGATCACCCCGAATGGCGAAGAACTATTCGTGGCGACTACCGCGGCGACGACCGCAATCCGGTCATCAACTCACGGCTTCCGACGGCTGGCCGACCGGAGCCGAGCGGCAGCCGCCAATGGCCTGTCGGAAGATCCGGCCAGCGTCCGAACGACACGACCGCGAACTCGTTCACGACGCACAGCGCATCGACCTCGAAGTTATGTTTCCAGCGACCACATCACGCTCAGCGGCGGCCTCGACTTCAAAATTTCAATTCGACACCCGCGAGCAGCACGCTGACAATACG
>ERZ1370068.1294-contig-11185_pt1 | contig 24045 bp, 36 predicted proteins | sample MGYA00561227_ERZ1370068 | MGnify/ENA primary metagenome ERZ1370068 (study PRJEB38410, sample SAMEA6850437) | metagenome | study: Metagenomic assessment of the ecological functions of the soil: analysis of the soil microbiota associated with the...
AGGCCGATAACTTTCACATTGCGCCGATCAAACTCCGGTTTCAGCCGCGCGCACTCACCCAACTCGGTGGTGCAGACGGGAGTGAAATCTTTGGGGTGGGAAAAAAGCACGCCCCAACCGCTTCCGAGCCATTCATGGAAACTGATTGGACCTTCAGTAGTCTCTGCCGTAAAGTCCGGTGCAATATCTCCTAAACGTAATGCCATGATTCTTACTCCTTTGTTAAGTTTCGTGGATACCACGCCCTGCGGAGTGGCCTCACATTCGGTTATTTTTATGATTTTGTGCTGCGGACTTTGTAAGCCGTTTCCCACCCGAAGTCAAGAGTCCGGCCTGCACTTTGTTACAATGGCGCGATGAGTCTCTGGGTGACACTGCTTGAGACCGCAATTCACTCACCATCTCCGCACAACGTCCAACCCTGGCGCGTTCGCATTAGAAACGATCAGGAAGCTGATTTGTTGATTGACTCCAGCCGGACCCTGCCTAAAGAGGACCCGACCGCCAGTTTCATCATCCTGACCATGGGCATGTTCATTGAAGCACTCTCGTCACTGGCAGCGAATCACCAGGCACACACTCTCGTACGAGCTGTTTCACCGAGCCGGAGTGGTACGCCTCAGCCATTCTTGAGGCGAAGGAGCAGGTCTTTCTGCCTTTTGCCAGCCTGCGACTGAGTGCTGACAGCGGACCGGGCAACATTGGCGCTGACCCGTCACTATTCATCAAACGACGGACCTCGCGCATCTCGTTCCTGCCCAAGCCTGTTCCGGAAGAAATCACCACCCGTCTGCAAAAGCTGGCCGCGGAGTGGGACCAGCGATACGAGCAGATAACTGATCCGGCCACCATCGAACGTATTCTCGATCAAGGTACCCAGGCTCTGTTTGAGGATCTGAATAGCCGCGACTATCACGACGAAATTACCTCCTGGTTCCGGTTCACCGATCAAGCCTCACTTCGTCATCGTGACGGCCTCGACTATCGTTGCATGAATACGTCACGTTCGACCTTTTGGCTGACGGCGCGATTTCCCAGGTTAATGCTGATGCCGGGCGTGCGGACCTTGCTCGCAAAAACATACCGCAAGCAACTCGGTCCGATCCCCACGCTAGGAATGCTGGCCGGTGAGTTCTGGCGGCCTTCAAGCGCCTTCACGACGGGCCGCTTTCTCATGCGTTTCTGGCTCGAAACTGCGCGGCACAACCTATACATTCATCCGTACGGCAATCTGGTCACGAATAAAAAGGCTGCGCAATGGATGCTCGCAGAAACGACGATTCCCGACCTTTGGCTCGTATTCAAGATCGGGTATTCAGCCGGAACCACCCCAGAGTTATCGTCTCACGGTAAAGGAAATCCTGATTGATTGATCGAATCGTAATTCACGCGACCCTCTGGGTGCTGTGGTTGGTGCGCAAATTCATCAGCATCGATCGGCGCACCTATCTGGCGCTCAGCGCAGGCTCTTTGCAGCCAATGTTGGCGCGGATTGGAAACCTGCGGGCGCACGCTGCCTTTATCAAAGCACAGGAGCGTTGTCCCGCGTATCAGGACTTCCTCAAAGCTGAGAATTACTCCGAGCCGACACGCTGGAGTCTGTCGAGACTTCCGGTGATGACCAAAGAGAACTATGTCAAGAAATACGGCATCGAGCAGCGTTGCTACGATGGAAAAATTCCGGCCAGTGGCGTAGTCATCGACGAGTCCTCCGGATCTTCCGGTGTGCCAAATAACTGGGTTCGCAGCGCTGAAGAACGGGAAGACGTGAAGCGGATTCTACAACTGAACTATCAACTGATTTACCGTGACGAGGGATGCATTCTCCTCAACTGTTTCGCCCTGGGTCCCTGGGCCACGGGCATGAACGTCTCAATGTCTTTGGTCGATGTCGGAATTCTGAAATCCATCGGGCCCGATCAAAAGAAGCTGGAAAACACGCTCGAGCTGTTCGGGGCCAATTACCGCTATCTGGTCTTTGGTTATCCGCCGTTCATCAAACAATTTGTCGACAGTACGCAACTGGAACTTGAAAAATACAACCTCGACCTGATCGTCGGCGGCGAGGGAATTTCCGAGGGTTTGCGTTCACATCTGCTGAAATATTTCCGCACCGTGATTTCTTCGTATGGCGCCTCAGATCTGGAGATCAATATTGGCGTTGAAACCGAATTAACTATTGGTCTGCGACGGCTGTGTACCACAGACCGGAGGCTGTGCGAAAAGCTCTTTGGGCGGGAAACGGCGCCGATGGTTTTCCAGTACAACGCGCTGGATTACGTTATTGAAACCAACGAAGCCGGCGAGCTGTTGTTTACCATTAGCCGTCAAACCAGCGCCGCACCCAAGATTCGCTATAACCTGCGTGATCTGGGCGGGGTGATGACCCACCGGCAACTGGCGGATCGACTGGACAAAAACGGTGTTAGCGTGAGCGACCTCACCGCCAGGCAAAGCAAGTTTCCGATTCTCTATGTTTTTGGCCGAGGCGATTTGACGGTACCGTTCTATGGCGCCAAGGTTTATCCAACCGATATCGAAGTTATCATGAGCGCTGATCCGGTGCTGGTCGATCAGATCAATTCATTCCAGTTGGTAAGTTATGAAGACGAGCAAATCAACCGGCGTTTGAAGATTCACCTGGAGACAGCGAAGGACTTTGCCGGTGAGCTGCCGCCGATCGAGAAGTTGCGCGACATATTTTTGAAGGCTTGTGCGAATGCAATCAGGATTTTCGCGAGGTCACCAGGATGTTTGATCGCAGCGCCCTCGAAATTGAAGTTCATTCATACGAGACCGGGCCTTTTGCGGGCCGCGACATCCGCATCAAGAACAAATATATCGGTTGAGATCCTGCTAAGCCCTCAAGGAGCCAATCATCTTAGGCGGCGACAATCGCAATCCGGTGCTTGTTGGCCAGCTTAATCATCTCGTCGCGATCAAACATCAAAGTCTTACCGGCAGTAACGCAGATACAGGTCGCCCCGGATTCTCTCATCGATTGAACGGTGGGCACGCCGACGACGGGCACATCGAAACGCATGTCCTGGTCGGGTTTGGCGATTTTGACAACGGTGAGCCTTCCGCGCACGAGTTCGCCCGCACGGCGAATTACAGCGTCGGTTCCTTCCATCGCTTCAATCGCCACACAGGCACGATCGCGAATTACGATTGTTTGACCCAGATCCATTCCGGCAATGCCGCGAGCGATCTCCAGACCGTATTCAACATCTGTTCGCTCACGCTCATCGGGCGCGCGTTTGCTGAGCACGCCACGATCGGGAAGTTGATCCTTCAGAAAATAAGTTGAATCGATCAGCTCAATTCCTTCTGTCGCCAGTTCGCCGGCCACCGCTCCGATCAACGCGTCGGTATTACGGCGCGGCAGGCGCAGGAGCATTTTGAGCATCCGGACATCCGGAAGGGCGCCGCTGAAAATCTGCACATGCTTGACCTGTCCGGCCATAATCGCCTTGTCCACGCCCTCTGCTTTGAAAAAGCGAAGCATCTTTCCGAGCTGGCCGATGCCCACCCAGGTCAATCGATCAGCCAGATTTTCGATCGTGGGATCGGTTTCTTCGCGAATGGCAGCCACGGCGACGGAGGCTCCGGCGCGCCTGGCGCCTTCGAGGACCAGGAACGGAAATTTCCCGTTTCCTGCTATCAAGCCGAGTTTCATTGGATTACTTTACGACGCCGCGTTGGGATGTCTCAACGAACTGAACCAGCTCATCAACTTCGGGGGCGTTGGTGATTTCTTCCCGGATGCGTTCAATCGCCTGGCTGGTGTTCAGTTTGGCTGAAAGCAGCAGGTAAAACGCATGATGAAGCGTGTCGAGAGTCTCGCGTGAATAGCCACGGCGCCGCATGCCGACTTTGTTGAGACCGTAGCACTTTGCATGGTTGCCGACAGTCAGCGCAAAAGGCAGAGCATCTTTGACCACGACTGAGTACCCGCCAATATAGGCTTCACGGCCGACGCGACAGAATTGATGGACTCCGGAATAGGCGCCAATGTTGGCCCCATCTTCAACCAGCACGTGACCGGCGAGGGTCGCGGCGTTTGCCATGATCACGTTATTGCCGATCAGGCAATCGTGGGCCACATGGGCCTGGGCCATGAGGAAACAATCATCGCCAACTCTGGTGATACCACCGCCACCGGAAGTGCCGCGATGAACAGTGACAAATTCGCGAATGCGCGTCCGGCAGCCAATTTCCGTCGCGGACTGTTCGCCGGCGAACTTCAGATCCTGGGGCGGTAGACCGATCGAAACAAAAGGGAAGACATGCGATTCGTCGCCAATACGTGTGCGTCCATCGATCACGCAATGGCCGTCGATGCGTACTCGGCTGCCGAGAGTTACCTGGTCGCCGATGATCGCGTACGGGCCGATCGCGCAATCATGGCCAAGCTGGGCGCCTGGGCTGATCACGGCGGTGGGGTGAATCTGTGTAGATGGGTTTTGGATCGACGGAGCACTCATGGTTACGACTTAGGCCGATCGGCGATAACACTGGTCAGCTCAGCGTCGGCGCAAAGCTGCCCATCGACTTTAGCTTCTCCGTGCATGCGCTGAATTCGCGGGCCAAAGCGTAAAGCCGTGACTTCCAAAGTCAGGGTGTCGCCGGGCACGACAGGCTTTCGAAACCGCGCCTCTCTGATGCCGGTGAAGAGCACCAACTTCTGATCGCGATCCTGGATTTCGCGGAGGGCCAGAATGGCTCCGCACTGGGCCAGTGCTTCAATCACCAGCACCCCGGGCATAACGGGCGCGCCGGGAAAGTGACCCTCAAAAAATGCTCGTTGGCGCTAACCTGCTTAATGCCAACGATTCGTTCGAGCGGTTTTAGTTCGATGATGCGATCGACGAGGAGAAAAGGATAACGATGCGGCAGTAGTCTCTTTATGCCTTCAGAGTCGAGAACGGTTTCCATAGCAGGACTCTTGATCATTTTCCATTCTCAACTCTTCATTTGCATTCCTCACCGGCACCGGGATTTCCAGCACGGCTGAATGGCAAATCAAAGATGTCAGGCGCTAAATGGAAAATTTGAGATTGTTGTCATTTTGGCGCTGTAACCGAAGCGGTGACCGGATTCCTGGAATTGTATTCGCTGATGAAGGCCCGCGTAATATCGATTGTCTCCGCAGCGAAAAGAATTCCTTCTACCTGACTCGCATCCAGGACCAGAGTGATGCCACGCGCTTTGACGTAACCATCGAGGGCTTTGCCCACTTCTTCCTGAGCGGCCCAAAGATCTCCTGGCGCCGGCGTTGATAGGCGGCCTGGCCATCTTCCCCGCGTCGCTGGTAATCCTTCTTCATCTGATCCAGCTGTCCGACTTTGGACTGGATGATCTTCGGATCCAGGGGCCGGAGACTCCTGCAGCTTCTTAATTTCATCCTGGAGGGCCTGGATATTCTTGGCGGTCTGGTTCAGATCGTCCTGGGTCTTTGAAATTCACCATTCAGTTTGGTGAGCAGAACACCGAACTTGGCGATTCCCTGCTTTTGATCCTGAAACGCGGCCGAGAAAATCACCGCCACCTTGCCGGTCGGCACGTTCACAGCCCCGGTTGATGTTGCCGGACCTTGCGGCTTGGCCTGGGTCGCAGGTTGCGCGAAAGTAACACCGGCGGCGGCAAACAAAACCGCGGCAATCGCCGGCAGAAAGAAATATCTACTCTTCATTTCATTGCTCCGTCAGCCTTTTAAGCCGAAGATGCGGCGGTGCGGCAAGTTTGCTGCACCCCCGCACCGTCCGAGGCTGGAAAATCTTAGTCTACGGATTCAGCGAGGCCGTCGCCGGATTCTTGCTGTTGAATTCGCTGATAAAAGGCTTGGTTATGTCCAACGATTCCGACGCGCTGACGATGCCCTGAATCTTCGTGACATCAAGGACCAGTGTGATCCCATGGGCCTTTGCGTAAACGTCCAGCGCCTTGCCGATATCGTCGTATACCGGACCGAGCTTCTCCTGCAATCGCTTTTGGTAAGCGGATTGCGCGTCTTCACCTTTGCGCTGAAGCTCTTTCTTCTTCTGATCAATTGCGTCCTGCTGCTGAGCAGACACTTTAGGATCTTGAACTGGCTGGGCCTTTGCAAATCGGTGGTCATCTTATCGATTTGTGTTTGCAAACCCTGCAGTTCGGCGCGTCGTGGTTGGAATTCACCTTCCACTGCTTTGGCAGCGGTGACCAGACGGACAATGCCAGATTTTTCATTAAGAAACTCGTCGGTATCAACCAACGCGATCTTGGTTTCAGGCAGGTTCACGGCTTGCACCGGCGCGGTCGCGGCGGGCGCCGCGGGCTTTGGCTGCGCAAAGACTGAACCAGCGCTGAGTGCCGCGAAGAAAAGCGATTGCGGCCATCGCACGAGATATTTTCATAGCGTGTTGTAATACTCCTTAAAAGTCTTTTAGACGGCAATGCGATGCAACTGGTTAGTTGTTCAAGCCGCCGGTTTGGTTTGCCTTGGGTGGGCCGGCCGTCATCAGGCGCGGCTTCCGTTTAACTCCTAAAAAGTGCGCCCTACGCTAAAGCGGAAGACCGTCTTTTTCTCGTCAAAGAAGAAAGGAAATCCGTCGATCACCTGATCTTTGCGAGCGTTGGGATTATAAGCATAAATGAGGCGAAAAGGCACGTTAAGAATTGGCACCTGTACGCGCAACTCAGCGCCAATACTGCTGCGGATATCCGTGAACTTATCAAACAGACTCTGATCAAGCCGAACGACCGTATTACGTTGTACATCGCCACGCAGGAAGACCTGCTGCAATCCGACCGGAAGGAAGGTGAGCGGATCAATCGGGCCAATTCGTTGAGCCTGTTCGAATTCGCCTCGGGTTATCAGCCGGTTGTCACGCGCAACTAAGCCCAGACTCGACGTCAGCGCGAGGTTACTGAAGTTGTTGCAAGCTGCCAGCGTGGTCAGACTTACCTGCGCAACGCCCCCAGGTTGTCGGGGGCACGCCATTAACCCAAAGGTCTGAATAAACGGATCATCGGCAATGAACTCGGTGGAATAGGCCTGCGGAGTTTTGGACCGAAGATTGAAAGAGGAACCAGCGTCAACAAAGAGCGCAGCTTGCACGGTGTGTCCCACAATTGGAATGCGATATTCGAAATTACCGAGGATCTGCGTGTCGCCGCCGGTTGCCGTGTAGACTCGCTGCAAATTAACCGTGTTCGACCCGGTGGCGCCGGTAAACGTGCCAATAGCAGTCAGTGCTGCCGGCAACGGGACCACATTGGGCGTTCCGGCAATGTTCGTGGCAAAGACTACGTTGCGCGACGTCACGAAATTATCCAGCGGCGTAACCGGACTAATCGAGCGCACGTTGTAACCACGAATCGTGAACTCATCACCGAGGAAATACCGTTCGTAAATCGGCACCCCTTCGACAAACGCGAGTGAGTTCGCGTTCTTAACTTTTCGGTGGTGGCGAAACTACCGACAGTGCCGGCAATGATGCGGAAGCCGAACACCTGCGGATTCTCTGACCGCTTGTTCCGAACCGGATAGAATTGCGTAAATTCCAGCGAAGGTTGGTAGGTGCGGACGTCGCCGCCCAGGCCCGCAAGCCCCACGGACAACGACAACGACCGACCCTTGGTCGGATCTATGCTCCCGTTGCGCGTGTCATATACAAAGGTTCCCGTCACGCGACTGGTAATAATGTCGGGCTGAGCATAGATCACCGGAATGAACTGGCGTGTTGTTACCCGACGTGTTAACTACCGGATCTTCCACGCTTGATTCTGATAATTGGTAAGAAAGGCCAATACGCGAAAACTGAGTGAACGGGCGCTTCCGGTAAAACTCAGACAACGGGGCACTGGCAAATAGCGAAGCGCCCAATGATTTGCGCGTAAACAGATTCTCTTCGCTGGTGTTGAAGAAATCGAATTGATTCCCCGACGCACCCTGGATAGCGTTAACATTCGTGGAAAGGAAAGTGCCCTCGCCAAAAAATTGCTGCGAATAAGCGAACAGGGTGAAGCCAGCGGTAATGGGGCGGTTCCTGATGTATGGTTCGGTGAACGAGAATTGGAACGATCGCTGCCGGTTGCCGGCCGCCAGATTGACGGACAACACCTCGCCGCGGCCGAACAAATTGTTGGTTGAGTATTCGAGGCCGAAGAAAGACCCGCCAATCCCCGACACACCGCCATTGAACGAGATCTGCTGACGTCCTTTTTCCTGCACCTTGACCGTTACGTCTACCAGGCCTTCTTCTTCATTCGTGCGGAAATCTGCGTCTTTGTCCTTGTCGATAGGATTGAAATAACCGAGCTGGTTCAGGCGCGTGACCGAAAACTCGAAGTAATTCTGATTGTAGATGTCCCCTTCATTAATCAACACTTCGCGGCGCAGCACGTTGTCGCGGGTAAACGTGTTACCGGTGAACTCGAGACGGCGAAGCGTAAACTGTTTACCTTCATCGATCGCAATCTCGAAATCCGCGACTCCTTCGTTGGGATTGGTCGGATTATCCTTGAAGGTTGGCGTGACTTCCGCGGTGTATTGAATAAAGCCCTGGGTGCCGTAGGCCTTCTTCAAGTTCTCGTACAGCCCTTTGCTGAGTTGTTCGCCGTTGGCAACGACGCCTTTCTGCAAGCCGATGAATGCGCGAATCACCTGTTCAGAAAAGATGGAATTACCCTCAATTTTCACTTCACCAACGCGATAAAGCTTGCCGTCGATGATCGGAACGGTAATTCTGAGCGTGTCGTCGACTGAGGAAATGAACGGCAGCGGCAGGATGGGAAAGCCCGTCCGCTTCTTACCAAGACCTGTAATAACCGGATCTCCGTGACGAGCCTGCAGGTACCCCTTCGACTTCATGTGGTTGTCGACGAGGTGCAGGTCGTAATCGAGCTTCTGGCGATCAAGAATGTCGAGTTCCTTGAAGCGGGTGATTAGGCCTGCCTCTTTACATACTTCATCTGGCCGCGCAGCTCGCCACTCTTGAAAACCTTGCTGCCCTCGAAACGAACCTCAGCGACGCGCACGCGTTCGCCTTCGTTAATGACAAAAGTGATCGCGCTGGAGGTCCGGGAAACTTCTTCGACGCTGCCGGTAACAACGGCGTTGGGGTGGCCTTTGGCGGCCAGCAATTCCTTCAGAACGCGTTCGGCATTCTTCAATTTCACCGGATCGAGGATGGCCTCCTTCGAGATCGCCGACGCGGCGTTCGCGGAAAGTCTTAAGCACATCGGACTCAGGAACGCTCTTCAATCCTTCAAACTGGATATCACGAATGATCGGCAGTTCGCGCACTTCAAAAATAACCCGCAGACCGCCGCGTGGAGCTTCTTCTGTGTAAACGCGGGTGCCGACTTTGTCGAAAAAGCCGAGCGACAGAATTGTCTGAAGGTCGCGAGCCACCTGCGCCTCGCTATAGGTGTCGCCGGCGCGCGTCTGGACATAATAGAGGACATCGTCTTTGCGCAGACGACGGTTGCCCTGAATGTCGACTTCTTCGACAACACGCTGCTGTGGTTGGGGTTGTTGCGCCCGCACCGTCGCCGGGAAGAGGAAAGCGGTGCCGATAATCAAACTGAATGCGGCCAGTAGGGCGACGCGATAAAAAAGTGCATAAGTGACGGTTCCCTTAGAGTCTTCTCTGGGGACCTACCTGTATTAGAAACCCGCGAATACGCAAGAGGCGCTCGTTTTCGAGCCAAGCCCCAAGTGCGACTCTTACGGTCGAGGCACCAAGATATAAACGATATAAACTTAATTCAGCGCTTACTATGTGTCAGAAGCCCGCGCGTTAGCAAGAGCGCTGCTTTCGGCTTCTTTGCCAACCGCGCATCCTGGGGAGCACTTTGATTCACGCGGGCCTTCACCCGTTGCCAATTTCCCAAGTATCAAAGTGGCGCATTATAGCGGGAAAATTAAGCGAAAGTCCAAAGTGCAGCGATCTTTAGCAGACTGAAGCAGATAACGGATTAACTGCAAGCGAAATCACGGGCTCCTGAACCGCTTTCGGCCCTAGCCATTTAAGACATCTTGATAACTTCCGGACCAGGGTGTGGCGGGAAAGCGCGATTTGTGAGTGACTCAACGTGCCAGGCGCCGAATCAGGTGACCAGTAAGTCGGCGACCTGCTCAACTCCGGCCTCGTCAATCGTAATCGATCGGAAGTTCAGCTCAGTGCCGTCGACAAACATCTCAACCAGCGAGGCTTCGCCAAGTTGTCCCTGAATCAGCGCCTCGGAAAGCGGATCTTCAACATACTTTTGCAGGGCGCGGCGCAGCGGGCGAGCGCCGTAAGAGCGATCGGCGCAGGTCTTGTTCACAACCCAGCGCTTAGCCTCATCCACCAAACGGACGATAAAGCCATGGTTCGACATGGTGCTGTTGATTTGATCAATCTGAAGTTGCAGCACGTCGAGCAGTTCTTCGCTACCTAGTTCATCAAAAACGATAATCTCATCCAGCCGATTGATGAATTCGGGATTGAACGTCTGCCGCACCGCATTCATTACCATCTCTTCCATCTTCGCGCGCGAAACATCGCTCGAGCCCTGGAAGCCCATCGTCCCCTTTTCTGGATAAAGCGCGCGCCGATGTTCGAGGTCATGATAATGATCGTGTTCTTGAAATCGATCGTGTTGCCCAGCGCATCCGTCAGGATGCCGTCCTCGAAAACCTGAAGCAGGATGTTGAAAATATCCGGATGGGCCTTTTCGATCTCATCGAACAGCAGCACCGAATAAGGCGATCGCTTTACGCGCTCAGTCAACTGACCGCCCTCTTCATGTCCGACATAGCCCGGCGGCGAGCCAATCAGTTTCGAGACTGAGTGCTTCTCCATGAACTCAGACATGTCAAAGCGAATCATCGACCGCTGGCTGCCAAAAGAAACTCTGCCAGACACCGGGCAACCTCAGTCTTGCCGACACCGGTAGGCCCAAGAAACAGGAACGAACCAACCGGGCGATGCGGATTCTTCAAACCCGCGCGCGAACGGCGAATTGCGCGCGCTAAAGCCGAGATAGCCGGCCGTTGTGAAATCACCCGCTTGTGCAACTCAGGCTCAATGCGGAGCAGCTTCTTCGACTCTTCCTCTTTCAACGAAACGATGGGGATGCCGGTCCAGCGCGCAATCACTTCCTCGATGTCAGTGCGAGTTACTTCGCCCATCACGATTTGATCTTCATCGTCGACGATGGGGGCCTGCGCGCGGCCGTAGGTGGCCCGTTCCCACTCGCTGAGCGAGGCAGAAAGCGCCTCGAGATTTCCCTGCTCGGCGCGCACGCGAAGCTTCACCCGAGCTCCGGCCTCATCGATCACGTCGATAGCCTTGTCAGGCAGAAAACCGGTCGGGAATGTAGCGCGATGACTGGCGCACCGCAGCTTCGAGGGCGCCGTCTGTATAACGGACCTGATGAAAGCTTTCGTAGCGTTCGCGCACGCCTTCGAGGATTTCGACCGTCTGATCTTCCGACGGAGGCGGGACTTTCACTGCCTGGAATCGCCGCTCCAGCGAGCGATCCTTCTCGATTGATTTGCGGAATTCGCCGGGCGTAGTCGCGCCAATGCATTGAATTTCGCCGCGCGAAAGAGCCGGCTTCAGGATGTTTGCTGCATCAAGCGACCCTTCGGCCGAGCCAGCGCCGACCAGTGTATGCAATTCATCTGATGAAAACAATGTACTGCGGATTGTCGATCAGCTCGCGCATGATTTGTTTCAGGCGCTCTTCGAACTGCCCGCGATACTTGGTGCCGGCAACGATCAAGCTGATGTCCAGCGAAAGAATTCGTTTGTTTTCGAGAAAGGATGGAACCTCGCCGGCCACGATTCTTTGGGCCAGGCCTTCGACGATCGCGGTCTTGCCCACGCCTGGTTCGCCAATCAGCACGGGATTGTTTTTGGTGCGGCGGCAAAGAATCTGAATCAGCCGTTCGATTTCGCCGTCGCGTCCAATCAGCGGATCAAGTCGATCATTCGATGCATCTTCGGTCAGGTCGCGCGAAAACTCGAGCAGATGCGGAATGTCCTTGCGATGTCGCGCGTCGGCGCCCGCTCTGGCGGGCAATCTCATCGCGCACTGCTGCCAGGCGCAGACCGCGCTCGAACAGAATCTGGGCTGCCATCGAGCGCTCTTCGCGCAACAGGCCGAGCAGCAAATGCTCGGTACCAATGTGGCGGTGCTGGAGTCGATCAGATTCTTCATGAGAAAAATGAAGAACGCGCTTGGTTTCCGGCGCGAGTGGCAATTCAACCGAAGTGGGAATGCGCTCGCGCGAGCAGCGTGCGGCCTTCTATTTCTCTGCGAATTGATTCGATCGTAATTTGGGCGCGCGGGAAAAACCGTCCGGTGAGGGTCTTATCTTCTCGCATCAGTCCAAGCAGCAGATGTTCAGGCTCAATTGCCGGAGCGCCGAACTGGGACGCCTCGTACCGGGCAAAGAAAATTACACGTCGCGCTTTTTCCGTATAGCGTTCGAACATGAGTGACTCTATTTTCTTCTCTATGATGGCCGCGCCAAAAATCCAGACGCTGCAAAATTTCAACGCCGCTGGCATTATAGCCTAACGCGCAAGAGGCAAGAAGCTTAAGCTCAACAATACTATCAGCCGATCCGAGGTTTCTTACCGCTTTGGGGTGCTGATTCGAAAAACTTCAACTCCTGATTTAGCTTTTTCGCGACTCAGGCGAGGCGAATTAGGCTCTCAAACTTGATCGTGGCGCGGGAATATGCGAATTAATCGCCTCCCATATATTCGGGACGAGAAAGGGTGAGATTGTGTGGCCTCGTCTAATTTAGCCAAAAACAACGTGTTGGAATTTTGCGTGAGGAACTCATCTTTAACCACCAATGGGTTCGGAACAGAATGTCGATAACGCAGAACTTCCCGCCCTCAGTTACGGCCGAACCATGTAGATTATCGACCGTAAATTCAGCCAACCCCTGAAATCAGAAGCCAGGCCCGCTCCCTGTCATAACGACTGCTCAGGCCGTTTTCGTCTGACTGACATTCTGTCACCTTGAACAGTTATCGAAGGCGGCGAATAACAACACTATCTCCAGTTAACCCCCTGTTTCCCTATAGTTATGCTGTCGGCCATCCGTGGCACGAGGGTCGCATTGCGGTCCCCGCCTGCGGAGTCTCCCGCCGGCCGATCTTTCAACTGCTCGTGCTTAATGTTTGAAGAGGTCAGAGAGGTGCCGCGGCTCCAGGTCGCACGGTTTTTCCGACGAACCAGCGAGCACCCGATGCTAAATCCGAAATTCTGGCTGGTCACGAGCCGGCGATTAAACAGGAAAAAGATGACGAGAAGATACGCCCCCATTACAAGTTGGATTGTCTTATCAGCGATTTTGGTCTCGACCTTCGCCAGTCTTACGTTTAACCGAAGCACCGCCAAGCCAAATCCCTACCAACTGAGGCCAATTTACCCGACGCTCGCAAGATATGCGACCGACCTGACGCTTAAAGCATTGGAAGGTAAGTTGGAAGCGACTCGTGATCGTGAAACGGATGTTGCCCGAGTGATCGCAAGCCTTGCGGCGGCGGGCAAGACACCGGTTGTTGTCGGCGAATCTGATTTTGAGCGCGACGCTATCGCTCGTGGCGTGGCGCTTAAGATCGCATTTGGCGACGTACCGGACGGCCTGCGCGGCAAGCGTGTTTTCCGATTGAGCCTCGATGCTTTGGCAAAAGGCGCAAAATCGAGCGAAGAATTTGTCAGCCGCGTGCAAGCAGTATTTGCAGAAGCCAGTCAGGCTGCAGACCAAATCATTCTCTTTGTTGATCAACTTCATCAGTATGCCGGTTCTCGTGCAGCGACGACTGCGTCGGTCACTGTGAAAGAAGCGATTCAAGCGAATCACCTGCGGATCATTGGCGGAGTGTCTCCGGCAGCTTATGCAACTTACATAGCTTCAGACGAAAGCGTTGCAAAGCTGTTCGAATCAATCTCGATAGATCCAGGAACGGACGGTGTCGCCGCCACCGAAGCGCAGAACACAGATAAGCGGCGCAGCCCTATCGACGAAGAATTCGTCGGTGAGAACATTTCGCCGGACATGCGCGAGCTGATGAAGAGCGGAGGCCCGAATGGGAAGGTGAACGCGATCCTTCAGGTTAGTGATGTTAACAACTCTGAGATTCGTTCACTGCTTGCGCGTCATGGCGTGGTGGTCAATGAGAGCATGGCGAAGTTGGGCGCAATGAAAGTTGAGCTTCCGGTCCAGGCAATCGAAGCTTTAATGAAGAGCCGCTCAATGAATTACATCTCGCCCGATCGTCAGATGCAATCCTTTGGTCACGTTACCTCCACCACCGGAGCGGAGCAGGCACGAAATGCGCCGGGTCTAATATCCGGCCTGTTAGGCGCTGCGGCGGTCGACGGTTCCGGCATCGGCATTGCGGTCCTCGATTCAGGAGTGGACACCGGTCACATGGCATTTCTCAACACTGCGCTGATTCCCAGCAGCAGGATCAAGTACAGCAAAGATTTCACCAGCGAAAACAATTCCGGCAACGATCCCTACGGGCATGGCAGCCACGTTGCTGCCGCGGCAGCCGGCCATGAGCACCAGCAGCGGAGATTCGTATCAGGGGATTGCTCCGAACGCGAATATCATTAGTCTCCGCGTCCTTGACAAGAATGGGGTAGGCTCAGTTTCGGCATTGCTTAACGCGCTCAACTGGATCTTGGCTCCGGCCGATCCGACCAGGCCGGTGAGCTCTTCTAATCCTCTGAATAAAGATAAATACACCATCCGTGTGGTTAATATGAGTTTGGGCGCCCCGGCGATCGACTCATACAAGAACGACCCGGTTTGTCGCGCTTCGCGGCGCGCTGGTTGACGCGGGCATCGTGGTCGTGGCCGCGGCCGGCAATAATGGCAAACAAGCGAACGGCAACAAGGTCTACGGACAAGTACACGCGCCCGGCAACGAGCCTTCGGTGATTACCGTTGGCGCCGCAAATACTTTCGGCACCGACTCGCACGCCGACGATTCGGTCGCGACGTACAGCTCACGCGGACCGACGCGCAGTTCCTACAAAGACGCGAGTGGCGTCAAACATTACGACAATCTGATCAAGCCCGATCTAGTTGCCCCCGGCAATAAACTTATCTTTGCCGAATCAGATATGGGCAGCAGCGGCGGCGGCGGCGGAACGCCAAATCTTCTGGTCCAACAGAATCCGCAACTCGATTCCGGAGTTGTCGATCGTAACAACAAGCGCCTGATGTACCTCGAGTGGTACTTCAATGGCCACACCCGGTTGTTTCAGGTGCGGCTGCAATGATGCTGCAACTCAATCCGAAGCTGACACCGAACATGGTAAAGATGGCGCTGATGTACACGGCTGATCCACTTGCGGGATTCAACATGTTCGAGCAAGGGACCGGAGAACTGAACATTGAAGGAGCGGCCCGATTGGCTAAATTGATCCGCACCGATGCGGGTTCAAATACGCAGGCCGGCAGTCCGATGCTCAATGGCCCGGCTCCAAATCCGCAGACAACTATCGGCGGCAACACTTTCAACTGGTCGCAGGGCGCAATCATGAAGCACTGGTATGCGACCGGAAGCGCATTGATTACTAACTATCAAACGTACTACGCGCTGGGCGTGGTCCTTGGTGATGGAATCATCATCGGCGATGGCGTAGTTCTGGGTGATGGAGTTGTTCTCGGAGATGGTGTTGTTTTGGGCGATGGCGTGGTGTTGGGTGACAGCATTTTTACCAGTGCCGGCGTGGTGTTGGGCGACGGCTCACTCTTCTGTGACGGTGTGGTTCTCGGTGATGGCGTGGTGTTAGGTGACGGCGTCGTGCTCGGGGACGGCGTCGTGCTTGGGGACGGTGTTGTCCTCGGTGACGGCGTCGTGCTCGGTGACGCTGTAGTGCAGGCAATGTCTGCGATGCTCAACGGCGACGACACCGCCTGCATGAAAGCACGAAAGTAAAATGCAGGTCCTTCCGGTGCGCCGGCCAAGTCAAGAGCCGGCGCACATCTTTTCTAACTCTCTCAACAAATTAAGGAGCAGGAAATGGCCGTCACAATGATGAGCCAGGATTTGGAAGGCAGTTTCAGCAACTTCGCTGCGCCGGAGGAGTCTTGTGCGATTAGTGAGCTTGGTCGTCACGACACATCCGAAGTGGTGGAGTTTCTTTCGGCGCGGCCGCTCCACACTGCTTACATGGCTGGCCTGATTCGCGACAACGGATTGCTGAGCCCGCAAAATCGCGGTTCGTTTTATGGCTCGCGCAATCGCATGGGCCAACTGGAAGGTGTCGCGCTGATTGGCCACGCAACCATGGTCGAAGCGCATACCGAGAATTCGCTAATCGCGCTGGCGCGCGTTGCGCGTAATTGCCAAAACGCCCATCTCATTCGTGGCGAACAAAAATCAATGAGCACTTTCTGGCAGTATTACGCCGACGCCGGACATGAACCGCGCCAGATTTGCCGAGAGCACCTTTTTGAACTCAAGGAAGCCCCGGTGTCGCCGGCCGATGTAGCCGGCCTGCGGCCTGCAACGGCTAACGATTTGGAAAAAGTGCTGGCGGTCAATTCTTCCATGGCTTTTGAGGAGGGTGGCACCAGCCTCGCTGAAGCGCGACCCGAGTGGCTTTCGGAATCGCACAATCCGGCGCATTGAGAAACAGCGGGTCTGGGTATGGTTCGAAGACAATCGTCTCGTCTTCAAAGCCGACATGGTCAGCGGAGACGCCTGAGGTTACCTATCTCGAAGGCATCTATGTGCATCCCGAGGAACGAGGAAAAGGACACGGCACGCGCTGTCTCAGTAAACTTTGTTCGGTACTGCTGGCGAATACTCAAACTCTTTCTCTTACCGTTAACAACCAGAACAAGAGAGCTCTCAAGTTCTATTCGAAAGCCGGCTTTCAATTTCATAGCGACTACGAAACCATCTATTTACGTTAAATAAGAGGTCCATTCCCCGTGGAAGCAGCTGCTAACCTTACAAATCGCATTCGGACGCTGGACGCCTTCAGGTGGCTAATTGTTGCCGCCGGGGCGGGAGCATTGATTTGGTCCTCGATATTGCTACCGGCGCCGAAACTTGACTGGCGATTTTTGATTCTCGCGGCAGTAATGATGCTGGTGAGTTCTCGTTTCGCTATTCCTATTCCCGGCGTCAATACCAACATTACAATTTCGGATACTTTCATTTTCCTGGTGCTGTTGCTGTATGGCGGATTGGCCGCAATGCTGCTGGCAGCGGTCGAGGGACTGTTCTCAGGCTTGCGCATCAGCAAGCGTCCACTGGTTGTGGCCTTCAACTCGGCGATGATGCTTTTCTCAACGTCGCTGACGGTGATGGTTTTGCGATTGTGTTTTGGACCGATTACCGATCTGAGACTTCAGGACTTTTCGCATTTCGTCGGCGCCGCCGGCACGATGGCTCTGATTCAATATTTCTCCAATAGCGGCATTTGCGCCGTCGGATTGGCGATCAAAGAGGGCACGTCGGTTTGGCGCACCTGGCAAACTCATTATCTGTGGACCTCGATCACGTACCTGTCGGGCGCCGCGATGGCGCGCAATCGCTTCCAACTCGATCGATCGGATTGGCCTCTCGGTCGTGCTGGTCGGAGCGCCGATCATTCTGATCGTCTACTTCACCTATCACAAATATCTAAACGAGATTAAGACCACCTCGGCCCTGGCGGAACAGGCTGAGCACGACCGGGCAGAAGCTGAGCGAGCCCGCGCTGAAGCCGAACGCGCCCGCGCCGAACAGGCCGAGCGTCACGTCGAAGAGTTGAATCGTCACATTGCTGAACAGGTGCGCATCAGCACCCAGTTGCAGGAGAGCAAGGACCACTTTCGGCATGCTGCCTTCCACGATGCGCTAACCAATCTTCCCAATCGCGCATTGTTGGCTGAGAATTTGAAGTTCGTAATCGAACGCGCGAAAAATCACGAAGACTACCAGTTCGCAGTGCTGTTCCTCGATCTGGATCGCTTCAAGAATGTGAACGACAGTCTCGGCCACACGATTGGCGACCAGTTGCTTATTGCGATGGCTCGGAGGCTGGAAAGCTGTATTCGCGAAGCCGACATGGTGGCCCGGCTTGGTGGAGACGAATTCGCAATCCTTCTCGATGGAATTCCAAACGCCACTGAGGCGACAAACATGGCTCGCCGGATCCAGGAGAAGCTGTCCTCTCCGTTCAACCTGAGCGGTCACGAGGTCTTACGACGACCAGTATCGGTATCGCCCTCAGCTCAACCGGATACGATCATCCTGAAAACATGCTGCGTGATGCCGACACGGCCATGTATCGCGCGAAAGCGCAGGGCAAGGCGTGCTACGAGGTGTTCGACAAGGGAATGCACACCACGCCGTCTACCTGCTGAAGATGGAGAACGACCTGCGTCGCGCGCTCGATCGTGAAGAGTTCCGCGTTTACTACCAGCCGATTGTTTCGCTCGATAACGGCCAGTTGGCTGGATTCGAAGCCCTTATTCGCTGGCAGCATCCCGAGCGTGGATTCGTCAATCCATCTGATTTCATTCCGCTCGCTGAAGAGACGGGCTCTGATCGTGCCGATCGGTTTGTGGATTCTGAGGAAGGCCTGCCAACAGCTCTGTCAATGGCAGTGGCAATCTGCAGCGAATCGGCAGCTGTTTATGAGCGTGAATCTCTCCAGCAAACAAGTCGCGCAACCCGACCTGGTCAATCAAATTCGCGACATTCTGGAAGAGACTCATGTAGAGGCGAAATATCTGAAGCTCGAGATTACCGAAAGCGCTGTGATGGACAATGCTGATTTGGCTGCACGGCTGTTGAAGCGGCTCAAGGCTTTGGGCGTGCAACTGAGTATTGATGACTTTGGCACCGGCTATTCTTCGTTGGGCTACCTGCATCGCTTTCCGGTGAATACTCTGAAAATTGATCGCTCGTTTGTCGGACGCATCGGCGAGGCCGCCGAGAACATCGAGATTGTACGGACAATCGTCTCGCTGGCTGACAACATGGGGATGGACGTTGTAGCAGAAGGCGTCGAGACGCTCAGCCAGCTTTCACAACTTCGGAAGCTTAATTGTCTGTACGGACAGGGCTATCTGTTCTCGCGTCCGATTGACGCGGAAGCGGTCACTAACCTGCTATCGAAGAAACCTCACTGGCAAACGGACCTGTTCCCAACATTGATGAACGAACATTACGTGCCGGCGAAACCAGTGGCCGCGCCCGTGATGCAATTGCTCGAAGCGTCGGCGTAAGCTGGCCAGGGCCGGCGCTTTCCGGGAACGCTGGACCGGACTCAAAATTCATCCGGAATCAAAACATCTCTTCACTTCTTCAGGTCGATTCTCTGGCAATAAGTTTTCAAGGTGAGGACGGTCTTTCATTGATTGATCGTCCACCGGATGAATCTCGTAAATCGTCGCCGAGACTTTCGTGAAGTTAAAGTGCGGTTCGATTTTAGCAAGCTCCTCGATCTCGCTGACGTGCCACGAGCACTGGCAGCCACCAGCGGGGATCCGCATCGAGAAAAACTCGGCGGCCAGACCTCAGGTGTGCGTCTATCTTTGATTCGAGTTGCCCCTGGGGCCAACCGGCGCCGACGCCAATCCAATCCCATTCACCAAGTCCAATTCCCCGCCAATACTGGACTGCCACAGTCTGCGCGCCGGAAATCACAACTGCATCGCGGGGTATCAGTTTCAGTTGCGCATCGTAGGTTTTCGCCTGGGCCAAGCGATTGAAGTACTCGTTGCTCTTTGGCTGGATCAGCACGCCCATGAAAAGGCCACTAACGCGATCCCGATAATCGCACTGACAAGTCCGCGGCGTTCGTTCCCAAATCTCCTCGCCTGGATGCGCAGAAAGTAATCGCCCACGAGCGGCGCCAGCCCGGGTAAACCTGTCAAAAAATATCTCCAGTTGATGGTTGTACTGTAATTGAGAAAAAGCATCGCTGTCGCCGACAGGCCAACCAATGCGGCGGTCAACAAAAGCGATAAGCCCCGCGTCCGCCACTCTTTCCAGCTGGCGAACGGAAACGAGATCAGGGTTAGAGGCGAGGCCAAAAAGAAATAAATAAAAAATGGTCGCAGGTTGGCGATGGCAATAGGATGTCTGGCGGCCTCGCGCTGTGTCGAGTAGAGCCAAACGTACCAATCGGCGCGATAAGTCGCAGAGGCGCCAAACCAGAGCGCAAATGGACCGAGGGCAAATAAGAAAAAGATAACGACGGACGTGGCAATGATCGCCATCGTCCGCCGGTTGAATCTCAATCCCGCGACGAACGGTGCGACCAACAGCCAGGGCAAATAGAAACCGACGGTCTCTCGGAGGTTCATCCCTAAGCCGAGCAAAGCTGCGCCGGCGAAAATCAATAGCGGCCGTTGATGCTTCAGGCCGCGAAGATGAATCCGCAAGTGCGGCCGCGGTGAACAGAACCGACGGAACGTCGGTCATCACCTGCCCGCCATAGATCACCAGAATCGGTGAACACGCGACCAGCAAAGCGCTGATGGTGGCCGCACGAACTGAGCCGGACAGGTCGCGCGCCAAAATCCAACAAGCGGTAACCGCCAGCGGCGTTGTAGCAGTCACGGCGAATTTGAATAGCAGGTATGCCTGATCCGGCCGAACGCCAAAGATTGCATGCGCGGTCTGGTAAAGCCCGAAATTGAAGAGCGTGAAGAGCGATCGTCCCAGCGCCATTGATGACGGGCGCCCATGAAGTGAAAAGATCGTGTAGTCGAGCCCGTCCCAATCCCCAATAAATGGATTCACATATATGAGCGCGAGAATCAGGGCCAGGAGCGCAGGCGGGAGCCAGTAGAGCGAGGAGCGAAAAACCCGTTTGGCGATCGGTCGTCGGTTTCAGAAGAATGGGACATTGAAGAATAAAGCCGGGCCGCCTTCGGGTGCTAACCTCGAGTCTGATAGGCACAGAGCGATTTGCAATTCTCAGTTGTCAATTGTCATTTTGTAATTCTGATTTGAAGTTCCCAGGTGGATGCGAGTCCGTCTAATTGGCAGCGCCGTTCTGCGGGCGCTTCACCATCCTCAGCTTCGCGCCACCGCGACTGTACTCGACTTCGTCCATGATGTTGTAGATGAGCAGCACGCCGCGGCCTGAGGATTTGAAGAGATTGGCCGGGTCGGTAGGATCGGGGATTTCATGCACGTCAAAGCCGTTGCCTTCATCTTCAATCGTGAAAATCGCTTCCCGGGCCGATAACTCTGCCGTAACCCGCAAAAGCTTTCCCGGATCGTTTCGATTGCCGTGCTTGACGGCGTTCACAAATGCTTCGTCGAGGGCGACGAACAGATTCGACTGCTCGACTTTCACGAGTCCTAGCTTATCAACTCGATCGAGCAGGTACTCCAGCACCGAGTTCATGAGGGTCAGGTCGCTGGGCAACTCCAAATCTATTTTTCGCGTTCAGCGACCGCCGGCGAACTGTCTATGCGATGCAAGCTTGAAGGCCAGGGTCTTTTCAATGATGTCGTGCAGCCGGGTCACCGCGCGGCGCGCCTGCGAACCAGTAACACTCATCTTGAACGACCGGACAGCTTCGCATCCAGCCGCTGGCTCGTTATTGACGAGATCGCTAACCAGCAGATCGAACTGAGTTCGATTCTCCAGGGCCAGCGCTTCGCTGCGTTCGGCCGCCACCGTTACGGCATAGCCGAGTGCGTTTAGCTCATTGGCCAAACCCGCGCGAATGTCGTCGCTGTTTCTCGACGATCAGGATGCTGCAAGTTTCTCGATCCGCTCGGATCATCTTTTCGAAATTCGGCGGCGGAGAGATTGAGCCGAAGGCCTTCCTGCCAAGCTAATACGATGCCTGCATCAAAAAGCGTTCGGAATATATCACCGAGAGGATTTGTTGGACAGTCTGTCGAATAGGGCCGGCGGCTGGATGGCTGGGCTGGCACCCGCCCCAGTTGAGCAGGCCAGCCCACCAAAGCAAACTGCGGGTAATCGAAAGTGGAATGTTTTCAGGCGGCTTGACCCAAAGCTGTCAGAGAACATGTGCTTTGCCGAGTCTAATTCACGTGTCTGGTACACTAATCTTCTTCGCGTAACCACCGTGGCAAGAAAGGGAAAGCTGCAAATCCAAGTCGAGTACTGGCTGGCGCGGGTGCTCCTATTCGGCTTTCGCCACGTTGCCGCTTTCGACCTCGATGCGCCTGGGTTCGGCCCTGGCACGTTTCGGTCGGTTGTTTCCGAAGCTCCGGAGGACTGCCGAGCGCAATTTGCAGCTGGCCTTTCCCGAGAGTTCAGAAGTGGAACGACGGCGGCTGATGATCGGGTGCTTTGAGAACCTCGGGCGTTTGCTGGCAGTGTTTAGCCACTTTAACAACTCAGCTCAGGAAAGCTTAGAAAGCGTAATCGACCTACGATGGTTTCGAGGATCTTCATGCCGCAACCGAACATGGTCGCGGGGTCATTCTTTTCACCGGTCATGTCGGCGCGTGGGAGCTAACAAGTTTTGGCCTCTCAATGTCAGGACATCCTTTGAGCTTTCTGGTCCGCCGGATCGATAATCCGAAAGATCGAAGAGCTGATCGATCTCTCGCGCGCGCGTCGCGGCAATCGCTCAATCGACAAGCGCTTTGCGGCGCGTGAGATGCTCCAGATTCTGCAGACTGGCGGCACGCTGGGGATTCTGGTGGATCTGAATACGCTCGACCGAGAAGGGATCTTCGTTGATTTCTTTGGCCTCCCGGCATCGACGACGTTCATGGTGGCCAAACTGGCGCTGCGTACCGGGGCCCAGGTGCTGCCTGTTTTTGCACCCTGGGACAAAACGCAGAAGAAGTTCCTCTTGAAGATTGGTCCGGCGCTATCTTTTGAAGCCACGGGCGAAGAGCAGGAAGACGTCAGACGACTGACCCAGGCTTTCACTAACGTGGTCGAAGACTACGTGCGTCGCTATCCTGATCAATGGCTATGGATTCATCGACGCTGGAAAACTCGACCCGCCGGAGAACCGGAGATCTATTAGACCGGTGGCGCAGACTCCCTGGGTCGGCATCGAGCATGACGCGAAAGCTTCCATCATGACAGCTGCGGGGACGAATCAGGTTTCGAGGGGCACGGGCGAGGCGAAGCCTCGACGGTTAATCTCGAGCGCGCCTATCGTTTCGCTTCGCTTTCGTCCTACTCTTTCAAAGAGCGTCTGATGATTCGTGCCGCTGATCTCGCTTTCTTCCTGGCGATCAAAGTAATCGGCCGCACCGTAAAGTTTGAAATTGAGGGGTGGGAAAACTGGGAGGCTGCCTCGCGGGACGGCCAAATTCCCATCTACACTTTCTGGCACGACCGGGTGTTCCTATCGACCTATTTCTGGCAGCGGCGGGCTATCGTGGTGATGACTTCGCGCAGCTTCGACGGAGAATACATTGCCCGGTTCATTCAGCGCTTCGGATATGGCGCGGCGCGCGGTTCGTCGTCACGCGGCGCGACCGGGGCAGTAGTTGAAATGGTCCGGCTGATGCGGGCCGGCTGTCCCATGGCGTTCACAATCGATGGGCCCCGAGGCCCTCGTTACGTCGCCAAGATGGGTGCGGTCCTGTTGGCAAGAAGACCGGCCATCCGGTCCTGCCGTTTACCATTGCGGCGGAGCGGTTTCGAGAAGTTAATAGCTGGGACCGTACCCAGATCCCGAGAACTGTTTACCCGCGCCACGGTTCTAATCGCCGCACCGATTCTGGTGCCGCCGGACGCAGATGAAGCGTTGCTTGACGCGAAACGTGACGAACTACAGGCATCGCTCGACGAGCTTGATCGACGCGGGCCGCGAAAAATACTCGAGGTAGATCATGTTAGAAGTTCAACTGGAAACTGAGCGACTGCTCCTGCGTATGATTCGCCTGGAAGATTTTTGAAGCTTACGCTGCCCCGGCGCGGATCCGGAAATAATGCGATTTCTGGGCGGAAAACCAGGGATCGTCTGGAGTCGTGGCGGCACATGTGCGCAATGGTGGGACACTGGCATTTCCGCGGCTATGGCATCTGGGCTGTGGAAGAGAAAAGCAACTGGCCAGCTAGCAATACGTAAGC
>ERZ1370068.1083-contig-10990_pt1 | contig 24043 bp, 29 predicted proteins | sample MGYA00561227_ERZ1370068 | MGnify/ENA primary metagenome ERZ1370068 (study PRJEB38410, sample SAMEA6850437) | metagenome | study: Metagenomic assessment of the ecological functions of the soil: analysis of the soil microbiota associated with the...
AGTTACGTATTGCTGGAGATAGGCGTGATAGTAGTACTGCCTCGTCGTCGCGTCCCACGTCCACGCGCTGCCCCGAACACGCTCCGCCAGTTGTTGGGCGGCCCGCCGTCGGGCGCCGGATCGCGCCAGATGTACCAGTCGCGGTGGGGGCCGTCGCGCGCGGTGCGCGAGGCCGAGGAACCACGGGTGCCGGTCGGAGGTGTGATTCGGGACGTAGTCGAGAATGACCCTGAGGCCGAGGCGGTGCGCCTCGTCGATCATCGCGTCGAAGTCGGCGAGGCTGCCGAATCGCGGGTCGATGGCCGTGTGGTCGGAGATGTCGTAGCCGAAGTCGGCCATCGGGGATGGGTAGATGGGAGAGATCCACAGCGCGTCGATGCCGAGCCAGGCGAGGTACGCGAGCCCGCGGGCAATGCCCCGCAGATCCCCGATTCCATCGCCGTCGGTGTCGAGGAACGATCGCGGGTAGATCTGGTAAATGACGCCGCGCTGCCACCAGCTATGCGTGTCGGCCATCAGGTCAGCCGATCGACGTAGAACACCGGGCGGGGGCGGACCCGGCCGCGCGCGCCCTGCGTGGAACCGGCCTCGCGGCGTCCCATCCGCTGACAGGCCCGGGCCGGACGTTTCCCAGGGACACCCAGGACCTGGAGCCCATGGCACGGTGCGAGGGCGCGGCGGAGGCCGACGCGCTCGACACGACGCAGGCCAAGGTGGCGCATCGCCATGACGCGCGAGACGTTAGCGCGTCTCCTTCGAGGCCGCCACCCTCCCGCCTGCTGGATCACGTCGTCTTCTGGCGGAGTTTCTGTCCGGCTCGGAGAAACGAGGGCAGCCGGCGCGCTGCCCTCCCTGGACGTGTCAGTCGTCGCCCGGGCCTGCAAGCGCGGCCCGGTAGGCGCCCTCGACAGTTGCTGCGAGGAGCTGCTGGCCGGACTGGCTGGGGTGGACATCACACGTGAACTGGTTCTGCGGGCTCGCGTTGAGTAGCCCGGCCCTGCATGGTTTTCCGCCAGCGAACGACGTCGACGCGGCGGCTTGAAAGCCGTGAACACGTCGGCGACCGCCGCGCCGTGGACCGCCGCGGGAGCCGTGATCAGCCTGGTTCAGCAGCACGGTGATGGCCGTACCCCCGGGATCGGTGTAGTCCAACGAATAGTAGTTCACCACCATGAGCACACCATGGAAGCCGGTCGCGCGCAGACTACTGAGGATCGTGTCCATGTTCGAGCTGATCGTGGCCAACACCTTGGGGAGCCCAGTCCCGATGCACACCGGGTCGCCAAGGCAAGCCTTCTGCAAAGAAAAAGGTCGTTCGCCCCTACGCCGATGGTCACCAACCGCGTGCTCGGATTCGCCTGGAGGAAGCGCGTCGCGAAGTCGAGCTGGGTGGAGGTATACGCGACGTGGAGCGGGAAGCTGCCCGGAAGGGCCGGCAGCCGTTGTCGGCGCCGGTTGACGAGATGAAGCCGCTGGTTGTCTCCCCGGGCAGGCGGCATTGGCGGCGTCCAAGCGCAGCGCCGCGTCGGCGTAGCTCGGGTACCCGACGAAGTTGTCTGGGTTGACGTACTCGAAGCCAGCCTGGGTGATGAACCCAAACACGACACTGTCGCCGAGGGCGAGGTAAGGGACGGTCCTTCGCTTCAGCGGGTGTGCCCGCTGAAAAGAGATATCGCCGCTCCTCCCACGATCAGCCCGACAGCAACGGCGCGCAGCCTGATTCTGAGGTTCGATAGTGTGGGTTGTCGATGCGGCGTCATTGTTTTCTCCCTCGCGGCGTGACAGGTGAGTTGCATTCTGGGGTTCGCGTCCTCGTCTCACCTCCTGTCGCGCACGGCCTGCTCGACGAGCCAGATGCCACCCCAGTCGCTCGACGCGGCCGACGATCTCCCGAAAGAGAACTCCATGTCAAGTGGCGGTTACTCGTCCAGTACATGTACGGAGCATTCTGTCGAGCCCGCCATCTGCTCGGTGAAATCGAGGACTCGTAGACCAGCCAAGGGTCCGTCGGTATTGCGCCGGGTCATCAAGGTTCGCCGATGTGCACTACGTGACGCTGGTCGTGGTGAAGCGAGTGACTCCCCTCGGATGTCCTTCGATGGCCCGCTTAATGGCCCGCTCCAGCTTTTCCACGCCCTCCTCGATGTCCGCCGGCTCGATGATCAGGGCAGGAAACATTTTGAGAACATTGCTCGATCCGGCGACAAGCAGACCTTCCTCGAGCGCATTCCATCGGATGCGATGCATCATCGTGTTGTCCCGAGCCCGGCCAATCGAATCCTTCACGATCTCGACACCGATGTAGCAATCCCCTCCCGCGCACGTCGCCGATCACCTCGTGACGCTGCTGGAGGTCGCGCAGCCGTGACATCAGATACTCTCCGCGCTCGGCCGCTCGATGCGCGTAGTTGCCTGCCAGGAGGATTTCGAAACTGCGCTTGGCCACCGCGGCATAGAGCGGCTCGCCGGCGAAGGTCCCGGCCCACGGGATTCCGACCTCGGCCTCCCGCGCGCGGTCGGCGAGATCCTGGCGGGTGGCCATGGCGGTGATGGCCATGCCCGCTCCGATTCCTTTGCCCAACGCCAGGACGTCGGGGACGATCCCCGAGTGCTCGAAGCACCACGTCCGACCCGTCTTGAAGGGGGCCACCTGCACCTCGTCCAGGATCAGCAACGCGCCGAGGCGCTCGGCCATCGCTTTCAGTCGCGGGAGCCACTCGGGCGGCGGCACGATCATGCCGCCGGCGCCCAGGATCGACTCCGTGATGATCGCGGCCACATCGCCGGTGCTCACGCGCTCGGTCAGCTCCTCGCTCGCCTTGACGCACTCGATGTCGCAGGAGGGGTACTTGAGGCCGATCGGGCAGCGGTAGCAGTCGGGCGTGAGGATGGTCGAGGTGCGCGCGGGATTGAGGAGGGGGCCGAGATGCCGCTTCCGCGGCCCACCAATGCTATTGAGTCCCTCCACGGTCAGCGTGCCCCCGTAGAGTCCGCCGATCACCGCCACCACATCGAAGGCCTTGGTGACGCCGCGGGCCACGCGCAGCGCGATCTCGTTCGCCTCCGATCCCACCGCGGCGAAATTGACCACGTCGAGCCCCTCGGGCAGCGCGGCCTTGAGCGTCTCGGCGAACTCGATCACCGGCGTCGCCGCGAAGTACTTGTAGTGATGCCAGAGCTTGGCCGACTGCTCGATGAGGACCTCGCGAAGCTCGGGGTGGTTGTGGCCGAGAAGGAGCGAGATGTGGCCGGACACGAAGTCGAGGTACTCGCGTCCGTCGACGTCCCAAAGACGCAGGCCCTGACCGCGCTCGAAGACGACACGAGGCAAGTGGCGCCAGCCGAGAATGGCCGCGTCGTCACGCCGTACCCAGTCGGCGGTGGACCCAGCGGGAGTGGCATGAGGCGAAGTCGGAGGTGTCATGTCAGTGTCTCGCTCCTTTGGTATCGGAGCCGCACGCTACGCCGCGGCGCGGTTCCGCTTGACGATGGGGTCGAGCACGTCCCGCACCCAATCGCCGACGAGGTTGGCAGCCAGAACCACGAGACTGATCGCCAGACCTGGAAACAGCACCGTCCAGTAGGCGATCTGCAGGAATTGTCGGGATTCGCTGAGATCCATGCCCCAGCTCGGCGTGGGCGGCTGCACGCCGAGGCCGAGGAAGCTCAGGCTCGACTCCAGCACGACGACCCGGGCAAGGTCGAAGCTCCACACCACGCACAGTGACGCCGTCACGCCCGGCAGCACGTGGGTGAGCAGGATGCGCCGGTCATTGCACCCGATGGCCCGGGCACCCTCGATGAACTGCCGCTCGCGGAGCGACAGCACCTCACCGCGGACGATGCGGGCGAAGGCCGGCCAGCTACTGAGCGCGAGGACCACCACGAGGATGGGCAAGCTCCGCCCGGCGACAGCCATGACGGAGATGGCGAGAAGCAGGTACGGGAAGGAGAGCTGCATGTCGACCAGCTTGCGCACGAGCTCGTCGAGCGCGCCGCCGTAGTAGCCGGCGAGGAGTCCCAGCGCGGTGCCGCCGCCGCCCCCGATCAACGAAGAGACCAGCGCCACCAGGAAGGTCGTGCGCGCGCCGTAAATCACGCGACTATACACGTCGCGTCCCAGGGAGTCGGTGCCGAGCAGGTGCCTCGCGATCCCCGTCTCCATCCACGCGGGCGGGCGGAGGCGCTGGGCCAGTTGCTGGTCAGTCGGGCTGGTCGGGGCGATCTGACCGGGGAACAGCGTGCAGAGGATCAGCGCGGTCCCGACGACAATGCCGAAGGCCGGCTTCACCGTGACGTGGAGGCCGTGCGGACGCATCGTGGCGATGGCGGTGGCCGGGGCCGGGATAGTTGGGCGCGCTGGAACCGAGGCGTCCACGGGGTTCAACCGCGCCGCCCGGCCACGCGAGGATCGAGCCACCGATAGCAGAGATCCACGCCCTGGTTGACGACCACGAAGAGCAGCGCCATCAGCACGACCCCGGCCTGGACGAGCGGATAGTCGCGTGTGTGGATGGCCTCGATCGTGAGCCGCCCGATGCCCGGCCAGGCGAACACCGTCTCGACGATGACCGCTCCCGACAGCAGGACGCCGAGCTGGAGCCCGGTCAGCGTGACGACCGGAATCAGCGCGTTCTTGAGCGCGTGCTTGAAGAGCACCGGCCCCGCGCCGAGACCCTTGGCCCGGGCGGTGCGAATATAGTCCGACCCAAGCACTTCGAGCACGCTCGAGCGCATCAGCCGGGTCAGGCTCGCCATGGAATAGCACGACAGCGTGATGGCGGGCAGGACGAGATGCAGCCACCCTCCCCGGCCCGACGTCGGCAGCCAGCCGAGGTGGACCGCGAAGACAACGATCGCCATCAGGCCGAGCCAGAAATGGGGGATGGACTGCCCGAGGGTCGCGAGCCCGGTCAACGCGGCATCGAGCCATGTGTCGCGGCGGATGGCCGAGATCACCCCGAGCGGGATCGCCACCACGATCGCGAGGAACTGGGCCGCCAAGGCCAGCTGTACCGTGGCTCCGGCTCGCTCGGTCACAACCTCGAGCGCGGGCCGGCGGTAGCGGAACGACTCGGCGAGGTCACCGACGGCGAGCTTTCTCAGGAACTCGACATACTGGACGGCAATCGAACGGTCGAGGCCGAGGTCGCGGCGAATGGCCGCAAGGTCGTCGAGGGTGGCTCCCGGCGGCGCCACCATCATCGCGGGATCGCCGGTGAGCCGCAGCACCACGAACACCAGGCTCGCGGTGCCCAGCATCACGGCGAGGAGGTGGCCAAGTGCGCGCACCACCTCGCCGAGCCACCCCATGGCCGAGCCTCCGTTACAGGCCGAGGCGTTGCGGGAGCACCAACCAGTCCGGGCGCGGTTTGAAGTTCTTCACCTTCGCCGACACCCCAAAGGTCGCGACGTCCTGGAAGACCGGGATCCACGGCAGCTCGTCGGCGAAGATCTCGGTGGCCCGGTAATAGTTCTGCTGCCGCTTCTTCTGGTCGACCGTGTACCGCGCCTCCTCCATGAGGCGGTAGAATTCGTGGTCGGGGTCGCTCCCGCGCCAGTGCACCGCGAGGATGCCTCCGGGACCCATCAGGCGCCACACGACGCCGTCAGTGTCGAAGTTCGTCCCCTGCGGATTGATCAAGATGAGACCGGTGAGGGTGCCGCTCTTGATCATCTCGAGACGTGTCTGGATGTCGACGATCTCGGCGCGTGCGTTGATGCCGACCTTGCGAAGCATTTCCGTGGTGGCATTGACGATGGCCACGTCATTGACGATGTAGCCGCTCGCACTCCGGATCAGGACCTCCTCGCCCTTGTAGCCGATCTCGGCGAGGAGTGCTTTCGACTTAACGGGATCATATGGGTACGGTTTGATCGCGGGGTTGAAGCCGAAATCCAGTGCTGGGCGCACCCTGACCAAGTGGGGCGGCCAGCCCCGGAAGAGATTGTCGATGATCGACTTCTGGTCGATCGCATACGCGATGGCCTGGCGCATCCGCTTGTCGGCCAGCGGGCCGGTGCCTTTCTTGATTCCGGCCACCGTGAAGACGTTGGTCACGTTTCCGAGCACGCGCTCCACGCGGACACCGCCCCGGCGCTCGATGGGGGCAATCTGGTCCGGTGGAACCCGGACGATCACGTGCACTTCGCCGGCCTGCAGCGCCGAGACGCGGGCCAGATCGTCCGGGATGATCCGCCAGACGACGCGGTCGATCGCGGGCGCCCCGCCCCAGTAGTCCTTGTTGGCCTCTGGTATGGTGCGGTCGTCCTTGAGCCACTGAGCGAGCTTGTACGGCCCGGTGCCGACCGGGTTCTTGGCCAAGCCTGGGTAGCCGACCTTGGTCGTGTACTCGGCGGGGATCATTTGCGCGCCGAAGGTCTGGGCGAGGCGCGCGGGCAGCACCGGGTCCGGACGCTTGGTCTTGATGTTCACCGTCAGCGGGTCCACGGCGTCCACACGCTCGATGCCCCCGAAAGAGGAGACCATGACGTGTCCGCCGGCCTTGTCGCCAGGCGTGCTCAGCCGTTCGAGGGTGAACTTGACCGAGCGCGAGTCAAAGGGCTCGCCGTTGTGAAACTTCACCCCCGGGCGCAGCTTGATCTGCCAGGTGAGCGGTTCCGCGTTCTGCCAGGACACCGCCAGGCCGGGCTTGAGCTGCATGGCGTCGTCACGCTGGATCAGCGTGTCGTAGATCATGGTGATGACCTGCTGCGCGTCGGGGGTCGGGTTGATGCCGGGGTCGAACGAGGTGACGTCGGTGCCCTTGGCGGCGACGAGCTCCGCCGCCGGCGCCCGCGCCGGCATCGCCGAGCCAGGTCAGCAGGACAATTGCCCCGAGGGTGCGCACCAGCTTCTGTCGGGATCCATTCATTGCGCGCTCCTTGGGCTCAGCGGTCCAGTCCGAGGAGGGCCCGGACCTGTTCCCGATCTCCCATCACTCCCGCCAGATTGGACAGTGAACCGTCCACGGCCTCGGCGAAGGCCGTGGCTCCGCCAAAGCGCTGGAGTGTCTCCGGCGGAATGAACTTGAACAGCATGGCCGAGGTGCCGGGCGGCATGCCGGCGAAGTGCACGCTGACGATTCCATGGTCGCGGAGAAGCAACATCGCCAGCGTCGCCGAGGCCTCGAAGGGAACCAGCGAGGTCTCGGCGAGCCCTGCGCGCTCTCGCCCCAGCTCGAGGATGTCCTCGCCGAGGAGCTGGGCCGTCACCGGCGTCTCTCGGAGTCGATCTCCGAGACGCTGGCGGAGTGCGATCGCGACCTCCTTGGTGCACTCGACCAGGCTCCGGACCCGCTCCGGCCGATATTGCTCGAGCGACTTGAGCACAGCCGGGTACAGCATCGGTCTTGCCTCCAGACCGAACTCGAAGGCTCGGGCCCGCATCTTGGCGACCAGATCCTTGTCGCCCGCGAGCGAGACCGACCCGTGGTCCCACCGTGCCGTACTTGTCGAGGCCCGTCGCGCCGACGTCGACGCCCAGGTCGAGCATCTTCGGCTGGCCCAGCACGGCGGGGCCCACCCGCGCGCCGCCGGCATCGTCGGCGTACACGGGCACCTTACGCGCGTGCGCGAGTGCCACGATCTGCTTGATCTCGTCGATGGGCAGGGCCTCGTACGTCACGGCCAACCGGGTCAGCACGACCAGGTCGACCTGTGGCTCGCGGTCGAGCGCCTCCGCGAAGGCCTTCAGCCCCACCGTGTCGATGAAACGGGCCCCGACATGTGCGGCAGCCCGCGTGACCGACGGATGGCTATAGCCCACGGACACGCCGATCACCGTGCCCCCGGATCGCACCATCACCATGTGCGCCGTGAGGGTGGCGGCACTCAGGCGGTTGAACACCATGACGTCGTGGCGGTCCGGCCTGCCGCCGAGGTGCTCCAGCGCCACCTCGGTGAGCCGCTCCCCGAATACCGCCGGGGCCAGCTCGTCATCGAGGAAGGGCATGTCGTTGGGGTCGATGCGCAACCCGCGCTCGAGCCCCGTGAAGTTGAAGACGGAGTCGACGCCGTTCTTCTGGATCCGCGACTGGATGATCTGCCAGGCGTGGCGAAGCTGGTAAAGTCGTCCTCGGTACTGCGCAAGATCGTGCCGCGCGCATAGGAGCAGACCCGCTGCGATGACATTGCCGAATCGGTCGGTGGCCATGGACTGCTCTCCTCTCCTGTCAGGCCGTTCGGCGGCCTGGTCTCGGGGCAAGAACCCGCTCACGCCATGGAGCTCCTGAGGTGATCACGCAACGCCTGTCCCGCAGCCTCGATGTTCTGCTGGACGAGCCGGTCTGCCATCGCGCTGTCCCGGTGGCGAAACGCCACCACCAGGTCGCGGTGGTATTGGAGCAGGTCGGCAGGCGACCCGGCGGATAGAGCGAGAAGTACCGAAAGCGCAGGATCGGCCTCCCCAGGTTCCGCCACACCGCCACGAGCTTCTTGTTCGGGCACGCCTCCATGACCCGCTCCTCGAAGTCGAGGTCGAGCAGGAAGTACCGCTGGATATCCGCGTCGGCGGCGACCCGCTCCATCTCGGCCACCACCTCGTCGAGCCGGTCGACCGCGGCCTCGGTTGATGTGACGGGCAGCGAGCGAGAACAGGAGCCCGCCGAGTCGAACGCGCACGGCATAGACGTCGTCGACCTCTTCCGGGGTCAGATCAGCCACGCAGGCCCCGCGGCCCGCGGTCAGGGTGACCAGGCCTTCGCGCTCGAGGCGCACGCGGGGCCTCGCGGATCGGCGAGCGGCTCACCGACATCTCGCGCGCGATCTCCTCCTCGACCGGTCGCTGCCGGGGCTTGAGCCGACCCGCGATGATCTGCTCCTCGACGTGGGAAGCGGATCTTCTCAACCAGCGGCTTCTCGGAGTTGCGTCCCATGGGATCAGACTCGCGGCGGCCGGCCGGCCCCGTAGCGCTCGCGCAGCTCGCGCTTGAGCACCTCTGCCATAGGCGTTCTTCGTCAGGATGGGCGGGAATTCCACGTCGACTGCGGCTTCTAGGATTGTCGACAGCCATGATGTACAATAGCGTGAACGCAGGCTGCTGGGTCAATCAGGCGGTCGAGGTCGTCGAGATTCAACACGGGTGGTGCGGACTCGCTCGTCACGCGCTGGCCGGCGCGCCGCGCGCGGCGCACGAGGTCCAGCGCGGGCAGCGTGGCGTGGTTGACGTGCGCGATGTGGACGGGCATGTCGAGCGCCTGCGCCAGGGCGAGCGTCTTGTGCGTGCCGATGACCGTCGCGGGGAGTGCAGACCGGTCCAGAAGTCGCGCGGGCCGCAGCGCGCCCGCGCACGCGCGCGTGCACGTGGCGCGCGCGAATCGGCGAGTCGTCGACGTGGGCGGTCACGAGACAGGCCGGTCCGCCGGGCCGCGTCCAGCGCATCCCACAGGGCGCCGTCATCCTCGGTGAACAGTGCCCGTGGATAGATCCGGCGAGTCGCCCTCGACCGCGACCAGGTAGATCTTGAGCCCGACGGCGCCGAGCTGCTTCATCGCGGCCAGCTCTCTCGATCTCTCGCCCTCCTGCGAAGAGCCCGAAGATCGATCGAGCTCGAGTGGAATGGGACAATGGTTTGCTCAGACTCCCTGGGTTCTCCGCCTCGCTGGCCGCGTGTCGGTCCCCAGCGCGCGCTGATCTCACCCTGATCCGGGCTGAAATCGATTCCTCCTTGACAGAGCTTTGCCCCCAGCCGTAGTGATGAACGCACGGGCCCACGGGCATCTCGGGCCAGCCATCCGACTTCATCGCCCGGGCCCAGGGGGACGAGAAACCACGAGGTTGCGCGACTTGGAGGTGCATGATGAGCCACGATGACAGTGCAGCCAGCAAGGGGTTGTCGCGCAGGAATCTTCTGAAGACGGGAGCGGCGAGTCTCGCCGCGGTCTTAGGAGGCACGCCGGCACAGATCAGCGCCGCCGTCGGTCCCGCCGCGGTCGAGTCAGAGCCCGACCTCGTGCTCGTGAACGGAAGGATCCACACCATGGATGCGCAGAACAGGATCGCCGCGTCGCTGACGATCCGGGGCGGGCGCATCATCGCGCTGGAATACGGCGGACACGGCAATCACGGCAGTCACGGTGACCAGCGTGTCATTGACCTGAAGGGCCGCACGGCCGTCCGGGGATCATCGACAACCACAACCACATCGTCCTGATGGCGAACCGCCCCGGCCACCACACGCCGCTCGAGAATGCGTACTCGATCGCGGAACGTCCAGGAGATCCTCGCGGCCCGCGCTGCCGTCGTGCCGAGGGGGAATTCATCACGACCATCGGTGGCTTCCACACGAATCACTTCGCCGAGCGACGCCTGCCCACCCTCACCGAGCTGGACGCGGCGGTGCCAAACCATCCGGTGTACGTGTCGATCGGCTTCAGCGGACCCTCGGCGACCAACACGCTCGGCAAGGCCTTCTTCGAGCGCGCGCCGCTGCCGGTGACGGTTGGCGCGGACGGGTCGATCGCATCGGGGACGCAGTCGGGGCGCGCCCTGCTGGCGCTCCGGCAAGCCCTGCTGACCTTCGAGCAGCGAAAGCGGGCGCGACCCTCGACGCGCTGACGTACGGCGCGCCGGCCTCGGCGTCACGACGCATCTGGACGAGGGGCCTTCAGGCCACCAATACTCCGGCCGACGGCTCTGCGCACGAGGACAACTACACGATGCACCTGCCGTTGCTGGGCTCTACCGGGAAGAGAAGGCCAAGGTCCGCCTCCGGATCAACTTCCTGCACATGGAGGCGGACCCGGCGCTGCCGGGTCTCCTGGCGCGGCTGCAGAACGCGTTCCCGTTCTTTGGCAGCGACATGGTCAGGACCGGTGGCATCGGCGAGTTCATCGCCCGGGAACCGGCCCCACCAGCCCCTTCGTCGACGCCGCCAAGCGTGTGGCGCGGGCCGGGTGGCGGGCGGAGTGCACTCGCTGAGCCGGACCGACTTCCAGCAGGAGATCCAGGGGTTCGAGGTGGCAAACGCGGAGGCCCGACATCACCGATCTGCGCTGGGTGGTCGCACACGTTCCGTTCATCACCCCGGACTACGTGGACCGGTTGAAGGCCCTGGGCGGCGGCCTGTCGCTCACGAGTTGGCGTTACCTGGCCGGGACGGACCTTAACAACGGGCCGCCCTTCCGGATGATCCTGGACAACGGGATCCACGCTGGGATGAGCTCCGACGGCATGCAGATCGCGCCGATGAACCCCTGGCTGCACATGTATTACGCGGTCACCGGCGTGAATGCGCTGGGCCAGCTCATCAACGGGAGTCAGCAGATCTCCCGGGAGGAAGTGCTGCGCCTCTACACCAGAGACAACGGCTGGTTCCTGCGGGAGGAGGACCAGCTCGGCTCGCTCGAGCTTGGAAAGCTCGGCGATCTCGTGGTTCTCAACAAGGACTACTTCACGGTGGCGGACGCGGACCTGAAGCGAGATCCAGTCGATCCTCCACCGTCGTCGGCGGCACGATCGTTCACGATGCGGGAGTCCTGAAGGTGAAGTAGGAGCAGCCGCGGCGCGCCCGGTCCTGGCGCTCGGATGCCGGGACCGGGCCGCGCACGATCGCCGCGCGTTTCTCGGTGCTGATGCCGCGGGCTGCCGACCACGCCGGGGACATCCGTCCTCTCCTCAGTGCGGGGAACCGCGTGCTCGTGGACGGGCACCCCATCTGTGGGGTGTGCGGCAAGACCGTCTGGCCGATCGGTCCGGACCGGTGGCGGCACGTCGCCCAGGGCAGCAGGTTTCCTCGTCGTTCGAAGTGGCTGGCCCGCATCACGGTCGCAGGTCTGCGCAAGCTCGGACTTACGATGGCTTCGCGGCGCGATTCCCGTGGGCCGTCCGCCCGGACCTGGGCGGCCCCTTCGTCACGTCGGTCGATCAGTGGGAAGAGGGTCTCCGTCGCCTCGAGAGCTATCAGGCTGGCCTCCGGGCGGTGAGCCGGAAGCGGGAGTTGCGGTCCGGTGAGAATCCGTACCTGGATCTGGTCAGGATCCTGGCGGCTCCACCGCCTCACCGGTGCGCTGACAGACTCGATGCCGCGCGGGTCATCACGCGCCCAGCGGAGTGGGGATTGCCACACGGATTGTCCCAGATGCTCGATCTGCCGGAGCGCCGACGAGAGCTGGCGGCCGTCTTCTCGTGGGCGATCCCGACCGAGGAAGCCCTCGATGTCCTCGCCAGGGTACGCTCCGCTCGTCGAGGGTGGTGCGGGCACGGGGTACTGGGCCGCGCTGCTGCAGGCGCGCGGAGTGGAAGGCGGTCGCCTACGACCTGTCCCCGCCCGGCATGCTGGCGCCGAATGCCTATCACGCGCGCGGCCAGAAGCCATGGACCCGGCTCCACCAGGGCTCATCGGTCACCGCCGTGCGGCGCATCGAGACCGGACTCTGGTACTCTGCTGGCCGCCTTACGAGGATGATGCTGCGAGCTATGCGCCCCTTCGGGCGCACCGGGGCAGGTGGCGATCTACATCGGTGAAGGGGATGACGGCGCCACCGGCTCCGTTCGCCTTCCACCGGGAGCTCGACCTGAACTGGACCCTCGTCGAGCAGATCGATCTGCTTCACTGGCCGCGCTTGCGCGATCGCCTCATGGTGTACCGGCGCAACCCGGCGCGCCGCGCCCACCGCGACCGAGACCGCTGCGATGAGTGTAAGCGGTTCGTCCCGTACCGGCTCCATCGGCCGGTGCGACCAATGCTTCGAGCGTCGTCCTCCGGCGCTTGCCCTCAGGCGCGGGAGACACCGCGTGGAGTATGCGCGGGAAACGCTCGAGACGCTGCCGGCCGCCCTGCGAAAGGCCCCTTGAAGAGAGTCCGGAACCGGATCCGGTGAGATCGGAAGGAGCGTCGCCGACGCCGGGAACGCCGAAGAGGTGAACGCGGTCGTGCGCGCTCCGTCAGGAGATCAGGATCGTAAGTTAGCTTACTTCTCCTGCCTAGCCGATATTCTCGGCCCTCTGCACCGAGGATCGATGACCTTCCTCCAGAAATCGCATGAAGTCTTGCGACGGCGCGGGACAGTGGATGCCATAACCCTGCCCGTAGTCGCAACCGTACGCGCGCAGCAACGCAAGTGCGCCATCGTCTTCTACGCCCTCGGCGACTGTTTCAAGTCCGATGGATCTCGCCAGATGGATGATGGACTGGACGATCTTCTGGTTATTTGCGTCAGAGGCGAGCGTCTTCACGAATTCCTGGTCGATTTTCAGCGTGGAGACACGCAGCTTCGCAGATAGGACAGGGACGAGTGACCCACGCCGAAATCGTCAATCGCCACCCCATAGCCGCGCTCCCTGAGCATCGCGATGAGCCGGATGCAGAAGTCGGGGTCGGCCATCACGGCGCTTTCCGTGATTTCCAGCTCGATGTCTCTTGGCTCAAGGTCGTTGCGGCGAGCATGCTGCTCCAGCACGTCGAGGAGCATGCGATCGCGCAGGTTTCGCACCGATAGGTTGACCGACACGTGAAGCCTGTGACCACCTGCACGCCAAGCGCCGGCATCGGCGAACGCTGCTGCAATGACCACGTGAGTCACGGGGTTGATGAGCGTCGTTTCCTCCGCCTGCGGGATAAAGAGACCCGGCGGAACCATGCCGCGTTCAGGGTGCTTCCAGCGCAGCAGGGCTTCGGTTCCTGCGATCTGTCCGGTAGAGAGCTGAGCTTCGCTTGGTGCCACACGACGAGCTCGTTTCGCTCGATCGCCTTGGGTAGCGTTCCGAGAAGGATCGTTGTCGCGGCTGGTGCGGTCTCCTCGGAGTCGTAGAGTGCGATCCCGGATTTGCGCGTGGCCGCCCAGTGCATGGCGATGCTCGCCTTCTGCAGCAGCTCCTCTGCCGTGCTGGCGTGATCCGGAAAATGCGCGACGCCTACGCTCGCTTCGACGTGGATCGGCAAACCGTCCACGAGATACGACTCCCTTCACCGCGCTTTCGATGCGCTCCCGCGTCACCTGCGAGGCTGCTTCTCCAGGCATCACGGTCGCGAGGCGGTCGGGCTGGAGCAGCGCTACGAGCGATCCGGGCGGCACGACGCTTTTCGCGCGTTCACACGACCTGCGCGAGAACGCGCATCCCGAAGCTACTGCCGAACGTGTTCTGGATCTCGAGGAAATTGTCGAGCTGCGTGATCGAGACCACGAGCTTTCGTGCATCGGGAGCGCCCCGCATGTGCTCGTCGAGCCGCTTGATCAGACCGGCCAGGTTCAGCAGCCCCGTATCCTCGTGGTGTTCGTGCAGCCATGCCAGCTCGCGCAGATGGCGTTTCAGCGCGTCCGACCAGGTGCCTATCAGGCCGCCGATGAGAACAAAGAGGGCCAGCCGGAGGATCCAGTTGTGAGTCTCCTGCATCAAATCGAGAGTCGTGTTTTGCGGCATCAACGGGCCGAGAAGCAGGCCTGCCGCGATTCCCGTCCCGATGCCACCGATGATGCCGAACGCGAAACCGCCCAGAAGAATGGGGATGTACGCAAAATGCACGTAGACAAACCGCACACCCCGGTGGCATAAACGAGAAACGTTTCACCGGCGAGAAGGACGCTGATGGTAACCAAAACAGCGAGCTTCCCGCGGAACGTCATGTCCACGAGAACCAATCCGGCACGCTGCAGCAGCCTTACGTGCATGCGACCCCTTGAAGACACGTGCGCAGCAATCATGCTCGGAACAGTGGCCCTTGTCTAATCCAGGCTCTCGGGCCAAAGCGGACGCTCTAGTGTTCGCCGCCCGAGCATCTGAAGGCGGTGGGCATGTTCGAGCGGCAGGGGCACCCGAGCGTTGGCGGCACCATCCCGTCCGGCCCCCGGCGACCTTCTCGGCGTCGCCCGCCGACATCCGGCGCCAGGTCCCGCGATTCGGCGAGCACGGCGAGGAGCTGGCGCGCGAGCTCGGATACGACGAGGCGGCCATCGCCAGATCTGCGCGCCTCGGGAGCCCTGATCCCCCGCCGTGAATCGGGACATCCGGTTGTCGCGTGCGCCTTGACACGGCGGGCGGCGCCGCGCTATTGCTTGGCCCTCGAAGAGTCCCCGGCGGCAAGAGGACAAGGGAGTCTGCGCGATCGGGAGCGTGGCTGATCGCCACGCGGTGGTCTGACCGCTCATTGTCTCTCCCGTCGCCATCGCTGTTCACGATCCAGGAGGAGGAGACGTCGATGAGACATTGGATCATCCGCGGCGCGATCGTGACCCTCATGCTGCTGACGTTCGCCCACCCGACCCTGGCCCAGACCCTGAAGGGCCCGGTGTCGGACAAGCCCCTGACCGAGAACTGGGCGCCGTCCAAGTGGGGAGCGAATGACCGGGCCGGCTCCGCCAACTACACGAACGACCCCGCGAACGTCGCGAAGGCGCTGGCCACCGTCAAGCAGAACAAGGTGCTCACGATCGGCAAGTACTACCACCGTGAGGCGCCCGCGTTCGGGCCTCGCGGCTGGCAGCTCGTCATCCCGGGGACGCCCACGGGCGGTCCCTTCGGCAACAACGCGCTCATCTACCACGACGAGCTCGTGATCGCGGAGCTCGGCCAGATCGGCACGCAGTTCGACGGACCCGGACACATCGGGGTGAACACGTCGAAAGGGCCGATCATGTACAACGGCGTGAACGTCTGGGACGCGTATGAGCGCGGCCCCGGCACGCGCGTGATGGGCATGGGTCCGCTGGGGGTCGAGCACGTGGGCGAGATCGGCTTCGTCTGCCGTCTCGTGGTGCTGGACGCCGTCGCGTACAAGAAGTCCAAGGGCCAGATCCCCGCCAGCGCCGAGATGCTGCCGATTCCCAAGAAGCCGGGCGACCCTGGCATCGTCACCGCGGACGACGTCAAGGGCATCATGCAGATGCAGGGTCTCAAGGAAATCGGCGCCGGCGATTGCGTGGCGCTCCACACCGGGCAGGGCAACAGCTGGAGCAACGACCGCTACAAGTCGATGAACGCCGACCAGCGGAAGGCGGCGCGCGACCTCTTCAACGAGGGCGAGCCGGGCTTCGGCATCAGCGCGTGCGAGTACATGGCCTCGCGCGACATCGCGCTGACGATGTGCGACACCTCCGCCTGCGACGCGCAGCCCTCGGGCGAGCAGGGTCCGGACTTCGCCGTGCCCTGCCACACCGAGATGCAGACCCGTCGCGGTATCTGGAACCTGGAAAACGTCGACACCAAGTCCCTCGTCGACAAGAAAGTCCTCGAGGGCGCGTTCATCTGGGCGCCGCTCCGGATGATCGGCGCCACCGGGTCGCCTGCCAATCCGGTCGTGATCTACTAGGTCGATTCCCGCAGTTGGGGTAGCCGAACGGCGGGCTCCGCGATCCCGCCGTTCGGCGGGGCTCGCCGAGGTTGAGGGGGCTCGAACCCCTGACCCCAAGACTGCCAGCTGGGAGTGCACCGCGAATCCGAACTGACCGAGGATACGAACGACCTCCCGCGCCGGCGAGGCGCCGGAGCCTAGGCATTCGTCGGCTGGAGCTCCATCGTGACGACCACGGTCGGGCTCGCCGCGAGCCCCAGAGCCGCGAGGTCCTCACCGTCGAGGTGCAGCGCCACAGCCTCCTGCAGGTTCCGCGTGACCTCGTCCAGCGTGCGCCCCTGGGTCACGACCGGGATCTCGAGACACTCGGCTACGTAGCCCGACTGCTCACCCGGGCGAATCACCGCCTTGATCGTGTGTTGAAGCATGCAAGTCCCCCTGAGAACCCTCAGTATAGCGCGCGGGTTGACCTCCCTCGAGCCCTCGAACTCCTGGCTCTTCGTTTCCGAATCCTGATGCGCTGCGTGTTCGATCTCGATGTCCTGCTGACGCCGCCCGAGACGGCCGCCCCGGGCCTCGCCTGTCACGCAGGGGTATGCTCTAGTAGCGGCGGGCGGTTTGCACCCACGCCCGACGCGGCGTCACACCACCCACACCCTGGCAGGACGGTCGGTCACCATGGGTTGACTCGCCTCCGCCGGGCCGAGACTGGAGGACTCCGATGGCCACCTACATGAGCTTCATCAAGTGGACCGACCAAGGGATCAAAAACGCGAAGGACGCGCCGAAGCGGCTTGAAGCGTTCGAGGCGGCGGTGAAGGGTGCGGGCGGCAAGTTGAAGGACGTGTATCTCGTCACGGGGGAGTACGACCTCATCGTCATCACCGAGGCCCCCAATGATGAGGTCGTGGCCCGGCTCTCGCTGGCGACGGCGATGCAGGGTAATGTCCGCACAGTCACGTCCCGGGCCTTCACCCGGGAGGAGTTCACGAAGATCATCGCCGGCCTCCCGTAACCGCACCAAATCGACGCGCTCGCCGGCTGCCGGGCCTCGGCGGACGCCCTGGGCGAGGAGCACCGTTCACACGGCGCTCTTCGCCTTGCGGTACGCGATGCCCATCAGCCGACGGTCGCCGTCGCTGAAGGCGATGGTCAGCTTGTAGCTGGCGATCCGCCACCCCTGCGGCGTCCGGACCATGTGGCCGGCGGCCAGAAGAATAGCGCGGGCCGTCAAGCGAGGTGCGTGGTCAGTCCGTCTTCCGGCTCGACTGCAAGATCGGGAGGGCGGGCGGCCACCGGCGGCGGAACTCGGCGTCCAGGCAACGCCGCGTGCACGCCACCGCGGTCGGCGGATCGAACACGCTGCAACTCGTCACCGAGGAAGCGTGGGCAAGACCGGGCAAGCCGCGTTCCTCCACCAGCACCTCCACCTCGCGCTGGGCCCGGGCGCACCAGAACCGCCGCCGCCGGATCATGTGCGAGAACACATAGAATACCGGCACCAGCAGGACAAGCGCCGCCAGCGCCGCCACGCCATCGAACTCGCAAACGCCTGGACCAGCGCCACCTCTCCCGCCCTGTCAGGCCACAAACTCGTCCAGTCCATTGCATCCTCCGCGAGGTGATCGTCCCCGTTGCCGGGGAGGCACTCACCAGGTGAACGCGTCTGGATCGATCCCGTCGCCCTTCCCCAGCACCCCGAGCACATCGTGCTCGGTGAGGATGCCGACCAGTCGGGCGTTCTCGACCACGGGCAGGCTGCCGATGCGCCGCTGGAACATCATCCAGCCGGCCTGCACGAGCGAGGCGTCCGGATCCGTGGTCACGACCGACCACGTCATGACATCCCGCACGCGGAGAGCCTTGAGCCGCCGATGCTCCCACGGAATGTACTCGGCGAGCGCGGGCACCAGCGCGGCGTGCCTGATGTCACGATCGGTGAGAATGCCGACCAGACGTCCGGCGGCGTCGACGACCGGCAGGTGCTGGATCCCCCGCTCCGCATCAGCCCGATTGCCGCCCGTACGGTGGTGTCGGGGGCAACGGTCAGGGGGTTCGGCGTCATCACGTCCTTGACCTTCGTCTCAGTGACCACGGCAACTCATCGCCTCCTCGCTGGCTCGGTGTCGTCGTCCTCTCGGAGTTCACGGAGCAAGCCGCGTGCCTCGTAGCTAACTGCCCGAAAACGCGACCAGGCCCTCGACGACAATCAGACGCGAATGTGGAGGAGTCGCCTCAGGAGCGGGACGCGCGTGCCCCATGCCCACTCCTCAGATGGGGCGGCGGCGCCCGAGGGCTGGTCGGCGCGCTGGCTCCGCCTGCCTTCGGCGCCGCCGAGCCGCCCCGCTCCAAGTAGGCGGATTGGCGCTGTGATCGAGTGGCCGCCGGCTCTCGCCGCGCAGTCCAGAGTCCTCGGTACGCCCCTTGCCCACTCATTTCCGCATGTCGTGCTTCGCCAATGCGCCACCCTCGCTCGTTGCCCGGCCCCGATCCGGGGTAGCCGGCGCCACGGCGGCACACCGACAAGGAGGGGCGACCATGCCGTCCAATACGCTGACCGTCACCGACAATCGAACGGGCAAGTCCTACGAGCTGGCCATCACGAACGGCGCGATCCGCGCACTGGATCTGCGCCAGATCAGGACCCGGACTGACGACTTCGGCCTCCTGTCCTATGACCCCGCCTTCACCAATACAGCTTCCACCATCAGCCGGATCACCGAGATCGACGGCGACCAGGGCATTCTCCGGTACCGGGGCTATCCGATCGAGGAGCTTGCCGAGCGCTCCACCTACCTGGAAGTTGCCTACCTCGTGCTCCACGGCGAACTGCCCACGCTGGTCGAGATGGATCGAGTGGGTCTACGACGTCACTCACCACACCTGGGTTCACGAGAACCTCAAGAAGCTCATGGACGGCTTCCACTACGACGCCCATCCCATGGGCATGCTGGTGTCAGCGGTGGCCGCGCTGTCCACCTTCTACCCGGAAGCGCAAGACGGCGCGAACGCGGACACGCGGCGGCTGCAGATCGTCCGGCTCATCGCCAAGATGCCGACGCTGGCTGCCTTCGCCTATCGCCACAGCCTAGGGCTGCCCTACAACTATCCGGACAACGAGCTGTCCTACACCGGCAACTTCCTCAACATGCTGTTCAAGGCCACGGAGCCCAAGTTCCATCCCAACGCCGACCCTCGAGCGCGCCCTCGAAGTGCTCTTCATCCTGCACGCCGATCACGAGCAGAACTGCTCCACCAACGCCGTCCGCGCAGTCGGGTCCTCGCAGGTCGACCCCTACTGCGCCCTGGCCGGCGGGCGTGGCCGCGCTCTACGGGCCGCTGCACGGCGGTGCCAACGAAGCAGGTGCTGCGCATGCTGGAGGAGATCGGGTCGAAGGACCGCATCCCCGCCTTCATCAAGAGCGTCAAGGAAGGCAAGGGCACAGCTCATGGGCTTCGGCCATCGCGTCTACAAGAACTACGACCCGCGCGCCAGGATCATCAAGCGGCATGGCCGACGAGGTGTTCGAGGTGACGCGGCCGAGCCCGCTCCTGCCGGTCGCGCTCGAGCTCGAGCGCATCGCGCTCGAGGACGAATACTTCGTCTCGCGCAAGCTCTACCCCAACGTGGACTTCTACTCGGGGCTGATCTACCAGGCCATGGGGTTCCCGGTGGAGATGTTCCCGGTGCTCTTCGCCATCGCGCGAACGAGCGGCTGGCTGGCCCAGTGGCAGGAGATGCTGGGAGACCCCGAGCAGAAGATCGCCCGGCCGCGCCAGCTTTATCTCGGCGCGGCGCGGCGTGCCTACGTCGAGCCGGGCAAGCGGGATGAACCAAGGCGGCCATGATGGAGGGTTCCCCCGACCCGAAGGGGCGCCGCTGGGCTTTGGGACGCTGGCGGTGCGGGGAAGCAGCGAGGTCTCGGTAGTCCATAGATCCGGCGCACGCCGGGACGCGGCGATGCGGTTACCGCGTGAGAGCCGCCCGGTGCACGGGGGTGAGTGATCCTCGTGCACCGGGCACCCGCCGAGCGGCTGATGAAGGCGCGCCCACGACCGAAGCGTTTGGTTGTGTACAGGACCGCCGCCAACCTCGGCCCTTTTCCGCCGACCCTGGCCGTCGAGGCCCGCGTCGTTGCGTGAGGGTCCGTCCGTCGGCCATAATGTGGCACCCTGCATCTTGCACGGGCCGGGAGAGACCCGGCTAATCGCTCGCTCAACCCCGACCCGGGGCGGGGACGCACTCATGGGGACGGCGAGTCGATTTCGGTGATTGCGGGCCAGCGAGGTGCTCACGTGTCCAGACGCTGCATTTTCACGCTGGCGAGCTTCGGATCGCCGTGCTCGCCCCCACGCCTGTGCTGCCCTGTACGACCGTCTGTCTCCTTGAAAGGACAAGGCGGTCGTCGCCTAACTATGACTTCTATCCCCCGAAGGGCTGGTCCTGGTCAACAAGCGCGGGACGCGGAAGGTGAGCTCGCTCCGGACTCAAGGGGCAGTCTGGGCCGCCACGTACGGCAGCGTGACCTTCAACCAGTTCCGGCCGTGACAACCCCGATGACCGGCATCAACGAGAAAGGCCTCATGGTCTCCCAGATGTGGCTCGACGAGACCAAGTACCCTCCCGCCGACACTCGCCCGGTGATCGGCATCCTAGAGTGGATCCAGTACAACCTGGATCGTCACTGCCAGTGTCTCGGAGGTTCTGGCCAACGCCGAGACCGTGCGGCCGGCGAGCCGGGCGGCGTCGATCCACTATCTCGTCACGGATGCCACGGGTGATGCCGCGGTCGTCGAGTTCCTCGACGGTAAGCTCGCCGTCCATCGGGGCGGGGCCATGCCGGTCAGGGCGCTCGCCAACCTCGACTTACGCCGACTCGGTTGCCGCCTTCGAAAGGGCCAGGAGCAAGGGCGAGGTGCCCACCTCCACATCTTCGCTCCGATCGGTTCGTGCGCGCCGCCATCCTGGCGGGCGGCGGCAACGCGGACCCGATCGCCCGTGGCTTCGAGATCCTCTGCCTCGGTTGCGCAACCGTACTTCACGCGGTGGAGCATCGTCCACGACCTCAGTGCCCGCGAGGTCTACTTCACGACCGAGGGCAATCGGGCGATCCGGCGATTCGCCCTGGCCGGTTTCGACTTCTCCTGCGGCACACCGGTCAAGATGCTCTGACGTGACCGCCGGCGGCGCCGGCGACGTGGGCTCCGCGTTTGTCGACTACAGCGCGGCCGCCAATCGGGCCCTCATCGAGTCAGCCTTTGCGAAGACGCCGTTCCTGCGGGAGGTCCCCGCCTCGGCGAGAGACACGTTTGCCGCGCATCCGAGGCGACCTCATCGTGCGGTGCGGCGAACGGCGCACTGAGTCGCTGACCCTCAGCGCCCGGATACAGCCGGCGCACGCGCTCGTCCGTCCTGATCGCCTCGCCCGAGCCCTCGTAGCGGTTCTGCCCGAGCTCCAGCACGTAAGCGTAGTCCGAGATCTCGAGCGCCTTGGCGGCGTTCTGCTCGACCACTGAGGATCGTCTGCCCGCGCCGACGGAGCTGTGCCCGCGGCTCCAGCGGGCTGCGTGCGCGGGGCTGGGGGCGATGGCCTGGGAACGGGGGCGCGGGGAAGGGGGCGCGAGGGCGCGCGAGGGCGTTGATGTCGACGTATGAAGCCAGCTGGTCGTGCCATCGCTTTTGGCTGCCCGGGCCCGGCGAGGGCGAGGTGAGCACCGATCACAGAAACAACTTCTCGACCGCCTGAAGCGATAGGACCGGCGGGTGAGGGCGAGCCCCTCAGGCTCGCGGCGGCCGGGACCGATCGCCTGACCAGCGCGAGAAGAACAAAGGCGTGGTGTGGCCCACGGCCCGTCCGCCCGTCCGTGCGCTGTGGTGCGAGGCCGAGGGGGCTCGAACCCGTGACCCCAAGACTGCCAGAGGGAGACGGAACGCATAAACCATTGATAAATAAGAAGCGGAGGTCGGCAAAACGCGGCAAAAGTAGCACCAGACGCAACCCCCGCGCAACCTAAGCGGCGTGGTTGAAGGCGTGACCAGCGGGGAGTCGTTCTGCTGTCGCTGTCACTTGTTGGGGATCACCAGCTATGTCGCGTGATCCCGGCGATCAGATCGAGACGTAGGGCGATCTGTTCTGTGCGCGGTGGTCGGATCTCGCCCTCGAGCAGCACCGCGGCCGCCGCGCGACCGAGATTCTCGTCGAGCTTGAACTTCACACGGGCCCGACGACCGGGATGTCAACATAGCGCTCGCGGCTCATCTCCGAGCCGTAGGCGATGCAGGCAAGCACGTCGTCGCGAGCGAGTTGCGGGTAGTCAATAAGCACCTCGTCGACGGTGGTTCCCGCCGCGAGGAGGTCGAGGACCAGGGACACCCAGATGCGGTGCCCGCGAATACACGGCTTCCCGAAACAGATGCCCGGGTCGATCGAGATGCGCTGGAGCCGCTCTTCACGTGTCATAGATATCGCCCCTCGACGTCAGGTTCGGTGGCCGCTCAGGTCTCGGCGCGCCGGCCGATCGCCGTGGCCCTCGGGCACCGCTCTCACGATCATAGCTGGCTCGAGGAGGCCGAACAACCGGGCACGCTGTGTGTACGACCGTCAATGGGCCGCAGGCTCGGAGACACGAGCTCGTAGAGTTGCACACGGCCAAGATGCATGCCCTTGCCGACCGGCTTGACGGAGGAGCACATCAGCTATGGGTCAAGCGCACCAGGCCTCGTTAAAGGCGTGCCGTCAGGCTCTGGATGCGGGCGAGGGCGCCCCGGAGGAGCAGCTGCGTGTCAAGAACGACCGTGAGCGCGAGCAGCGCGGATCGCCTCGTCGATGATGGCCGTGACCGCCTCGTCCCCCAGCGTGCCGGCCCGCTGCCGCGCGCGTTCGATCACGGTGTCGAGTTCGGCATCGGACAGCACCTCGAGCGAGCGGTCGATCTCTGCAAGGCCCGCGCGCGTGCTCAGCAGAAGAGGGAGGATCTCTTGCGCCAATGTCTGGCGGTCGACCTCCGAGAGAGCTTCGATCCAATCTCGGCGACGAGTGACTGGACTTTGGTCCCCATGGGTGGCACCCCGACGTCGGTGGGATGTGTCCTCACGATAGCACCGTCCGGAGGGGCGGAGGCGGCCCGGAGCGGCCAGCCTGTGGATGACCAAGCGCACCATCCAGCGCGCAGCCGCCATGTCCCCGCTCGAGGCCCTCGACATGGCCGGGGACGCGGCATTGGTGATGCGGATCTTCAAGGCGTGAGCGCGGTCTGGCCATGTCCGGCACCCCTCTGATCTGATGCCGGAGAAGTCCATTGCAACCGGCAGTTCCACATGGTGCGCGCCCTGGAATCTCATGCCTTCTTCGTTCGAAATGAGTTTGTCCAGCGCCCGTTCGATGTCCGTTCTGAGAATCGTCACCTGATTGGCAATAGCTGCTTCGTTGTTGGGGCTCGCTACCTAGGTCTTGGCGAGCGTCAAACCCAACGCCGCCAGCGCCGCGTGAAGGCCTGGATCGTCACGACGAATGGCCGAATCGTTGGATCTGTGACGGGCCACTGGTCGGGGCGCTCGAGAGATGGCCCAGTTCTGGTAGTTGTCCCCCAAACGAGACTCATACTCGAGGCCCGCGAATCGAGGCGTTCCGTCCGGCAGGGAGAGTCTGTAGATGTGGTTGGAGATCTCCTGCGTAAAGCGCCGCGGGGCGGAGAGGCGGATGGCTGCGGCATCGAGGTCGCGGACGTCGTAATGAACTAGACGAGCCGCCGCTTTCACAGCACGGAGGCGCTTCCGGACGTTCATAGCAATACAACCGAAATTCCAAGTACAA
>ERZ1370068.3845-contig-2944_pt1 | contig 24039 bp, 31 predicted proteins | sample MGYA00561227_ERZ1370068 | MGnify/ENA primary metagenome ERZ1370068 (study PRJEB38410, sample SAMEA6850437) | metagenome | study: Metagenomic assessment of the ecological functions of the soil: analysis of the soil microbiota associated with the...
GTCTATTTTATATGTTTAGTAATAAAATTCGTGGCCATCAACAGGAAACGTGAAAAGCGTGTAATTTCCTAGTGAATATTTTTATTAAATGCGGATTTCAAAGAATTTAAAAAGAGGTTAAAAAGTGAGATTTAATAATAGTAATATAATATTTGAATAAATTATTATCATGAGTGATAACATTAAAATTAGTAGCATAAAAAAATGTATGGGTTGTGATGAAGAAAACCTAATAAATTATTTAGACGATTTCAAACGACATGTATTGAATGTGAAAAGAAGTGGTGTTTGAATTTAAAAAGTTTGTAAAAATTGTAATGAATCAAAATTAAATACGTTATTTGGAAACAGATGAAATATGTAAAGAATGTAAAAAAGATAAAAATATTAATAAACATCAAAAATGCGTAGGATGTAATGAAACAAAAACTAAAAATTTGTTTAGAAGAAGTCAAATAATTTGTTTCGAATGCGAAAAAATCCTGAAATTGAATATAATAAAATTTGTGGGGGCTGTAATGAAATAAAAAATAATAAAATGTTTAGGATAAATCGTAAAAAATGCATCGATTGTGAAAGAAGTCATGGTAGAAATTATAGAAGAACTACAACTAAGGCGTCTCGAATGGGTAGAAAATAATCAGGAAAAGAATGATAGAACTTCGGCATGATAATTATGAAAAAATAAGGAAGAAATAAGAGAAAAAGAAAAAGAAAGACTTCAAAATGATCCTCATTTTAGAATGATTAAATCCTATAGAAATGGTGTTTGTAAATTTATTCATGGAGAACATAATTCTAATAAAAAATTAAATATTAATAGAATTCAATATATATCATGGTTAGAATTTTGTTTTGTTACATCAAAAACGAGGATCAACCAGAAAATGAAATGACAATTGACGAATTATACTAAAAATCTGGCAAATTGATCATGTATTAGCCCTTGATATAACAAGAACAAAGAAAATAGATAAAATAGAATTTGAAAATGGCATTAATTTTGATTGCTTGTTTAATTGGTTTAATACTATGCCTGTTCTATTAGCCCAAAATATGAAAAAAAATAAATATCTTGATAAAGAACAACTAGCTAAACACATAGCAACATTAGAAAAATTTATTAAAAAAATATAAAATCTCACTTAAAATAAATCTTTGTAATAATTACTATATGTATAAAAAAATTGTCCAAACAATTTTAGACGAATAGGCTGCCATTCATAACGCTCTCCTTACTTAGTTAAGTAAGGAGAGTATTGAATGATATTAAGCAATAAAAATATAGAAATTCGCTTTATAATATACTTTGCGAAACACCTCAATGCGGGAATATCTTAAAATTCTAACTACTAACTTCGTATAAGGAAACTGTATGAAGGAACACGGTTAATAGCCGTACCCAGTGTTAAATACGTGAAAACACAAGTAAAAATGTTAGAAATATTACAATAGACAATCCGCAGACTTACTTCCTAAATCCGTTATGACCTGTATTTTACACAGGTCGAGGGCTTTGCCCAAGACAAGGACATGGAAGGGTTTCAACGACTGGTATATTCCCTTTAGCTTTTTAACCAACTAACTGAATATCGTGACGGGTGTTGGTCTACAATGATAATTTAGTCAATTTGAGTAGGCTTAAGGTTACAGTCTAGTCCCACCCGAGAGGGTGCTATTGATTAGTCTCAATAGAACTAAAGATCCTATTCGTAAATGTTTAGGGGAGGTTGGTAAATCGGATGAAATGAATATTCATATTCCTCCAAAGTATTGAAGCTGAAGCAGATATTATGGTTAATTCCAGAGCCTCTGGAAGTATTGTAACAGCTTCAAAAAATGGTCCAATTAATGGACCTGTTCAAGACGCTTTAGTTTCTAGTTTAATTTTAACAATGACTTGGTCTTCTGGTTTTTCCTTATACAATGATTGATAGTGAATTAGCATTATCAATATATAGAGAAGCAGAAATATCTGAAACTAGAATACTAAATTTATTGTGTCGTGGTCACGATTTTTATCCTGATTACATCACTTTAGAAAATATAAATAATTTTACCGAATATAAATTTACTAAAGAAATACCAGGTTCCTTATTTTTATCAATACTTTTCCCTTCAGATTTTTGTTATAAAAAATTAACAAATATTTTACCTAATAAACCAAAAGTTAGAATTGAAGATGGAATTATTACTCCTACATCAGGACCTTTATGTAGAAAATCTATTGGGGGAAAAATGGATCTATTATACATGATATATGGAAACGATCACAAGAAATGTGTCTTTGCCTTCTTTCTGATTTACAACAAATAACTGATAGATGGCTTCCTACACATGGATTTAGTATAGGACCAAGAGATTGTTTTGCTAATAGTGGAAAAGAAATTGCTAAAATATTAATTGAAACTCGTATTAACGTTGCAACCATTATTTCCAAAGGAAATGAAAATGAGAATCGCCTGAAGCTGAAATAAATACTGAACTAAATACTGCAATGGCGGTTGGGCCTAAATTGGCTCAAAATTCCATGGAAAAAGATGATAAAAATGGATTTAATATAATGAGAAATAGTGGCGCCAAAGGTTCTGTTATAAATTTAGTACAAATTGTTGGTTTTGTAGGACAACAAAATTTTAAAAATAAAAGAATGCCTAAACAATTAACACATAATACTAGATGTCTTACATGTTTTTTGCCAGGAGATAATTCACCAGAAGCTAGAGGGTTTATAGAAAATAATTATATATGTGGATTAACATTACAAGAAGCTTTTTTTCATGCTATTGCAGGTAGAGTAGGTGTTATATCTACAGCTATGAAAACATCTGAAACGGGTTATATACAAAAGAAAATTTCTCGTAAAATTGAAGATGCTAAAGTGTGGATAGACGGTTCTGTTCGTGATGCAAATGGAAGAATAATATCTTTTATGTATGGAGATGATGGTATGGATGCTAAAAACTTGTTCCTGTAAAAATTTAGATTTTCCCTTTTTGTTAATCCCAAAAATTAGCAAAAGAATTAAATAGTGAAGCGAAAAGATCTGTGGATCCTGAAAGTTTAGGTTTATTAAGATTACTTGATCAAGATGAAATTTCGCAATTAATGGAATATATTAAATCTAATGGTATTGAAACTTCTGTAACTAATGCCGCAACAAAAAATCTTCACGAAACATTAAAAGAAATTATTAAAGGTGTAAAAATATATGAATGTAAAATTCCAAATTATTTTGTTAGAATAAGAGATGCTTGTAGTACATCAAAAGCATCATATGGTACAATGGCTGGACTTATATCAAGTTCATCAATAGGGAGCACCAACAACTCAAAGTGCTTTTAGATAATTTTCATTTTACTGGTTGTGATGGAAAAGATGTAAGTTTAGGTTTACAAAGATTTAATCAACTTGTAAATGTCACTAAAGTCAAAGATTATTCAACTTCTGGATGTACAATTCATTTTAATAATAAAAAAATAAATGAAAATGCCAAATTAATAACATTATTAGAACAAGAAAATCAAAATTCTCATCTTGATCCAATAAAAAAACAACTAAATGATGAAAATATTATCAAAGCAAAAAATCTTCATTATTAACTATTCAAAATTTAAAAAAGAATTTGAAGAATCATATGTTAAAGATTTTTAAAAAATTATGAACTTAATTATACATATTCAACCAATAATTTTAATAATAAACTTCATACTAGTCCAACATCTCTCTTAAAATATAAAAAATATACTGATCCAATATGGAAAAATTAGGTAATACTCTTGGAATTTTTTCAGATAATATATCACGTAAAACGCTCGATTTTGTGCAAAGCACGAATATGGAGAAAAACAATACAAATTGGATAATTAGTTTATATTTTGATGTGGAAAAATTATATAGAAAAAGGATAGATCTTGAAGATATTGCTCTAGCTATTGAAAATAAAAGTTGTAATTCAAAAAATAATGCTAATAAAAGGATGTAAATTAAAGTGTATTATTTCTCCTTTAGTTTTAGGAGTAATTGAAGTTTATCCATATTTTTCTGATATAAAAACTTATGCATTATCTAAATTAAAATCTTTAAATGAAAGTGATAATGAACGTGAACATTTAATTACAGATACAAATATTGATTATTTTGTTTGTAGAGATGTGATTGTTGATGTAATTTGTAAAACTCGTATAATGGGTATTGAAAATATTAAAAAAATGTATCCTCGTGAAGAAAAAGATACTCATCAATATATTGCAGATACAGATGGATCTAATTTTTAGATATATTAACAATGCCAGGGAGTTAATTCAACACGTACAATTTGTGATGATATGCATTCTATACAACAAGTATTAGGAAAAGAAGCAGCATATAGATTCATATTTAATAGAAATTACTAAAGTTATATCTTTTGATGGAACTTATGTAAATCCAAGACATGTCGCTATTTTAGTAGATGCTATAACTAATAGTGGATCTTTAACTGCTGCATCAAGAGATGGTATTTCACGAGATGTTGGACCAAATGCAAAAATTATGTTTGAAAAAAAATATAGATAATGCTGCTACAGCTTCAATTTTCGCTGAAAGAGATTTAATGAATAGTGTGGCTAGTGCTGTGATGTGTGGTAAATTAGCAAAAGCGGGATCAGGGGATGGTTACAGTTCAAAGCAAAAGAACGTCTTCCTTCTTATTTTAATGATACTCCTTTTACGCTTCCGCGTAAAGCGCTGTGCACTACCCAGGGCGGTACGTTAGCATCGCAAAGCACAGGGTCACTCCGAGAGCGTCGCCTTAAAGGCGAACGTTCTAAAAATGTTGTTTTTAATAAAAACTCTATCCAAATAGATTCTAATAGAAACTCTATTAATTCGTACAATTCATCGTTGTCTCGACGTGACCTGCGTGATTCGTACAATTCATCGTTGTCTCGACGTGACCTGCGTGACCCGCGTTTCCACGCAGGTCGAGGGCGAAGCCCGAGACACATCGCTCCGCGAGTGTCGACCGAAGGGAGAGACTAATTTAAATGAATTTCCCTCTTTTAATAAATCTTTAAATTATACTACAATAGATGGACGTGGTAATATAAAAATGAATATTAAATAATTTCTACGAATTTTCTTAATCTTTGATTAAGAAAATTATTATTCGTGAACTTTTTGTTACAAATTATTATAGCTTTTCTATTTTTTAAAGAGAATAATAATATTTTTAAAATTATAAATAATAACATTTACTAGGAAATTATTTTGTAAAATGCCTAATAAATTAAATTTACAAAATATATCTAAAATTACACCTATTAAAATAACGATTAAATCTATAAATAATAAACAAATACATTTAAATTCAAATTTAATTTTACCAAATCAAAAATACAGAAATTATAATAAAAGGGGGAACAAAAAAATTAAGTGTATTTGATACTAATGGAAATGTATGGTGGGACGGTATTATACCATCATATGGATTTTTACCTATTGAAATTGATCCTGAGCAAAAACAAATAACCTATGCAGAGTAATAAAATAATAAATATATTAAAATTTAATAATAATAAAAAAATCTTTCTTTTATCAGAAACTAATAATAAATATTTTACGTCGCACGAAGTGTTGTGTATTTTAATTTTAATAGTGATAAGTGTATTTGGTATACTTTTGCACCACCAGAGCGGTGCGTTAGTGTCGTGCAAAATGCAAAAATTTAGGTTATAGCAAACTACACTACTCTTTGTGAAAAAGATATATTCTTTAAATTCTGCGCTTAAAAATACTTAATTCTTGTCTTTTATAAGTCTAACAAATCAATTATTTATTTTTAAGAATATTTTCGGTATTAATTTTAGTAGATAATAGATAAAATATTTTGGTATTAATTTATGCGGATAATAAGGTAAATTTTTTTTTGCGACTTTAGAAACATAAAAAGTATTTTTATACACATAAAAAATGTATAAAAATTAATAAGCAAAATAAAAATTACTATCTCCCTTCGGTCGACGCTTGCGTAGCGATGCGTCTCGGGCTTCGCCCTCGACTTGCGTGAAACGCGCGTCAAAGAGATTATTAATAATTTATTGCATCATTTCAACAAGAAGTCCAGCTACCAACCCCAATAAAGCTAACCACATATAATTGGGTACGCCTACCATTTGTACTGGTACTGATGCGTCAGGACAAGGACAACTATATTCTTTTGTAAAAATTTTGGATTTAAAAATCCAACGACTAAAATTACAACAGCCGCAACAATGAGTGGAAGATATTTATTGTATTCGTCCATATTAGTTTTATTGTGAAGGAATATTTATATTTATGAACCAAGATTTTTTTTATTTTTTGGTTTATTTTTATTTTAAAAAATGATTAAATTTCAACTTTTTATTTTTCCGAAAAACTAAAATAATCAACAAATTTAAAAATTATTTTTATATTAAAATACTAGATTTAAACGTTGGTTCAAATGCTATTAAATTTTTAAGACAAATAATAATTATGTCTATACCAAAATTAAGAATTACTAAAAACCCAGAGATTCCCAATACCAGATATTCCAATCAGTTTTCCTCCACTTAAAATTTACATTTAGAATTATTAGAAATAAAAGATAAACTAAAATTAGGATTACCATTAATACCATTATCAAAACCCAAACTTCATACATATACAACACTTATTACTAAAGAATCGATAAAAAATCTTTAACGACAAAAGAAAGTAAAGAATCTGATAAAAAATCTTTAACGACAAAAGAAAGTAAAGAATCTGATAAAAATCTTTAGCACCAAAAGAAAGTAAAGCTTCTAAAGATAATTCTTCTAGCGAAGAATTAGAAAAAGCGAAAGAAATTAAGAAAAAAAATAGAGATATTAATAAAAGAATACTAAAGAAAAGGATGACGCTCTCCCTTTGGTCGACGCTCGCAAAGCGATGCGTCACCCAAATGGAGAAGATATTAAGAAAAAGGATGGAGATAATAAGAAAAAAGATGAAAGTAAGAAAAAGTCGAAGATAACAAGAAAAAAAATATCAAAAAGGAAGAAAAATTAGAAGACGATGATATTATATTAGAATTAGGAGAAGAATCAGAGGAAGAAAAAAAGTGTTAGTGTCAGTTTAGATGAAAAAGAATCAGGTAGTTTAGCAAATAGCGAAGAAGAGGAAGAAGAAAAATAAAAGAAGATGAAGAAGACGATCCTTATGCTGGATTATCTCCCGAAGAACGAGCAGCAAAAGAAAAAGAAGAATATATATGGCGTTTTAGAATTTTAAAAAAACAATACGGTAAAACAGCCACAATACCTATACCAGAATGGAATGAACATTCAGATTTACATATGATGAAAACATCATATGAAAGAACCATTAGAGAATTATATCTTGATGACGCTGTTGAAACTTATAGAACTTATCTTCTTGGAGGATGGATAGTTATGGAATATGTCTGCGTACAATTAATAGGAGTTGATATACGAGGATTTACATTACAACAAATAAAAATGATGTATAAATATGATCGTATGTTAATTGAATTAGGTGAAAAATCTTATACAAGATGGGGTATGAATTTACCCGTTGAAGTACGATTAATAGGTATGATTTTATTCCAAGCAGCAATATTTTATCTTGGTAAAATAATAGCTGATAATTATGGAGATAGTGTCGCAGAATTATTTAAAGGATTTACAGGACAACCACCGGCTGGACCTTCTTCAGAAAAAGCAACTGAAAGAACACAACCTGAAACCAAAGATCCTTCTAAAAAAATGAAAGGTCCGCATATAACTTACCCTGAAGATATACAGCAAAAGACATAAACCCATAGAAACTCAATAATAAAAAATAATTAAATAATTTTATAGAATATAAATAAAATGCCGTTCAAATCAAAAGCTCAATTAAGAACATGTTATGGAAGAAAAATAGGGGCACTTGGAATTGTAAAGAATTTTTAGAAAAGACAAATCCATCAGTATGTTGTTTACCAGAAAGAAAAGGTATGCCTATTAAAAAACTAGATGTATGAGACAAGGAGAAAGAATAGTAGGAAAAGTTATGATTGGACCTCGTGAGAGCAAAATATTTTGATATTGAAGAACGTGATAAAAGAGGTAAAATATGCGTAGTAAGAGTATATCTTCCACGTAAATAAAAATGCAGTGCATTTTCCTTCGGTCGAAGCTCGCGGAGCGATGCTGCGGCACACATCGCTAAGCGAGTGCCGTGCACTACGCGCTACCTGCAAAGTTTTAGCTTTTCACGCTAAATCAATTGTTTCGCGGAAAATATACACCGCTTTCTCCCTTCGGTCGACGCTCGCGAAGCGATGCGTCACGCTACATATAAAAGTTTTATTATTTTTATTTATTCAAATAAATAAAATAAGTAAAGTAAATTTCAACTATTGATTTTTACTTTAGTAAAATAATTAAAGTAAATTTTAACTATTGATTTTCCATTATTTTTGCGTCTGCCTTCATTTTTAACACTATTTGTTCAAATGAACTATCTCCTCCATATCTATTATAACAACTTGTTCCTACAAAATTTCACACTTAAATTAACTTTCAAAGTTTTTCCACAAAAATGATTTATCTATATGAAAATATTATTTTATTAGCTTCTTCTTCATTAAATTCAAAATTGCATGATGAAAATTTTACATTATTCCATAAATTTCTAAGTAAATCAATTTATTTAATCCACTAATATCTACCATAAAATAATTATTTTGCGAGATGTAACTTTTAAAACAATAATAAAATTAAATATAATAATCATTTTTATGACGTCTAAACTTTCATATGAAAAATTTAGTAAATTATTAACTACACACAATTATATATTAACTACAGTTTATACCTTTAAAAATAGTGTTAAAACAGCGATATTTTTAGAAGTAAAATTACCTAAAACACAAAAAAGTATTTTAGTTAGAATTCCGTTAAATAAATATATTATGAATATACCTTCAGATATTAAACATCGATCTAAGAAATTATTAGGCTAAAGAAAATAATGAAGCATTAACTGAAAAAAGTCTTCATTATTTATTAAATATACAGGAGGTCCTTTTATTAGAAATGATTTAACTTCAATATCAATTGAGGGTATATGCCATTCAAAATTTAATGGAGAGTATGTTATTGTTATTTTTGCCTCAAATATTTCACAAAAATTAATAGAAAATAATGATAATTTAATCGATAAATCTGAAGAAGATGAGAATTGGAACTTTATGGAAAAAGAAGTCAAAAAATATTTGCAAATAAAAGCTAAAATTAAGCTTAAAAATCCACTTAAATTAGAAGAAAAAAAAATCAAATGAAACTAAAAATTTAGAAACTTTAAAAAAAAAAAATAAAAAGAAAAAAATTATTAGTCAAAAATAAAAATTCTTAAATCGTTAGAAACTGGTCCAAATGTCTCTGATAAATTAAATAAAAAAAAATCGTCTTCCGTTATTATTGCATTCGCCGAGGCGGTGCGCGCGATTAGCAACTGCACCGCCGGGACTATATGGCGAAAATACGTTAGAAAAAATAATTCTTAGAAGAAAAATCTTCTGATTTTATTGAAGCAAAAGTTGCAGGTAGCGCAAAAGCGCACGGCACTCGCTTTCGCGATGTGTGCCGAAGATCACCGCTCCGCCATGAGCTTCGACGCGAAGGAGACGCACCCCGGTGGGCGGTGCCGTCGTTTAATTTCAGATAGAGAAGATTCTTCTAAAGAGAGCAGGGTTATTTTTCAAAGATGGGAAACATACAATCTAAATCTGCTTGAGGTTTATCTGGCAACAGAAAGTTCATCAGAAGAAGAGTCGAGCGTGTCAGTCAGTGAAAATAATGGTACATCTTCTGAAGATGTGCGGCTGTTTCCATCTTCTTCTTTCCCTTAGTCAACGTTCAGCGGAGCGTATGCGCATCCATCAAAAGAAAAAGACTCACATTGCAAACTGGGCCGGTCTTTGTAACTCCGAACAAGAAAAATCATCACAAAAAAAATTAACAATTCGCATAAAAAATACTAAGATAATAATAACTTTAACATTATCTATGAAGAACAAACTCTACGATTATTCACTGATGGTAATTAAAGATGTTGAAATTTAGGGAGTAATATATGTTTCGTTGTAGATGTAGAGTACTTTATATATAAAAATATTAAAAATTATGAATTGAAGCTGCATTAGATGTTTATGAACAAATTGATGAAAATGAGAAGGATATGAGAATATCTTAGTAGGATGTTATTAAAAAGAATATAATTTTAGCTTCTAATCATTTGGAAACTAGAATAAAAAATATGGATGAAGAAGAAAAGCATTAAAATGCTGCTTAATTATTAAGATTAACTAATATATTACGTGATGCACAAGATATCAAAACTAGAAGTAATCAAAAGATTTTAATAATAGTAAAGGCATGATAGAAGTGAATCGCGTTTATAATAAAACACGTAAAACTGTACATGAATTGAATGTGAAATTATTAAAACATCGTGATGATATTGAGGAAATTTTAATAAATTATGAAGAGTGCAAGTGAATTAATTGAATTATAAAATTTTAATATAATTAATTGACGCATCGCGGAGCGATGTGTCGACCAGAGGGAGAAACTAACTGTTGATTTTCATTAATGAAATTTAATGAAATTATTATTAAATTTAACGGATTTTAACTTAATTTTAAAAAATTAATAAAAACTAAGTTAAAGAAATTATAAACTAATATTATTGACGCGTCGCTACGCGAGCGTCGACCAAAGGGAGATAGAAAATATCAACCTCTAAAATTTTGTACATCGATATTCGCGCTTTGCGCGAAATCGAGCGTTTTACGCAGATAACCGGTTGCAATGCTATCGCATCGCCCTGGCGGTGCACTGCCAAGGCAGTGCGCTAGCACTGCATTTCCAAAATTCTTATTAAAACCTACGCTCAGGTTGACCTGCGTGACATCGCGGAGCGAGTGTCGACCGAAGGGAGAAACGCGGGTCGAGGGCGAAGCCCCGAGACACATAGCTCTGCGTCGTTAGCACTCCGCCCTGGCGGAGCGAGTGTCCGACCGAAGGGAGACGCGAAATTCTATGAATTTCATTGTCTAAAGTAGCGGAGACTAATTTTAATAAATTATTTATTTTTATTTTCAAAATTATATATTTTGAAAATTTAAATGCAACTAGTAGATAACATTTATGAGTTTATAAAACTCCTGTTCTATTAAGAGCTAAATGACCTTGATTAGAAGCTACTTTAGCGTTACAATCAATTGTATAAGTAGATCCTCTTACTAAATTACCAATAAATGATGGTAATCCTGTAGTTTTAGGTAAAACTCCAAGTTTAGCTTGACTTCCAAATCCTCTAGAAAAATAAACATCAGGAAGTTCTACTTTTCTTTCTAAACAACCTATACCGCGAAATCTATCAAATGGATTAGGTGAAGCATTACTTGCTGATTCAACAACAACAATGTACTGATCTTTAGGAAAACTTTCCAGGATAATTAAAAAATACAAAGTCAAGAGCATTAATTTTATATGGAATTCAATAGGCAAGCGTTACATGAAAATTATGTGTCCTTGATATGTCAAATATTGCCTATCAGCAAAACGATAATCAGCCATTTCATTTTAGTATTTATAATAAAAGTCTTGTTTAATAATATATATTATTATTATTCATTTTCAATAAAAATTATTGAGATTTAAATACCGCTATAAAAAAGTTATCTAAAATTATTGAGATTTAAATACCGCTATAAAAAAGTTATCTAAAGTTATTTTTAGATAAATTTACACAAACAATAATCTAATACTACAGTTTAGTTTGTTCACATATAGCTTTAACCCGAAGATAGCATACGGGGAAGATTTTTAATCTTAATTTACATATTTTATATAGATGTTTCTTGCTCCATTAGCATCTCTATCAAATATCTTTTTACAGTCTTTCGCATCACATTCTATTTGTTCTTCTTTTGTCTTTTTAAATTACCACAATATCCGCATGTTTGAGATGCATCGCGAAGCGAGCAAAACGTGCGCTCCGCGCAACGTGTATAGGCTTCATTCCACTACTTCTACATGGCAACCTTTCTAATACAGCTTCTATAGTTTTAAACGTTGTTGAAATTTATATGATGCTAAATTCAACGTTTCGTATGATGGTAATAAAATTGTTTTGTAATGATCTGTTAAGTATTTGGATAGATTCTGTAATTTTGGTTGTATTTTTCATTTTAGTTAATTTTTATCTTTATATTAATTTTTATTTTTATTATTAATTTTTTGCCTTAGGCAAAAAATAGGAATTAATTATAATTTATTAAACGTCGTCTTCGTCATTTCATCGTCATTTTCATCGTCATTTCATCGTCATTTTCATTTTCATCGTCTTCATCGTTATTTTCATCGTCATTTTTCATCGTCTTCTTCATCGTCATTTTCGTTTTCATCTTCATCGTCATGATCCTCATTATTTTCCTCATTTCTTTATCATTAGTCTCTTCCTTCGGTCGACACTGCGAAGCGATGCGTCTCGGGCTTTGCCCAAGACCTGCGTGAAACGCGGGTCACGTTGTGTGGAGCACACGCTTTGCTTCGCTTCGCGATACATCTTCATTTTTCTGTATAATGTCTTCTGTTAATATGTTTTTGAGTTAATATTACCTTTATCAACAGAAACATAAAATCCATTAGCTTCTATTAAACGTATAGCTTTATCATCTAAAGGTAATATAGATTCATTATCTTCTCCTCAAAATTCCATAACATTCTTGATTATCTTTATAAGACAAAATTCTAGTATTTCTATCAATCCATACCGATCCATTTTTAGTTTTTCTCATTGAATACAAGTCCTTTTTGAATAACATTTTTAAGAAGTGATTTTAAATTATCACTACTTTTAGTATTAATATTTAGTGTTGTTTGGGAGTATCATCTTCTTTTTATTATTTTTTTTTTGGTTTTTCTACTGCTAAAGCTTCTTTTGCAAGATCTTTTTGGCTTCAGCTGCTAAAAACGGCTGCATAACAATTACTTTTTTGAGTTCCACAAAACCATTGTAATTTACCATCAATCATAATTGAATTTTTTGCATTTTTACCACAAGGTTCCTCTTTCCTCGTTTCGTTTTTTCACATGTTCTTTTTTTTTCAACTAATTCTTTATTAGATAGAATAGTTTTATTAGTATTAAGTTCTTTTGTTGGTGGTATTTTTCTTTCAATAACAAAATTTTTTTATCTCCATTTTCCAACAGTAACACCATTATTACCCAGTATAATAGAATAAGAATTTATTGCTGCATTAATTTTTTTCTGTGGTATTTAATTCTTTTGCAATATGCTTAACAAAGTCATCACTAAAAAGCCATTTCAATGTTTTTATAAAAATTTTCGTCTTTTTAAGTTAGACAAAATTATTTTTAAAATTCACTTTTTTCCATTTTTAAAATTTTTACCTTTTGTAAAACAAATTTTTCATTGTTATAAAGAAGTGATAAAATATTATAAATAATTGAAATGTTAACTAATAATGAGGAATCTTTACTATCAGAAACAAATAACGCTTCGCGTGAAATATACCATATAAACCCAACTCTAATTATTCAATTTATACAAAATCTGAAATTAACTGTAATACTACCACACCATTAGAACAACTTGTTGTTCCTGTACTTTCTCCGTATCAATCTCTTACACAAAAACCTTTACTAAAAAAATAAAAATTATAAAAATTATAAAAATAAAAATTATAAAAATTATGAAAATAAAAATTATGAAAATAAAAATTATGAAAATAAAAATTATGAAAATAATTTCGAACGAAACTCAAAATTATCAACAAACATTAGGGGTTTCGAGACAGTTTTAACTGACTGTCAATTAAGTCCAGATCGAATATCAAATGTAAATAATTTAAATCGGGAAGCATTCCGATTATCTATAAATGACCGTAGTAAAAATAATAAAGGTACTAATAATTAGTTATGGGCTTTGTACTTTTTCATATAGAAAAAAACGGAGAAATTAAATTTCTTTACAACAGAGAAGAGATACATTTGAGTATGTAGATTTTATGCAAGGGTCGAGAGCATCAGATATGTCAATTAACAACACTTTTTACATTGATGAGTATTGAAGAAAGGAAACGTATAAGAGACTATACTTTTCAAGAATTATGGGATGATATGTGGGTAGATAAAAATTCTCGAATTTATAAAGAGAATTTTTCAAAAGCAAAAGAATTACGATAATATACGGCATTTAATTCCAAATATTTTAGATACTACACAATCTTGTATCAATGGTCCACCATGGGGATTTCCTAAAGGGAAGAAAAATAATTTTAGAGAAAAAAGATTATGAATGCAATACAGAGAAACTGAAGAGGAGACTCATATTCCTAGATCTGAATTCTAATTCTACTATTATAGTAGATTATAAATATTATGAAAAATATCAAGGAACAAATGGGATATATTATTCTTCGTGGTATTTTATAGGAGAAATTAAAAATAATATAATGCCCGATGCAATGACAACGCCAAATTCTATTAGAAAAATACATTATCAGAAGAAGTAGGTAAAATTGAATGGATGCTGCTACAACGAAGCATGTAAATATATTAATCCTAGAAGACAATTGACTTTACGAGAAAATTCTTAAAACAATTAAATCTATTAAACATTTTAATATTTCGCGTTTCATCGCGTGACCTGCGTTTCACGCAGGTCGAGGGGCGAAGCCTGAGACACGCTGCCCTGCGAGTATCGACCTGAAGGAGAGAACGCATGATAGAGGGCTTCGCCCTTGATACATCGCTCCGCGAAGTGTCGACCGAAGGGAGAAACGCTCGATTTCGCGCTTTGTGCGAATATATCACGCAACACAGATACAACGATTTTTACTAATCCGGAAGGGATTTGCATTATGTAGCAAGCAAATCACTCTTAAAAGGAAGATACGAAGGATACGAAGGATATCCTCCTTTGGTCGACACATCGTTCCGCGAGCATCACATAATATCCCGAATAAAGCGCCCGATTTGACCTCGCTCCGCCTGGATGGAGTACTAACGACGCAAAGCGAGGTCGAGTGCGCCACAAATCGCGAAGACACAAAATATAAATTTTATACTTTACACAAAAATAATGAACCTACTATATAAGTTTCCATTTTTGTAAAGAAAATAATTAATTCTTACTTTGGTAAAACTAATTAAGTGAAATATTACGTAGTTGGTACTCTTTTTACACAAAATGTTCATAACACGAAATGCGGGTGTTATAGCCTTAAAATGATTTCAGTACATCGAGCAGTTTTTATGCTCAAGTTTTTAGCTTTGCTAAGGAAACTTAGTTAAACTAGATTAAAACCCATTAAATTGTCTCAACTCAGTAACCAATTATTTAAATGCCATGCTTTTTTCATTTTTCATCATGTTCGTCCTCTTTTGTTTTAGTTTCTAAAATATAAAAATCTCCTTTACGACATGGATATCCTCAATTTTTGCAGTAATTTAGTATAATTTATAATAAACGTTTAATAGAATTTATACGTTCATCATTTTCATTTATTTGAGTTACTTCTTCAAGAGCTTTTCTTGTTGTTCAAATAATTCAAGTAATTCTCCGTTCTGAATGAGTAAATCGTGGACATGGACTATCCATTTATCATCTGATATAATAAATTTCATATCATCATAATGATCAACTATGAATTCTTTTCCAGAAAGAAACATGTAAATTTCATCTTTAGTAAACAGTTTCTGCATGTATAATCAATGATAGATTCACTTCTGATAACAGGAACATCTCACCATAGTCTTGGTAATGAATTCAATATTAAGTATTATGCTCACCTTGATATTTTCTTCATAGCTTCCATAAAACGACTCTCTACTAAGACATATGCAGATATCCATCGAACATATTAATCCCCACCTACTGCATCTTTAAGCAGTAGATTATCATCTAGCAATTTCTACCTGCTGTAGCACATACTGGTATGAATGGCAAAAATGTTGATTCATCATCTATATGTCTTTGCATATCATCACTCTGACAGTGATGGACATACTAACGGATCAGGTTTTTGATAATAGTTTTCTATATCATAACATGATCTTTAGCTATTGTAATATATTGCAGAAACAAGTTCAGCTCTCGTTTTTGACTCTTATCCGAATCTTCTTTATTTTGTACATACAAAACTTCTTGAATTTTTAGAAATTAAAAGAGAATTATATTTTTCTAAAATGTCAGCTGTTCTATGAATATAAAATGTTAATTCAAATGTTGATTGTGAAATCTTGAATTCTTCTACGTAACATTGAAGATTGTTGTTGTGCTGTAGTTTTATCACTTATATTTCCAGATTCTAAAATTTTTAATACATGCCATAAATCTTTTTCAAGTTCTGGTAAAGCTTGGATATTTTTGAAATTAATTCTCCTCTAATAACAGAATCTACATGAAAAATATTATATTCCTCATATCAATATTAAAGCGAAATTTCTGAATCTTGTACTGCGTGTGACGCATCGCTTCGCGAGCGTCGACCGAAGGGAGAGATAAAATTTTTTCTTCCTTCGGTCTAGTATTTTTAACTAAATTAAATTGTGTCGTACAATTAATAGGTTGTATTTCTCGATTTTTACGTTGGGTATTAACGCAATTATTGTTGGTTGCCGAAAATTTTATGTGTTCATTTTTTTTTGTTAAATCCAAATTATTTGAATCTAAAGATATATTTTTTTTTTGTTGATTTAAAACAAAAGACCCGTTTTTATCAGAATTATTACCATCTTTAGATAAATTTTGAGTAGATTTTTTAAGTTTTTTAACTTTATTATTAGAATCTTTTAATATTATTTTTAGTGTCCAATGAAATTAAACAAAAATTTGACTCAGAAGTCAACATTTGAATATAGAATTTTTACTTTTAATAATATTTTATTTTATTTTAATGCAAAAATTATTTATGAAAATTAATAAAGTTTTATACTAACATAATTATCAAGGTGATTAAAATTATGAAAAATAACAATAGTTGTTATAAATAATTTCATAGAATTCCCACCACCAAACATATGGTAATCTATTTATAATACTGTGTGTAATTGAATTCGTTAAAATAATAAATATTAAAACAATATATCCAATAAGTTTCCATTTATTAGAATCAGTCCAAGAAGAATAATTTATACTCGCTTCGCGATGTATATCAGAATTTTTATTGTTGAATTTTAATGATCCTATATATTTTTCTAAAATAGATTTTCTTTGGATCTAAAATGGTATTTTCCTTTATAGGTAAAGAAGTCTAATGAATCCATAATTATAAAAATATTCTTTTTATTTAAAATATATTTTTTAATTGAAAATTAAAATTAATATTATATAGAAATTAATTAAAAATTATCATAATAAAATGAATTCGATTTTTTATTAATGCACATTCTGTTCCTGTGATTGAATTATTAACACTTAATGTGGTTGTTATAATTTTAATTGTATGCATTTTGCAAAGATATCTTAAATGGAATACTCAGACTAGTATGATAATTTTAGTCATATTGTTAATTGCGAGCGTATTATTATATCAACATATGGGTATACCTACTAATTCTAGGAAGATTTGTAGGTTTATGGAGATAAACCAGTTGGTTGAGAGGCTGCATAAACTTTTAATTTAATTTTAATAAACAAAATTTAATGAACAATCTACATTAAATTAATAGTATTTACAAATTAATAGTATTTTACGAAGTAATTTCTAAACCCATATTAAATACTAATAAACCACAAAAATAAGCGGTAAAAATTTCTATAATAAATAATGATTTTTCTTCTAGTTTGCAAACTAAAAATACAAATAAAACTAAAAAAATTGTACAAATAAATAGACTAACATTTTTAAAATTAAAAATATGAAACTTTTGTTAACTCATTAATATTAAAGTTTTGGTTTAAATTTATACCAAGTATATTTTGTAACTTCATTATTTTGGGTGTGTCGGCTATAGGATGACGCATGCTCCGCGAGCGTCGACCAGAGGGAGAAGTAATTATTGTGGGCGACGCCACGCGTCTCCCTTCGGTCGAGGCACCGCGGAGCGATGCCTCACCATTAAGCAATCCATTAATAATATCATGAACTAATTTATCATTTTTAAAAATTTTATTTCTATGAGATTTAGTTGCGAACATGAAAAACATTCGCAATCCTTTTATTTTTTATTGATTGAATTTTCGGCAATTTTTTGGTTCATTATATAATATACCATTAAAATTATTGTATTTTTTACCGTCATTACTATTCCAAACATATGTATTATTTAATTTTTTCCATTATTAAATTCCATAATTCCTGTTAAATTATAGTTAACAAATTGGTAACTTTGTACCATTATTAACACCACCTATTGTTAATCGAAAAATTTTAAAATCTATTTCATTCTTTTCTACATAAAGAAGTTCCAAGTTTTTTAGCCATTTAAATTTTTGCATGTTGCATATAAACACCATATGCTATTTCTTTTATGAATATTTGACCAATAATCATAAAATACTCAATAATTTCTATAATTTAAATCTTTAGGTAAATCAAAATAATTTTAATAATCATATTTTATGAATCTTCGCGCAAAACCGAAATCAAGCGTAAAACACTTAATATTGGTATCTTATGCACCAAAACATGCAATATTAAAATGAAATTCCTCAAATTTTACGCTTGTTCGAAATATTTACTCGCTCCGTAATGTATAATGATTGATCACTAACCTAAAAAGTAAGAAAAGCTTATTTTTTATAATATTCTTGTTTTAAATTTGAAAGAGTATTGAATTCATTTTTATTATTTTTCCACGTTAAAATGTGAATATCTAATTTTCCGCAACATCATTATATTTAAGTTCTAATAATTTTATACTGATAATTATATTACAAAAATATTCGTCCAATGATTTGAAAATCCTCCACTCCCAATAATAATAAATAAGTTTTCATTTTAGAAGTGTAATATATTTATTATCTCGTACAGGACGTGTTATTTCGCGTAAAGGACGCGAATATAAGCATGTTGAAGACTTCATAATATTGACCAATCATTATATAATTGCAATATTTGCAAATTTATAATTTTGATATGGTTTGTATGAGGAATTTATTGGGAATTGATGAGGTGCATATATTATATTTATAAGATGATTTTTATAATTTCGACCACTCGAGTTCCAACATTTTTCTAAAGAAATAGAAGGTTTATCTTCTGCATCTGAACGCCGTACAGACTTGTTCGCGATGTTCGTGGTCAGAACTAGCTTTAATACTTAATGTAAATATACGAGGGGATAATTTTAGATTATCATCTCCCCGTGGAGTTATACTTGTATTCACGGGTCGTATCACTCCGCGAGTGTCACCCGGAGATGAAGTATCATTTGAAGTAGACGGTCGTCTTGTTTCCATAGGTAAATTTTCTCTATCACTTAATAATATCCATCTACTAAAACATCTTCCATACAAATAATCATTAATTCATTTAAATTATCTAAAAATTTATAATATTGTTCATTATGTTCTGGAACAACCAAATAGCACATATTTTAATGTAATACGACTACATGATGTTGGAGGTAAATTCTCTAATAAATATTTTAAACTATTAATACCATTTTTAATATATCATTACATGCATTATCTAAAATAAATTGACCTATTGAAGGATGAACAGCTAATTGTCCTTTTGAGCCACCTGTTGATACATCTTTATAATTATTAATTTATAGTTATGATGCTGTTAGCATAATGAAGATTGATATTCTGTACCATTTAATTGTGATGGTAAAACAAAAAACTATTAGCATTACCGCTTCATTTTCTATTTCCTAAATCTATTTGTGAATCAGTTATATTTATAATACTATCTATATTAGGTAATTGATTCAAATTATATATAAAATGTATTTGGTAGTAAATTGAACTTCTTTAATAATTTCTTTATAATTCTCAGGTAAATCTATCGTATTTAATGAAAATTTAGATTTATAAACTATTGATGAAAGTAAATTTTGATTTTCATAACTTTGATATTCTAATTTATTTTTCATTAGAATCATATATAGCTTTATGCTTATTATTCTCATTTATATATTTATAAAGAATAATATGAAATTTCTTTAATCATAATATCTCCTCTTAATTTTTGCACTAATGAATTATATTTTTCAATATTTTCATTATTAAATGTTCCATATAAAATCAATAAGCATTCATTGCATTAAACAAATTAGTTACATAAGATTTTAAAATTCCTATTATTGAAATTGGAAAAAAGAAGGATGAGTTATTAAAAATTTTTAAGTTTACAAATAAATAACAATGTTGGCCTATTATTATCTGTTAAATCCATTTCAAATTCTAATTTAGGTAAAAGTTGCCGATTTAATCTGGTTAATTTTTAAAAAAATTGAATTTATCTGTCTGAGATTCTGAATATGATGATATAAATTTCATTATTCCATCATATGTTGGCATTTTTCATTAAACTAATCACTATTTCATCTGATTAATAATTTTTTATGCGATTTCATTTTAATTATACAAATAATGATATTTATTTTTGTAAGTATGATATTTACAAATTATTTTTTCAGCTAAAATACTTTAATGTCAAACGTTCATTAAATTAAATATTTTTATAAAAATTCTAAACTCAAAAATAAAAAATCAAAAGTAAGAAATAAATTAAAAATTAAAAATTTCTTTTTAATTAAAAGAAATAAGTAGTAGTTAACGTGCGCGAGCGCATACAGTGTTCGCTCCTTTCGCAATGCAGTGCACCGCCAGGGCGGTGCATGGCGTTAATTCATAAAGGGACCATTACGGTTGTAATGTGTTGGTAAAACTGCTCAGTGTACGTTATTAAGAATCATTTGTTAAAGAAATTTCTACCCATCATATTTGAGCAATACCTATAATATTTTCTAAATCAGATGGGGCGTCTGTTTCTCTCTTTTTTAGGAACTGTTGCAATTATACTAGATAAAGCTCCCTGCATAACTACCCAATAATTTACTCAACATCCATTTGTCCTCCGCCTACCCCAGATTGAACATCTTGCTTACTAAATCTGTTATTACTCCACTTGTTAATAATCCTGTAATTGCCGTCTGCAGGATCATCATTATTTTGTTCTGCCATTACTTTCTTGCTTTTTCATAATTTGAGAACAAAGCCTTTCTTGAGATCCATCATTTAATCCCATTTTTCTAATAATGCTGCATTCAGGATCTAATGCACTTATAGATTTTCTCTTGGATTAATAGTTGCATTAACTGTTATAATAAATGCTGTTTTATAATTTCCTTTTGTTCATTATTTGATTTATAAATATATTTTTGAATTTCTAAATATACATTTTTACTTGTACCATAACGAATAACTGTTCCTCTAGGAATTTCAACAAATTTTCCGTATCAGTTAATGTTGTTCCATAATTAGAGAAAAAATACTACGAATCCAGAAATATATTTTGTGTAAACCATCTTCTGATTCTTTTTCTGAAACACATTCTAATAAACGAAACATAAAGCGATAATGGAGTTGGCCCACCTGAAGTTCCAAATGCATACCATAAATCATTAACAAATCCTTTTATTGCTCTAAAAGAAATTTTTAAACTAGTTGTTTCAGTTTCCATCACCTTTTTTATTGTTATAAAATATAAGTTTTAATCTTTAAAAATCATTATTAAAATTTATTATCACTTTAAAAATTAATGATTTATATAAGATTCAGTTAATGCTACTAGAGCCTCAAGATATGAACCATATTGACATTTAAGTCTTCTAAAGATACTCTCTTCCTTCATCAATTACAGCATTTCTATAATGTAAAACTCTTTTTCATCTAATCCTGAGAATAAATACATACATTATCTTTAAAAATTTAATTTTTCTTTTTCTATTTGTTTTTTATGGGGAGAAGATATTTTATTGTACCGTTTCTATAAGTATTTCAGATGGCAAAGTTTTATAAAAAATTCTATAGCTGCAAGAGTCACCTATTTCATCATCATAATTAAAAATTTGTTTTAAATCTATAATTAAATCTAATATCATTTGATCAAAATCTTTTAAATCTTGAGCTCCTACCTTTGATTGCACGTTGTGTGGTCCAAAGGACCACGCGACCTCTGGGAGCGGAGCACACGTTTATGCTTGCTGCTTCACGATACAGTTCCTGACGCACTGCCCTGGTGGATGCATAATTAGTATTAATAATTTACTATAAATATATGAGTTCTTTGAAAATAAAATATATTTTTAACTCAAAATCAGCTTCATTTATAAACTATATTCCAACTTTTAAAGTTGAAATAAATAATTCAGTTTAATATTTAGTTATTGTGGAATTATTTATAAAAATAGAAGGGCAGCATAACTACCATCAGAATAACCAAAAATTTTGAGTTTAGGTTTCACCATTTGGTTTACTTCTATGAGTTAGTCCATGTTCAGTATATACATCAAAAATTACAATCTCTTAGAAACATAAATATCGCGTGGATTATATCCAACATTAATACCAGATTCTTCCCATCGTTTGAAACTGCTAATGCTGAAGGGAAATCTAGATCTTTGTATTTTGTAAAATCATTAATTTTCCTTCTTCAATAAAAATATTTTATAATAATATGGATTTTATCTTTAGGTCTTGTCTGAAAAATATTTTAAAATTATTTCCACTAGTATTAGCTTTCCATTCTAATAAGATTTTTCCCCATAAATATAAGTTGATTTTGTTCCGCTCTAAAATCACTAGTATACATATAAGAGATTGATTTGTCTATATATTTTTTTATTTTTATATTTTTCTTTAAGTTGGGGATCACTTAATACAGATGAACTAACAAAAGATATAAGTTTATTAGCTGTTGAATCAATATCTGGAACTATAAGTTTTTCTCATACATAAATACTATATTTTGCTCGTTTAAATATGCACCAATATCTTTTAAATTATATCTCATGATTTTTATTCCATGTAATACTTATCAATACCAAAAAATTATCTCGAACTCTTTGGGACTCATCTCGCACATTGAAAATTGACACAAATAATCTCGCAATTTTTTTGATTATGTCTCAGATAAATCTAATATAGACTTTTTCTCCTACAAAAATAGGATCCGGGGCACTTCAGGATCGCTAAAGGGATTGACATATCTAAAGATGAAGATTGTTCAAGAGTGTATATATCCGGGTCACAAAATTCGGGTGGAAGTTTGATCTGTACTTTTTATCCAACAACATCGCTCAGATTGATTTATTAATTCCCTCGTCTCCGTCTTGTTCAGTTATTTTTTGGTTATATTTTTTAACAAACCCCATCGCTTTTTTTTCTATATATTCTGTAATTTTTGTGTTTTGAAAGGAACTTCCTTTTATTGTACCAAAGGAGGCAAAATAGGCGAAACAGCTAAAGATAATTCATCGAAGTGACGCTATCCGAGTTTCTTACCCATTCATATCAATCGCCATTGTGTTTTGGAACTTTTCAAAAGAGACATACTAAATTGCGTTAGGTATTATATTTATTTTGTATAATTTTTCAAGTTTAATAAAATTTATACACAGTGTACTTCATGCGTCGTGCAATATTTTATATTAATTAAACTATTACTAATATTATTTGGTCTTTAATTTTGATATTTGCTATCAACTAACATAAAGTGAGTTTATTATGAACACTAATGAGTACACACCCCGAAGTATTAATCAAAATACAAAAATTATCAGTTGAAGATCAATTAATTTTAGCGAGAAGCAAACCATGGACACCAGAATTCAGATAAAACTCTTAAGAAGATGGAAAAGACAAGTTGGATGCAAGGAAGAAAAGAGGACAACACAGAAATGTCACAAACTTATGGGAAGCTGACATTATTTATTTGGAGTTCCTGCAATTATAATCACCACATTAACACCAGCAATACGTAACTGGAACGAAGCGTAC
>ERZ1370068.1632-contig-11541_pt1 | contig 24007 bp, 37 predicted proteins | sample MGYA00561227_ERZ1370068 | MGnify/ENA primary metagenome ERZ1370068 (study PRJEB38410, sample SAMEA6850437) | metagenome | study: Metagenomic assessment of the ecological functions of the soil: analysis of the soil microbiota associated with the...
CAACATAAACGCGCCATTGGGTGGGCACATATAACCCGCATTTCCTACTAGTGGACGTGCGCGGCCGTTTGGCTCTCAGGCAGGAAACATTTTCAGTTTCAATCAAACGGACATTCGCGAGGGGACAGCTTCTACATTTCACGGCGAATGGAAAATCGCCGAAGAAGAAAGTTGATTTCTGGGCGAACTATTCATGGAGTAGCTATCGTAGCGCACTGATTCGTGGAACCAGCGGCTCGCCGCTGATGCTGTATGATTTCAGCCAGAATGGGGTCGCGGGAGTTTTGATGGCCTTCGTCATTGGTTTTCGGTCAATGCCAGTTATTCAGCAAAATCCGGCTTCAATATCAACACTTTCATCATTGCCAACTCTGGGCCGCCGTTCAATATCACCACCGGACGAGACACGAATGGAGATGCACGTCATTCAGCGAGCGGCCGGCGTTCGCCACAGCATCTGAGCAAGCCCGGCGTCGTCATTACCCCCTTCGGCGCTTTGGATCCTAATCCCGCTCCAGGTCAAACAATTATCCCGAGGGAACTTTGCGCAGGTCCAACTTTCCTTTCCGTCAACTTTGGCGCGTCAAGAGCAATCAAGTTCGGCCGGGCAATTGAACCGAAGGCGCCACACGCGACGGCTGCCGGGACAGCCAAACCGTCAACGCGGCGGCGGCTCCGGCTGCTACAGGCTCGCAAAAACCGACCGCCCGGCCGCCGGTGCAAAGGCCTACACGTTAGTGTTTGGGGTTTACGTCAGCAACGCTCTGAACCGATACAAACGCCGGCACGCCGGTCGGCAACATGACCTCGCCTTTCTTTCTCAGATCAACCGGCACCTCGAACTTCTTCATTTGTGGCCGTGGCGGTGGCACCGGGGGCAATCGCCAGCCGTTTGTCGCCCGCGTCTGGCTAGTTTCTAATTAATGATGTCAGTCGAGGGCGCTGCGATCATATTTGATTGCATCAGTTGAGACCCGGTCGCTATCGCTCCGGTACTGACTACAATCCAGCCCTGGCGACCAGCCGGTTGTGCTTTCCGTCTCACCTCTCTATTCTTATCGTTTGTCTTCAACGTCATTTTCTTAACAAGGCAGTACCAGCATGGAAACAAGCAAGATTCGGAACATCGCAATCATCGCGCACGTCGATCACGGCAAAACCACCTTAGTGGACGCGATGCTCAAACAAGCCGGCACTTATCGCGACAACGAACACAGTCGTCGAACGCGTAATGGATTCGATGGATCTCGAGCGTGAGCGCGGCATCACGATCATGGCCAAAAACACTTCCGTCCGTTACGGCGATTACAAGATCAATATCGTCGACACGCCCGGCCACGCCGACTTTGGCGGCGAGGTCGAGCGCGTTTTGAAGATGGTTGATGGCGTGATGCTCCTGGTCGATGCCGCCGAAGGATGCCTCCCGCAGACGCGATTCGTCTTGCGCAAAGCTCTGGAGGCGCGGCTGCCCGCAATCGCCGTGGTCAATAAGATCGATCGCCACGATGCCCGGCCCGAAGAAGTAGTCAACGAGATCTACGAACTCTTCATCGATCTCGACGCCAGCGACGAACAGATCGAGTTCCCGATTCTCTATGCCGTCTCGCGCGACGGGGTGGCCAAAAAGCAGCTCGACGATACACTCGACAAATCTCAAACCGCTGTTCGACCAGATCGTCGAGACGATTCCGGCGCCGCACGCTTTGCGCGACGATTCGCTGCAATTACTGGTTGCGAATGTGGACTACAGCGAATACGTGGGCCGGCTGGCGATCGGCCGAATTTTCTCGGGCGAGATTACCAAGAACCAGGAGATTGTGATCGCCGGGCATGAAGGCGACCCAAAAGACTCGAGGTGAAAGAGCTTTACGTTTTTGAGGGCCTGAAGCGCGAGCTGGCGGAAAGCGCCGGCGTCGGCGAGATCGTCGCGCTCGCCGGAGTCGAAGGAATCAATATTGGCGAAACGATTACCACGGCCGAAAATCCGCGGCCGCTACCCGCAATTGCCGTGGACGAACCGACGATCGCGATGATCTTCTGCGTCAACAACTCTCGCGTTTGCCGGCACCGAAGGCCAGTACGTCACTTCGCGCCAAATCAATGAACGACTTGATCGTGAACTGCTCGGCAATGTCGCCATTCGCGTGGAAGAGACGGCCTCGCCTGATCAATTCAAGGTCTCGGGCCGCGGCGAGCTGCAACTCGCCATTCTGATCGAGATGATGCGCCGCGAGGGTTACGAGCTTCAGGTGTCCAAGCCGGAAGTCATCACTCGACGCGTTGATGGCGAACTGCAGGAGCCGATCGAGCAGGTCGTGGTCGATTGCCCGGAAGAGTTCATCGGCGTGGTGACCGAAGCGATGGGCCGGCGCAAAGGCCAGATGACCAAGATGGTGAATCACGGCACCGGCCGCGTGCGCATGGAATTCGAAACTCCTTCGCGCGGGCTGATTGGATTTCGTGGAGAGTTTCTGACCGAGACCAAAGGCACCGGACTACTGAATACTCTCTTCCTCCGTTTCGACAAGTGGATGGGCGAGATGAAAGGCCGGGGCACCGGCTCGCTGGTCGTCGGACCGCATGGGAGAGTCGACGACGTACGCGCTCTACAATTTGCAGGAGCGTGGCGCCTCTTCATTCGTCCGAACACGAAGGTCTATGAAGGAATGATCATCGGCGAGAACGCGCGCGCGGTCGACCTGGATGTGAACGCGATTAAAGAAAAGAAGCTGACCAACATGCGCGCCTCCGGTTCGGATGAAGCCATGCGCCTGGTGCCGGTCAAAGACTTGTCTTTGGAAGAAGCCCTGGAGTTCATTTCCGACGATGAGCTGGTGGAGTAACCCCCGAAATCAATCCGATTGCGCAAGCGCGTCCGAAACCAACGAACGACCGAAGAAAGAGAGTTAGGTGGTTACATCGTTAGCGTCATCGATCTCGTTTTGAAGGTTCGAAACTGAAAATCGAGTGGCTGTCGATCAGATTGGTAATGAACCTGTGCTGGCTATGCTGCGCTCGATGATTGCGGTAACCGCCTTCCTTTCCGGTCTCCGCTCGCTGATCTTAGATTGTGGCGGAGAAGTAACTTGTTGGGACATCGGAGAAGCGCAGCTTTCTCGGCACATCTGACGGGCTGACTAGCCGCGAGTAGAAGCCTCTTTCGGAGTGTCAGGCGCCCGGAACCTTCCTCGGTCTTGAGCATCGACGACGGGCAAAGTTTCTCGACCGCACATTCCTCGCACAGCGGCCGGCGTGCCTTGCAGACTCTCCGGCCAGTGAAAGATCAGCAAGTGCGAGAAGATGATCCAATCTTTCTTCGGCACCAATTCAACCAGATCATTTTCGATCTTGACGGCGTCCTTTTGTTTCGTCAGACCGAGCCGGTGAGATAAGCGGCTGACGTGCGTATCAACGACGATGCCGGCCGCAATTCCATAGGCAACGCCGAGCACGACATTCGCAGTTTTGCGCGCGACACCGGGAAGCGTTAGCAACTCCTCCATGGTCCGCGGCACTTCGCCTTTGAACTCTTCGATCAGAACCTTACACGCGCCCTGGATCGATTTGGTCTTGTTGCGAAAGAAACCGGTGGTCTTGATGTCCTGCTGCAGTTCAATGTCGCGAACTTTCAGATAGTCTTCCGGCTTGCGGTACTTGCGAAACAGATCAGCGGTGACAATGTTAACGCGCTCGTCCGTACACTGGGCGGAGAGAATGGTCGCCACCAGCAGCTGCGAAAGCGTTTGCGTGATTAAGCGCGCAATGCGCATCCGGGATGCGCGCGTTTGAGGAGCTTGACGATCTGTTCGGTGCGATCTTTCTTTGAGACTTGGTTTCGCGCATTGGTTTCGTGTCAGAAGCCCGACCGTCAGGGAGGGCCCTCGTCAATGCTCAAGATCCGTGAGCATTGAGCAGGCCCTCCCTCACGGTCGGGCTTCTGACACTTACTCCTTCAACTTTCCGACCAGCATCAGGGCCAGCATTTTCCAATCACCCATAAACGACCAGAGCGGATGCTTGAAACGTCGCGGGCCGGTTCTTCTCCACAAAGAAATGGGCCGCCCAGGCAAACCCATACCCGGGCACAAAAGCGATGGGAAACAGCCACCACTTGCCGACCGCAATCAGGAGAGCCAGCAAGAACAATGCGATCAACGTGCCAATGTAATGAAGCGTCCGGGTAGCGGACTTGCTGTGTTCGCTCAGGTAATATGGCCAGAAATCCGCGAAATGATTTGAATTGACGATCCGGCATGAGAAGTTCGCCGCCATTCTAACTTGACCGCCGGGTTGATGCACGGCAAGATCAATCCCTATGTTTTACGCTTTAGCCCCGCGCTTACTCTCAAGACCTCTCGCTCTGTTACTCGCAGTTTCTATTCCTGGCGTTTATCCCGACAAAGACGCGCCGCACAGGCGTATGAACGTGAATTGAACATCAGCGCCAAAGCGCTGTTGATGATCAAGAACCGCACCGGCCGCGTTTCCGTCATCGCGTCCGACGACGAAAAATCCAGGTCCAGCTTGAAGGCCAGCTCCGCGGGCGCGTCAGTTGCAACCGTCTGACATCACCGTTTCAGCTAACCAAATCGTGGTGCGCGAGCGGCCTTACCGCATCGACTTGACCGTACGCGTCCCCAAACGCTCGCGCATCAGAATTGAAAGCGACAGCGGCATGGTTGATGTCATCGGCGACTTTGAAGCCGCTGAAGTCCTGACTAATACCGGAACGATTCATGCCGATGTGCCGCTCGATGCGCTGAAGTTCAAGTTTGCCTGGGAGTCGAGCCGGCCACGTTTCATGAGCGACGTCGAGCTGCCGAAAGTTAAGGAAGGCCGGGCCGGCGCGTTTTCGATTTCGGGCGAGTTAGGCCCCGACGTGAAGCGCAAGAAAACAAAGAAGAAGGAATCGAAACCATCTGAAACGACGGAAACTGCCGAGGGCCAGACCGACGGAAACGAGCAGCGAAAAACCTGGTGAGAATTCTGATAAGACCGCAGACGACGCGAACAAGCCGCCCGAGAGACAGCAACTGGTGCACCTGAATTTTACGACGCAGCGCGGCGTGATCCTGCTGAACGTTGACCCGAGCATGGCGCCGAACGATCTGCGCGAGCGGCCGCTGACCGACGCAGCCAAAGCGATCGTCCGCAGTGGTGATGGTCCGCTCAGGGATGCGATCCGCAAGATTAGTCCCAAGTGGTTTGGCGAATACGCCAGGTCCCTGCCCGCGCCACAGCGAGAGCCGTCGCTGGCAGAATCCCGCAAACCCGGAGAAATGGTCACCGCCGTTGCGCCGCAGTTGATGCGCGTTAACGCCAGCGTTACCGATCGCAATGGCCGGGCAATCTCCGGCATGCGTGACGCAGATTTCGTTGTCTTTGAAGATGGCAGCGAGCGCAAGATCGTAACCGTGACACCCGGCCAGCGAGCCCTTCAACCTGGTGCTGTTGCTCGACGTTTCGGGCAGTGTCGAGGAACGGATCGATTTTATTCGCAAAGCAGCGCGTGACTTTCTCCGCACTGCCAGTCCGCAGGATCGAATTTCAATCATCAGCTTTCACGACGACATTAAAGTCATTTCCAACTTTACGACCGATCGCTCCCTGCTTTCACGGCGCCTCGATGAATTGGATGCCGGCGGCGCGACCGCGCTTTACGACGCGCTGGGTTACACGCTGGTTGACGCGCTCAAGCCGTTGCGCGGCGAGCGGACCGCCGTGGTTATCATGTCGGACGGTGACGACAACAAGTCATTCGTGCCGTTTCCGGCGATTCTCGAAGCGGTGGTCGAGTCGGGGGCCCTGGTTTATCCGCTCTACGTGCCCTCAGGTTTGATTCCTGAATCGAGCGTACCCAAGCCCTCGCTTACCGTGGATCCGTATGCGGACAAAGTATTTGACGATTACGACCGCGCGCGGCGGAAGAAGGCGAAAAGCTGGCCAGCGTTTCAGGAGGCTTGTTTTATCCGATCAAGCGGCTCGAGGACCTGCAGAAAGCATACGATGACGTCGTGGCCCAGATGCGCACGGCGTACACAATTACCTATTCTTCGACGGCCGACGGTACCGGCCATCGCAGAATTCGGGTGCGGGCTAACCGCGACGGAGCTTCGGTGCGCTTGAGTCCCGCGGTGGTTACACCACACTGAACCAGAACCGGTTTCTCGCTCTTGCAAGCCGAGACTTCCAAAATCTCTGATAACGACCTGCTGAAAGCGATCGCCCGGGGCGACGAAGGGGCGCTCGCCGGTTGTTATGATCGCTATCGGCTAATCCTCTTTAGCCTTATCCTGCGTATATTGCATGACCGCCATGAGGCGGAGGACGTTCTGCAGGAAGTCTTTCTGCAGGTTTGGCGGCGCGCGAAGGACTTTGATGAGTCGCGCGGCCGGGCCTTTACCTGGCTGGCAACCATCGCGCGCAGCCGCGCTTTGGACCGCCTGCGCGCCAGTGGCTCACGCGCCAGACTGGCCACCGAAGCCGAGCAAGAGCCGCGTGAAAGTATAGGCGACGCGGCCGCCGATGCCCTCAGATCGGAAGAAGGCGAAATCGTCAGGCGAGCTCTCGCTGAATTGCCGGCAGAGCAGCGCCGGACGCTGTTTATGGCTTACTTCGAGGGACTGACCCAAACCGAGATCGCCGCTCGCCTGGGTGATCCGCTGGGTACGGTCAAGACCCGAATGCGATCAGGATTGATGAAATTACGTGAATTGCTGCGCGATCAGCCGCGTAGCTGAAGTTAAATGAGTCATACCGATTATCAGGATCTGTTGGCTGCCTACGCGCTGGATGCGCTTGATCCGGGCTGACGGGCAGGCTCTGGGCGAGCATCTCGGCGACCTGCGAGGAGTGCCGCGAAGAGTTGAACGCATTGCGCGAAGCCGGAGGTTTACTGGCGCACGCGTCTCCGATGGTTGAGCCCGGGGCTCACGTTCGCGCCCAGATTCTCGGCCAAGGTGCGGGCCGAAGCTGTTGACAGCCGGCCGGCAACAGGTTGTGCAAATGCCGCAGCGCGCCAAAACAGTTTGGCCAAATGTGCTGAGATTGGCAGCCGCGATTGCGTTTGTCGCGTTGCTCGCGGGCGTGGTCGTGCTGTGGCGTCGCGACGTCGAGATTACAGGCAGAGATGAGCCAACTTTCGCGGCAACTCGACGCGCAACAGCACAGAGATTCAGAGCAATCGCGACTTGATGGCGCGCCAACAGGAAGCCCTCGCACTCCTCAACTCGTCAGCCGCCCACTATAGATTCAGTTAACCGGAACACCGACGGCACCGAACGCCCGCGCGACTTTGGTCTTTGATAAGCAGAGCAGGTCGCGCCGTGTTGATGACCGAAGGGTTGCCGATGCCGCTCTGCGGACAAAGCCTATGAAGTCTGGTTCATTCCGAAGGGGCATTCGCCGATGCCCGGCAAGGTCTTTACCGTCGATTCTTCGGGACATGCGATGATCACTGAACTGATGCCGTCCGGAAGCAATGAGAGATGCGGTCATCGCCATCACCGTCGAACCGAAGAGCGGATCCGCTGCGCCGACCGGCGCCATCCATCTCGCCAGTCCGGCCTTGTAAGCTCAGAATGCAGCACCAGTTCATGAAGCTCGAGATCGAGGCAGCAATAGACGGGATTGAACAAGATTTCCAGCGATTCATCGCAGGTGAAGTAAGCCGTCCTCGGCTCTCTATCAATCTTGGTACAATCATGTAAATCCTGTCTATTACCTGCCGACTCTCCGAAAACTCTTGCCGCGGCTAAATCCGATCTCGCCGACACCCTCCGTATAGTCCCCAGCAGTTCAAAATCACCGAACGCCTTAAGGAGGACTATGAGAAAGCTTTACCCAGTTTTGTTTGCCATCGCCGCGATTTTCGTCGCGAGTTTCGCGGCCAGCGCGCAGATGATGAAAGAGAATCCGATGGTTGGCGGCGCCGCCATGTATCCGACCAAGACCATTGTCGCCAACGCGATGAACTCGGCCGATCACACGACTTTGGTGGCGGCGGTTAAGGCGGCCGGCCTCGTGGACACCTTGAACAGTGCGGGTCCATTCACGGTTTTCGCGCCGACCAATGCGGCCTTCGAACAGTTGCCGGCCGGCACTGTCGAGATGCTTTTGAAACCCGAAAACAAGGCCGACGTTGACAAAGGTTTTGACTTACCATGTCGTCGCCGGCAAGTGGGACTCGAAAGCCCTGGCCAAACTGATCACCAAGGGCAAAGGAAAGGCCTGGCTAAAAACTGTCAGTGGTGGCAATCTTACGGCCTGGATGGATGGTGATAAGATAGTGCTGCAGGATGAAAAGGCGGCACGTCCACAGTCACCACCGCGGACGTTTACCAATCAAACGGCGTCATTCATGTGGTCAATGCGGTGCTGATGCCGAACTAGTCCGAGCGCGATCGCGCACTTGAAAATGATCAGGGCGGCTGGCGGCTCCACACGGAGTTCGAAGCCGCCCTACTTCCATGGATCGATCAAACCCCGAAAGGAGCACGATAAAAGATGATCAAGAGAATCACTCTAGCTTTCTGTTTGTTGGCCGCAGTAAGTTTGTCGGTCAGGGCGCAAGCCTCAATGAACGCGTCGATAGCAAACGGCGAAAATATTGGCGGGCAGGAAAGAAAACGCTCTACGCGCGCCTCGGCGGTTATGACGCAATCGCGGCGGTCACTGACGACTTTGTGGGCCGCCTGGTGGCCGACAAGCGGTTCACGAAGTTCTTTGTAGGACACAGCGAGGATTCGATCAAGAGAATTCGCATGCATGTAATCGATCAGATTTGTGCAGCCGCGGGCGGACCGTGCAATTACACCGGACGGGACATGCGAACTTCACACCATGGTCTGGGAATTACCGGTGAAGACTGGGACGGAGTCGGTAAAGCACTTCGTGGCGTCGTTGGACAAGTTCAAAGTGGCCCAGGCTGAAAAGGATGAATTGCTCGCGGTGGTGGCCAGTTTGAAGAAAGACATCGTCGACAAGCCTTAGCACGACATCCCTCTTTTCTTGAGGAATTAGAGGGTGAGGGCATAGCCGGCGAAATTAAATATTTGTGTCGCGCCTCGGCCCTCAAACGCCGAACTAACTAAAGCCTGCCACTGCTACCGATAGAATAGGCTCCGGTCAAAAATGGATTTGTCGTTCTTTCCTTTCCAATCGTCGTAACCGGTCCATGACCGGAATACACTTCCACGTCATCACCCAGCGGCAGAATCTTGTTGAAGAGCGAATCCATCAACTGCTCAGTCGAGCCGCCCGGTAAATCTGTGCGACCGATCGAGCCGGCAAACAAACAATCGCCGACGAAAACCTTTCGCTCGTTCGGCTCAAACAGCACAACGTGACCGGGAGTGTGTCCGGGACAATGAATCACTTTGAAGCTCAACTCACCCACTCGGTAAGTTTGCCCGTCGCTCCAGTGCTCATCGACCTTCGGTGGCGCCTCGAAGTCGAAGCCAAATTCGGCCCATTGTGATTTCGGAATGCCAATCCAGGCCGGCTGATTTGGCAACTGCTCGTAAATCAGCTCATCGGCAGGATGAATGATGACCTGCGCTTCAGGCTTGCGCTTCTTTAAGTCCAGCGACGCCGCCAATGTGATCCAGGTGCGCATGCGTGCAGGCGATGGCCTGAAGCTCGAAACCATGCCGGTCGATAGCGCGGACGATTTCTTCCGAATCGTCACCCGGATCGATGCATATCGCTCGTTTGGTGGTCTGGGCAACCAATGACGCGAGTGTGTTGCTGGAAAGCAGTGACTGTGATTTGTTCGATAATCATGGCTTTTGGTCAGTAGTCTGTTGCTTAGTTGTCACGTTGATTTCATGATGAAGGCTCGCCACTGACAACGGACAATTGACGACTGACCAACTCTCGACTGACAACTGACATCCCAGGAGTATAATTCCTCATAGGAATTTTCCGCATTAACTATGCCGTTAAGTGCTAACAGCAGCTTCACTCGCTGAAGTTTTGGACGAGATGACCGCCGAAGGCGCGCCGGAGTTGACCGAGCACCTCGATAACGGACGCGCTGAAGTGTTACGCGTGCGGGCATCGCTGTCTGATCAAGTCCGGCAAGCGCGGCATCTGCAAAGTTCGATTTAACGAAGCCGGTCACTTGCGCGTGCCGGTGAATTACGTGGCCGCGCTCGCCTGTGATCCGACGGAAAAGAAGCCGTTCTTTCACGTGCTGCCGGGATCGGACACACTGACGTTCGGCATGCTCGGCTGCGATCTGCATTGCGCCTACTGTCAGAACTGGCTGACCTCGCAGGCGCTGCGCGACGACGCTGCCGTATCAACTCCCAGACCGGGTAACCGCTGACAGATTGGTGGCCATGGCGAAGGCTTATGGCGCATCAATGGTCGGGTCGAGCTACAACGAGCCGCTGATCACTGCTGAATGGGCGGTCGAAGTTTTCAAGAAAGCAAAGCCGGAAGGATTTCGTACTGCCTTCATCTCGAATGGAAATGCGACGCCGCAAGTCCTCGATTACCTGAGGCCGTGGACCGACTGTTACAAGATCGATCTTGAAGTCGATGAGCGATCGGAATTACCGGCAACTCGGAGGTGTGGTCGACAACATTCTGGACACGGTGAAGATGGTGCATGAGCGCGGGTTCTGGGAAGAGATCGTGACTCTGGTCATTCCCGGCTTTCAACGATTCCGAGGATGAATTAAAACGAGCGGCAGATTTTATCGCTTCAGTTTCGCCGGACATTCCCTGGCACGTGACTGCGTTTCATCAGGACTATCACATGCAGGACAACGCCAACACGACGGCCGCAGCAACTCGTCCGCGCGTGCGAAATTGGACGCGCGGCCGGTCTGCGTTATATCTACGCGGGAAATCTACCGGGTAAAGTCGGACGATGGGAGAATACGTACTGTCCCGACTGTGATGAGTTGCTGGTGGAGCGCTATGGCTATCTGATTCGGCAGATGAACGTCACCGGCCGGCGGACGGTGTCCTGCCATGTTCCACCGCCATTCCGGGAATTTGGTCTTAAGTATTCGACGGCCCACCAAATCGTTTTCGCTCGACCGGGGCAGTACCATTTGCGTGAGCAAATGGGATCAGGAGGCTGGCTCAGGGTGAGGATCATCCCATCCGCTGACGCGGATGGTCCTGACTCCTTCGCCTTACATCTTCTTCATGTCGGGCTTGGCCGCCGCCATCGCCGCGCGGCGTGCCCTGATGTAATAGCGCCTGCCACTTATTGCCGCGCTTGACCCAGACCGTTGAATGATATTCACTATCTCGGGCTTCATCCCTGGCATTTTCACCGTGTAGGTAACCAGCAGACGCGTCGTCGTCGAATTTGAGCGTTTTCCAATCGCTCAGCTGGGTCTTGGAAAAGTCGCCCATGCTGCACGCCTTTCACCGAACCCGCTTTGTCGTAAACTCCGTCCGGTTCAATGTTCATAGAATCGGAAGCGAGATAAGAACCAAAAGCGTCATAGTTCCTGCTCTTCAATGCATCCCAAACTAACTTCTCATTCGCCACGGCGTCGGCGCCCGGTTCCCCTGGCTTGGGCCGACGGGCTCGCAGCCTCTTTCTTAGCAGGCTGAGTTGGCGATGGCTGAGGCGCCGTCATCGAGTGTCTCCTGATAAAAAGCTGTCTGCCATTCGCCACCGCGATTTACATAAACGGACGCTTCACGAAATGGACCAGGCGGCACTGCTTCACCCTTGAACAGGGCTTTCACGGTGGCGGTATAAGTAATGATCACCGCATCCTTGTCGATCGTCAGCATCTTCCAATCAGCGAAAGTGACATCTGAAAGATCAAAATCTTTGATTGCGGTAAGGGTCCCTGCTTTGTCATGGACGCCGTCGTCCAGGACCTCGAGGTAGTCGCTGGCCAGCGTCTTTGCAAACCCATCCCAGTCCTTTTTCTTGATCGTATCCCAGGCTGCCTTTTCTTTTGCGATGATGTCCGACTCAGACACCATGGCCGTAGATTTCGTTTCGGCGCCCTTATTGGCATTCGCTGAATTGGCATTCGAGGCAGCGTCCTTGTTACCCGGAGGCGTGGTGCTGCAGGCCGTCGCAATGATCAGTAGAGACACCAGGACAAGAGTCTTTTTCATGGAGTGCTCCTTCGTGGAAAGCTTTCGCGCCCAGTTTCTATGACAAAACCAGGTTCACGTCAAGCAATGATCGTGCGGTCTCCGCTTATGGTGTTTTCACCGGTGCGGCCGTTGTTCTGGGCACCGGAGTCTCCCTGGGCAGCGAAGGTCTGGGGATCGGCGTTGGTCTGACTACCGGCGAAGACCTGGGCGCGACACTCGGTCTGGGGGCCGCCGGAGTGGGGCGGCGCCGGCGACAGAGGCGAAGCGCTTGGCGCCGGTGATGGGGCGGCGACCGGCGACTGGACCTTGACACTCGACAGCCCGATAAACTGCCACTGGCCGTTACGTTGCGCAAACGTATCCAACGAAAGATATTGTCCGCTCATATCGATCGACCTGCCGTCAGTCGATTTAGCCCTGGCGTTCTTGACCGTGTAGCGCAGAGTAACAACGGCGAAGTTCTTATCGACCACGTTTACTTTTACTTCCTGCGTATCCCACGAATCGAAGGTAAACAGACCCGCCTCGATGTCCTTCGCGTCCGTCCTCCTTGGTCCCGAGTGATGCCGTCGGGATAAACGATCACGACATCGTCCGCCTCGATGCGGCGCACCGTGACGCCGTCGCGCTCCTTGATGATGCGCGGCCAATCATTTTCTATCCGGGTCAATTCAGTTTCAATCGCGGCTTTATCCGGCGTCGGCTCGGGAGTAGCCACAGCTACGTTTGCGTTGTTGCGGGGCGGCGTCGCGCAACCCGTGAAGACTCGCCAGACCTGCCATCGTAAACAAGACCAGAGCGGTCGAAAAGTGCCTTTTCATAGCTGAGATACTCCTTTTCTCGTCGGACAATTTGGCCCAAAACCTCTAACCCTTCAGCAAAGCCCTCTAACCCTTCTAAGTCAAATTCGGGCTTGAGTCAATAGACGATTCAAAAATGAAATGAAGTCGCAAAGTGTGCGAAGAGGTATTGACTTGTGAATAGTCCTGTCCTATTGTCTTGCCGCGAAGTGGGCCAACAGCATCATGCTGATAGCTAGCTTCAACCTTCCACCGCGTATTTCTAACGCGGTCTACTCGAAGGAGGATCAAATGCATAGCGCTTCTCGAAGACTCATCTCAAACCGAGTCAGGTTAACGTTTGTTATTTCGGCTGCCCTGATCCTCGCCTGTCACCGCTTCGGTCTCGGCACTCGGTCAGCGGCAAAAGACCGCTGATGAACCACTCTTTAGCGAATTCAAGGGAGTGCGCATTGGGACGTCCGCTGAAGAGGCCCGTAAGAAGCTCGGCAGTCCGAGCAACAAGGGCGACGATCAGGATTTATATGTCAATGATACTCAGACAATGCAGGTGTACTACGATAAGGCCAAGATGGTCTCGGCCATTTCTGTCGACTTCAGTTCAGGCGCAACTGGTATCCCTGCACGCGAAAGAGGTGATTGGCGGAGAGCCTGACGCGAAAGTCCGACGGTTCAGCGTACAAGATGCTGCGCTATCCCAAACTTGGGTATTGGGTATCTTACAGTCGTACCGCAGGAGCTTCGCCCACCATTACCATCACAATTCAGAAGATCGACCAGTAATGTGATGATGATTTAGATCACCGCCAGGCACGGCGGTTTGTCTGGCGGCAGAGCGGCCAAACGTTTATAGACCCTCGCGTCGACGATGCTTCCAGCTCGGGAAGAGCGCAACTAAGAGATGGTCAACCCTGGAATGTTTCGCTCCTCCGGAGCTCCCTTCCCTTGATAGTCAGACTTCTATAGACATTGGGTTCCTCCGGGACCGACAATAGCCATGTTCGGGCAAAATAAATTTACAGCCTGCCAAAACACTCCGGTCCCCAAAATAAACGTCGGAATGTGACGCATGCCCGCTGGACAGTGTGCGCGTGCTCGTGTTGAAGTGTTGTCTTTCATCTTAGGAAGGAAACTGCTTATCAAACATGCTGCGGGCCGGATTTGTCGGATTACCTAACGTCGGAAAGACCACACTTGTTCAATGCGGTGACGGCGCAATCATCTGCGCTGATCGCCAACTATGCGTTTTCCACCAGCAAGCCAAATGTCGGCGTGGTGGCTGTTCCTGATGAACGGCTCGACCCGCTGGCCAAAATCGTAAAGACCGAAGTGATCGTTCCGGCCAGTGTCGAATTCGTAGACATCGCGGGACTGGTGCGCGGCTCGTCACAGGGCGAAGGCATGGGCAATCAATTCCTGCACGCCATTCGCGAAACGGACACGATCGTGCACGTGGTCCGCTGTTTTGAAAGTGACACAGTCGTGCACGTGGATGGCACAATCGATCCGCGGCGCGACATTGAAACTATTCAGATCGAATTGGCCGCTGGCTGATCTCGTCCACCGTCGAGCGCCGCCGCGAACGCGTGCAGAAGACCGCTAAAGGCGGAGACAAAGCCGCGCAAAGCAGAGTTGGCAGTGCTGGATAAATTGCAGCCCGCCTTGGAAGAGTTCAAACCAGCCCGCAGTGTTTCGCTCACCGAAGAAGACGCAAGCGATCGCGCGGAATTATTTTCTGCTGACCATGAAGCCGACCATTTACGCGGCCAACGTCAATGAAGCAGATCTCAACCCGCCGACCGAAAATGCAACACGTCACCGCCGCCCGCGACTTCGCGGCGGCCGAGGGCTCAGAGTGTGTGGTGATATGCGCCCAGCTCGAAGCGGACCTCGTCGATCTGTCGCCCTCTGAGCGCACTGAATATCTCGAGTCGCTCGGCGTGCAAAGCAGCGGCGTCGATCAATTGATCAAGAGCGCCTATCGCGTGCTCGGGCTTGATGTCTTTCCTCACCGCGGGAGAGAAAGAAGCGCGCGCCTGGACGATTCCCCAGAACTCGCGCGCACAGGATGCGGCCGGCGCAATTCACTCGGACATTGCGCGCGGTTTCATCCGCGCGGAAATTGTCAGCTATGACGATTTGGTGCGCGCCGGTTCGTATGCGGCGGCGCGCGAGCAGGGATTACTGAGACTGGAAGGAAAAGACTACATCATGCAGGAGGGGATGTAGTGAACTTCAGATTTAATGTATGAAAGTGCGCGACGTCCTCAGGTTGCTAAAAGATGACGGCTGGTACTTGGTAGTCACGGAGGGCAGTCACCGACAATTCAAACATCCCATAAAGAAAGGCCGCGTGACTGTTCCGGGAAAACCAAACGACGATTTACCGCATGGAACTCTGAATAGTATTCTGAAGCAGGCAGGATTGAAAGGTTAAGGAGAAACCCAATGCGTTATGCTATCGTGATTGAAAAAGCTGAGAGCAACTACGCCGCCTATGTTCCGGACTTGCCTGGATGCGTGGCGACGGGCCAGACTATCGAGGAAACCGAAAGGGAAATCCGTGAGGCGATTGATTTACATTTACGGGGCATGAGAGAGGATGGACTAACGATTCCCGAACCAAGTAGCAGCGTCGATTATGTGGATATAGCTGCCTGACGTTCATCTCAAGACCGCGCGAATGCCGACGATGATCAAGTAGATTACCGCTAGGATAATGGCCAACGTAAATCAGCATGTACGGCCAGCCAAATTAAGATCCCGATAATGCCTAATGTGATTCCGGCGACTTTGATCACGAGAGGAATGCCGACGGTCACAACAAAAATCACCAGCAAAACGATGCCAACTATCCTGAAAATGTCACCTGCTTCTTTCATCTTCCTTGTCTGAGACCTTTCGTTTTTTCCTGCCTTTTCAGCTTCGTCCGCGTCAATATACGACAGTCCGATCGAGATCGTTCCGTCATCCTGACCGGCGACTTTGTAAAAAATAGGACCGCCCGAAGACGGCCCGTCGAAAAGCGTCAGTGATTGAGATTGGCTACTTGATGATTTGAATGACGCCGACGCGATGACCGGCGGGTTTAATAATTGTCGCCCCCTTGACGGCCGTGAGATCTTCGGTCGTCAAGAGTAATCCAAAATCGTCAAAAGCAGTCTCAGATTGGATCTCCGCTTCATTGCGGCCACGTACGTTCACAATCTGAGCCCAGCTGTTGGAACTGATTGTCAGGCGAGACGGCCCAAAGGGTGTATGCCATGCCCTTCGGCGCTTCCTTCAAATCGTGGAAATGCATGCGAACCGCGGTCATCTTCCCGTTCTTGTGCGGTTCGATAAACACGTTGGCGCGCGCGCCTTCAGCAGCGCCGGCAAAGTCAATCTTTATTTTCTTTTCATCGCCGGCCTTGAATGACCCTATTCCCAGCATTGGCACGGTGTAGTCAGAAACCGTAGCCACTGTCGCCGTATCCGGTACTACGGCAACTGCGGCCGTATTCGGCATGGTCGTGACTGTTGTGTTCGGCACGGTCGTCGTGACTGTCGTGTTTGGCACGGTCGTGACTGTCGTGTTTGGCACGGTTGCGACTGTCGTGTTCGGCACGGTTGCGACCGCTGCGACTTGTTCTCCGACAGCTCTGTCGTTGCTAATCGGAATCACAGCGAATCCGGCCGGCACGGCACTGCGGAAGAAGATTTTCGTGTTTGCGTCATAAGCTGTCAGGTTGGCTTCAGGAGACGCAACCAACATGAATTTGGTCATGGGCGTCGTCGTCTCGAAAGTTCCCACTCCATTAGCAACTTCCAACGGCCCGAGCGCGGTTATCGCCCCCGTCGGATCAACTGCGTAAAGGTTTAGCGCGGCCGTATCAGCCGGCAGGTTAGTTAAACTAATTTTGATCTTAGCGCCGGTAGCATCACGCAGAATGGTTGCCGTTCCAGTGGCGCCGGCAATCCCTACCGGGCTCAGCGTAACGATAGTCTCTTTCCCGACGGGATATTCAACGATGGTATATGTTCCATCTGGATTCTGAACCGCTTGCACTTTAGTAACAGTCGTCGTTTGCGTTGTTTGCGCCTGGGCAATCGCTGCCAGCGAAACCAGCAAGACTGTTACGCCCAAAATAGCCGTAAAACTTTTCCTCATACTTCGCCCTCCTCTGTTGAAAAACCATGGTTTCTTGTGGTCGGGAATTTTCTGACGTGTCTGTCCCGATGAGTTGCAATAGGCATGCCGATGGCGTCAACTTATGCAGCTCGATCGAACCCGCTTGAAAAATTGAGTTTTAGGGCCGTCGAGGGTAGAGTCCTGCACCGCCTAAGCTGCACACAAATACATCAATGTGTACTGTTCCGTTCGGATTGAGGTCAGTGGGTCACACGGTACGTTACCGCCAAACCACCGTCTTCTAGCGGTCGGCAATTGAGCAGTTTAAGTTCGATCTGTTTAGTCATTTCATGAAAGAGGGGAATTCCTGAGCCGAGCAGGACGGGCTGAATGTTGAGGACGATCTCGTCGATCAGATCTGCTTCGAAGAGAGCCTTCGCGAGCTGGCCGCCGCCGAATACAACAATGCCTTTGCCTTTCTGTTGTTTCAGTTTCCTGACGAAGACGAGCAGCATCTCCGTTCACAATTTGAACGTTCCTGTCGGGTCGCTTGCGCGCGTCCAGAGCCTTGGTCAACTGCGCAACTCTTTTCTTTGAGCGCGTGAAAACATAATTCTTCCGAGCCGGGGTAAGAAGTCTGGCCTGCAGCGATCATGACTTCATAGGTCTTTCGCCCAATCAGGAGCGTGTCGATCGTCTTCATGAACTTTGCGCTGATCTCGGCGACTTCCTTGCTCCAGTGAAGCCAATCGTAGCCACCGTCCTTACGCGCGATGTAGTTGTCGAGGCTATTGGCGAGACCGAGGGTGACTTTACGCATGGCGATTCAAAGCGGCCAGTTCGCCGCAGGCTCGGGATTCCGATTTGAGCAGTTCGCTCCGATAGGAGCGAAATGTTTATAGACCGCAGCCAATCTAAGGTCAACCTGAGACTTTGTAGGAAATCGAGGTTCTATAAACATCTTGCCCTGGGGTGAAGACGTCTCTGTCGCCATATCCCGGATTTATCTGAGGCGCTTTCCGTTTGCCGAATGCTTCGATGAGTATAGCCAGCCGCTTGAGTCTGGTTTCTTCCTGCTTCGCGCTGACGATGAACCAGTTCATTATCTTGCGATACCCTGGCGGCTGGGCGGCGAAGAATTTCCAGGCAGCTTTGTTTCGTTTGAGTTTTCCCAGGTAGGGTTCGATCAGTTCGGCACTTCTTTGTTCGTAGGCGTAAATGCCGGAGCGATTTGCTGTGCGCAGTTCGTAGGCTCTTAACCCGGCGGGCTGCATCCGCTTCTCTTTAATTAGTCGTTCGACATTACGGATGTTGATTGCGCTCCAAACACTGCCGGGCTGGCGCGGAGTGAAACGGATCTTATAACTGTCTTCGTCGATCGATTTGCGTAGGCCATCGATCCATCCGAAACAGAGTGCTTCGTCGACCGACTCAGGCCAGGTCGATGCTCGGCTTACCTGAGCTCTTCTTGTAGAAGCCGACCCAGAGTTCTTTTGATTTCGTGTGATTGGCGGCGAGCCATTTACGGAAGGCAGCTGAGTTCTTGAAAAATTTGGGTTCCACGTTCCCTCGTTGAAGTAACCAACTCTAGTTTCGGGAGGAGCGAAACGTCCGCTCGCCGAACAGCGTTCCGCTCCTAAAGGAGCTGAAATTCGAAAGGAACCGTGAGGGCTATAAACATTTCACCCCTAACGGGGTGAGGCAATCCTTTCGCTACTTTAGGAGCAAAATGCTATTGCCCACGCCGCCCGATTCGGCTCAACTTATTCAGAGGTTCTGAAATTCGACGAATCTAATAGCTGCGCAACTCCACAATCGCCTTCAGCACATCCGCGCTCTGCGGCAGGATCACATCCTCGAGTACTGGCGCATAGGCGACGAAAGTGTCCAGCGCGGCCACGCGCCGGACCGGAGCATCGAGATATTCGAAGAGTTCGTCCGAGATGCGCGCGGCGATCTCGGCACCGTAACCCCACGAGAGCGAGTCTTCGTGCGCCACGATTACGCGTGAGGTCTTCTGCACTGATTCCGCAATCGCATTCCAATCGTAAGGACTCAACGAACGCAGGTCGATAATCTCGACGCTGATGCCCTGCTTTTCAGCTTCTTTAGCCGCGACGACCGAACGCTGGACCAGCGCGCCATAGGTAATGATCGAAAGATCCGTTCCTTCGCGCACCGTTTTCGCTTTGCCAAACGGGATCATGAAATCGTCGCCGGGATACTGCGACTTGTTGTAAGCCTGACGATAGAGATGCTTGTGTTCCAGGAACAGCACCGGATCGTCGCAGCGAATCGAAGTGCGCAGCAAGCCGTTCGCATCGAGCGCGTTCGACGGATAGACGACTCGCAGGCCGGGAATCTGTGTGAACAAAGACACGCCGGATTGCGAGTGATAGATCGCGCCGCCCTTCAAATAGCCGCCGACCGGAACGCGCATCACCACCGGCGATGAGAACTCATTACCTGAGCGCCAGCGCATCAAGCGCCAGCTCGTTACGAATCTGGTGGAAGGCCGGCCAGATGTAATCAAAGAACTGCACTTCGACGACCGGCTTCAAGCCTCGCGTGGCCAGGCCGATGGCGCGGCCCACAATGTTCGCCTCTGCCAGAGGTGAGTTGTAAACGCGCGCGCTGCCGAATTCACGTTGCAGATTGGCGGTGACTTTGAAAACTCCGCCCTTGCCCTTCACCTGGTCCAGGGATTGATCTCGCGAGCAGTCGGCGACGTCCTCTCCGAAGACGACGATGCGCGGATCGCGCCTCATCTCAGTGTGCAAACAGCGATTGATCAAATCGACCATGGTGCCCGGATTGCCGTTCAATTCCACCCGGTCTTCGGTGTCGAATGCGGGCGAAGCCGGATCTACTGAAGGCGAGTAGATGAAATTCATCACCGTCTCAGGCGCAGGCTGCGGGCTGGCCAGCGCCGTGTCGGCCGCTTCATTCACTTCGCGATCGATTTCGTCCTTGAGATTCTGCAACTCGTCCTGACTGGCGATTCCTTCCTGCACCAGCAAGGCGCCAAACCGCTTAATCGGATCGCGTTCGGCGTCGGCGACGCGCTCGGCTTCTGCCCGATAAAGCTTTTCGTCGTCAGAAAGCGAATGCGAATACGGCCGAATTACTTTGGCGTGGACGAAGGAGGGGCCGCGATTCTTGCGACAGTTATCGACCGCCCGTCGCATGACGTCGAACGACTCGATTGGATCGGTGCCGTCGCAACGCTGACGATATAGATTCGGAAAACCTGAAACCAGCTTTGAAATGTCACCGCCGGCGGTTTGCACTTCGACCGGCACGCTGATCGCATAGCCGTTGTCTTCGACCAGAAACACTACCGGCAAACGCAGGTTGCAGGCGGTGTTGAGCGCTTCCCAGAATTCACCTTCGCTGCTGGTGCCGTCTCCGAGCGAAACGTAGACCACCTCGTCGTTATGAAAGTTTTTGATTCGCCGTTTTCAGTTCCTTAACCAACTTGATCCGGTAAGTTGCTTCGGCGCAACCCACCGCCTGCAGCAGCTGCGTCCCCGTGGGCGACGATTGCGAGACGATGTTGAGCTTCTGGTGGCCCCAGTGCGAAGGCATCTGCCGGCCGTGCGAGTTTGGATCGGCATCGGCCCCGACGCCTTCAAGAAACATCTCGAGCGGTGTCATTCCCAACCGCAGGCACAGCGCACGATCGCGATAGTATGGATAGAACCAATCGTGCCCGGGTTTGAGGCACATGGCCGCGGCCACCAGGATCGCCTCATGGCCGGCGCCGCTGATCTGAAAGAAGATCCGGTTCTGGCCCTTCAACTGAATCTCTTTGTCATCCAGACGACGAGACAGATACATCGATGCGAAAGATCTTCAGCATCTCTTCGCGGCTCAACCTGGGCAGTTCGCGTTCCTTTTGTTTCCGCGGCCTTGGGCCCTTCGGTTGCTGCGGTGGTCTGATTACGGTTATCGGGCGCCGGCCGAGGCTCAGCCTTAGCGACAGTCTGCGCGGTGAAGGCCTTTTCCGGCAGGGCGCCTTCCGATTTTTTAACAAGTCTTAAGACTTTGGTATCACTCATGACGTTTTCGGAGCCGCCGGGCGGCAATGTCAGGTCAGAACCGGGAACGGTAGCGACCGGATCATCATCGGTTGCGTAGTAGATCCCGTCGCTACTGCTCCGGGTTCTGACACTCGCGCCTACGGCGGTTAGAACTCGCTTTCAAGAATCTGGCGGTATTCTTCGGCCATGCCCGGATGGCCGTGCGCGGTCGCCACATCAATCCCGCGTTGATAAGACGCTCGCGCCTTCTCCGTTTGCTTTGATCGTTCGTATGCCCGCGCCAGCATTCCGTACGCATTGCCTTCATCATCGCTCGCAGCCAGATAACGCTCGAGCGTTGCAATCAGCTTCGTTTCGTCGCCGGCCTTCTCGTACTCTTTGGCCAGGCCGAAAAGCACGGCAGTGTTCGCCGGATCGCCGGCGAGCATTTGCTCAAAGATTTCGATACGGGATTGAGCCATTGGTTGATTTACCCATTGGTTCATTGATTCAATGAACCAATGAATCACTTTCCAATGATCAGCTTCGCGATCGTCTGCAACTGCATGTTCGAAGTGCCTTCGTAAATCGCCCCGATCTTGGAATCGCGCCAGTATTTTTCGACCGGATAGTCCTTAACGTAGCCGTACCCGCCGTACATCTCGATCGCCCTGGAAGTGATGCGCTCGGCAGCGCGCGACGAATAAAGCTTGGCCATCGCCGCTTCCTTCACAAAATTCTGCCCGGCATCCTTCATCCGGGCGGCGTTGTAAACCATCAAGCGCGCGGCTTCGAGATCGGTGGCCATCTCAGCAAGTTGAAACTGCAGTCCCTGAAATTGGTTGATGCTCTTGCCAAACTGTTGTCGTTCAGCCGTGTACGCCAGGGCGCATTCCAAAGCCCCGCGCGCGATGCCGATCATCTGCGCGCCAATGCCGATGCGACCTTCGTTCAAAGTTTCGATTGATGTCTTGTAGCCCTTGCCAACTTCACCGAGCACGTTTTCCTTTGGAACTTTGCAGTCCTCGAGAATCAATTCCGTCGTCGACGACGCGCGAATGCCGAGCTTGTTCTCTTTCTTGCCGACAGTGAATCCTTCGAATCCTCGTTCAATGATGAAAGCGGTAATGCCCCGATAGCCGGCTTCGGGATTAGCGTTGGCGAAGAGCACAAAAATCTCGGCCTCTTGCCGTTCGTAATCCAAAGTTTGCGACCGTTGATGACAAAGTGATCGCCGCTTTCAACTGCCCGCGTCTGCATGGCAAACGCATCCGAGCCTGAGGCTGCCTCGCTCAACGCATAGGCGCCGACTTTTCAGCTGCCAACTGGACCAGGTACTTCTTTTCTGATCCGCGCTTCCCCAGCGAATCAAGGCGTTGTTAACCAGCGTGTTCTGCACATCGACCAGCACGCCCACCGAAGCATCGACTCGCGAAAGCTCTTCGACTGCCAGAATTGCCTGGAAGAACGAACCACCCGCGCCGCCAAATTCTTCGGGTGTTTCGATTCCCATCAGACCCAGCTCGAAGCACTGCCTGGTAACCGCTTCGTCGAGATGGGCCTGTTCGTCCATCTCTTCGACGCGCTGGCGAATCTCACCTTCCGCAAACTCGCGCACGCTGGCGCGAAACATTTGCTCGTCTTCCGAAAGAGTTGTTAACGGACGCGCGACAGATTCTTGCAATTGCCAATTGACTTTGACTCATATTTGCCGGACCGCAGGAAAGGGATTAACTGGTCGATCTTGAATCGACATGATAATCAACCAGCCGGACAAAAGGCAAAAACGGAAAAAGTTCGCAGACTAGCCCGGGCGATCGCATAGTTCCGCCAGGGCTGAAGGTTTCAACTGTCTTATTAATCTGACGGTGATCGGCTCGTTCACCCGCCGGGAATCTCACGTTTTGGTCATATTTCGGCGGGTATGAGCATTGCTGATTTGAACTTCGCGATCCACAATAAACTACTTTGGTTTTGCACTTACCCGAAATGAACGAAAAAACGCCTCAACCAGCGGTAAACGGTTCACGCCCCTGGGAATTATTTTCGCCGTCGCCGGCCTCATCCTGTTCGTTTACTTTGTCCGCAAGGCCGGGCTGTCCCAAATCGGTGAAGGGATCAGAAGGCTGGGGGCCGGTTTCATTTTGATCATCGCGATTTCGTCCGTCCGCCATATTGTCCGTTCACTGGCCTGGATGCTCTGCGTAGAAGAGCCTCACCGCTTGCGCTTCTGGGACGCGCTGCGGGCGCGTCTGATGGGTGACGCCATCGGCAACATTCTTCCGTTCGCGAGTTTTGTGATCTCCGAGCCGGCCAAGCCGGCTCTGATCCGCGATCGAGTTCCTTTGATGGCCGGCTTTTCGGCGATCGTGATCGAAAACATTTTCTACGGCTTGTCGGTCGTGGTGTTCGTCTTCTCCGGCATGCTGGCCCTGCTTTTGAACTTCAGCCTGCCGAAGGGATTGCGCCTGGCCAGCCTGATCACCCTGGCCGTGATTGCGTTGATCATCGTGGCTGGGCGTACGTGACTGATTCGCAGGCAACTAAGGTTCGTCAGTGGCGCGACCAGGTTTTATGCACCGGCGCGGATTGAATGAAAAGTGGGTCGGCTAGAGCACGCACGCTGGAAGATCGTGTCTACGGATTCTACCAGCGCAATGGTTCGCGATTTCTGCCGATTCTGTTTTTGGAAGCATGCTTTCACCTGGCCGGCGTCGCCGAGATTTACGTGACGCTCAGTTTCATCAGTCCCCAGCAACCTCCAACACTATTCACGGCTTTCATTCTCGAGTCGGTCAATCGCGTCATTACCATGGCTTTCAAGTTCATCCCTCTGCGGATGGGTGTTGACGAAGCCGGCACGGGTAAAGTGTCGAAGGTCCTGCAATTCACCGAAGCAGTCGGCGTGACGCTGGCAATTGTTCGTAAAGCTCGCGACGTTTTCTGGGCCGGCGTTGGCGTGGCCTTGTTGTTTCATCGCGGTTTGTCTT
>ERZ1370068.10797-contig-9463_pt1 | contig 24004 bp, 30 predicted proteins | sample MGYA00561227_ERZ1370068 | MGnify/ENA primary metagenome ERZ1370068 (study PRJEB38410, sample SAMEA6850437) | metagenome | study: Metagenomic assessment of the ecological functions of the soil: analysis of the soil microbiota associated with the...
CCAGTTACGTATTGCTAAGGGCCTGCGCACCTCGAGCAGCCCCTCCTCGCCAGCTACGACCAGGCGCTCTAACAGCGAGGCGCCGACCCGATGGTTGTGGATGCGGATGGAAGGGGACACGCCGCTCGGCTACGTTCCCGGCACGCTCTTTCCGGCCGGCTTCTCGCATATCGCCGGCGTCTATCCGGCGGGCTACGGCTACCTCTGGAGGCAGCGTCGTCGCCCTCGACATGCGCACCGCGTTCGGCGACGACCGGCTCGATCCCGAGGTCGGCGCGCTACCGCCGACACCGTTGCTGGCTGCAGGGCCGGCAGCGGCCGCCGCGCGAGCTGGTGCGCGACTTCCTGGGTCGCGGACCAGCGCGCAAGGCGTTCTTCGCCGACCTGCGCGCTAGCGCGCGAGCGCGCTGGCCTAGAGGACTTCGCTCGCGAAGTCGGCGAGGCGCGAGCGCTCGCCGCGCGCCAGCGTCACGTGGCCCGAGTGCGGCCCAGCCCTTGAAGCGGTCGACCGCGTAGGTCAGGCCCGAGCTGCCTTCGGTGAGGTAGGGCGTGTCGATCTGCGCCAGGTTGCCGAGGCAGACGATCTTGGTGCCCGGGCCGGCGCGCGTGATCAGCGTCTTCATCTGCTTGGGCGTCAGGTTCTGCGCCTCGTCGATGATGACGAACTTGTTGAGGAAGGTGCGGCCGCGCATGAAGTTCAGGCTCTTGATCTTGATCTTCGAGCGCACCAGGTCGTTGGTCGCGGCGCGGCCCCATTCGCCGGCGCCGCTGTCGGTCTTGGACAGCACCTCGAGGTTGTCGTCGAGGGCGCCCATCCACGGGCCCATCTTCTCTTCCTCGGTGCCGGGCAGGAAGCCGATGTCCTCGCCGACCGGCACGGTGACGCGGGTGACGATGATCTCGGTGTAGCGGCGGTCGTCCATCACCTGCGCCAGGCCCGAGGCGAGCGACATCAGCGTCTTGCCCGAGCCGGCCGTGCCGGTGAGGGTGATGAAGTCGCACTCCGGGTCCATCAGCAGGTTGAAGGCGAAGTTCTGGTCGCGGTTGCGCGCCGTCACGCCCCAGACCGCGTTCTTCTGGTGGGTGTAGTCCTTGAGCGTGCGCAGCACCGCGGTCTTGCCGGTGATCTCGATCACCTTGGCGTAGAGCGACGCGCGCGCCCGGCGCCTCGAGGTAGACGAACTGGTTGATCAGGAGCAGCCGGACGATCGGCGCCGCTGATCCGGTAGTAGGTGAGGCCGCCCTGCTGCCAGCTCTCGACCGTCTTGCCGTGCTTGTCCCAGAAGTCGGCGGGCAGCTGCAGCACGCCGGTGTAGAGCAGGTCGCCGTCGTCGAGCGTCTTGTCGTTGAAGTAGTCCTCGGCGGGCAGGCCGAGCGCACGCGCCTTGATGCGCATGTTGATGTCCTTGGACACCAGCACCACGTCGCGCTGCGGGCTGCTGCTCGCGCCAGCGCCTTGACGACGCCGAGGATCTGGTTGTCGGCCTTGCCCTGCGGCAGCCCGGCGGCAGGCTGACGTCGATCAGGTCGGTCTGGAAGAACAGCTTGCCGCCGGCCTCGCGGTGGCCGGTGCGGTTGAGCGCGATGCCTTCCGAGCGTGCCGGCGGCGTCGCGCGTCGGCATGTTGGCGGCGAGCGCGTCGAGGTCGCGGCTCACCTGGCGCGCGTTGCGCGCGACCTCGGTCATGCCGCGCTTGTGGCCGTCGAGCTCCTCGAGCGTGATCATCGGCAGGTAGATGTCGTGCTCGTCGAAGCGGAACAGCGACGTCGGGTCGTGCATCAGCACGTTGGTGTCGAGCACGAACAGCGTCGCCGGGCCGTTGCCGCGCGGCTTCCTGCGCGCGCTCGGGCTGCGGCGACGGCGGCGTGCGCGGCGCGGGCGCCGCGGCGTCGGCGCCGGCAGCGGCGACCGGCGGCGCGCGCCGGCAGCGCGCCTTCGTTCGACAGCTCGAGCAGCGCCGGCGCGACCGGCTCGGCGGCCGGGCTCGGCGCGCCGGCGCGCTTGCCGGGCGCGGTGCGCGCCTGGGATTCGAAGTCGGCGCGGCTGAGGAGGTCGGCGCGCTTGGCAGGCGGCTTGGGCAGGGGCATCGGAGCTCGGTGGCGAGGGGCGGCATCGAGGCGGCACAGGCGTGCTGCGCACGCCGGACGATGCGGCGTCGGCACGGCGCCGATGGGCCGGCGCCGAGCCGCTCAGCCGCTCTTCTTGATCGCCTTGACGGCCTTCAGCACTTCTTCGACGTGGCCGGCGACCGTCAGGCCGCGCCACTCGGCGCGCAGGACGCCGGTGCCGTCGATCAGGAAGGTGCTGCGCTCGATGCCCTTGACCTTCTTGCCGTACATGATCTTGTTCTTGACCACGCCGAACATGTGGCAGAGCTTTTCTTCGGTGTCGGCGATCAGCTCGAACGGCAGCTCGAGGTTCTGCTTGAACCGGTCGTGCGACGCCATGTTGTCGCGCGAGACGCCGAACAGCACGGCGCCGGCCTTGACGAAGTCCTTGTAGTGATCGCGGAACTGCATCGCCTCGGTGGTGCAACCGGGCGTGTTGTCCTTGGGGTAGAAGTACAGGACGACGATCTTGCCGGCGTAGGCCTGCGGCGTGAACTTCACTCCTCCGGTTGCGAGCGCTTCAAATTCCGGGACGGGTTTGTTGAGTGCAGGCGTCATGAAGCTCTTGTCGGCAGCCCCGTGGCGGGCGTAGCCCGATCTGAGGTTATAGCGGCTTGACTATCTGCGCCTCGGCGCCGCCGCCGCGTCGCCAGCGACGGCCTCAGGCGCGGCTGAAGAGCAGGGCGGCGACGACCGAGCGGCCTTCGGCGAGCAGGACGTTGTAGGTGCGGCAGGCGGCCGCGGTGTCCATCGTCTCGACGCCGATGCCGCGCGTCGATCAGCGGCCGCAGCAGCGCCGGCGGCGGGAAGCGCAGGCGCGCGCCGCTGCCGAAGATGACGAGCTCGGGCTCGAGCGCGGCGAGGCGCGCGAAGTGCGTCGGCGCCGAGCGCCTCGAAGCGACGGCGCGTGCCAGGCGCACGACGTCGCCGCGCCACGGCACGATCACGCTCTCGGTGTGCTCGACGCCGTTGACGACGACGCCGTCGGGCCCGTGGCGGGCGATCGCGTTCTGGCCCTCGATCCGGTCGGCGCGCATCTTCATGCGGCGATTATCCGAGAGGGGTCGGCGCGACGACCCCTGTGGTCAAATATCCGCTGCCTCGTGCACTCGCCTCGGAGCCCTCTCGTGCAAGCCCTTCGTCAAGTCGAGCAAGCTCGCCAACGTCTGCTACGACATCCGCGGCCCGGTGCTCGACAAGGCGCGGCAGATGGAGGAAGAGGGCCAGCACATCATCAAGCTGAACATCGGCAACATCGCCGCGTTCGGCCTCGAGCCGCCCGACGAGATCGTGCAGGACATGATCCGCAACCTGCCGAACGCGGCCGGCTACACCGACTCCAAGGGCCTGTTCGCGCCGCGCAAGGCGATCGTCCACTACACCCAGCAAAAGCACGTCACGGGCGTGACCGTCGACGACGTCTACCTCGGCAACGGCGCCTCCGAGCTGATCACGATGAGCATGAACGCGCTGCTCAACGACGGCGACGAGGTGCTGATCCCGGCGCCCGACTACCCGCTCTGGACCGCCGTCGGTCGCGCTCTCGGGCGGCACGCCGGTGCACTACCTGCTGCGACGAGGCCTCCGACTGGCTGCCCGACCTCGACGACATGGCGCGCGAAGATCACGCCGCGCACGCGCGCGCATCGTCGTCATCAACCCGAACAACCCGACCGGCGCGCTCTATCCCGACGAGCGTGCTGCAGCGAGATCGTCGAGCTCGCGCGCGAAGCACCAGCTGATCGTCTTCGCCGACGAGATCTACGACAAGACGCTGTACGACGGCCAGCACCCACACCTCGCATCGCGTCGCTCGCCGACGACGTGCTGTTCCTCACCTTCAACGGCCTGTCGAAGAACTACCGCTCGTGCGGCTACCGCGCCGGCTGGATGGTCGTCTCGGGCGAGAAGCGCCACGCCGCGCGACTACATCGAGGGCCTGAACATGCTGGCCTCGATGCGCCTGTGCTCGAACACGCCCGGGCCAGCTCGCGATCCAGACCGCGCTCGGCGGCTACCAGAGCATCGACGACCTGGTCGCGCCCGGCGGGCGGCTCGTGCCGGCAGCGCGACCTGGCGCTACCAGCTGCTGACCGCGATCCCGGGCGTCAGCCTGCGTCAAGCCGAAGGCGGCGCTCTACATGTTCCCGAAGCTCGACCCGAAGATCTATCCGATCGCCGACGACCAGCAGTTCGCCTACGAGCTGCTCGCCGAGCAGAAGGTGCTGATCGTGCAGGGCACGGGCTTCAACTGGCCGCGCCCGGACCACTTGCGCGTCGTCTTCCTGCCCAACTCCGACGACCTGACCGAAGCGATCGGCCGGATCGCGACCTTCCTCGAGCACTACCGCACGCGCGCGCACGCGCTGGCAGCGCCGCATGAAGCCGATCCAGGTCGGCCTGCTCGGCGCCGGCGTCGTCGGCAGCGGCACCTTCGCGGTCCTGCAGCGCAACCAGGAAGAGATCCGGCGCCGCGCCGGGCGCGAGATCCGCATCAGCGCATGGTCGCCGACCTCGACATCGCGCGCGCGCCGCGCCGCTGGTCGGCGACGCGGCCGAGGTCGTCGCCGACGCCCGCGCGCGTGATCGCCAGCCCGGAGATCGACGTCGTCGATCGAGCTGATCGGCGGCACCGGCATCGCGCGGACGCTGGTGCTCGAGGCGATCGCGCGCCGGCAAGCACGTCGTCACCGCCAACAAGGCGCTGCTCGCGGTGCACGGCACCGAGATCTTCGCCGCGGCGCGCGAGCAACGGCGTGATCGTCGCCTTCGAGGCGGCGGTGGCCGGCGGCATCCCGATCATCAAGGCGCTGCGCGAGGGCCTGACCGGCGAACCGCATCGAGTGGATCGCCGGGATCATCAACGGCACCACCAACTTCATCCTGTCGGAGATGCGCGCGAAGGGCATCGACTTCGCCGACCGTGCTGGCCGAGGCGCAGCGCCTGGGCTACGCCGAGGCCGACCCGACCTTCGACATCGACGGCATCGACGCCGCGCACAAGGCGACGATCGTCAGCGCGATCGCGTTCGGCGTGCCGGTGCAGTTCGACAAGGCGCTACGTCGAAGGCATCGCCGAGCTGCAGGCGGCCGACATCGCGCTACGCCGAGCAGCTCGGCTACCGGATCAAGCTGCTCGCGGCATCACGCGGCGCGACGCCAGGCCGGCGCGCCAGCGGCATCGAGCTGCGCGTGCATCCGACGCTGGTGCCGACGCAGCGCCTGATCGCCAACGTCGAAGGCGCGATGAACGCGGTGGTGGTGCAGGGCGACGCCGTCGGCACGACGCTCTACTACGGCAAGGGCGCGGGCGCCGAGCCGACCGCCTCGGCGGTGATCGCCGACCTGGTCGACATCGCCGCGGCTGGCCACCGCCGACCCGGACCACCGCGTGCCGCACCTCGCGTTCCAGCCGGCGGCGATGCAGGACCTCGCGCGTCCTGCCGATCGACGAGGTCGTCACCTCGTTCTACCTGCGCCTGCAGGTGGCCGACGAGGCCGGCGTGCTGGCGCGCATCACCGGCATCCTCGCCGAGCACGACATCTCGATCGACGCGCTGCTGCAGCGCCCGGCGCGATCGGCGGGCGCGAGGCGCGGCGCGCACCGACGTGATCATCCTGACCCACGACACGGTCGAGGGCCGGATGACGACGGCGATCGCGCAGATGCAGGCGCTGCCGACGGTGCTGGCGAAGATCGTCGCGCATCCGCAAGGAAGAGCTGGCGTTGAAGTACGTCAGCACGCGCGGCGAGCGCGGCGCGCGCGCGTTCGCCGAGATCCTGCTCGAAGGCCTGGCCCCGGACGGCGGCCTGTACCTGCCGGAGCGCTATCCGCAGGTCGACGCGGCGACGCTCGCCGCGCTGGCGCGACTGCTCGTATCCCGAGCTCGCGTTCGAGCTGCTGTCGCTCTACATCGACGACATGCCGCCGGCCGACCTGCGCGCGCTGCGTCGCGAAGACCTACACCGCGCGAGGTCTTCGGCGACGACGCGGATCGTGCCGCTGCGCGCGCTCGAGCCCGGCGTGTTCGTCCTCGGCCTCGTCGAACGGCCCGACGCTGGCGTTCAAGGACATGGCGATGCAGTTCCTCGGCCACGCCGTTCGAGTACGAGCTGGCGCGGCGCGGCCGCACGCTCAACGTCCTCGGCGCGACCTCGGGCGACACCGGCAGCGCCGCCGAGTACGCGCTGCGCGGCAAGCGCGGCGTCCAGGTCGTTCATGCTCTCGCCGCACGGCCGCATGAGCCCGTTCCAGCAGGCGCAGATGTTCAGCCTGCAGGACGCGAACATCCACAACATCGCGATCGACGGCGTGTTCGACGACTGCCAGGACCTCGTCAAGGCGGTCTCGGCCGACCTCGCGTTCAAGCAGCGCGCACGCGATCGGCACCGTCAACTCGATCAACTGGGCGCGCCTCGCTGGCGCAGGTCGTCTACTACTTCGCCGGCTACTTCCAGGCGACGCGACGCGACGGCGAGCGCGGTCGACTTCGCCGTGCCGACCGGCAACTTCGGCAACATCTGCGCCGGCCACGTCGCGCGCAGATGGGCCTGCCGATCCGCCGCCTCGTGCTCGCGACCAACGAGAACGACGTGCTCGACGAGTTCTTCCGCACCGGCCGCTACCGCGTGCGCAGCGGCGGCCGAGACGCACGAGACCTCGAGCCCGTCGATGGACATCTCGAAGGCGTCGAACTTCGAGCGCTTCGTGTTCGATGCGCGTCGGCCGCGACGCGGCGCGCACGCGCGAGCTCTTCGCCGAGGTCGAGACGCGGCGCGTGTTCACGCTGACCGCCGGCCGAGCGCGAGCGCGCCTGCCGGCGCTTCGGCTTCGTCAGCGGCCGCAGCACGCGCGCCGACCGGCTGGCGACGATCCGCGCACGTGCATCGGCGCTTCGGCGAGGTGATCGACCCGCACACCGCCGACGCGCCTCAAGGTCGCGCGCGAGCACGCCGATCGCGGCGCACGCCGATGGTCGTGCTCGAGACCGCGCTCGCCGGCCAAGTTCGGCGCGACCGTCCGCGCGGCGATCGGCATCGACGCGCCGCGGCCGGCGCGCTTCGCCGGCCTCGAGGCGCTGCCGCGCCGGTTCGTGACGATGCCGGTCGACGTCGCTGCGCTGAAGGCCTTGATCGCCGAAAATGACCGAGTCGATGAACGCCCACCGACGTCCGGCGCAAGCCGGCGATGCTGTCGCTGGACGACGCGATCGAGCGCCTGCTCGCGCCGGTCGCGGCGCCGGCGCCGGACGCGCCGAGACGGTCTCGACCTTCGATGCGCTTGGGCCGCGTCCTCGCCGAGGACGTGCGCTCGCTGCTCGACGTGCCGCCGCGAGGACAACAGCGAGATGGACGGCTACGCGCTGCGCGCCGCCGACGTCGCCCGCGCCGGGCACCGTGCTGCGCGGTCAGCCAGCGGATCGCCGCCGGCAGCGTCGGCACGGCGCTCGCAGCCGGGCACGGCGGCGCGCATCTTCACCGGCGCGCAGGTGCCCGCCGGCGCCGACGCGGTCGTCATGCAGGAGCAGTGCAGCGCCGGTCGACGGCGGCGTGCGCATCGACGCCGTCGCCGCGTCGGGCCAGTCGATCCGCCGCCGCGGCGAGGACGTGCGAGCGCGGCGCGACGCGTGCTCGCGCGCCGGCATGCGCCTCGACGCCGCAGGCGCTCGGCATGGCGGCCTCGGTCGGCGCGGCGACGCTGCAGGTCGGCGCGCGCGCCGCGCGTCGCGCTGTTCTCCACCGGCGACGAGCTGGCGATGCCGGGCGAGCCGCTCAAGCCCGGCGCGATCTACAACTCGAACCGCTTCACCCTGCGCGGCCTGATCGAGGCGTTCGGCGGCGTCTGCGACGACCTCGGCATCGTTCCCGACCGGCTCGACGCGACGCGCGAGACGCTGCGCCGCGCCGCGCGCCGGGCAACGACCTGATCGTCACCTGCGGCGGCGTGTCGGTCGGCGAGGAGGACCACCTGAAGCCCGGCGGTCGAGCCGAAGGCCGGCTCGACCTGTGGCAGATCGCGATCAAGCCCGGCAAGCCGCTGGCGTTCGGCGAGGTGCGCCGCGCCGACGGCGCGTCGGCGCTGGTTCATCGGCCTGCCGGGCAATCCGGTGCTCGAGCGTTCGTCACCTTCCTGCTCGCCGTGCGGCCGGTGCTGCTGCGCGCTGCAGGGCGCGGCCGACCTCGCAGCCGCGGCCGATCGCTGATGCGCGCCGACTTCGACTGGCCGCGGCCCGACCGGCGGCGCGAGTTCCTGCGCGTGCGCTCGCAACGCCGGCGGCGGGCTCGACCTGTTCGCCAACCAGGGCTCCGGCGTGCTGACCTCCGCCGTCTGGGCCGACGGCGTGGTCGACAACCCGGCGGGCACGGCCGATCGCCCCGGCGACACGGTCGCGCTACCTGCCGTTCGCGCGAGCTGCTGCCGATGAAGGTCGAGGTGCGCTATTTCGCCGTCGCTGCGCGAGGCGCTCGGCGGCGCCGAGGCGGTCGAGGTCGGCGAGCGGCGCCAGCGTCGGCGCCTTGCGCGATCGCGCTCGCCGCGCGCAGCGGCCGCCACGCCGAGGCGCTGGCGCCGGCGGCAGCGCGCTGCGCAGCGCGCTGGAACCGGGTCCTCTGCGCCGAGTCGGCGCTGCTCGGCGAGGGCGACGAGGTCGGCTTCTTCCCGCCGGTGACCGGAGGCTGAGATGGCTGCGCCGGCCGCCGCGTCTCGATCCAGCACCGAGGACTTCGACCTCGGCGCCGAGGTGGCGCGCGCTGCGCGCCGGCGACGGCGGCGTCGGCGCGGTCGCGCGCCTTCATCGGCACGGTGCGCGACCGCAGCGACGGCGCAGCGGTGCGAGCCGATGGAGCTCGAGCACTATCCCGGCATGACCGAGGCGGCGATCGAGGCGATGATCGACGAGGCCGTTCGCCGCTTCGACATCCGCGCGGCGCGCGTCGATCCACCGCGTCGGCGCCGCTCGCGCCGCACGGAGCAGATCGTCCTCGTCGCGGTCACCTCGGCGCACCGCGGCGCAGGCGTTCCAGGCCTGCGAGTTCCTGATGGACTACCTGAAGACGCAGGCGCCGTTCTGGAAGAAGGAGCGACGACCGACGCCGGCGCCCGCTGGGTCGACGCCCGCGTGGCCGACGACGCCGCGCTGGCGCGCTGGGGCATCGCGGCGGGCAACGCCGCCGCCGCACCGGCGAGCCGCCGCACGGCTAGGTCGCCGCGATGCCGTGGCCGCAGATCGCCGTGATCTCGCTCGGCGCCGGCTGTCGGCGCGCGTGCTGCGCTGGCTCTGCCGGCATCTGGCTGCAACGATCGCTGGGCCGGCTTTCCGCTCGGCACGCTGTTCGTCAACTGCGTCGGCGGCCTGCCTGATCGGCGTGGCGCTGGCCTGGTTCGAGCGCACGCCGAACGAGATGCTGCGCCTGCTGCTGGTGACCGGCTTGCTCGGCGGCTTCACGACCTTCTCGGCGTTCTCGGTCGAGTCGCTGGTCCTGCTGCAGCGCGGCCGAGTGGCTGCTGCGCGCTCGGTCCACACGCTGCCTGCCCACGTGGTCGGCGCGCTGGCCTGCGCCGCCGCTCGGGCTTCGTCTGGCGCGTCGCTGCTGGCCTGAGCCGCTCGATCCGGGCGTGCAGCGTCAGGCCCGGCGGGCTTGAAATCGCGTCCCGTCTGCCTCAACTCGCTCGCGATCCGGAGGTATCCCATGCGATTCGACAAGTTCACGACCACGCTTCCAGGACGGCGCTCGCCGACGCGCAGAGCCTGGCGCGTCGCGCAGCGACAACCCGTACATCGAGCCGGCGCACCTGCTGTCGGCGATGCTGGCGCAGGACCGACGGCCCGAAGGCGCTGCTGCTCGCGCGCCGGCGTCAACGTCGCCGGCTGCAGACGGCGCTCGACGCCGACGCTGATCAACGCTGCCGCAGGTGCAGGGCGGCGAGCAGGTGCAGCCCGGCCGCGAGCTGGCGAGCCTGCTGCAGGCGGCCGAGAAGGAAGCCAACAAGCGCGGCGACCAGTTCATCGCCGAGCGAGATGTTCCTGCTCGCCGCCGGCCGACGCGAAGGGCGCGATCGGCGCGCTGCTGCAGCGAGCCACGGCGTCACCCGCAAGGCGCTCGAGGCGGCGATCGAGGCGGTGCGCGGCGGCCAGAAGGTCGACAGCGCCGAGGCCGAAGGCCAGCGCGAGGCGCTGAAGAAGTACACCCTCGACCTGACCGAGCGCGCCCGCGCCGGCAAGCTCGACCCGGTGATCGGCCGCGACGACGAGATCCGCCGCGCCATCCAGGTGCTGCAGCGCCGCACCAAGAACAACCCGGTGCTGATCGGCGAGCCCGGCGTCGGCAAGACCGCGATCGTCGAGGGCCTGGCGCAGCGCATCGTCGACGGCGAGGTGCCCGACATCGCTCAAGAACAAGCGCGTGCTCGTCGCTCGACATGGCGCCGCTGCTCGCCGGCGCCAAGTACCGCGGCGAGTTCGAGGAGCGGCTGAAGGCCGTGCTCAAGGAAGTCGCGCAGGACGAGGGCCAGACCATCGTCTTCATCGACGAGCTGCACACCATGGTCGGCGCCGGCAAGGCCGAGGGCGCGATCGACGCCGGCAACATGCTCAAGCCCGCGCTCGCGCGCGGCGAGCTGCACTGCATCGGCGCGACCACGCTCGACGAATACCGCAAGTACATCGAGAAGGACGCCGCGCTCGAGCGCCGCTTCCAGAAGATCCTGGTCGGCGAGCCGAGCGTCGAGGCGACCATCGCGATCCTGCGCGGCCTGCAGGAGAAGTACGAGGTGCACCACGGCGTCGAGATCACCGACCCGGCGATCGTCGCCGCGGCCGAGCTCTCGCACCGCTACATCACCGACCGCTTCCTGCCCGACAAGGCGATCGACCTGATCGACGAGGCCGCGGCGCAAGGTCAAGATCGAGATCGACTCCAAGCCCGAGGCGATGGACAAGCTCGACCGCCGGCTGATCCAGCTGCAGATCGAGCGCGAAGCGGTGCGCAGGGAGAAGGACGAGGCCTCGCAGAAGCGCCTCGCGCCTGATCGAGGAAGAGATCGCCAGGCTCGCAGCGCGAGATCGCCGACCTCGACGAGATCTGGAAGGCCGAGAAGGCCGCGGCGCAGGGCTCGGCGCACGTGCACGGAAGAGATCGACCGCATCCGCTCGCAGATCGAGGAGCTGAAGCGCAAGGGCGACTTCAACAAGGTCGCCGAGCTGCAGTACGGCAAGCTGCCCGAGCTCGAGAAGCAGCTCGAAGGAAGCGCAGGCGAACGGAAGCAGAAGAAGGGCGCCGCAGGGCGCAGCCGCAGCTGCTGCGCACGCATGGTCGGCGCCGAGGAGATCGCCGAGGTGGTGGCGCGCGCCACCGGCATCCCGGTCTCCAAGCTGATGCAGGGCGAGCGCGACAAGCTGCTGCAGATGGAAGCCAAGCTGCACGAGCGCGTGGTCGGCCAGGACGAGGCGATCGCCGCGGTCGCCAACGCGATCCGCCGCTCGCGCTCGGGCCTGTCGGATCCGAACCGGCCGACCGGCTCGTTCCTGTTCCTCGGCCCGACCGGCGTCGGCAAGACCGAGCTGTGCAAGGCGCTCGCCGGCGTTCCTGTTCGACAGCGAAGACCACCTGATCCGCCTCGACATGAGCGAGTTCATGGAGAAGCACTCGGTGGCGCGCCTGATCGGCGCGCCGCCGGGCTACGTCGGCTACGACGAGGGCGGCTACCTGACCGAGGCGGTGCGCCGCAAGCCCTACAGCGTGCTGCTGCTCGACGAGGTCGAGAAGGCGCACCCGGACGTCTTCAACGTGCTGCTGCAGGTGCTCGACGACGGTCGCCTGACCGACGGCCAGGGCCGCACGGTCGACTTCAAGAACACCGTGATCGTGATGACCTCGCAACCTCGGCTCGCAGCAGATCATGCAGATGGTCGGGCAGCCGACACGAGGCGATCAGCGACGCGGTCTGGGCCGAGGTCAAGAAGCACTTCCGGCCCGAGTTCCTGAACCGCATCGACGAGGCCGTCGTGTTCCATGCGCTCGACGCAGAAGAACATCGAGGCGATCGCGCAGATCCAGCTGCAGGTGCTCGAGCAGCGCCTGGCAGAAGATGGACATGAAGCTCGACGTGTCGCCGCGCGGCGCTGGCCGAGCTCGCCAAGGCCGGCTTCGACCCGGTGTTCGGCGCGCGGCCGCTCAAGCGCGCGATCCAGCAGCGACATCGAGAACCCGGTCGCCAAGCTGATCCTCGAGGGCCGCTTCGGCGCCGAAGGACGTGATCCCGGTCGACTACGAGGACGGCCGCTTCGTCGTTCGAGCGCGTCGTCCACTGACGCTGCGTCGAGCGCTCGTCAGGCCCTGGCGGCTCGCGCGCGTGCCTCGGGTACGCGCCTCGTCGAACAGCGAGTCCATGCCGCAGCGACCTGCAGGCGCGCGAGCGTCAGGTTGGCGCTCGTCTTGTCGAGCACGGCGTGCATCGCCAGGCCCGGGTTGCGCGGCACGCCGCGCAGCAGCAGGTGGTGCGCGCCGAGCGTGATCGCCGCTTCCGGCAGCGCGTGGCCGAAGCCGAGCGTGCGGCTCGTCGCCATCATCGCGGCGATCAGCGTCGCTGCCGTGCGTCGGCGAGTCGCCCGAGCCCGGGCTGGCGCCGGCGTGGGCGATCGGGCGTGCCGCTCTGCACGTCGAAGACGCAGCAGCTGACCACGCCGTTCAGCTCGCTCAGCTGCTGGACGTAGCGCTCGATCAGCGTCGAGGGCATCGTCGGCGAAAGCGCCGGCGTCGCGATCGCCGGCATCGGCCGCATCGTCAGGGCGATCGGCGGGCGCGCGTCCTCCATCGGCAACGTGTCGCCCGGCGGCAGCCGCGGCATGCGCGAGCGGCGGCGCCTGCGGCCGGTATGCGCGCCGGCTTGAACGCGCCGAGCTCGGGCACGGCACGGCGCGTCGGTCGGCGCCTGCTCGCGCAGCCGGCTCCAGGTGCCGGTGATGAAGGCCCAGGCATCGGCCGGGCGCGCGCACCTGCGGCGTCGTGCGCACGGCGACGCCGGTGCCGCGGCCGAGGTCGAGGCCGTGCGTGACCAGCGTGCTCGCCGAGGCGAGCGGCAGCAGCAGCAGGTTGCGGTTCGGCCACGGGCCGGTGATGATGTCCTCGTGCAGCGGCTTCAAGCGCCGCGGCGATCGCGTGCGCCCGGCAGCTCGCCGACCATGACGACGCCGAGCCGGCTGTAGCGCGAGCAGCATGCGCGCGATCGCGTGGCGCCGACGCGGTGTCGGCGTCGGCCTCGGTCGGTAGAGGCGCAGCGAGCTGGCTGTCGGCGGTCGGCAGCTCGACGAACTCGAGCGTCGCGAGCGCCGTGCCGTAGCCCTGGCGCCGGATCACGAGCTTCTGCACCGCGCGCCCGCTCGCCGCGGCGATGCCGGTCGAGAAGCTTGCGCGACGACGAGCGTCGCGATGTCGTGGACGGCGATGAAGTTCGGACTGCAGGTGCTCGAACTGCTGCTGCAGCGCCTCGCGCCGGAGCGCACGAGACGAACAGCTCGCGCTCGTTGCCGCCGATCTGGCGGCCGATCTCTTCCTTGCTCGGCGGCGAGGTAGTCGCTTCTCGTCGCTCGAGCAGCTGCGTCGCGAGCGCGGTACTGGGCGCGCGTCGACGCCCACGGCGTCGGGCGACCTGGCGGCGCCGAAGCGGCCGGCGCGCGCTGCGATTCCGGCGGCGTTGCGCACGCGCTCGGCGCTGGCGGCGAACTGCCATTCGCTCGTATGCCGTTCGGCTGACGCGCCTGGACGCGGGTCGCCTGCCATTCGTCGATCTCGTCCTGTGGCGCCGGCTCGGCGCGCGTCGCCGGCCATTCGTCGGGCAGCCGCGGCGCTCGCCGCCTCGCTCTTCGAGGCGTCCCGGCAAACTTGCCGCTGCTGCTCGAATCACTCATCGGAGGTCCCGTTCCGTGTCCGCTGCCACGGGCGTCGCGCGTCGGTCGCGCACGGTCGCCGCCGACCTGGAAGGGCACGCGGCCATCGGTGCGCAGTGTAATCGCCGCGACCGCCGCGACGGCCGTCGCGCCGGCAACGCGTCGGTGACCAGAGCGCCGAGGATTACCGCATCTCGGACGAGCGGCAGGCCCGGCCGGCTCCGGACGGCTCGACGGCGATGCGTCCGGCCCGGGCGTGCGACCAGCCCGAACGGTCGTCGCTATACTCATAGGCTTTTCCCTTGCCGCTTCGCGTCTCGATCGATCACGGCAGCGGCTCCGGTCTCGCCGACGAGCGGCTTCCTGCCGGAATCCACAAGGAGATTCAATGCGTCACTACGAGATCGTGCTCTTGATCCATCCGGATCAGAGCGAACAGGTTCCGGCCATGCTGGAACGCTACAAGGCACCGGTCACCGCCGGCGGCGGCAAGGTGCACCGGGTCGAGGACTGGGGTCGGCGCCAGCTGGCCTACATGATCCAGAAGCTCGCCAAGGCGCACTACCTGTGCATCAACATCGAGTGCGACAACAAGGTGCTGACCGAGCTCGAGACGGGCTTCCGCTTCAACGACGCCGTGCTGCGCCACCTGACGGTCGTCAAGAGCCAGGCCGAGACCGACGCCGTCGGTCATGATGAAGGCGCGTCGACCGCGAGGAGTCGCGCGCGCGCGCGCCCAGCAGGGAGGCTTCGCCGCCTGGAGCCGCGAACCGGCGCTGCGCACTGTCGGCGCGGCGATCGTCGAGCGCGCGGCGCTCTGCGATTCACCCCCGCCGGCCTGCCGGCGCTGGACCTGAGCCTGAAGCACGAGTCCGAGGTCAGCGCAGCTCGGCGCAGCCGCGCAAGGTCTCGTTCGAGATCCGCGCCCGTGCCGATCGGGCAGCGTCACCGATCAGCTGCTCGCCGCCGAGATGGGCGTCGAGCATGGCTTCGAAGGCTTTCGTCGGCGCCACAGCGCAACGGCCGCGGCGTCGTCTTCCACATCCAGTCCATCGAATTGAAATAGAGAGGTCATCACATGCCCCCGCCACGCGGTAAAGGTCGGTTCTCCAAGGACCGCAAGCCCAAGCGCAACACCCAGTCGCTGCTGTTCCGTCGCAAGCGCTTCTGCCGCTTCACGGTCACCGGCGTCAAGGAGATCGACTACAAGGACATCGACACGCTTGCGCGATTTCATCAGCGAGAACGGCAAGATCACGCCCGCCCGCCTGACCGGCACGCGCGCCTTCTTCCAGCGCCAGCTGACGACGTGCATCAAGCGCGCCCGCTTCCTGGCGATGCTGCCGTACAGCGACCAGCACAAGGTCTGAGGAGCCGACGCCATGCAAGTCATCCTGCTGGAAAAGGTCGCCAACCTCGGCAACCTCGGCGACGTCGTCAAGGTCAAGGACGGCTTCGCCCGCAACTTCCTGATCCCGACCCAGCGCGGCGCGCCGCGCCACCGAGGCGGCGATCAAGGAGTTCGAGGACAAGCGCGCCGAGCTCGAAAAGGCCGCCGCCGACAAGCTCGCCGCCGCGCAGGCGCTGGGCGAGAAGATGAGCGGCCGCACCGTGCACATCACGCAGAAGGCCGGCGTCGACGGGCGCCTGTTCGGCTCGGTCACCAACGCCGACATCGCCGATGCGCTCAACCGCATCGACTTCAAGGTCGCCAAGGCGCAGGTGCGCATGCCGAACGGGCCGCTGAAGACCGTCGGCGAGCACACCGTGACGGTGGCGCCGCACACCGACGTGGTCGTCGAGGTGAAGGTCGTGGTGCTCGGCGAGACGACCTGAGTCGCGAGTTCAGCTGCGCATTGCCGCAGCGAGGGCCGGCTTCGAGCCGGCGCTGCGGCTCTTCGCTCTTACTGCACCGCATTTCCCCGCGTCGACCTATCCCCAGGCTTGTCCACCGGCGGGCGACGCGCGCCGACTATGATTTCACTGATGTCACGTCGTGTCCTCTCGCCCGACGCTTCCGCGCACGTCCGCCCCGACGACGAGGTCGCGCGGCTGCGCGTGCCGCCGCACTCGGTCGAGGCCGAGCAGAGCGTGCTCGGCGGCCTGCTGCTCGACAACGGCGCCTGGGACCGGGTCGGCGACCTGCTGACCGAGACCGACTTCTACCGCTACGAGCACCGCCTGATCTACGCGGCGATCGGCGGCGCTGGTCAACGCCACCAAGCCGGCCGACGTGATCACCGTGTTCGAGCAGCTGCAGAGCCTCGGCAAGGCCGAGGAATGCGGCGGGCTGGCTCTACCTCAACGCGCTGGCGCAGAGCGTGCCGAGCGCCGCCAACATCCGCCGCTACGCCGAGATCGTGCGCGAGCGCTCGATGCTGCGCAAGCTGGTCGCCGCGAGCGACGAGATCGCCACCACCGCCTTCAACCCGCAGGGCCGGCCGGTCGCGCAGATCCTCGACGAGGCCGAGGGCAAGATCTTCAAGCATCGGCGAGGAAGGCTCGCGCGTCGCGGCAGGGCTTCCAGAGCATGGACCAGCTGGTGGTGCAGCTGATCGACCGCGTCAACGAGCTGCACGAGAACGGCGCCGAGGAAGTGACCGGCGTGCGCACCGGCTTCTACGACCTCGACCGCATGACCGCCGGCCTGCAGGCCGGCGACCTGATCGTGCTGGCGGCGCGGCCGTCGATGGGCAAGACCGCGCTCGCGCTCAACATCGCCGAGCACGTGCGCCGTCAACGAAGGCCTGCCGGTGGTCGTGTTCTCGATGGAAATGGGCGCGTCGCAGCTCGCGCTGCGTATGGTCGGCTCGCTCGGCCGCATCGACCAGCAGCACATCTGCGCACCGGCAGCCTGCGCGACGACGAATGGGGGCGCCTGTCCGAGGCGGTCGAGAAGCTCGGCAAGGTCAGCCTCTTCATCGACGAGACGCCCGGCGCTCAGCGCCGAGCGAGCTGCGCGCCCGCGCGCGCCGCCAGGCGCGCCAGTGCGGCCAGCTCGGCCTGATCGTCGTCGACTACCTGCAGCTGATGAGCGGCAGCGACGGCAGCAGCGACGAGAACCGCGCCACCGAGATCGGCGAGATCTCGCGCGGCCTGAAGGCGCTCGCCAAGGAGCTGAAGTGCCCGGTGATCGCGCTGTCGCAGCTCAACCGCAGCGTCGAGTCGCGCACCGACAAGCGGCCGATGATGAGCGACCTGCGCGAGTCGGGCGCGATCGAGCAGGACGCCGACGTGATCATGTTCATCTACCGCGACGACGTACTACAACAAGGAGCTCGCAAGCGAGCCGGGCGTCGCCGAGATCATCATCGCCAAGCAGCGCAACGGCCCGACCGGCACCGTCAAGCTGACGCTTCCTCGAAGCCGCTGACCAAGTTCGACAACCTGGCCCCGGGCAGCGGCGGCGGCGACTACTGAGCCGACGACCGGTTCGTGAGCCATCGCGCGCCGTCGCGCGCGATGCTCGTGGCCACGCTGCTCTGGAGCATGGCGGGCGTCGTCACGCGCGCACAATTCGGCCGGCAGGCTTCGAGGCGACCTTCTGGCGCAGCTTCTTCAACGCCGCCGGCGCTGCGTGGTCCTGCTCGCCTGGCTGCGCGGCTGGCGCGACGCTCGGCCAGACCTTGCGCAGCGGCGGCGCGACGCTCTGGCTCTCGGGCGCCTGCTGGTCGGTGATGTTCACCGCCTTCATGGTGGCGATCACGATGACGACCGTCGCCAACGTGCTGGTGACGATGGCGATCGCGCCGCTCGTCACCGCGCTGGTGGCGCGCTTCGCGCTCGGCCATCGCCTGGCGGCGCACCTGGGTGGCGGTCGCTCGTCGCCGGCCTGCGGCATCGCCTGGATGTACGCCAACGAACTGGCCGCGGCCGACGCCCGGCATCTGCGCCGGCACCGCGGTCGCGCTCGGCGTGCCGATCGCCGCGGCGATCAACTGGACGGTGATCCAGAGAGAGCCGGCCGCGGCAGCGTGCGACCTGCTCGCCGGCGGTGCTGATCGGCGCCGTCGGCTCCTGTCTGCGCTGACGGTCGTGCCGCTGGCGCTGCCGTCTCACGGCGCAGCGGCGTCCGACCTCGCGCTTGCTCGCGACTGCTCGGCGTCGCCCAGCTCGGCGATTCCGTGCCTGATCGCGGTGGCGGCGGCGCGTACCTCGAGCCGCTCCGGAAGCGGCGCTGCTGTCGCTGCTCGAGATCGTCTTCGGCGTGACCTGGACCTGGCTCGGCGCCGGCGAGGCGCCGAGGCCGGCACGTGCTGGTCGGCGGCGCGCTGGTGCATCGGCGCGCTGGTGGCGAACGAATCGGTCGCCTGGCGGCTGCGCCGGGCTGTCGTTGAGCACGAATTCGACGATGTCGCCGCCGCGACAGCCCGGACTAGGACGTGCTCCTCTGCCGACCGCGTAGTCCAGCCGACTACGCATTGCCACGCCTTCCCTGCGCGACCGCATGCCGAGACCTCGCGCGCCACCACGCCGATACGAACAGGAACGACCAGCCTCGCCCCCGGTCGCGCTCGCTGATGCTGCTCGAAGGCCGAGCGCCGCTCGGAGTACGTCTCGCTGCTCGCCGCCTTGCCATGGCTGCGCCGCCTGCCGCGCGGCGACGGCCATCCGGTGCTGGTGTTTCCCGGCCTCGGCGCGAGCGACGCCACCACGCTGGCCGCTGCGCCGCTTCTGCAGCAGCCTCGGCTACGTGACGCCAGGCCTGGGGCCAGGGCTTCAACGTCGGCCCGCGTGCCGGGCGTGATCGATCGCTCGCCGCCGACATCCGCGACGCTCGCCGACGCGCACCGGCCAGCCGGTCAGCCTGATCGGCTGGAGCCTGGGCGGCATCTACGCGCGCGAGCTCGCCAAGCGCATCCGAGCTCGACGCGCTGCGTCGTCACGCTCGGCACGCCCGTTCACCGGCCATCCGCACGGCGACCAACGCCTGGCGCGTCTACGAGCTGCTGAGCCGGCAGCGCGGTCGGCGATCCGAGCGTGATGGCCGCAGATGCGGAAGCGCGCCGCCGGTGCCGACGACCTCGATCTACTCGCGCAGCGACGGCATCGTCGCCTGGCGCTGCAGCCTGAACGAGCCGGCCCGCTGGTCGAGAACATCGAGGTGCACGCCGAGCCACGTCGGCATGGGCATGAACCCGACTCGCGCTCTACGCCGTCGCCGACCGGCTGGCGCAGCCGATCGGCAGCAGCTGGAAGCCGTTCGACGCCGTCCGGCGCGCGGCGCTGGTTCTTCCGCACCGGCGCGCCCGACGCGATGGCGCCGGCGCGCCGATGATGCCGCGCCGCCGCCGCCACTGATGCAGATCTCCGCCAACGGCATCGCGCTCGAGGTCGAAGACCACGGCTCGCCGCAGGGCGAGCCGCTGCTGCTCGATCATGGGCCTGGGCATGCAGCTCGCTCGGCTGGCACGAGGACTTCGTCGCGCAGCTCGTCGCGCGCGGCTTTCGCGTGATCCGCTTCGACAACCGCGACATCGGCCTGAGCCAGAGCTTCGACCGCCGCCGGCGTGCCCAACCTCGCGCTCGACTCGCTGCGCTACGCGCTCGGCTTGCGCGTCAAGAGCCCGTACACGCTCGCCGACATGGCGCGACGACAGCGTCGGCGTGCTCGACGCGCTCGGCATCGCCGCGGCGCCACGTCTGCGGCGCGTCGATGGGCGGCATGATCGCGCAGCGCCTGGCGGCGCAGCACGCCGGAGCGGGTCAAGAGCCTGACGCTGATGATGACCTCGAGCGGCGCGCGCCGCCTGCCCGGACCGACGCTCGAAGGTGCGCAGCGCGATGATCTCGCGGCCGCAAGGACGCAGACGGCGTCGACGGGCATCGTCGAGCACTACGTGCGAGCTCTACGCGCTGATCGGCAGCCCGGCGTATCCGGCACGCGCACGCCTACCTGCGCGAGCGCTTCACGCGCTCGGTGCAAGCGCTCGTACCGGCCGCCGGGAACGGCGCGCCAGATGGTCGCGATCGCGCGCCGACGGCGACCGCTCGCCGCTGCTCGGCGCGATCCGCGCGCCGACGCAGATCATCCACGGCGTCGCCGATCCGCTGGTGCCGGTCGGCCGCCGGAGCGCGACCTGGCGCGCGCAAGATCCCGGGCGCAGATCGACGTCGATCGACGGCATGGGCCACGACCTGCCGGCGCCGCTCTGGCCGCGGCTTCGTCGCCGGCATCGCCGGCGCCGCCGGCTGCACGCCTGAGGAAGCGCGCCGCGGTCGGTCGACCCGCCGCGTCGGGCCTTCAGCGATCCCTGATCGGCAGCGTTGCGGATGCGCTTGCCGGTGGCGGCGAAGATCGCGTTGGCACAGCGCCGGCGCGATCGGCGGCACGCCGGGCTCGCCGACGCCGCCCAGCGGCGCGTCGTAGTCGCCGGGATCAGATGTGCACGTGCGATCTCCTTCGGCGCGGCGTTCATGCGCAGCGACCTCGATACTGGTGGAAGTTGTCCTGCTCGACGCGGCCGTCCTTGAAGCGTGATCTCGCCGCAGATCGCGTTGCGCCAGGCCCATCACGCAGCGCGCCTTCCATCTGCGAGCGCACGCGCTCGGGGTTGACGATGGCGCCGCAGTCGATCGCGATGTCGACGCGCGGGATCGTGAGCTTGCCCTTCGCGTCCGACCGCCACCTCGACCACCGCCGCGACGTAGGTGACGAAGCTGTAGTGCGCCGCGATGCCGAGGCCGCGGCCCTTGCGGCAGCTTGCCGGCCCCAGCTCGGCGCCTTCGCGCCGCGGTCTCGGCCACGCTGCGCAGCCGGCCGGTGTCGATCGGGTAGACGCTCGGGATCCTCGCCGTGGTTCCAGGTGTCGTTGACTGTCGCGCGGGTCGATCCGGCGCGGCGGCCCGAGCAGCTCGAGCAGGTAGTCCTTCGGGTCGCGTCCCGCGGCGTGCGCCATCTCGGCGACGAACGACTGGACCGCGAAGGCGTGCGGGATGTTCGAGACCGAGCGGTACCAGCCGATGCGCGTGTGCGCCGCGGCCTCGGGGTTCTCGATGCGCATGTTGGGCACGGCGAACGGCACGTCGACCAGCCCCATGCCGAGCTCGATCGGCGACTCGGTGCTTCGGATCGGGCACGAAGATGCGCCATGATGCGTCGGGCCGACGCTGCGGTGCAGCCAGGCGACCGGCTTGCCCGTCGTCGTCGAGGCCCGCCTCGAGGTGCTCGACCGAGACGGTGTGGTAGTAGTCGAATGGTGCAGGTCGTCCTCGCGCGTCCACGCCACCTTGACCGGCTTGCCGTCCATCTCGCGCGCGAGCAGCGCCGCCTCGACGGCGAAGTCCGCCTTCGACTTGCGGCCGAAGCCGCCGCCCAGCAGCGTGACGTTGACCGTCACGTCCTCGGGCGGCATGCCGAGCGCGCTTGGCCACGTCGTTGCGCGCGGCCTGCGGGCTCTGCACGCAGCGCCCAGACCTCGCACTTGCCGTCCGTCGATGCGCGCGGTCGCGGCCGGCGGCTCCATCGGCGCCTGCGCGAGGTGCGGCATGTAGTACTCGCGCCTTGATCGCGCTTCGCGGCCGCCGGCCAGCGCCGCATCGACATCGCCGTCGTTGCGCATCGACCTTGCCCGGCTTGCGCGCGGCCGCTTCCAGCGTGCGCCTCGGTAGGCTGTCGGAGTCGTAGGTCGCCGTTCGGGCCGTCGTCCCAGTCGATCTTCAGCGCCTTGCGGCCCGTTCATCGCGGCCCAGGTGTTGTTCGCGATCACCGCCACGCCGCCGAGCGGCTGGAACGTCGCCGGGCGCCGGCGTGGCCTCGATCTCGACGACCTTCACGCACGCCCGGCACCTTCATCGCCTCGGCGGCGTCGAACGACGCTCGACCGTGCCGCCGAGCACCGGCGGGCGCGCGATCACGGCGATACAGCATGCCGGGCAGCACGCACGTCCATGCCGTAGACGCGCCTTGCCGGTGGTGATGTCGAAGCCGTCGATCGATCGGCGTCTTGCCCTTGCCGATGTAGCGGAAGTCGCTGCGGGTCCTTCAGCTTGAGCTGGTCGCGCCGCGCGGCACCGGCAGCTCGGCCGCGTCCGCGGCGAGCTCGCCGTAGCCGAGCTTGCGGCCGGCTCGGCTTGTGCACGACCTCGTGGTTCTGCGCCTGCACCTCGGCGACCGGCACGCCCCAGCTGCGCGGCGGCCGCCGTCTCCAGCATCTGCGCGCGCGGCCGCGCCGCAGCGGCGCATCGGCATGAAGAAGTGGCGCATGCTGCGCGAGCCGTCGGTGTCCTGGTTGCCGTAGCGTGCTTCGTCGCCCGGCGCCTGCACCACGCGCACCTTGCCCAGTCGGCTTCCAGCTCGTCGGCGACGATCATCGGCACGCCGGTGCGCACGCCCTGACCCATCTCGGCGCGGTGGCAGGTGATGGTGACGATGCCGTCGGCGGCGATGGCAACGAACACCAGCGGGTTCTCGACCACGCCGTTGGGCATGCCGTAGGCGCCGTACTTCGGCGGCTCGCCTGCGGCGAGGACGTCAGGCCAGCCGGCCAGCGCGAGCCGCCGACGCCGCGCAGCGGCGCTGCCGAGGAAATCGCGGCGCGACGGTTGCAGTTCGAGGGCGTACCCATGGTCATGGCTCCTTCCGCCGGCGGCCTGCTGGATGGCGGCCTTGATGCGCGGATAGGTGCCGCAGCGACAGATGTTGCCGGACATCGCCGCTGTCGATCTCCGTGATCGGCTGGGCTTCTTGTTCGACGCCAGCAGCGCAGCCGCGCCTGCCATGATCTGGCCCGACTGGCAGTAGCCGCACTGCGGCACGCCCTGCTCGCGCCAGGCCACCTGCAGCGGATGCTGGCCGTTGGCGTCGAGGCCCTCGATGGTGGTGACGCTCTTGCCGAGCGACCGCGCTCATCGGCGTCTGCAGGCGCGCACTCGCGGCGCCGTCCAGGTGCACGGTGCAGGCGCCGCACAGGGCCATGCCGCAGCCGAACTTGGTGCCCGTCATCTGCAGCTCGTCGCGCAGAGTACCAGAGCAGGGGCATCGCGGCGTCGCCGTCGAGTTGCGCGCAGCGCCGTTGACCGTCAGTGAAGCCATGTCTTTGTCTCCAGTCGGTCCTGCGTCTGGAGCGTGAGTGCTGCGCGGGTAGGGGGCAATCTGGTCCTGACGCTCAGCGCCGATGCAAGCCCTGCGGCTCCAAGATCAGCCACGCCACGGACGGTGCCGGCTCAGGGGTCGAACCGGGTACAACCACGGCGGTCGCGACGAGAACGGTCAGCGGTTACGTCGAGCTGGGCTCAGCCGTGCGATCGTTGCGCTCGGTCTGCGCGCTCAAGCTGTCGGCTGCCGCGACCCGAACGGCGCGCCGCAGCTGCCATCGGAAATAGCGCTCGATCACACGGCCGGCGCGGGCGCGCCGACCGACCTGCTTGCGCCTGGCCGGGTCGCACGGAGTTCGCCGAGGTGATCGAGCGAGGTCCCCCGGGTGCGGGCGATGTAGCCATTGGCGCCCCCGGCACTCGATCCACCGTCGCTCATTGTGAAAGCCGGAACCGGCGACGCGCCACGACCGGCAGGCCGACGCTCATCTTCATCGTCAGGCGATTTTCGGACTTCACCTGCCATGCAGGCACCGGCTGATCAGGCGCAGCCTGGCTAGGCTCGACCGGGATGATGCCCACGTCGGCGGCCTGCATGAACTCATAGACACGCGGCCAGATGCCACGGCACGCGTCGGATGCGCTGCGACATCAGGAAGCGCAGGCGATGCAAGCGGCGCAGGTCGGCTGGTCGCACCAACGGTGACCGGCCTCGTGCAGCCGGCGCAGCGACGTGTCGCCATGCCAATAGGGGCCGACGATAGTCCACGTCGAGCCATGCCCGGCGAGGTGCCGGGACGGGCAGCTCGCTCAAAACGCCCGAGGTCACCAGGACGGCGCGCAGCGGGTTGCCGCGGCTGCCGCGAGCCGCTCCGGTAGGCGAGCTTGCGCACGAAGGGTTCTCGATGCCGTCGTGCACGACGTGGATCTTGGGTTGGAGGTCGGGCGGGTAGAGTGCCTTGAGATAGTCGGTG
>ERZ1370068.11133-contig-9775_pt1 | contig 24000 bp, 25 predicted proteins | sample MGYA00561227_ERZ1370068 | MGnify/ENA primary metagenome ERZ1370068 (study PRJEB38410, sample SAMEA6850437) | metagenome | study: Metagenomic assessment of the ecological functions of the soil: analysis of the soil microbiota associated with the...
GGTTACGTATTGCTTCGCGATTCTTTCAAGGCATCGGCGCAGCAGGGCGTGATCCTGGGATTCAGGTTGTCCGGCAACGGACTCAAGTCCGGCTCGCTCTTCAGACCGATGCCAGTACATCGGAGACAGTCCACCGTCGAATGCCTCGGCGTCCGGTGAGCATCTCGTAAAACACACATCCAAAGGAGAAGATGTCGCTCCGTTGATCCCGTGTCCAAGCCTTTGGCTTGTTCCGCGACATGTACGCGGCCGTGCTCAGGACCGCGCGGGCGCGGTTTGCAAGCAAGGCTGAGCGTTGGCGATCGTGCAAGAGTGACACTCGCGGGCGCGATGTCCAGCGCCTTCGCCAATCCAAAGTCGAGCACCTTGACTCTGCTTTTGTCCGGAGTGATCTTCATGTTGGCTGGCTTCAGGTCACGGTGAATGAGTCCTCTCATGAGCGGCTTCGAGGGCTTCACACACTTGATGGGCGATGCTCAGAGTCTCTCGGAGCGGAAGGCGTCCACGACTGAGAGCCTCCGCTAGCGTCTCGCCTCCACCAGTTCCAAGACCAGGAACGTCGTGCCCGCGGATTCCTGGAGATCATGAATCGCGGCAATGTTCTGGTGGTTCAGCGCGGCTACGGCCTGCGCCTCGCGATGCAATCGGGCAACACTCTCGGGATCGTTGGCAAACGCATCCGGAAGCACTTTGATGGCAACATCCCGGTTGAGCCGTGTCGCGAGCGCGATACACTTCGCCCATGCTGCCTTCCCCGAGCCACATGGTGATTTCGTGACCGAGTCGCGCTCCAACAGTGAGGGGCATCAGTGGGCGCGATTAGAGGGGCACGAGCTGGATCCGTAATGACACGCATTCGATTCCCACGGGATCAGTCACAGTAGTAACAATCTCTCGTGGGTGGAGGCGGCGTCTCTGGCCAGGCATCGGTCCAGATCGAGCTATACGGACCCATCCTGGTCACCAGCTATGGATACGGCAAACCCCGTGGTCATGACGTGGACGGCCCTGGGTGGCCGTTGACATCACGTGCGCGCACATGGAAGGTCAGGAGTACGGACCCGATGTGGATGGTATCGCCATCGGCAAGTTTGACCGGCGAGGTGACGTGCTCGCGGCCGCGACAGGTGCTGTTCTGCTGCCGAAGCTGAAGCACCGCTTCTTCCGGCCGTCACCACCAGCCGCGCGTGACGTCGCGAGACGGTCAATTGATCGAGTCCGCCTCGACATCGGCATCGCGTCCGATCACGTGCTCCCCTGCGACAGGGGAAAGCGACGGCCGCCCCACTGAGCCAACACCAGGGTCGATCGGATGCGGTAGCACGAGGATCCCGCAGCGGTCGCGTCGCCGCAAAGGCGTAACCGAACCCGTGCGCAGTCCGCACGTACCTGGGGGCGCGGGCGTTGTCACTGAGTGCGCGCCACGAATCTCGCCACGAGGTTCGTAAGATTGGCCTCGGCCACGAAGGTCTCAGGCCAGAGACGTTCCTGCAGGACCGCCTGGGACCGGACGATCGAGGGCCAGCGCGGTCACCAGCTCGAAGGCTTTGGGTGAAAGGTGGATCTGGCCGCTCTCCCGCGTCAGCTGTCTGCGTCGAGATCCAAGGTAAACGGGGCGAAGCGAATCCCTCACGTGAGCCCCTTGAAAACCCTGCGCGTCCCTAGACCATCCCTGGGACTCGTCTCCGAGATGTCGCTATCTTACCACCTGAGAGTTTCTGGAGCGGTCGTTCGTTCTACATCGGCGCTGACGGCGCGTGGGAATGGATCGGTAAAAAAGGGCACGCACGCCGCTGACTTCCACAACTGGCCAAACCTGGCCCGATAGTCCACGCACTTTGGCCAGGTCAGCGCAGCTCGGCCAGCACAGGCCACGAGTCGATCTTGAGAAAGACGGAAAGACCACGTGTGATGCAGCCGGTGTTCAGAAGAGAGCAGTCTGGTCTTCGTCATCTGTTTTGTGAGGAGGCGCGAAAAGCGTTCTGCATCCATCGTAGCCATTCCTTGCTGGATGTTGGCGCGAGTGTTCGTGGTTCCGCAGCCGCTCATGGCCCAACAATCGTGGCGAGCGGTCACGGGAGCCCAGAGCAGAGACATGAGCAGGCAAGCGATGGCATTTATGCCAAATGAGTTGTGGGTTCACGAGGGCGACAGCGTCAGCTGGATCTCAAGCGGACGAAATCCACGCGTGTGGTGACTGAAGCTAATCGCCTTCAAGCGCGGCTACGCCCCGCCCGAGCAATGAAAAGGCCGGATGTGGCGCCTGACGCCTACCTACGCCGAGCGGGTCCAACTATGACGGACCGCGTGCGTAAACAGCGGCGAACCGTCGGCGGGCGGAACCTACCCGTGACATTCCCAACGGCCGGCAATCCAAGGTATGTCTGGCCCATCGAGATATGATCAGGTAGTTCAGCGTCCTCGGCCTGAACAGACTTCCGGCCAGAGCAGGGTTCTACGACGCTCAGGCGGCGGATCAGGCGCGCGATCTTGTTTCGACGATGACGGTCGGAGGGGCGAGAGAAAGAGCGTGCCGAACATTCCCCGCCATTTCTCCGGGAATGCAGTGATTACAACCGGAGAGCTCGTGGCTGGGCCGGAGGGGGCAAACAGTATCTCGCCATCATGCGCTTCTTGCCGGAGACGATCTGGGTCCATGTTGGAGACACTGTTGAATGGACGAACATCGATCCCACGCTGCAACACACGGTCACATTTGGAACCGAGCCACCGACGAACGCTACTCTCCTTGGCCTGAACGCTGCCCCGATCCGACGGAGCCCGCCGGGACGCTTCCTGAATGCGACATCTGACCACCTGACCTTGAACACGGGGTTGATTGTTGCGGCGCTTCAAGACCAGGCCAATCAAACGGCTCGGCGTAACACGCGCCCGCGTGACTTTTTGGAACCGGGAACCTATAACTACATTTGCGCTCTCCATGACGAACTGGGCATGAAGGGCAAGGTCGTGGTTCTCCGATGAATCCGCAGGGCGTACGCCCAGGCTCCTGCGCTAAATGATCGCCGTGGCGATTCGCGCCGTTCCTGGTGGCTCTTCTCCTCGAACGGGTCACGTGTGGGCTCAGGAAACGGGGGACATCGGAGCCGGGGCCGGATCGCGCTGGGCCGACATACCGCGGGGGCTGGTCACCCCACCCCTGCCGAAGCCGAGGTTTGCTCTGACCGACACATCAGGAGCGCCGCATGACTTCTGGGAGAAGACGCAAGGATACGTAATGCCCTGGTCTTCGGATACACCTATTGCCCTGGCATGTCCGATGGAGATGTCGTTGATCGCATTGCTCTGCAGAAAATGCCCCGGGGTCGGCGGCTCAGTTCGTGGTTTTTGTGACGACCGACTCCCGCCCGTGATCGCCCAGACGTGTTGCGGTCATGGTCGATCATTTTGATGAACGCTTTATTGGTCTCACGGGAAGGGAAGCGCGATCGAAGGGAGCCCAGGTTGTGCGGGCAAACATCCCTGTCGCCAGAAGATCGACGGTGCGTGCCGATGGAAGCTACGACGTCGGTCACGCGTCGTTTGTCCTGCCTACACCAAAGACAATCTGGCGCACGTGATTTACCCGGATTGGGGTGAAACAAGAGGACGGTACACAGATCCCGCTCTTAGTCACAGAGGCGGACGAATCGGTGAGAGGGCTGGCGCGCGGCGCCGCCGCCGTCTTCAGTGACTAGTCCGACTACTTCAGTCAGGGGGCCACTCACACATCACCACGATGGCGTGTTCGCGGCCCCCTGAAACCCCCTGGTCGGCTGGTCCTACCGACCGTGACCGACTTCGCGAGGTTCCGCTGATCCACGTCGCGGCCCGCGCGGACGGCGGTGTGGTAGGCCATGAGCTGCAGGGGCATGACCATTAGCAGCGGGGACCAGACCTCTTCCACCGCGGGCACGTGCGAAGATGAGGTCGCGCTCCGGCTCGAGGACCTTGCGCAGCTCTGGTGTCGCCCTGGAAGGTGATCGCGATGACGCGGCCACCGCGCGCCTTCACCTCCTGGACGTTCGACAGCATCTTGTCGTAGACGCGGCCCGTGTGGGCAGAGCGCGACCACGGGCAGGCTCTCGTCGATGAGCGCGATCGGGCCGTGCTTCATCTCGCCCGCCGGGTAGCCCTCGGCGTGGATGTACGAGATCTCCTTCAGCTTGAGCGCGCCCTCGAGCGCGATCGGGTAGTTGATGCCGCGGCCCGAGGTACAGCATGTTCGGCGCGCGGGCCAGCCACTTGGCCGCCTCGCCCAGGCGCCTCGCTCATGGTCAGCGCGTTCTCCATGAGATGGGGCACCCGGGCCAGGCTCTCCAGCAGCTCACGCGAGCGTTCGACCGGTCAGGGTGCCGCGCAGCCGCCCGAGGCGCAAGCGCGAGCAGGGCGAGCGCCACGATCTGGGCCGTGAAGCGCCTTGGTCGAGGCCACGCCGATCTCGGGCCCGGCGTGGGTGAGGAGCGTGCCGCGCCGCCTCGCGCGTGATCATCGATGCCTGCACGTTGCAGATCGCGATGGGCAGCGCGCCCCGGCGCTTCGCTTCCCGGAAGGCGGCCAGGGTATCCGCCGTCTCGCCGCTCTGGCGTGATGGCGACGCACAGCGTGCGCCGAGTCCACCAGCGGCGTCCGGTAGCGGAACTCGCTGCCGTAGTCGACCTCCGCCGGGACTTGCGCCACCTGCTTCGAGGAGGAACTTGCCGACGAGCGCGGCAGTGCCAGCTCGTGCCGCAGGCCAGCAGCATCACGCGCTTGGCCCGCTTGAGCTCTGCCGTCGGCCGGCCCAGCTCCTCGAGATGGACCTCGCCCTCTTCGAGGCCGATCCGGCCCGGCAGCGTGTCGCGCACGGCGCGCGGCTGCTCGTGGATCTCCTTGAGCATGAAGTGGCGGTAGCCGCCCTTCTCCGCCTGCACGGGGTCCCAGGTGATGCGCTGGGGCTCCCGCTCGACCGGCGCGCCCGGCGACGTCGGTGAGCTTGACGCGCGGTCCGCGGCGTCACCACGACGACGTCGCCGTCGTCGAGGAAGACGAAGTCGCGCGTGTAGGCCAGCAGCGCCGGCACGTCCGAGGCCAGGAAGTGCTCGCTCTCGCCCAGGCCCACGACCAGCGGCGGCCCGTTCCGCGCGGCCATCAACCTTCTGCGGCTCGTCGCTTGTGCAGGAGCGACGAGCGCGTAGATGCCCTCGAGCTCGCTGCAGCGCGCGCGCACGGCGTCCTCGAGGTCGCCCTCGTAGTAGCGACTCCGACGAGGTGCGCGACGACCTCGGTGTCGGTCTGCGGTGATGAACGTGTGTCCCGCGGCGATCGAGCGCGCTGCTTCAGCGCGCAGGTAGTTCTCGATGATGCCGTTGTGGACGACGACGATCGTGCCCGTGCAGTCCTGGTGCGGATGGGCGTTCTCCTCGCTCGGGCGGCCGTGGGTGGCCCAGCGCGTGTGGCCGATGCCGAAGGCGCCGGCCAGCGGCTCGTCGCGCAAGCTCGTCCTCGAGGTTGCGGAGCTTGCCCGACGGACGCGGCGGCGATTGAGGCGCCCCGTCGCACCGACGCGCGACGCCCGCGGAGTCGTAGCCGCGGTACTCCAGCTTGCGCAGTCCCTCGCACGATGACGGGCACTCGCGTCCCTCGATCCGACGTAGCCGACGATGCCGCACATGGCTCTTGTGTCAGTCCTTCCGGTGGGCCTTCGCCGCCACCGGCTCGGCGGCGAGGGGCCCCTCGGCGCGCTTCGCTGCACGTCTCTTGCCAGGCTCGGCCGCCCAACCCGGGCTTGATGGTCTGCCGGGCGCGGCCGAGGGCGAGGGCGCCCGCGGGCACGTCCTGGGTGATGGCGCTGCCGGCGCCGATGTATGCGCCCGCACCGATCGGTGATGCGGCGCGACGAGCGGTCGTGTCGCTGCCGATGAAGGCCCCGGCCTCGATGCGGGTCGGGTGCTTGTGGGCGCCGTCGTAGTTGCAGGTGATGGTGCCGGCGCCGATGTTCACGCCGGGCCCCACGGTGGCGTCGCCGATGTACGAGAGGATGGGGCACCTTGGAGCCGTCGCCGAGCGTCGTCTTCTTCAGCTCGACGAAGTTGCCGACCTGGCCCTGGCCCCGATGCGCGTGTCGGGGCGGATGTGCGCGAAGGGACCGACCAGCCGCCCCCGCCCCCACCATGCACTCGCGCAGCAGGCAATGATCGAGGATCTGCGCGCCCGGGCCCGACCTCCGCGTCCACCAGGCGCACGAACGGACTCGACGTCGCGCCCGCGCGCACGACGCGTGTGTCCTTCGAGGATGGTGAGGGTCGCAGGACCAGCATCCGCCTCCACCACGACGTCCAGACCGACGTGAGTGGAATCCGGTCCTCGATGCCGACCCCGCCGCCATGAGCGCCTCGATCCGCCGCGCGCGCTGAGCGTCCGCGTGGCCGCGGAGAGCTCGGCGATGCTGTTCACGCCGAGGCCCTCGTCGGGATCGTCGGCGGCCACGGCTGCCACGCATGTGCCCGCCCGCGCGCGAGCAGGCCGACGACGTCGGTCAGGTAGAACTCGCCCTGCGCGTTCTGCGGCCGCAGCTTCCGAGCACGCCGAGGAGCGCGGCGCACCTCGAAGGCATACAGTCCGGCGTTGATCTCGCGTATGCCCCGGACGTCGTCCGTCGCGTCCCTGGCCTCGACGATGGCGTTCACGCCGCCTTGTCGTCGCGCGGACGACGCGCCCGTAGGCCCCCGGATCGTCCAGGACGACGGTGCAGGAGCGTGGCCGCCGCGCCGCGCTCGCCGGTGCACGGCACAGGAGACGCTGAAGGGTCTCGGCCGCAGCAGGGCACGTCGCCGTTCACGACCAGGAGCGTCCGCTCCGGGTGGGCGGCGAAAGCCTCGCGCGCGACCTGCAGCGCATGGCCGGTGCCGAGCGGGGGCTCCTGGCGCACGAAGCGTCAGGCCCCGGGCTCGCGAACGCGGCCTCCACCGTTCTCCGCCTGGTGTCCCACCACCACCGCGATGGGTGTGGCCGACGTCGCCTCGACGGTGCGCAGGACGTGTTCGAGCAGGGGCACGCCCAGGACCGGGTGGAGGACCTTGGCCCGCCCGCTCTTCATCCGCGTGCCCTTGCCGGCGGCCAGATCACGGCTTGAACGGAGCGCGAAGTCACGAAGTCAGTCTAGCAGGCCGGAGCGTCCGGAGGACGGTCGCGCAGCAGTGCGCGGCAGGACAGCTCGAGCCGATTGCCTCCGGCGCGAGCGTCAGGGTAGCCCGAAGGGCGTAGGGGTTGCGTTCCGCCGAAGCAGGAGCAACCCCTGAATCGATGAAGTCGAGCTAGCTGGCCTGGGGGTACAAGATCGAGAGAAATTCCTCGTCCTCGCGCAGGGTGTCGAAGTCCGGATCCTGACGGGCCTGGGCGCGGTTGGCCGGTCCGGCACCGACCGCCTGCCGCAGCGACTTGAGGGCGGTGGCGTTGTCCCCGCCCGCGCGGCGGTGGCCGCCATGCAGTAGAGGACGTGCTCGTTGCGCGGGTGGATCTCGGCGGCCTGGCGCAGGAACTTGAGCGCCTCCTCGTATTCGCCCCGGTTGTGCAGGTACACGCCGTGGTGGAGCATCTCGTCGAAGGTCTTGGGCCGGAAGGCGGGACTGCTTCTCCAGCGCCCGCTCGCACACGGCCCGGTAGGACCGCGCGCGCTCGAGCAGGTCGCGCTCCTCCGGGAACCCTTCGAGCAGGGCGTTGAAATGCTCCCGGGCGCGGTCGTAATCGTGCTTGCCCATCGCCTTCATGGCCTTCTCGAACGTCTCGATGGCCTGCTGGCTGCGGCGGTCGACGACGGGGGCGGTCTTCTTGGCGGTCATGGGGGCCACTCCTCTCGAAAGCGACGGGGGCCGAGCCGCGAAGAATACCAGGGTGGGGGCCGGGCGCAAGCCGGCCGGGAGGGGCCGGGCCTGATAGAATGGCCGTTTTAACAAGAGCCCGGTTGAAGCCACCTTAGGACGAGCCGATCTCGATCCGCGGCGCGCGAGTCCACAACCTGCAGGGAGTGGACTGCGACATCCCCCGGAACCGCCTGGTGGTGATCACCGGGCCCTCGGGGTCCGGCAAGAGCAGCCTGGCCTTCGACACCCTCTACGCCGAGGGCCAGCGCCGCTACGTGGAGAGCCTCTCCGCCTACGCCCGGCAGTTCCTGGACCAGATGGAGAAGCCGGACGTGGAGTCCGTCGACCGGACTCTCGCCCGGCCATCGCCATCGAGCAGCGGACGACGGTCAGCCATCCGCGCTCCACCGTCGGCACCGTCACCGAGATCTACGACCACCTGCGGGTGCTCTTCGCCGCGCTGGGGCGCCCGCATTGCCCGAAGTGCGAACGGCCCGTCACCTCCCAGACGACCGAGCAGATCGCGGAAGAGCTCTGCAATTGCCCGCAGGCGCGCACGGTCTCGGTCCTCGCCCCCGTGGTGCGGGGCCGCAAGGGGCGCTTCCGCAAGGAACTCGCGGCCCTGGCCGCGCGAGGGGTACCTGCGCGTCCGGGTGGACGGGCGCGTCGTCAGCCTGGAGGAGAGCTGATCGCGCTCGATCCGCGCCGCAACCACCGCGTCGAGGTCCTCGTCGACCGCCTGGCCCTCCGGCCGGGGGCGGAGAAGCGGCTCCTTTCGCCCTGGACAAGGCGCTGCACCTGGCCCGCGACGTGGTGATGGTCGCCGGTCGGCGAGGAGGAGCGGTTCTACAGCCGGCAGCTGGCCTGCGCCCTGCTGCGACGTGTCCCTCACCGAGCTGAGCCCCGCGCGCCTTCTCCTTCAACAGCCCCTACGGCGCCTGCACGCTGTGCGAGGCGGCCTCGGCTCCCGTTGGGACGTGGACGCCGGCGCGGGTCATCCCGGACGAGAACAAGTCGCTCGTGGACGGCGCCATCCATCCCTGGCAGCGGCTACGGCCCGCGCCTCGTGCGCGAGGCGCTCGACGAGCTGGCCCAGCGCCTCGGCTTCTCCCTCGAGGTCCCGTTCGCCCAGCTGCCCCGCCGGGCGCGCCAGGCCCTGCTCCAGGGAGACGGGACGTTCCCGGGCGTGCTCTCCGACCTGCGCCGGAAGGCGGAGAACTCCTGCGCCTGGACGCGTCGCCCACCGACGAGGCGGCCGCACCGCCGGACGGCAGCGAGGCCTTCGACGACATCCGGCCCTATCTGGTGGAGACGACCTGCCCGGAATGCCGTGGCGCGCCGCCTGCGTCCGGAGAGCCTGGCCGTCCGCCTGGGCGACCGCACGATCGCGCAGTTCGTCCGGCTGCCCGTGACGGAAGCGGTCGGGGCCTTCGCCGCGCTCGCGTTCGAGCCGCGCGAGCAGCCGGTGGCGGAGCGCCTGCTGCCCGAGATCCTGTCGCGGCTCCGCTTCCTCGACGCCGTGGGTGTCGGATACCTGACCCTGGATCGGCCCACCACCACGCTCTCGGGCGGCGAGGCCCATCGCATCCGGCTGGCCAGCCAGATCGGCGGCCGCATGCAGGGCATCCTCTACGTCCTGGACGAGCCTTCCGTCGGCCTGCACCAGCGCGACAACCAGCGCTTGCTGGCGACGCTCACCGGCATCCGCGACCTCGGCAACACCGTCGTCGTGGTCGAACACGACGAGGAGACGATCCGCGCCGCGGACTGGATCCTCGACCTCGGCGAAGGGGCGGGCCGGCAGGGCGGCCGCCTCATGTACCAGGGCCCGCCCGGCTCCATCGACGGCAGCCTGACCGGCCGCTACCTCCGTCGCGAGCTTTCCATCCCCGTTCCGCGCCGTGCGCCGCGCTGCCAAAGGCGTCCTCCGCATCAAGGGCGCCCGGGAGCACAACCTGCGGGACATCGACGTCGAGATCCCGCTCGGCGTGCTCACGGCGGTGACGGGCGTGAGCGGTTCGGGCAAGTCGACGCTGGTGGAAGACATCCTGTACCGCGCCCTGGCCCGCGCGGCTCTACGGGGCCGCCGCCGAGCCCGGACGCCACGAGGCGCTGGAAGGCGCGGAGGCCATCGACAAGGTGGTCGCCATCGACCAGAGCCCGATCGGCCGCACGCCGCGCTCGAACCCGGCCACCTACGCCGGGGCCTTCACCTTCATCCGCGACCTGTTCTCGCTGGTGCCGGAAGCGCGCGCCCGCGGCTACAAGCCGGGCCGGTTCTCCTTCAACGTCGAAGGGCGGGCGCTGCGAGTCCTGCCAGGGCGACGGCGTGCGCGCGATCGAGCATGCACTTCCTGCCCGACGTGTACGTCGCGCTGCGAGGTCCTGCCGCGGCCGGCGCTACAACCGCGAGACGCTGGAGGTGCTGTTCCACGGGCGCAGCATCGCCGACGTGCTCGACCTCACGGTGGACGAGGCGCTCGCCGTGCTGCGCGCGCACCCTCGCCTCGTTCCGCATCCTGCTCCACGCTGGCCGACGTCGGCCTCGGCTACATCCGCGCTCGGCCAGAGCGCGACCACGCTGTCCGGCGGCGAGGCGCAGCGCGTCAAGCTCGCGCGCGAGCTGGCCCGCCGCGAGACCGGCCGCACCCTCTACATCCTCGACGAGCCCACCACCGGCCTGCACTTCGACGACGTCTCGCAAGCTGCTCACGTCGCTCGGCCGGCTGGTGGACGCCGGCAACACGGTGGTCGTCATCGAGCACAACCTCGAGGTCATCAAGACCGCCGGACCACGTCATCGACCTGGGTCCGGAGGCCGGCGCCGCCGGCGGCCGTCTCGTCGCCCAGGGCACTCCGGAGAAGGTGGCGCGCTCGCGTCGCATCGCACACCGGCCGCTTCCTGCGCGACGTGCTGCGTGCGTCGGCGTCCGCGGCGCGCGCGCGCGGAGGCGGACAGCGACGAAGACGACGACGCGCCGCCCGCGCCAGTCCGCATGAGCGTCGCCGCGCCCGCCAACAGAGCGACCTCCTCGCTCGCCGGCCCCGAGTTCCCCATCCTCGCAGAAGACGACCTACCTGGTCAGCCACTCGCTGGGCGCGATGCCGCAGCGGCGCGGCCGCGCAGCTCGAGGAGTACACGCGACACATGGGCCACGCGGGGCGTGCGCGCCTGGGCCGAGGGCTGGTGGGCGATGCCCGTCACCGTGGGCGACGCGGTGGGCCGCATCATCGGGGCGCCGCCGGGCTCGGTGGTCATGCACCAGAACGTCTCCATCTGCCAGTCCGTCCTCTTGTCCTGCTTCGACCTCTCGGGACGGCGCAACAAGATCGTCTACGAGGACCTGAACTTCCCGTCCGTGATGTACGTGTACGAGGCGCACCGCAGCCCTGGGCGCGCGCGTCGACTCGTGCCCAGCGAGGACGGCATGACGGTGCCGCTCGAGCGCTTCCTCGAGGCCATCGACGAGGAGACGCTGCTCGTCCCGCTCTCCGCACGTGATCTTCCGCAGCGGCTTCGTGCAGGACGTGCCCGCGATCGTCGCGCCGCGCGCACGAGGTGGGCGCGCTGGTGGTGGCGGACCTCTACCAGTCGGCAGGCACGGTGCCCGTCGACGTCACGCGCCTGGGACGTCGACTTCGCGACCGGCGGCTGCGTGAAGTGGCTGTGCGGCGGCCCGGGCGCGGGCTACCTGCTACGTGGCGCCCCGCCTGCAGACGCGCCTGCAGCCGCGGGTGACCGGGTGGATGGCGCACGAGCACCCGTTCGCGTTCGAACCGGGCGCGATCGACTACGCGGAGAATGCGACGCGCTTCCTGCACGGCACGCCCGGCCGTGCCCGCGCTCTACGCCGCGCGCGCCGGCTACGAGAGTCGTGGCGCGCCATCGGCGTCGACGCCATCCGGCGCAAGTCGCGTGCGCCAGGTGCAGCTCCTCGATGGACCGCGCCCGCGCGCGCGGGCTCACGCCGCGACCCCGACGACCCCGACCGCGCGGTGGAGGCATGGCCATCCTGGAGGTTCCGCACGGCGAGGCGGTCACGCGCGAGCTGCTGCGCCGCGAAGATCATCGTGGACCACCGCCCGGGCGCGGGCATCCGCTATCTCCCGCACTTCTACACGACGGACGACGAGATCCTCCACGCCCATCGACCAGACGCGGGAGATCCTCGATTCGGGCGCCTATCAAGCACACGTTCGCGCCGGGAGAACAGGCTTCTGATGCTGACACTCGCCGTGGTGACAGCCACACCGCGCGGCTGGCCGACGGCTGCGATCGACGTCCACCGTCAAGTCGCCGAAATTGGACTGCTCAGCGGCACTTGCTGCTTGCGGACGGTCGATGGTTCGCGATTGCGGCGCTCTAGCCAGTCCATGGCCTACCGAAGGACCCTCAAGCGCGGCGTGGGCTGCACGGGCATCGGCCCGCACACCGGCCGTGCTGTCCGCCTCGACCTCAAGCCCGCGCCCGCCGACCACGGCATCCGCTTCCGCCGCACCGACGTCGGGGTCGAGATCCCGCGCCCATATCGACCACCTGGGGCGCCTCGACCACGCGACCACCCTCAGCCGCGATGGCGTCTCCGATCGACACCGTCGAGCACCTGCTCTCCGCCCTCTATGCCCTGGGCGTCGACGACGTGCTGGTCGAGGTGGACGGTCCCGAGGTGCCCGTGCTGGACGGCAGCGCCGCGCCCTTCGTGATCCTCATCCACGAGGCGGGCCTGCGGCCGCTGCAGCGTCGCACGCCGCTACCTGAAGATGCTGCGGCCGGTCGAGGTGGTGCGCGGCGCCAAGTGGGCGCGCCTGAGCCCGTCCGACCACTTCCGGGTCAGCTACACGATCGGCTTCGACCATCCGCTGCTGCGCCACCAGGCGGCATCGGTGCGCGTCACGCGCGGACACCTACGCGGAGACGATCGCGCCCGCGCGCACGTTCGGCTTCCTGCGCGAAGTGGAGACGCTGCGCAAGGCGGGCTCGCCCTCGGGGGCAGCCTCGAGAACGCGATCGTGATCGGCGAGACGCGGCGTCCTGAACAACAAGCTGCGCTTCGAGGACGAGTTCGTGCGGCACAAGATCCTCGACGCGATCGGCGACCTGGCCCTCCTGGGGCATCCGCGTGGTCGGGCACCTGGAGGCGCAGCAAGGCCGGCCACGCGCTGCACGCCGCGCCTGCGCGCGCAGGCTGCTGGACACGCCCGACGCCTGGGCGCTGGTCACGCTGCCGCAGCTGCCCGTGGTGACGCTGCCCTCGGCCGCGTCCTCCGCCGCCTCTCGTGCCGCAGCGCGGCCTCGGAACCCGCCCGCGGCGCGCGCGCCGCGCCTCAGTGCTTGTCTTCGCGCGGGCCGCGACCACGGCCTCGACCTTCACCTCGAACGGTGCGCTGCGCCGGGTCGTTCGACTTGATCAGAGCACGCTCTTCTGCGATCCTGCCCGTCTCGGCGGGCGCGGCTGAGACGCGATGCGCATCGTGGTGCGCGCTCCGGGCTTCAGGCGTGCGCCGTGTCTCGTCGATCCAGGACGGCCGCGCAGCTGCAGGTGGTAGACGATCGATCTCGATCACGAGGTCCGCGCGGCCGATGTTGCGGAGCACGAACTCCTTGCTGCACGACTCCGCCGGCGCTGACGGTGCCGAAGTCGAACGAGGCGGGCTCGACCACGATGCGCGGGCCGGCCGCCGCGGCGCGGGCGAGGCGGGGTGCGTCCGCGCGCGCGAGGCGCGGCGAGCAGCGTCAGCGCGCAGGAGGATCCAGCACGCGCTGCCGTCATGCCGATCCTCCCGCCGGCCGGCCGCGCCCGCCTTTCTTCTTCCCGGCTGGTGAGCTTCGCGCACGTACGGCGTCGAGCATCTCGTTCTCGTAGGTCACCGGAGTTGAGGAAGAGGCTCTCCACCAGGTAGCGCCTGCCGCTCGTCCTCGCTCATCTGCTCCACGACGGCGCTGGATCTCCCGCATCATGTCCTCGAAGGTGACCTGCAGCGCGCGCTTGCAGGGTGACCTCGCGGTAGAGGGCCTCGAGCAGGCCGAGCATGTCGCCGTCGAGCGTGAGCTCGAAGCCGGTGGAGAGGCGCACCCTACGCATCGGCCTTGCCCTTCTTGCGCCCCGCCGGAGGCGAGGGCCGGCGCGCCTCCTCGCGGTGCAGGTCGATGATCTTGTGCACGCCGGTCATGGAGATCATGGTCTCCACCCGCGGCTGCACGCCCGCCAGCTTCAGCGCGCCGCCCTCGGTCCTGCAGCAGGCGGTAGATGTCCATCGAGGCAGCCGATGGAGGCGCTGTCGATGTAGGTCACCGCGGCGAGGTCGATGATCAGCTTGCGCGTCCCGCCTTCGACGAGCTGCCGCACCTCGGCGAAGAACGCGGACAGGTTCGGATACGTGAGCTTGGCTTCCTTCACCCTCACGATCCGTACGTCGCCCTTCTCGTCGACTTCGAGCTGCATCACGTCACCTCCGCGCGCGGCATGCGCGCCGTCCGCGCTCCGTCCGCCGTTCCGCCTGCTGGGCGCGCAGCAGCAGGCGCGAGAGCTCCTCGCGCCCGCGGTTGATCCGGCTCTTGACCGTCCCCTCCGGGCAGGTCGGAGCCGGTCCGCCATCTCCTGGTAGCTCAGCCCCTGCAGGTCGCGCAGCACGACCGCCTCCCGCAGCTTGTCCGGCAGCGCCTCGAGCCCGCGGCGCAGGAAGCTGCGGCGGTCGCGGTCCTCGAGCGCGCGGTGCGGGCTGCTGCCCGTGGAGGCCGGCGCGAGGTCGAAGGCCACCAGGTCCTCGACCAGCACTTCCTTCTCGCGCTTGCTGGCCCGGTAGTGGTCGATGCAGAAGTTGCGGGCCACGCTGGAGAGCCAGGTCGAGAAGTCGGCGTCGCGATTGAACTTCTCGAGGCTGCGGAAGACCTTGAGGAAGATCTCCTGGGTCAGGTCCTCCGCGTCGTCATGCCGGCCCGGTGAACTTGTAGCCGATATGAGAACACCTTCCGCTTGTAGCGGCCGACGATGAGCTCCCAGGCGGAATTGTCCTTGCTGGAGGCATCGCTCGATCAGCTCCGCGTCGGAAGGGGCAGAGCTTCCCCTCGTCGGTCATCGGCAGAAGTAGCGCAGGGCGAGACCCGTCCGTAACGGATCATAGGCGCTGGACGAGCGCCGGGCAAACCTGCCAGAGTTCCAGGCCGGCCCGGCGGCCGTCCAGGCCGTGTACCAATAGCTGCCGGCATCGGTGGTGGCTTCCTCGAGGCGACCCTTCATCAGCGGCCCCAGCTTCTCGCGCGAGCATGTCGTAGTAGAGCTCGGTGTAGCTGGATTGGCCGCGGGCTTCGCGAGCTCCTCCACGTAGAGGAGGTTGTCGAGCCAGATGTAGGTCGCGGTGATCATGGAGAAGACGTACCCCTTGGGGTCGTCGATGAGGCGCGCGGTCCCGCCCCCAGAAGTTGAGCTTCTTGTCCATGGCCTCGGAGAGCTTGATCGAGAAGCGCACCCAGAGGCCGTGCTGGCCCGTCTTCTGCCCGTCGAAGTTGTCGGTGAGGGCCAGCGGGTTGTGGAGGTCGGCCACGTAGGCGGCCAGGGTGTCCGACTCCGTGAGGATCTTTCCCTTGTCCCCGAGCGGTAGGCCTCCACGAGGCGCGCGTAGCGACTCCTGGATCAGCCAGGGCAGGCGTCCGGCCTTGGCCGCGTCGTCGCCGTATTTCGCCTTCAGGGCGGCCTCGGTGCGCGGGATGTCCGCGGAACGGGAACGGGAGGAAGCGGTCGAGCGTGAACCGGCGGTCGGTGCTCTCATCCTCCGGGGCGGAGCGTCGAGGGCCAGGGATGGCATCTCCAGCCGGTGCGCCTTGTAGAACGGCCGTGAGGCCCTTGGGCAGCGTTTCGATGGCCTCGCTGGTCACCCGCTGGTGGATGAGCGGCCCCCAGGCCCGCGCGGGCGACGCGCCCAGCAGGAGCAGCGCCACCGCGATGAGCAGCCGACTCGGCGGCCACCATCGCAGTGGGTGGCTAGCCCGGCCCGTCGCCGCCGGATCATGGTTCACGTGTTCCTCCTCGATGTCTGGACCGCGAGCTCAATCGACGCGCGCCGCCGTCACCAGCCGCACCTGGGCCGCCCCCGCTTGCGCGAGAGCGCGCGCACAAGCGCGGGCGGTGGCGCCAGTGGTGAGCACGTCATCCACCAGTACCACGATCCGGCCCGCCACCGCAGGCCGCCGCCTCACGACGAACGCACGAGCGACGTTGGCGCGCCGCTGGCGCGGCGCTCAGACCGGTCTGGGGCGGCGTGTCTTCGCGCCGGGCCGAGGGCGTCCTCGGCCACGCGCAGGCCGGTGGGGCCGGCCAGGGCACGGGCCAGCAAGGCGGACTGGTTGAAGCCGCGCTCGCGGCGGCGGCGGGGTGCAAGGGGACGGGCACCAGCACGTGCGCGCCGGCGAGAGCCGCCCGCACCTCCGCGCTGGCCAGGAGCGCCTCGGCCAGGCGCGCGGCCACGCGCCGGCGGGCATGGAACTTCATCTCGTGCACGAGCAGGCGGAGCGTGCCCTCGTACGGGCCCAGGCTCGCGCCACGCGCGAACGGAGCCAGCCCGCGGCGGCAGCGGCCGCAAGGCCCCTCCGCCCCCGGCGGCAGCGGGAAGCCGCACCGGGCAGAGGGGCCGCGATGGCGCGGCAGCCCGGACCAGCAGGCGAGGCACAACGGCCCGCGGGTGGGCTGATCGACGTCCTGGCCACACCCCGGGCAGGAGGACGGGAAGACGAGCGCCAGCACCGGGTCCACGATCAGGCGGCGTCGTGGCCTGGCCCAGGGCGGTCACCGCTGCGGCGCGCCCCCGCCACGCGCTGGCGTCGCCCCGGCGTCACAGGAGGCCCTGCTCCTGCTTCTCCTGGCAGGAGATGCAGCGCTTGGCCCAGGGCACGGCCTCCAGGCGCTTCTTGTCCAGCTCCTCCTCGCAGACGACACAGGTGCCGAAGCGGCGGTCGTCGATCCCGGACGCAGGGCCTCGTCCACGAGCTGGAGCATGTCGCGCTCCGTGTTGGAGAGGCTGAAGAGGAACTCCTTCGTGTAGGAGTTGGAGGCCTTGTCCGCGATGTCCTGCGAGCCCTCCTCGTCGGCTTCCTTGCCGTAGCTCTTGTTCTTCGTATAGGCCACCAGGATCTCCTGCTTCTTCTGCAGCAGCCTCTCCCGGAAGCCCTTCATCTTCTTCTGTTCCATTTGAATGCGTCCTCGCTTCGGGTCTTGCGTCATCAAGCGCCGCGCCGCGAGTGAATCGCGCGCGGCAGCAGCTGAAACTCATCGGATCCCATAGCGCCGGCGTTTCTCCCACAGCGCCTTGCGGCTGATGCCGAGGATGGCGGCCGCGCGCGTCTGCTGGCCCGCCACCTGGTCCAGCACGTAACGGATGTACTCCTTCTCGATCTCCTTCAGGGACGTGCCGTCGGTCTCGCCCCGACCACAGCGTCGCCGGCTGCTCCAGGATGTGAGGCGGCAGCGCGGCGGAGGCTACGACCTCTCCCGTCGAGTAGAGCGCCGCGCGCTCGATCACCGAGCGCAGCTCACGCACGTTCCCGGGCCAGGCGTAGCCCTTCAGGGCATCCGCGGTCTCGCGCGCGAACGCGCGGCGGGCGTCGTCTTGCGCTGGCGCTCGCGGGCGAGGAAGGTCTCGGCCAGGGGCAGGATGTCCTCGCGGCGCTCACGCAGGGGGGCACGGTCAGGGGCACGACGCTGAGGCGGTGATAGAGATCCTGGCGGAAGGTGCCCGCGGACACGGCCTGCCGGACGTCCACGCTGGAGGCGGCCACGAACCGCACGTCGACCTCGATCGTCTTGCGTCCCCCCAGGCGCTCGAACCGGCAGTCCTCCACCACGCGCAGCAGCTTGGCCTGCAGGTTGGGAGTCAGGTCCTGCACCTGGTCGAAGAAGACGGTGCCGCCCGCGGCCAGCTCGATCTTGCCGGCCTTCGCGTGCTTGGCGTCGGTGAACGCGCCCGCCTCGTGTCCGAAGAGCTCCGACTCCAGGAGCTCGGACGGAATCGAGGGGCAGTGCACCTTGATCAGGGGAAGTCGCGCCGGGGACCTGCGTGATGGAGCCAGTGCGCGAGCAGGTCCTTGCCCGTGCCGCTCTCGCCCTGGATCAGGACCGCGGTGCGGCCCTCGGCCAGGCGGCTGGCCAGCTTCAGCAGGTCGCGCATGGCCGGCGACGCCGCCACCACTCCGGCCAGCTCGGGGACGGGCGCCAACGCGGTCACTCCTTCATCTCCATGCGGGCGGCGCCGCCCCAGAGCCGCTCGAGGTCGTAGAAGCTGCGCGTGCGCGGCGTGAAGATGTGCACGACGAAGCCGGAGTAGTCGAGCAGGATCCACTCCTGCCGCGGATAGCCCTCGACGTGCTTCGGGCGCAGGTCCTCCGCCCGCATCGCCTCCTGCACCGCGTCCGCGATGGCCACGATCTGCGCGCTGCGACGTTCCCGAAGCGAGCACGAAATAGTCCGTGAAGGCCGAGCCCTTGCGCAGGTCGAGGACCGCCACCTCCTCCGCCTTCTTGTCCAGCGCGGCCTTGGCCGCGCTTCTGCACCGCCTTCGGGAGTCTCATTCAATGACCCCCACCCTATGCCTCCCATGTAGGGGAGGGAAGCTGCGGTGGCGGGGTCGGTAGCCGCGCGTCATCGGTAGAGGCCCCGCTTCTCGATGTAGTCGGCGACGCCGTCCGGCACGAGGTGGCGCACGCTGCGTCCGGCGCGGATGCGCTCGCGCAGGTCGCGGCTGGCGATGGGAAGCGCCGTCCCTTCGACGCGATGGAGGCGGGCGGGAGGAACCTTCCCTGAAGGCACGGGCGCGCTGCCGGGTCGCTCCACGACGGCGATCGTGCACAGCTCCAGGAGCCGCTCAGGCTCGCGCCACTCCGCGATCATGGGCAGGTTGTCGCTTCCCACGATGAGCACGACCTCCGCGCCCGGCCGCCGCGCGCGAAGCTGAGCCACCGTCTCCACCGTGTAGCTCGGCCCTTCGCGCGCGAGCTCGACGTCGGAGGGCACGAAGTGCGATGGGCGGCGGTGGCGATGGCGACCATCGCGTAGCGATCGATCCCCGCCGCCGCCGGCCGTCCCCGGTGGGGAGGCACGCCCGCGGGCACGAAGACGACCTCGTCCAGCTCCAGCGATTCCCGCACGATCTCCGCGGCGCGCAAGTGGCCGATGTGGATGGGATCGAACATGCCGCCGAGAAGGCCAACCTTCACGTCAGCTCGCCCGCGGCTTCCGCCGCGACGACACGGGCCTCGGCCACGCGGGTGGCGAGGGCGCGCTTGAGATCGAGGAGGCCTTCACCGGTAGCCGCGGATACCGGCACGATCTCCAGCCCGAGGACCGCGCGCCTCCGCGCGGAGGGCGGGAAGAGGATCCTCCTCGCCGATCGCATCGCGCTTGGTGGCGACCACGAGCTGCGGCCGGTCCAGCATCTCCGCGTTCCATTCCCGCACTTCTTCGCGCACGGCGCGGAGGTCGTCCACGGCGTCGCGGCCGCTGAGTGCCGGAGGCGTCTACGACGTGCAGGAGCACCCGCGTGCGCTCGACGTGCCGCAGGAACCTGGAGGCCCAGCCCGGCCCCGGCGGTGCGCCTTCGATGATGCCGGGGATGTCGGCGGCCACGAACGTGCGTTCGTCCACCTCCACCACGCCGAGCACGGGTGAGAGGGTGGTGAAGGGGTAGTCGCCGACCTTCGGGCGCGCGGCGGAGATCGCGGCGAGCAGCGTCGACTTTGCCCGCGTTCGGGAAGCCCGAGGAGGCCCACGTCGGCGATGAGGCGGAGGTCGAGGCGCAGCCAGCGCTCCTCGCCCTCCCGCCGGGCTCCGACCTCGCGCGGCGCGCGGTTGCGGCTGGAGAGATACGACCGGTTGCCGCGGCCGCCCGTCCGCCGCTGGCGCCAGGACCAGCAGGTCGCCGTCGCGCAGGACCTCGCCCAGAGGCCTCCCGCGTCCCCTCGTCGACGGCGGCGGTGCCCGGGGGACCTGGATCAACAGGTCCATCTCCGCCGCGTCCGTGCGGTTGCCGGGGCCAGCCATGCGCGCCGCGCGTCGGCGCGGAACTCGGTGTGGTAGCGCAGGGGAGCAGCGTGTTCTGATGGGAGACGGCCACGAGGACGACGTCGCCGCCCCTGCCGCCCACACCGCCGTCAGGGCCGCCCTTCGGCACGTAGGGCTCGCGGCGGAAGCTGACGCATCCGCGTCCGCCGTCGCCGCCTTTGACGAAGATCTTGACCTGCGATCGACGAACATGGGTCACCGCCGCGGCGCGATGCCGGGCACCGGTGCCGCAGGTGCGCGGGCGCCGAACCACCCGGGCCCGGGCACTAGCTGGCCGCGGGCTCACGCTCACGCGCAAGACCGCGCGAGCCGTGGTCCTCGAACCGGACGAATCCGTCGGCGAGGGCGAAAGCAGCGTGTGGTCCTTGGCCAGGCCCGACGTTCTTGCCCGGCTTCCACTTGGTCCCGTGCTGGCGGAGGATGATCGTCCCGCCCCGCACCGCCTCGCCGCCGAAGCGCTTCGACGCCGAGCCGCTGGGAGTTGCTGTCGCGCCCGTTGCGGCTCGAGCCCTGTCCCTTCTTGTGCGCCATAGGTGACGAACCTCGCAAAAACTTGGAGCGGCTCGGCCTCCCGGGCCGTAGCCGCTCGTTGTGCCGACTCCGGCCTCGGCTGCAGAGCGAGATGCCGTCGATCCTCAACGCCGTAGCCCTGGCGGTGGCCGCGCGTGCGCCGGTAGTGCTTGCGCTTGCTGTACTTGAAGACGCGGATCTTGTGGTCGCGCCCGCAGGTCCACCACCGTGGCGGCCACGGAAGCCTTGTCGATCAGCGGAGCGCCGACCTTCATCTCACCCTTGTCGCCGCCCCCGACGAACAGGACCTCGCCCAGTGTCACCTGGCCGCCCACGGGGGCCTCCAGGCGCTCGACGGGATCGGTCACCCTGGGCCACCCGGTACTGCTTGCCGCCGGGTCCTGATGATCGCGCAGCACACCGCCGTAGGCCTCCTTCACCCGAGCTTGGGCGAAGCACTGGACATTATCACGGCCTCCAAGCTGATTTCAACCCGCACGCGACCGCTAGACGGAGACGCGGGTTCTGGGGCGCGACGCCATGGGGGCCATCGAGGGGACGGTGGGCAAGAGGGCAAGCAGCGAGGAGCCGATTTACTCGGCGACGAGCGGGTGAGGGGTAGTCCGAAGGACGCAGTAGGGTGCATTCACCAAGGGTGGAGCACCCCCTGCATTAACATAAAAATCAAAGCCGATCCAGAAGTCGAACCGCCACCCCGGCAGAGGACACCTTGAGGTCGGTCAGCTTCGACCAGTCGAAGTGCATCGGATATCCGAGGAAGAAGAACTGGAGGCCGATCCCATAAGACGCGCGGCCGTTGTCGAGATGCGGAAGCCGGATACGGGCTCGCCGAAGATGGGATCACGGACATACGACACGCCCGGGTCGCTGGTGCCGAACCGCGAGCCGTCCCTGCGGATCTTGGCCTCGCCGATCCCGCCGTACAGGGTCCCCGCACCGGTCCCAGGATCCCGATCGGCGTCTTCATGAGGTCGATGATCGGGATCCGCAGCTCGAGGTTCGCGAAGAACCCTGGCTGCCGACGAAGGAGAGGTACGGGTAGCCCCGCAGCTCCATGTTCCCGCCGAAGTAGAAGATGTCGGGCGCCTGCCCCGCCGACCGGAAAGCCGCGCGGAAGCGTGCGGCGAGCACGCCGGAGCCGGCGAGCCGGAGGTACTGCTGCGGGCGTCGACGTCGATCGTGTAACGCGAGAGGAGCCCGTTGACGCCCGGGGCGTACGAGATCCCGAGCCGGTAGGTGCTGCCGGCTCAAGGGCCCGAACTGCGGAAGCGCGTCGTCTCCCGACGAGGGATAGCGCGATGGGGCGGTGAAGGCGCGTTGTTCAGGAAGAACTGGGTCCCCTGCGCCCGCCGCCGCCGCCTGCGCGTCCATGCTGCGCGAACTCGTTCTCGAACCCCTGGCGCACGCGCACGATGCCCCGGTGTTGAGCTCGAGGCGCCGGAACTTTGTCAGGCGCGGATACTGCCCGATGAGCAGGCCGCCGGTGACGCGCTCGGTGGCGAAGGCGCGCGCGGAAGAAGGTCGTCTGCAGGGCGTAGGGGGAGGCGTATAGAAGAACTGCGTGTTGTCCAGGCTTACACGCTGAGCCCGTACTGGAACCGATGGCCCAGGTCGAGGTACGTCCCCCGCGTAGCTGCGGAACTCGCGCGCGGGAGAGCACGGTGGCCGTGAAGTTCTTGTCCCCCAGCACGTCGGCGAGCGCGACCGGTGCCCCCGAAGAAATGCCCGCCGAAGTCACGACGGTGAGGGCGCACTCGAGATAGAGCCTCGAACATCTTCTTGCGCTTGTTCTCAGGGACCACGGGCGACGTCAGGCTGAAGTCGACGAGACCTCGGACGCGCCCTGCACCTCTGGTCGACCTCCCTTCATCGGATCGCCGAGTCCATCGACTGCAGCCGCCACTCGCCCTTGATAGCTGATGAACCCCAGGCAGGTCACGCGGCCCATGGAGAAGCGCCGGCGCAATCGTGCACCCGGCATCAATATACTGCCGGATGGCGCCCGTGCGCAGGTCGAGGCTGCGCGTTAGGGATGTCGTCGTCTCGATGGACGGAAGTAGAAGTGTTCCCGTCCTCGGAAGTGCGGCGCGTTGTCGTCTGTAGCTGCCGAGGTGAGCTGCGTCTTCTCCACGCGGCCGGTCAGCGAACAGCCAGATCTTGTGTTGCCGTTGCGGCGGGTACAACCTGGCTGTCCAGCGGGGATAAAAAAGGATCAGCATCCCGCGAAGCGTCAGTGAGAGGTCTCTGCCGCTATTCAGGTGTTCGATCGACCGGATCCGCAGCCGCCGCCTTTGAGCGGCGAAGAATTTGCGTGTTTGCAAAATCAGAAGACTGACGAGCCTGAGCGCCAAATCAAGCTCAAACGCGAAGGACTGACGATTGAAATATCACCATCAACGCATTTTTGTTTCGGGCTTTCGCCGCCGCCACCGGCGCGGCGGTGCCAGTATCGCCAGGATCGAAATCGTCACGAAACGCCCGGCGCGAAGCCTATCCACGTTGATCGCGTGATGTTCTCGAACTTGCGCCCGTGCGCCCGCCCCGAGGTGAGATTCGCGATCACGCTGCCGTCCCGGGTCGACAACAGCAGGATGAGGTCCGCCTCCCCTCGAGCAATTGCCGGTGGGGGCGGCCACCTCCCCAGGGCTGGGAGTGAAGGCAGACCACCTGGGTGAAGGACGTCTTCTCCTCGTTGTTAAGGGGAGAGGTCCTTGCGTAGTCCGACGGCCGCTCCTTGTCGCGGAACGGCCCGAAGCGCTCCTTGAGGTAACGGTCGAACTGCTCGTCGAATTCCTCCGGCTTGATGCTTGAGCGCCTCTTCATAGCGCACGCCGTCGCCGCCGCCCGATCACGTTCTTGCGGAGCGAGGACAGGAACTGCCGGAGCCGTCCTTGCCCCACCGCGCCTCGATGAACTCGAACGTGGCGTGGCCGAGGTCGAGCGGCGAGCGCCGGTCCGGACGGCGGCTGCCGCTCGGACTCGGCTCAACTCGGCATCTTCCGGGATGCTGTCGGCGCGTCGCGGATCGCCAGCGAGGTCTCAGAGAATGCCCCAGTCGCCGCGCTCATGTAGTCGGCCAGACCCTCGTCCAGCAGCCAGAGCGGGAGTGGTGTCGCTGCACCGAGGCCGCGCGGGATGATGTCGAACTCGAAGACGTGGGTCAGCTCGTGCGTGATGAGGCCCGGCAGCCGATCGGGGCTCGTCGATCAGCAGCACCATCCGCACGCGCACCGGCTCCGCGAACGCCAGCGCTGGGCACGAAGTCGGGAAGAGGTTCGTCTCCTCGAACTCGGAGTGCGTCTTGTAAGAGGATGAGCGGGATCAGGAAGTGGATCTCGTGCTTCAGGTCTCGAGACCTTCTGGTACGCGCGCTCTCCGCGTAGGACGACCCGCGGCCGAGGTGCGCACCTGCTCGAACTCTCGGGGTAGTAGTAGACCTCGAAATTTACGGGCTCTTTGTAGACGCGCCAGGAGAAGCTGTCGTAGGCGACCTTGTTCTTCCCAGTAGGGAACGAACTGGGCCCGGGCGGGCCGCAGCCGCGGCGAGGAAGAGCGACGAGGGATCTGGCAATACGTAACTG
>ERZ1370068.2388-contig-1541_pt1 | contig 23995 bp, 33 predicted proteins | sample MGYA00561227_ERZ1370068 | MGnify/ENA primary metagenome ERZ1370068 (study PRJEB38410, sample SAMEA6850437) | metagenome | study: Metagenomic assessment of the ecological functions of the soil: analysis of the soil microbiota associated with the...
GCTCGACCGGCTGCCGACGCGCGCCTGTGAGCGACGAGCGGGTAAATCATACCCGATCCTCCGACCAGGGGCCGCCGGAACATCGACACCACGACGGCGACCGAGAAGAACAGGCCCACTTTGGTCTGGGTCTTGCTCCCGCCGAAAGCTGACCAGACGAAGCGGCAGGACGGCGTTGAATGAATGAACTTCATCGCAATCAATAGCCGCAGCGCCCGGATCGACGCCGAATCGCTCGGTCAGCCGCAGAATGTGCCTTCTGCTGAGATTCCGCTGGCCGCTGTGGGCGCAGGACAGCGGGGGCGGCGCACGAATCAGCGCCCCGCGGGCGGCCGTTGGCCGCGCGTGAGCTTGTCCGTGGGTTCGGGGATGAGCGGCGTCACGTCAAGTGAGGCCGGCACCCAGGCAGTGCCCTCGAAGTGACCCAGCGGCCCGTAGTCGACATCAACGCCCTCCGCGCCCTCGCGCCCCCTTCCCTACGCCCCTGTTCCCAGGCCATCACGCCCCAGCCCCGCACACCGCAGCCCCGCTGGAGCCGCAGCAGCTCTTCCATCAGAGGACGCATTGATAAACGGATCGGGCTCTGAGCCCCGATTAGACCTGAAATTGAGACCGGGAGCGGACCCCGATCTCCATCCGTCCGCTGCAGCTAGTGCGGCCGGAACAGGTCCTGCGGGATGCCCGCCGCGCGGAAGACGTAGTCGCGCGAGTCCTCCAGGTCGTTGCGCAGGCGGCGCAGGTCGACGTCGAGCAGCTGGCCTTTCCACTTGCGCACCTTCCCGGCGACGATCACCGTCTCGACGTTGGTGCGCTCCATCAGCGACACCACCGCGCCCGGCACGTTGTTCAGCGGGGCGACGTTGATGGCCTCGGCGTCGAGCAGGAGGATGTCGGCTTCCTTGCCCGGCGTGAGCGAGCCTGTCTTGCGGTCCAGGCGCAGGTCCTTCGCGCCATTGATGGTGGCGTAGCGCAGCACGTCCTGCGTCTCGAGCAGGGCGGGCGTGCCCGGCGCCGGCGTCGGGTACTGGTTGGGCGGCGAGAAGTCTCCCTGCTCGAGGATCATCTGGTTCACCAGCGCGCGCTGCAGCGTCATGGCCGAGCGCATCTGCGTGAACATGTCCGCGGTCATCGTGCACTCGACGTCCACGCTGAGGGAGGGCTCGATGCCAAGCGCCTGCGTCTTGAGGAGCGGCGGCATGCCGTGGCGCATGTTCATCTCGATCGGCACGGCGATCGAGACCCGAGCGCCCACCGCCTTCACTCGGCTCCAGGCCATGTCGGACATGCCGGTCATGTGGACGAACAGGTTGTCGGGCCCGATGCCGAGGGTGTGGCTGTCGCCGCCGGTGTTGGTGGCGAGCGCATCGAACGTCGGCCGCATGCCGAAGGGCGACAGGATGTGCGCCGCCACCTGCAGGTGCAGCTCGCGGCCGATCTTCCACGCCGCCTCGTAGCCCGGCAGGTAGATCTCGCCGCCCATGATCATGCTGACGAGCTGGTCGTCGGACGAGAACCAACGCTTCTTGATGCGGCGCGCGTCGGTCGGGTACTGGTTGCCGGCCACCGCGCCCGCGCTCTCGAAGTAGCCGAAGGCGGCGCGCCGGCCCGCGTCGATCAGGCCCTGGATCGCGGCGTCGGAGTGCTCGGGCGAGTGGTGGATCTGCGAGATGTCGTGCGTCGTGGTGACGCCGGCGTCGAGCTGGCTCAGCCCGCCGAACAGCTCGTTGATGTAGACGTCTTTCGGCCGGTAGACCGGCGCGAACGTCTGCAGGATGTACTGGAAGTAGTTGACCGCGGTGGGCGCCGTGCCGTCGAAGATGAGCACGCCGTTGGCGAGGAAGCTGCGCAGCGCGGTCTCGAACTGGTGGTGGTGCGTGTCGACGAAGCCCGGCATCACGACGCGGCCCTCGGCGTCGATCTCGTCGGCGCCGGAGGCGTGGATGTTCGGCCGCACCGCGACGATCTTCTTGCCCTCGACCAGCACGTCGGCCGTGGCGAAGTTGCCCACTGCCGGGTCCATCGACATGACGTGGCCGTTGCGGATCACATAGCGCCGGCCCGGGCGCCCGCTATCCGGGGCGGGCCGTTGCCGTCGCGCGCCGCCGCGGGCGCGCGGCGAACAGGCTCATGCCCGCGGCCGCCGCCGCGCTCAGCGTCGAGGCCTTCAGGAAATCGCGCCGTCCGAGTTCGGAACCGGCGTGCTCTTGCGGCTTCCCTTCATCGCACAGTTTGCACATGTTCTAACCCTCCTCTTTGGGTCGATCCATTCTCATCTCGCGCCGCACCGAAGTAAAATCTCTTTTAGGGCGAAGGGTGTGAGGGCTCAGTTGAACCTCGGAGTGAAGTACGGGCAGGGCCAAGGCGTCCCGCAGGACTACGTGCTGGCCTACATGTGGTCCAACCTCGGCGGAGGTCTGATCGACCGCCCTCAGCTTCGGGTTGAACTCGACCCACGGCAGCACACGGTATGCGGGATCGATGACGTGCGCGTTGGTGATGAGGTAGCCCTGACCATCCACGAACCATCCAGTGCCGACCTCGATGAACGGCTTCGGGCTGACCGTGATGGGACCCTGGCCACAATCCACCGTCGCGCTTGCCTTGACTTCGGCGCTGACGAGCGCGACAGCCGGCACGGCGAGGAGCAAGGCCTCCTGGACGGAGACGGCGAACGAAGGCAAAGGTGTGGCGGCAGGGCCGGCGCTCGCAGCCAGCACTGTGGCCCACCGCACTCTCGAAGCTCGCGCGTTCATCGGGTCAGGGCCCGACATGTTAGCACTGCTCGCCGGGGAAACCGCAGGCAGTCCTCTACCTGGAGAAGACCCGTCGTTCATGAGAGGGACCTCGCTTACATGCGTCGCGGCTGCGGCGGACAGCGGCTTGCACACTCCCCTGTGCCTACGGCTCCAGCGTCCGATAATGCCCGATTACGTCACGTTGAGGCGGCCCCACGCACGGGGCGGCCGCCGCCGGAGGGCGTTCATGTTGCCCCCGGCCCCCGCCGCCATCACCCGTCCGGTCACCGAATGCGCCTTCACGGATCATGGATGCCTGCTCACAGCAACGACGCCGACCGGACCCGGCCCCTCACGTCCCGGTGCCCGACCTCCGCACGCCCGGCTCACGAGCGGACTGAGCGCACGGCGGCCGGCGCGCGGCGCCTCGTCCGGCGCCGCGTAGAGAGCACGACGGCCGCGCCGGCGGGCACCGCGACGAGGGCCGGGTAGGTCAACGCCGCTTTCCGCAACGCCTCCGGCCCCGCGGCCCGGCCGGCCGCCGCGACGGCCGGGGCCAAGGCCGGCGCGGCGCCGGGCAGCGCGGCCACGAGGGTCAGCGCGGCGAAGATCAAGAGCCCCACGATGCCTCCGCGCGGTGGCGGCACGGGCGTCCACCCGCCGCCACAGCGCGGCCGGGCCCAGTGCCGCCGCCGACACGCCGAGTGCCAGCACGATCAGCCGCCACGGATCGGCATGCCACAGGCCGGCGAGTCCCGCGAGACCGATCACCGCCGCCCAGCGACCCCGGGCCGACACCGTAGGTCGCGTCCCCGTCGGCGGCCGGCGTCGCCAGCCGCACGCGCAGCGCGATGCTGGACGCGGCGAAGCTCGCCAGGCCCGCGATGAGCAGCAGCGTTTGCCGCCACGGCGTCCATCGCAGCGGCCCGCGGCTCAGAGTCTGGAGATCGGCGAGGCGCTCCATGATGACGCCGCCGAGGAACACGTCGGGCGCGCCGAGCACGCCGTAGATTGCCCAGCCCTGCGCCAACGCAAAGGCCGCCACCAGGCCCGCGCCCACCACGAGCGCGCCACGCCGGCTCATTGGCCGCGGTGTGCCCCTGCGGAGCAAGCCCACGCCACCCACCACCAGCGTGAGGCAGAGCCCGAGCCGCGGCCACGCGTCGCGCGCGCGGCCATCCTGACCACGCCGGGCCCGACGCCGGCGCGCCGGGCACGCGCTTGCCCGGTTCGAAGCGCAGGGGCAGCGCCGTCCCCTCCTCGAGCCGATCGCCGGCGCGCAGCGTGACGGACTGCCCGGGCGCCAGGGTCCACTCCCGCTCGGTGACGCGCCCGCCATCCATGGAGCGCCTACGGAGCCGGCCGCCGGACGGCGCCGTCACGCGATGCTCCTCGGCGAAGACCATCGGCACACGGGCGCCGGCCCCGCCGAGGGCCTGGCCCGTCGTCACCCAGGAGCTCGCGGCGTGAAAGCGAAAGGCAGGACTGGCTCGCCACGCGCTCCCACGCCGCGAGCGGGCCGGCGCCGGCCTCTCGGGCCAGCTCGATCAGTGTCACGCTCATCCCGACGAGCCCCGCGAGCCAGAGCACACCGACCCATCGCGCGCCGCCGCGCCATGCGGCAAAGAGCCATCCCGCGATCACCGCGACGGCGATGCCCTGCCAGCGCGGCGCGCCCTGCCACGCGGCCACGTCAGCGGCGAGGCCGACATTGGCCCAGATCGAGATCCCGGCCACCGCGAGCAGAACCGCGCCGCGGAAGCGCGCCCCCCGCATCGCCCGTGCCGGCTCGGCGCCTCCCGGCGCGACGAGCGCGATGAGCGGAGCCACCGTGAGCGCGAGCCCGACCCACAGCCCCTCGGAGCCCCGGGCCAGGATGAGCGCGGGCATCGCGAGCCAGAGCGCGGGCGTGAGCCACAGGGCGAGGAGACGGAGGGCGTCGGTCATTCGGGAGGAGCTGAAGGCGCGGCACGCGGCGATGACACAGCCGCGATCAGCACGGCGAGGACGGGCGCGACCACGCCGCAATACCACCACTCGAGCGAGAGCCCGAGGAGACGGATGGAGCCGGTGTCGTAGGGCAGGAGCGCGACGAGCGGAGACGCGGCAAGCAGCGCGAGGAGGACCAGGACAGCTCGGCTTCGTCACCCGGGCAGTATACCCAACCGTCCGCTACGGGCAACAGTCAATAAACACACGGGTTTCGGTGGCATTTCCCGGCGCCTTTGGCGCGTCATGACCACGAAATGACCACCGCTCGCAGGCATGGCGCTTACGACTGCGGGTCCGCCGACGGTAGCCACCGCTGGCGCGTCGCCGAACGTGTTCAGATTGCGCATGGCCTCCGCGCGCCTTCCATCGAGGACATGCCGGTAAATGTCCTGCGTCATCTTGACCGAGCTATGGCCCACCTGATCGGCGACGTAGCCAATATCCTCGCCTTGAGGCAATCAGAGAGGCTGACGTACGTATGCCTCAGCGAATGCAACCCGGTCCCTGGGAGGCGGAGATGGGCGCGCTCGAGCAGCGGCACGAGGTGCGCCCGATGCCACGCGTCCGGATCCACGGGCGCTCGGACGCCTGTCGGAAGATGTACTCCTCGGGCCCGATCGGCGGGTACGCGAGCCGGTAGATGGCCAGCTCATCGAGGAGCCGCTGCGGGATGTCGAGCACACGATCGCTGCCCTCGGTCTTCGGCGTTCGAGACCACGCCCTGGAACACGGCGCGCCGCACGCGGAGTCGCCCACCCTCCCCGTGGCCCGGCTCGATGTCCGCCCATTTGAGTGCGAAGACTCGCCACGCCGGAGGCCTCGAAAATAGCACCGTCTTAATGATGGTGTCGTCCGGCGGCACCTCGGCCGCCAAGCGGAGCAGTTCGAGGACTTGCGCGGGCTGAAAGTGCGGGCGCTTTTTGCCCGTGGAAGCCGGAGCCGCTCGAGGCCGTCCATGGGATTGTGCGCCAGGTACCGTCGCCGTGGGTGCCGGGCCCACGTAAGAATCGAGCCGAGTGTCGTCCGGAGTGGCGATGTCCACGCTGGAGGCGCGCCAGTTCTCGTCGCCATCGCGGTCCTCGAAGAAGATGACGTGGCGATGAGTGAACGCCCACGCGATGAAGCCGGCGATGGGACGGACGGTGGCGCGGGTGAGCGGGCGGGCCGCGGAGAGATCGCCGATCGGGGCAACCCACAGATTGCGCACCCCAGGCAATTCCGCCCGACACGGTCGCGAGGCCTCGCGGCGTACCCGGCAGTACAGCCGCTCCGCCCGGCGCCAGGACCTCGAACAACCCCTGTGCCTGGTGCCGCTGCCCGCGCCCTCAGCGTCTCACGGTCATTCGACGCGTATCGCCAGGCGGGCGGTCGCCGGCGTCCCATCGGGCTCCGCGAATCACTGTCGTGTGCGATTGCAAAAGCTGCAGACCGTGTCAGCGGTCGCCCCATAGTGAGCCACCGGGGTCGGGCAAGCTGAGCCACCCGGGGTCGCCCATCCTGAGCCAGGCAGGGTCGCCCATGCTGAGCCATCCAGGGGCGGGCATGCTGAGCCACCCAGCGGGGAGGTGATCGGACTTCTTGGTGTTGAGCCCCGCTCCGTGCTGACTGCCTCCGAGACGTCACTTTCGACTCGGAGGAGGGCGCATGGCGGGACGGAGGAGTCCGGTGACCGACATTCGAGAGATCCTGCGACAGCGCCTCCGGCCGCGGTTTCCTGCCACACTCGGACACCGGCCGCCCAGGAACCCCGGGAGCCCCGATGTCACAAGGCGTGTTCGGATGCCGCCGGTGCCGTGCTGGAAGTCGATGAAGTTAGTAATAACACGGCAAGGCGTCCAGCACCCCGGTGATCATCACGCCCTTGATCCGCGGCATCGCCGCGGCCTCTCTCCGCGTCCCAACGAGGTCACTCCGGCGTCCCGAACTTCAGGGGCGGACGGTGGTGGTCGGAACTTCTGCCGGCCGTCGGCCGCCGGCATCTGCGCGGCGCCTTGCGCGTCCGCTGGCGGCATGCGGTGGCGTCGCGTGGCCCCGTGGTTCTCGGCGGCTCGCCATCGGATCCCGATGATCCTCGAGCCTCGCCCATTCCGCCGTCGTGGCACGGCAGTCCCGCAGACGGCCCCCGTGACGGAGCCGCCGTCCCAGAACGCGATTTTTGACGGTTCCAGCAGATGGGGCGCAAACGCCCACCCCGCTACAACCGTCGTGTGCTCGCTCTGACCGCTGTCGGCGCCGCGTATCGAGAACCAGGACATCGTGTCCAGTCCCGCGCCGCTGCCGACCGCGGGCAGGGCCCGGCAAGTGTCAGAGCCAATCGACCTGCTTGAAGCACTAAAGGAGTGACGCACAGATGCTTACGACACATTTCCGAGTTCGGCAACGTCTGCCGCAGTTCCGCAGACATCTGATTTCCACCACGTCCGGGATTATGGCCATGCTCCTCTGGTCAGGGCTCGCGGGGTCCGTCCGCGCCGATGAGCAGACCGCGGCCCCACGCTACGACCGCGCCGTCCTCTCTGGAGATGGCGCGGGACGTCCTCAGGCCTCCGGCAACGCGCCCGGAGCATTCCAGAGCTAAGTCCGGGGGTCCGAGGCGGACGCGCGGGAGGAGGCAGTCGAGCTCGGGACCGGGGACGATCCGGTCTCGCTGGTCACTCACATCGCCCCTGCGCAGGAGGTGTCACCGCTCGCGATTCCCCCGGGCTGGCGCCGGCGGACGAACGTCATTTCCGGGTCGGCCCCCGTCGACTATCACTCCAACACCTGGCGGCAGCGCCCGGCCGCTCCCCGCGCGGCTGAGCTTCGCCGTCGGGCGTCCGCGCGGTCGGGTCGGGGCTCGACCCGCGCTGCGCGCCGACACCGCATAAACTGGCTGCCCAGGGCCGCGACGTGGTGTACGGCTTTCTGCCGTTTCGGGTCCCTCTGACGAGTCCCTCGAACGGACGCTGGCCGGCCTGGGCGTCCAGCTCCTGGGTCCGCACGACGACCACCATAAGGCCCGCATGCCCGTCGCACTGCTCGAGGCGATCGCCGCCCTGCCCGAGGTGGAGTGGGTCGGGGTCAGCAGCCGACAGCAAAAGCAGAGCCTGACAGCTGGCGAGCTCCGGGCCCCCGCGGCCGGGGTGGCCCGCATCGACGGCGCGAACCCCTGTCCCGATCGTCATCAACCTCTTTCGAGGCCGACCGGGACGGCGCCTTCCGGCGCGAACTCGGGGACGCCGGGGTCTCCATTGGCCAGTACGATGCGCATCCGGCCTCCTATGGCGGTGGCCACCGGGCCGACGATCGACAGGATCGCCGCGCCTCGACTTCGTGCTGTTCGTCGAGATGGTCCAGCGGACGTTCGCGCATCATGACCAGAGCATGCCGCTCATCGACGCCGACCTGATCCGCCCGGGCACCCCGCTCGTGGCTGACCTGATTCAGCGCCGCCACGGTGACGGTCGGCATCCTGGACGACCGGCTTCATGATCGGCGATGCCGCGCCCGTCATGCACTGGGATCTCGACAAAACGCCTGCGGCCTCAACTTCACCACCGACGCGGCCGGAACGTTCCACGACGAGAACGGGCACGGCACGCCACGTGCTAGCCACCATGGTGGGCACCGGCACGTCCGACCCCCGCTATCGAGGCATGGCCACCGCCGCGGGGACCATCGAGGAGCTCCGGGCCGCCAAGGTCCTCGACAAGAACAAGCAACGGCTTCGACACCTGGACCGTGGCCGGATGGATTTCATGTCGGGGTTCTCGCTCTGCGAGAGCGCGCCGCCGCTGCGTCATCAATGTGAGCCTGGGGTCAGGCGACACGGATGGGGTCGGCACGGACAGACAGTCGCGCAGGCTCGACGACATGGTCTGGACTGTACGGCCAGCTGTACGTGGTCAGCGCGGGCAACCGGGGATCGGCGGCCCCAGACGATCGACGCGCCGGGGTGGCGAAGAACGCCCTCACCGTGGGCAACGTGTTCGATCGACAGTACCTCTGGGTCGGCGATATCGACCCAGTCGAGCAGTCGCGGGCCCGACCGGAGACGGCCGCATGAAGCCGAACGTCGTGGCCCCGGCAACAAGGTGACCTCGGCGAAGGCGGGCACCACGAACTCCTACACCGACAAGGACGGCACCAGCATGGCCGCCCCGCACGTCACCGGGCTGGCGGCCACCCTCATGGACCACTATCCGTAGCTTCGAGGCCGCCCGGCCCTGCTGCGCTCGCACCTGATGGCCACGGCCATCCCCCACAACGACGTGACGGGCAAGAGCAACGACTACGGGCTCGGGCGGGTCTCGGGGTACCTCGCGCACTGGTCGCACACCAACAACGACGGCTGGTCCACGCACTGGTTCGACGGAGGCATCAACTCCTTCGGCTTCGCCTACGGCGACATCACCGTCCCCCGGCACCCAGCGCCTCGTCGTCGGTGCTCACCTGGGACGAGCCGTCGGCCAGCTCCGGGGCGAGCCGGGCCGTCACCTACGACCTGGACCTGTGGGTCGGACCACAACGATCGGACTGCGGCGACCCGAGCGGCGCGCGTGCGGGGAGTTCGCGTCGCGTTCCGACATCGACAACGTCGAGTACGTGGTCGTCAACAACCCGCCGGCCGGCAGCTACCGGCTGAAGGTCGTGCCGGTCAACGCCCCGACCTTCCAGCTGCGCTACGGCATGACCGCCATGATCATCCGCGGCGATCCGACGCCGGCCATGACCGCCGTCCTGACGCCGCCGGCGACGAGCCCCGTCGTGGGCTCCATCTTCGAGGTGAAGATGTCGGTCTACACACCGGCCTACGTGGCCTCCGGGGTCCAGATTCAGCCGAGCGCTGCATCCCTCCGGGCTGACGCTGCGCTCCGTCCAGACCAAGCGCTTCGATGGCGGCCTCCATGGCGTTCTTCGATCAACGACGGACACGCTGACGCTCGGCAACGTCCTCCCCGACCTACCCCCGGCAGGCCAGCTACTTCTTCACGGCCGACACCCCGGTCCCAAGACGCTTCTTCGTCCGGGCGTGGTCGGAAAACGGGGGCGAGGTCGTGGCCAACACCACGTTCAGGTGCAGGCCCTCCCGGCCGACCTGGTGCCGACCGCCGATGGGCGACGAGCCCGGCCGCGCCGGTCTCGGCGCCCGGAAGCAGCTTCTCGGTGACCGACACGGTGCAGAATGCTCGGGCCGGGGCCGATCCGGTGGCCTCGAAGACCGCGCTACTACCTCGTCCCTCGACGCCGTGAAGAGCGCCGACGACACGCTCCTGACCGGCACTCATTCGGTTCCTGGTCTCGAGGCCGGGGCGAGCCATACCGCCACGGTGACGGTGACCATCCCCGCGGGCACCCGCCCTGAACGCCTACTTCCTGCTGGCGTGCGCGGACGACCAGAGCGCGCGTGGCCGAGGAGAGCGAGACCAACAACTGCATCGCGACGCCGGGCGCTATCGTGACCGTGGCCCGGCCGGACCTGGCAGCGACCGTGGTGACGACGACTCCGGCGGCGCCGGCGCGTACGCCCGGGGCGACCTTCTCCGGTGACGGACACCGTGCGCAACGCCGGGCGCGGCGGCGTCCGGCGGGTCGACGACGCGCTACTACCCGTCGCTCGACGGGGTGAAGAACGCGCGGCGACACGCTCCTGACCGGCAGCCGGCCGGTCGCCGAGCCTCTGCCGGCGGTGCCAGCCAGTCGGGGACGGTGACCGTGACGATCCCCGCCGCCACGCCGCTGAACAGCTACTACGTGCTGGCCTGCGCCGACGACCTGAACGCCGTGGTGGAGGAGTGACGACGGCAACAACTGCATCCGCGACGCCGGGCGCCATCGTGACGGTGGCCCGGCCTGATCTGGCGGCGACGGCCGTGACGCCGGCCCCGCCGTGCCGGTCCGCGCGCCCGGCACGACGCTTCTCGGTGACGGACACGGTGCAGAATCCGGGGCTGGCGCCGTCGGGGCATCGACGACGCGCTACTACCTCGTCGCTCGACGCGCGTGAAGAACACCGGGCGACACGCTGCTTGCCGGCAGCCGGCTGGGTGCCAAGCTCTGGCAGCCGGTGCCAGCCAGTCCGGGACGGTGACGGTGACGATCCCCGCCGCCACCGCCGCTTCACAGCTACTTCCTGCTGGCCTGCGCCGACGACCTCAATGCCGTGGTGGAGGCTGGCGAGGGCGACTAACTGCGTCGCCACCGCGAGCGCGGTGGTGACGGTGACGCGGGCCGGACCTCGCGCAGGAAGTGGGTGTCGTCGCCGCCCACGACCAAGGCGCGCGGAACGACCTTCGCGGTGACCGACACGGTGCACAACGTCGGGGCCGGTTCCATCCGGGGCGTCGTCGACGCGGTACTACCCGTCGCTGGACGCGGTGAAGCGGCACGGGCGACCTGCTGCTGACCGGCGGCCGGACGGTGCCCGGCCTGCTGCCGGCGCCACCCAGTCGGGGAGCGGCGACGCTCACGATCCCGTCCACCACGCCGCTCAACACCTACTTCGTGCTGGCGTGCGCCGACGCCACGAACACGGTAGTGGAGACCGACGAGGCCAACAACTGCGCGGCCTCCGCCACCAGCGGTGACGGTTACGCCCTGATATAGGCGGCATCGCCTCGGCCCTCTTCCCGTCGTGAGGAAGGGGGCCGAGGACGGTCGCGCGGCCGTCACTGGTCGCCACGGCGCGATTGCTGCTGATCGAGTGCAGCGGGTCCGGCGGCCAGGCGGGCGACTCGCTCAGCAAGTCCGATGGCTACCTTCTCGGCTCATACCGCATCGCCACCGCCCCCGAGCCGAACTCCAGCCGGCTCACGAGCTTCAAGTCGACACACTTCGATAGCCCCGCGAACAACGTCGGCCCATGGCCCGCTAGCCTGGGCTGCACCACGAACTCGTACTCATCGATCAATCCCAGCTCCGCCAACGCCAGCGGGAGCTTCACGCCTCCCACGAGCAGTCCCTTACCCGACTCCCGCTTGAGCTGCTGAACGGCCTTCCCCAGATCCCCGCGCACGAGCTCCGCGTTCCAATCGACCCGGTCCAGGGTGCTCGACACGACGTACTTCTTTGCCGCGTCGATCGTCCGGGCGAAGGGTTCCATCCAATCAGGCCTCGCTCCCGCCCGCGCCGGCGCGCCGCCACGCTGCCTCCATCATTTCGTAGGTCACCCGGCCAAAGAGGAGGGCATCGGCCTGGTCGAGGTTCTCGACCGCGTGACGATGCAAGTCTTCGTCCGCGAGCATTGCACGATGATCGCAGCACCCGTCCAATGTGACGTTGATGGAATACCGAAGGGGTCGCGTCACGTAAGAGTACCGATAGCCATAGGGCCGCCTAACGCCCGCGGCTCCAGTGCCTGGTTCGGCGTGGACTCGGCCAGCAAGGCCCGGCAGGATGGTTCATGCGCATCCCATCCTGGGCTGCGCGCTTCTACCCGTGCGCCGCTTGAATCATATCCGCGGCCTTTTCGCCAATCATGATAGTCGCTACCCCCGTTCCCAGGCCATCACGCCCCAGCCCCACGCCGTCCCCTCCGCTGGAGCCACAGGCACAGCTCCACCCTGATTTTGACGCCGTCGTAGGCGAGGCGCGGTGCCGATGAGCAGGCCTTGGTTGCTCACTCCTGGACAAGGGCCTTGCCCCCCGATAAGCAGTCGCACCAAGCCCCGGAGTTCGTCGAGTTCTTGCTGCTGCCGCTGCAGCTCGCTGACCAGCATCGGGATTAACTCCTGGTACCGGACGGCCTGCACCGCGCCCGTCGCTGTGCGGGTCACCAGCTCCGGATAGACGGCTGCGACTTCCTCCGCGATCAGCCCGTACTGTCGCACTCCTGCGCATCCTCGGTGTAGGCGAACGTCACGGGCCGAAGCTGGCGCACCGCGGCGCTCCGCGCCCCCATGGGCTCGATGTCCTGCTTGTAGCGGGCCGAGGAGAGCGTGACCCCCAGCTGGCCGTTTGCGTCGATGATCACGGGCGCGCCGGTGACGGCGACCCCGGTCACGCCGGCGATGAAGGTCTTCGTCTGCGCATTGCCCAGCCTCATGGTCTTCGATTCGCTGGTGGCGCCCGGGTGGCCGAGGTAGATGTTCTTGTTGCCGTTCACGAGCGCAGAGCCGCGTCGTTCCCCACCGCAATGTTCTGATTGCCGGTGCTGAGCCCAAGGGCATTGAAGCCGAGGGCGGTGTTCTTGTTGCCGGTGGTATTGTCGACGAGCGCGTTGGCGCCGCTGGCGGTGTTGAAGCTGCCGGTGGTGTTCTGTGCAAGCGCAAGATTGCCGCTGGCGGTGTTACCGCCGCCGGTGGTGTTGATTGCGAGCGCGACGGTGCCGCTGGCGGTGTTGTTGTTGCCGGTGGTGTTCTGGGCGAGCGCGCCGCTGCCGCTGGCGGTGTTGCGGCTGCCGGTGATGTTCTGTTCAAGCGCGCTGGCGCCGCTGGCGGTGTTGTTGTTGCCGGTGGTGTTGAAGAAGAGCGCGCTGGAAGCCAAACGCAGTGTTGATTGAGCCGCTCGGCTCCGACGTTCAGTAGCGCGCTCGTGCCACCGGCGGTGTTGCCGTGCGAGCGTCGCTCACCGTCGGGTTCACCAGCAGCTGCCCCAGCTCGGGATGACTGCGCATCAGGACACGAGTCCGACGACTCAGCAAGACCAGCGAGTCGGTTCATGGCAGAATCCTCCGTGGCCGGGAAACCCGGCGAAGGCCAGCGGGATCGGGAACAGCTCCCACACAGTGGCGCGCTCAGAATTACCGCGGATCGACGCGCGTAGTCGACATCAACGCCCTCCGCGCCCTCGCGCCCATTCCCCGCGCCCCCGTCCCCAGGCCATCACGCTCCCAGCCCCCACGCCGTCCCCCGCTGGGAGCCGCAGGCACAGTTGCCTACTACCTACCAGGCGGATCGCTCATGGAGTCTGAGAAAAACTGGCGATTGAGTGCCTCAGGCTGGATTCCCGCTGGAGCCGTAGGCACCGCGAGGCCAGGCGGTCTTTCTGAGCGGGCTTGGGTCAGTAGCGCTCCGGATTGCCGGGTACGCGCCTGGCGGTCCCGACGAACCATCGATCGACCGGGATGGAACTCGAACGTCTCGCCGTCCCGATACACGCGAAAGCAGCGCGGCCTGGCGCTGTCCGACACGTTCCACGTCCGGCAGAACTGCCCTTCCGCCGTGATCGACCAGCGGCCCACGTCGACGGAGTCCGGCGACCCGGAGTAGATCAGCCCGCTCGCGTCGAAGAACGTGTGGCCTCGACCGCTGTAGAACGTGTGCCCGGTGACCTCGGTGCGGATCTCGGCCGCGGTGAGCGGAGTCCGCGGTGGTGCCGCGACGGCGCTCGTGGCCGGTGTGCAGAATGGACGGATCGCCTCGGCAGCGAGCACCATCGACTCGTTATCGTAGCTCATCGCATCCGCGAACCGAAACGCGGAGACGCCGTTCGGCAACAGCATGACCATGTTGCCGCCGTAGCCCGACATGTACGGGATCTGGAAGAAGCAGCCGGCGCCGGTCCGGTATGGAATCGACCAGAACGACAGGTGGTAGCGCGGAGCGCCGAGATCGACTCGTAGGCCCGAGCGGCAGGCCGGCGGTGTCGCTCGCTCGGAAGAGCGCCTCCGCGATCCTGGGCGCGGGGAGGAGCTGTCGACCGTCGTGGCGGCCGCCGTTCTGGAGCAACGTGGTGAGCTTGGCGACGTCGTCGATCGTCGGATAGAGGCCGTAGCCGAGAATCGGAACGCCGCGGCTGCCGTCGGCCTCGATCGTGTGCAGCATCGGCGCGTGGAGGACGCCGATCGGCCGGTATACCTCCTCGACGACCATATCCCACAGGTGCGCCGTCGGTCCTTCGCGACGCTTGAGATACGCGTCCATCGCCGCCGCGCAGCACGAACGTGTGCGTGGTGTTGTAGCGGAACACCTCGTTGCGCGCCCACGGATATTTCGGATACGCGAAGGCCGCGTCGAGCTTGTCCGTGAGCGAGCGCTTGCCGAGCCACTCGAACATGCGCGGCCGGTTCTCGTCGGCGGAGAAGTCGTTCGGCTCGCGCCGCGGCGAGCGCTCGCCGATCCCCGTCGCCATGTTCAGCGCATCGGCGAACGTGACGTCCTTCCAGCCGTCGTGCGTCGCCGTCACCGTGAGGTAGTCCGCGATCTTCGCGTCGAAGACGCCGTCGCCGTATTTCTGGGCGAGCCGCAGCAGCGCGATCGCGCCGCCAAGGGACTTCGTCACCGAGAATGCGGCGTTGCGCATGTGTCGGCAGTACGGGAAGGGACCGGTGCGCGTGTTGCAGCCGTGCAGATACACGACCCCATCGATGACGAGGCCGCTCGCGCTGACGTCCTCCGTGGTGACCTCGCCGATGAGACCGTCGAGCGCGGGGCCGCGCGCCGATGCCGGCAGCGCGGACCATGGCTTGACGGGGACCTCGCGCTGGCGCTCGGCGTCGAAACTCGCGCCGTACCGCTGCCTCGTCGGCGACGACGCCCGGTGTATGGGTCATCGAAAGCGTGCCCCAAAGATCGTTGCGCGCCCACTCCGCGGTCTCCTGGGTGATCTGGATCCCGAAGGTTCGACACGCGCGTGTCGTCGAAGACGAACGTCCCTGAGCCCGTTGTGCGCCCCGGTGCCATCGACCACGAGGAACAGGAACGAGGCCCGCGACATGCCCTGGTCGCCGGGCTCTGACCAAATGCGTCCCGGCGAGACGATGACGAGCTGGGACGGCGGCAGGAATCCGCGCACGACCGGCACGAGATGCTCGCCGTGCGTGAGCACGGCGACGGTGAACGCGGGCGTCGGCACGGGAAGTCCGTTGCATTCCCGGTAGGCGCTCGCGACGGTCCCGGCCGAGACCGTGATCGTGCCGCGGAGCGAGTGTCGTGCCGGACCCGTGCCGCCGACGGGCATGAAGTAGTCGTTGTGAACGAGGGTGCCGGCGCTGTTCGATGCGAGCAGATCTGCCGCGGTCAAACGATCGCGCGATCCCGATGCCGGCGTCGTTGGTCGGTTCGTCCGTGATGAGCAGCCAATGGTGGAAATGTCCGGCGCGCGACCCATGGAGACCTTGCGATCGACGACGCCCGGCCTGGATGTGCCCGACAGCGTGTCGCCATCAGATCGGTACCGATACTCGAAATCGGGCCTGGCGACCGTCGGGAGCTTGAAGCGAAGGACACCGTCCGCTATGCGTCCCGTCGCGCGCCAGTAGCGGGGCTGGCGGATTTTCAGCGCCTCCGATGTCCCGCGCGAGTAGACGACGCGCGCGCGACCCCGTTCGCGAACACTTCCTCGACGACGAGCGCGCTGCACACGTCGCCGTCCCAGACGCCCGTCCACGCGCCGGCGAACCGTGCACGGTCGTCAGGCACGTTCGTGCCGGGCGATGTGAGCTTCACGTCGGCCGGCAGCGGCGTTTCCGCACGCAGTCCCTGGCGTGCGCGGTGGCGACGAGCAGCGCCGTGGCCAGGATGGCGATGGCGCCGCCGGCGATCACGCGAGACCGTCGTCCGCCCATTGCCTGTCGATGCGGTCCATGTCTACTTGCGGAGGAATCGATCGGGCGGGGAACTTGTGCTTGTGCGTGGCGTCGACGCCGACCTGCGACGAGAGTCACTTCCTGGCGCGTAGTCGACATCAACGCCCTCCGCGCCCTCGCGCCCTTCCGCGCCCCCGTTCCCAGGCCATCACGCTCCCAGCCCCGCACACCGCAGCCCGCGCTTGGAGCCGCGGGCACAGCTGCAGCCCGATCGAAACATCGACACCTCGCCTCGCCTTCCCGCCGCCCCCGTTCCACCCAGGTCATCCCCGCCCGCAGCAGGCGCGTAGGCGACATCAACGCCCTCCGCGCCCTCGCGCCCCTTCCCCGCGCCCCCGTTCCCAGGTCATCACGCCCCCAGCCCCGCACACCGCAGCCCCGCTGGAGCCGCAGGCACAGGCGAGCGATATGGTTTCCCTCCTCGCCCACCGCGCTCGACTCCCCGACCTTCCGCGGCCCGAACCGGCCAATCACGGGGCGTAGCCCTCCGGCTTCGTGAACCCGCCGATCTCCCGCGCCAGCAACGCCGCGAACCGGATCGGCGTGCGGTCCTCGAGGTACGGGCCGACTGCCTGCAGGCCGATCGGCAGGCCCTCGCGCGAGCGCCCGACGGGAAACGCGGTCGCCGGTTGGCCGGCGACGGTGGCGACGGACGGGTAGAAGATGCAGCGCATGTCAGGGCGCCGGTTGACCGTTGATCTCGAGCGTCCGCGCAAAGTCGCTTTCGTCACCCGGGAACGGCCGTTCAGACGTGCGGATATGCCAATGCGCTGAACGCGGGCGCCAGCAGCACGTCCCACTCCTGGAAGAAGTCGCGCCACGCCGCGCGGTACTGCTCCCGCCTGGCTATCCACAGAAGATACTCGCCGGGCGGCGCCTCTAGCCCGCGCGCGGCCGCCCGGGTGAACTCGTCGTCGTGCTTTCGGTACCACCCGAGAATTTGCTGCCGGCGCTCCTCCGGCATCCCCGCGCTCGTCATCATGACGAGGAGCGTACGGTAGAGCAGATAGTGCTCCTTCCAGTCGGCGAGCCCCTCCGGCTGCACCCGCCCGACCTCGCATCCCGCCCGCGCGAGACACGCCGTCACGTCCTCGAGCGCCGCGGCGATGCGATCGTCCAGCGCGATCCAGGGAACCGGGGGCAGCACGCCCACGCGAAACTCGGCGAGCCTCTGGTGCCGCGGCGCCGGAAGCTCCGCGCGCCACGCGACGTCCTCGCCGATCTCCGGACCGGCCAGGACGGAGAGCGCCAGCTCCAGGTCCTCCGCGCCTCGTGAGATCGGGCCCTGCACCGCCATCACCAGCGCCGCGTTCGGCATCGGCGGCCACGGGAATTGACCACTCCTCGGGAGCAGCGTCTCGCTCGGTCTATGGCCGTAGACGCCGCAGAACGCCGCGGGCACGCGGATGGAGCCTCCGATGTCGGAGCCGACCTCGAGCGCGCTCAGTCCCGCTGCGATCGCGGCGGCGCTGCCACCACTGCTTCCCCGGCGTGCGGCCGAGGTCCCACGGATTGCTCGTCCGCCCGTAGATCGCATTCGCCGACTGCCAGTCCTGCAGCATCGGCGGCACGTTCGTCTTGCCCAGGAGCACGGCGCCGGCCCCACGCAGCTGCATCCACGTCGGCGCGTCGTGTTTCGAGACGAAGTCCTTCCACGCCGGCACGCCGCACGTCGTGCGCAACCCACTCACGTTGAACGATTCCTTCAGCGTGATCGGCAGGCCGCGGAGCACGCCGCCTCCGCCCAGATCTGCCGCTCGCGCCTGCTCTCGCGCGCGGGCAAAATCGCGCTCGACCACCGCGTTCAGGCGTTCATCGTGCTTTTCGATGCGGCCGATGTACATCTCGGTCAGCTCGCTCGAGCTGACCCGGCCCGCGCGGAGATCGGCGAGCAGCTCGGTGGCGGTCGCGAAGGGATTCATCCGTCAGCCCTCCTGCATTCAGATGGTCGCGCGCCCCGACGCCTAGCGAGGTTCGGTCCAGCTCTCCGAGAAGGCGAGCGCGGAGGTGCTGAACGGCCGCCCTTCCCGTTGGCGCGGCCAGGGCCGCCCGGAGGCCAGCACGCCGTTCCTCGCCACGCGCGCGCCGAGGGCGGGAACGAGGACGGTGCACACGCCGTAGGGGCGGTCCGGCAGCTCCTTGGGCTGCGTGTGGATCATCAGCGGGTCCCCCATCTCGTACCACGTCAGCGAGATGTCCTCGCCGATCGCCTTCACGCGCTCCGTCCAGAAATAGTGCGGATCGCCCGACTTGCTGAACTCGGCCTCGGTCACGGGGATCGCCGTGTCCGCCAGCTCCTTGCTGAGCATGCCCTGGACGGTGGATTGCAGCCAGCGCGCCATCGCGATGTTGTCGGAGTAGATGCTCCAGCGGTTCTGCGTCAGCTCGCTCTTGAGGTAGAGGACGTGGCCGGGTCCGGCGGGGCAGAAGATGATGCGCCAGAAGCTCGCATCGGTGCTGAGGGGATCGCCGTCCTTGGCGCTGAGACGGATGAACGGGTTCTCTCCGGTGAGGATCACGCGGTTGGGATCTGCGATGGCCATCGGTGTCTCCTGTTGGAGTTCGAAGTAAGGCGCATGGTTGCTGGCCGCCCTGGGTGTTCGATGATAGCGCAGATCCCGCAGGCGCGTAGTCGACATCAACGCCCTCCGCGCCCTCGCGCCCCTTCCCCGCGCCCCCGTTCCCAGGCCATCACGCCCCCAGCCCCGCACACCGCAGCCCCGCTGGAGCCGCAGGCACAGCGGCCGTGATCGGTCCTCAGTTCAAACCCCAGAACGCGCACTTGTGGTCGACGGCGAAGCCGGTCTTCGTCGTCGGCATCGACGGTTCCAGCGACTGGAGCTGATCGCTCATCCCGTACCGCGGCCAGGCCGGCTCGACGGCCGAGTTGGGATCGCCGACGCGCGCGAACCGCGTCCAGTAGCCGACCATGGCGTCGGAGAGATTTTGCTGCGCGGGAGTGAGTCCAGGGCTCGTGATCGGCGTCCCCGTCAGATCGAAGATGTACTGGAGCTCCGACGCATGGTAGGCGCCAGTCGGGAAGCTCACGGGAGGGAAGAAGAGCATCGGCGCGTTGGGATCGTTGAACTCGTACTGATACGTCGGGACGAACGTCGACAGCAGGCGCGACGAGATCCGCGCGTTGCACGAGAAGACCACGTCGGTGCCGACCGCCCCGAGCGCGACGCTCGGGCTCGGATAGTCGGCCAGCGGATACTCGAGCGCGATTCCCGCGGCGACCGGCAGGGGAACGCCGAGGGTGGCCGCGATCGCCGGGACGTATCCCGCCGCGGTCAGCGGCACGTGCGTCGTGGCTTCGGTCTGCGCGACGAACAGCCGCCACTCGTCGTGGTTCGAGCCCTCGATTACCGGCACGCGGTTGAACTGTCCGGACGTGAATGCAGACCGCACGGTCAGCGGCAGCACGAAGCCGTCGAGGTTGGGCACCATCGTGGGCGCGGTCTGGGCCGCGAGGATCGCCGCCACCGAAAGGCTTCGCAAGCAGGCAGCCGTCTGGCCAGGGCAGCCGGCACCGGTCGCGAACGCCGTGCCGGCAGCCTCCGCTACCGCCAGCGTCGGCTGGATCAGCGAATACGCCCCGCTCTCGACGATGGCCTTGTGAAAGAGCCCCGCCGCGACCGGCGAGGCGAGCTGGGAGTGGACGCTCAGACCACCCGCGGACTCGCCGAAGATCGTGACATTGTCAGGATCGCCGCCAAACGCTCGGATGTTGCGCTGCACCCACCGCATGGCCGCCTGCTGATCCATCAGCCCATAATTGCCGGACGCGCCCGTCGGGGACTCGGCAGCCAGCGCGGGGTGGGCCAAGAAGCCGAGCTCGCCGAGCCGGTAGTTGATCGTGACCACCGCGACGTCTTGCGCCACCAGCTTGGCGGGATCGTAGCCGTCGCTCAGACCGACGACCAGTCCCCCTCCGTGGATCCAGAACATCACGGGAAGGAGATGGGGGCGTCCGTGGTTGGTCTTGGCAGGGGTGAAGACGTTCAGGAAGAGGCAATCCTCCGTCGTGCTCGGCGTTCCATACGGCGTGGCGACCTGCGGGCAGTGAGCGCCGAAGCCGCTCGCGTCGAGGACGCCGTGCCAGCCCGCGTGCTCCTGCGGCGGACGCCAGCGAAGGTCGCCGATAGGCGCGGCGGCATAGGGAATGCCGAGAAACGCCTGCATGTCACCGATGGCCACGCCGCGGACGGGCCCCTTGTCTGTCCCGACGACCGGGGATTTCGGTGCCGCCGACGCACCCGTCGGAGCGCTGGCGAGCACACTCGCAAGAACGGCCAGGACGAGCATGAACCCAATCCGATTTGACCTCATTGTCGCCCCTCCTAAAAGGTCGAATTCCCGCGCTGGCCGCAATCTATGTCCCGGTCTGTCATCCCGTCAAGGGCCACCCCGGAGCAGCGCGTGTCTCTGGGCGCGATCCGTCAAGGCCGCTGGCAGGTTCACGGTGGGCCACACGGTCCTGAACGTGAGCTCAGGTGTCCGCTCCGCCGTCGACCACAGTGGTCTGCGGATTCGCGCAGGCCGCCAGGCCCTGATAGGCGCCGTAGGGCGAGGCGATCGAAAACGCCACCGACGATCCACCCGTCACCGTCTCGGGCGATGCGCGTAGTCGACATCAACGCCCTCCGCGCCCTCGCGCCCCTTCCCCGCGCCCCCGTCCCCAGGCCATCACGCCCCCAGCCCCACACGCCGCCCCCGCTGGAGCCGCAGGCACAGCTCATTCGATTGGAGGTGGTCGCTTGGACAGCTCTGCCTCGTCCTGCTCACGCATTATCCGTAGTCCGTAGCGCATCAAAACGGCAAATCCTCCAAACATTAATACCCGCCCACGAACAGTAGTCGCTTCTCCGGCAGGGCGAAAACGGAGACCGCACAGATCACCGCAAAGAACGTGGAGAGAGCCAGCATTACGCGGCTCCGCGTGCGACCGTAGAGGCGGGCTGAGTCGCTTGCGCCCAGCCGCATGCGCTCGTTCCAGCCCGGAAGTCGGAAACCCTCCGCCGTCCGTGGTAGGTCCCCGGCGAGCCGACGGATACAGATGATGAACACGACAGAGCCTCCGAGCCCGCACAGGATGAAGAACGGCAGAGTGATGCGCCACGGGAGAAATGTCACGCTGACTCCCATGAAGGGGGCCAGTGTTCCGACCGTCGCGCCATGTTCCGCGTGAATTGCCGGAGCCGCCGATACCTCTCATCGCTGGTGACCACACAGCCGCGCCCTCGTCCCCATGGCAAGTACACAAGGGTCCCATCGGCCATTTTCCTGAAGGACCGATCGGCTAGGCGATCAATGTATGAGTCGAACGAGCGCATCGTCCGGCCCCGGACATCACCGAGGGCAAGGTAATAGGCTGGGAGGCGAGGGGGAGCGCACGGTCCCTGTGCGATCCTCCCGGCGCATGGCACGCCCCAAACCTCGCCGGTCTGGAGCAGCTCGACCGACCCAGCCCGCCAGACCCACGGCAGCCGCGAAGGTCCTGGCCGAGGAAAACGCCCGCGGCTAACCCACCGCCAGAGCACCCCGCGGGCGGGCGCACAAGGACCACCTCGAACGCTAACCCGGCATGAGGATACTCAGCGAGCGCTCCTCCACACGCATGGTGCTGCTCTGCGGGAACGTGCCAGCGAACGCTGGCGGTGTGCTGGCCGACGTTCAGCGGCAGCGCGGGACGCCGAGCACCGCCCGCGGCAGCACCAGGGCGCAGGGCGATCTCGGCCTGTCCGGCTGGCTCAGCGGCTGGGGCTTGTCGGTCACCGCCTTGGCGATCTGCTCGGGCGTGAGCGCGGCGTTCTGGGGACCCTTCGCGGCTCCGGAGGGAAGATGCTGGGCTTGGGCATGGGGCATTGTACGCGCGGCGTGGCGGCAAGCGCGCGCCTCGCCACCACCCCGACCGTCGCGTATCCGAGATCCGAGGCGCTCGGCGATCCGCGTTGATCGGGCAGTCCGTCACGGCCAGAGCGCGCGGATGACGGCGAGCCGAGCGAGCCTGTACTCGCTGCTCGCCGCCCGTCCAGCGTGCGTCGACCACTGATCGTGCCTTCCCAGGGGTCAGGGGCCAGCACGGCGCCCGCCATTGCGCGTCACTGCGTCACCGTAGACGCGCTGCGGACGACTGTCTATTGGGCCAAGGGTTGTTGGACCAACGGGCCTCGGACCTTCGGGCTGCGGGGCGGATCCGGCGGGAGCTCGTGGTAACCTCGGCGGCATGCGCCCAGCCGCGGACGACGGCGCCCCCATCATCACCTTCCCGCGCGGCGGGACTGGCGGCCGAGCGTCTCACGCCTTCATGGAGGACGTCGCCACGCCATCTGCCCCGGGGAACGCTGGCAGCACGTGGCGGAGCTGATGCGCGCAGAGAGCACCGACGCGACGGCGACCGGAGCGCCGGTTGGTCTCTTCATGCGCGCTGGGGAATATCGAAAGGGCCCCGCTGGCGAGGAAGGCTGAACTACTGGGGCGTGGGCGGACAGCCGTTGAGGCACAGGATTCTGCGAATCCGCCCGGCGTCGGTCATCTCAGCGTCGCGACTCCGTACCGGAGCGTCCACCACCAGCCGCAAGAACGTCACGATGAGGAGCAGCCGAAAGGGCAGTCCCATTCCAGCCCATCCACTCGTAGAGGTTCAGGCCCGGAATGATGTTCCATCGTGGTCCCAATATACCGATGCTGAACCATCCGGCGGAAGCGGTAGACGCCCTCGTGTCCCGCACACCGCAGCCCCCGCTGGAGCCGCAGGCACAGTCGGTGTGTCTCTCTCACTCCTGCAATGCGCTCTCCTGCGAAGTGGGCGGCTTCTCGAGCACAACCACCGGAATCTCGCGCTGCGTCTTCTGCTGGTACTCGTTATAGAGCGCAGTCAGCTGCACCATCTGCTCCCAGAGTTGTTCGCGCTCTGTGCCGGTCGCCACACGGGCGTGCGTGGTGAACTGCTCCCTGCCGACTTGCACTTCGACCACGGGGTTGGCACGCAGGTTCAGATACCAGCCCGGTTGCCTATCCGACCCGCCCTTGGACCCGGCGACGATGTACGCTTCTCCTGCCGTACTATAAAACAACGGCGACGTCAGCTTCTTGCCCGAGCGCCGCCCGATGGTGGTGAGCAAGAGGCAGGGCACGATGCCAGGGACGCCGGCGACCGTCGCCTCAAACAGATGCCCTTCGGCTCCGCCGCTTTCGCGATACCTCCGCAGGTGTTCAATCACCCATGCCGGCCGCTTGCCGGGCTCCTCCAGATCGCGGTTCGCCTTCTCGGCGTCACATGTACTCATGATTTCCTCCTACCATCTCGCCTCTGTGGGTGCTCCCTGCCCAAGCGATGCGCGTAGTCGACATCAACGCCCTCCGCGCCCTCGCGCCCTTCCCCGCGCCCCCCGTTCCCAGGTCATCACGCCCCAGCCCCGCACACCGCAGCCCCGCTGGAGCCGCAGGCACAGCTCCCTGCCAGGCGCTCCTCCAGGTCGCGGACCTTGGTGCTCGCGTCTTTCGGGGCCTCGCGGACAAGCGGTCGTTTGGCTCGCGCCTTGACCTCCTTGGGCTTTCTGCGACGATCCATCAGTTTCTCCCTACCCCCACCAGCGACCGGTGGGCGACAGGCTAGGGCGAAAGCAGCCGTGTGAGCAAGGGCAGTCGGCAAGTCGGCTATGATGTTTGGGGTGCGAGCGTCTGCGGCGGATGCAAGCGTGACAAAGGCTCACGAGAGGGGAGATCCGGATCATGGGACGGGCGACTCGATGGATCA
>ERZ1370068.5436-contig-4463_pt1 | contig 23978 bp, 35 predicted proteins | sample MGYA00561227_ERZ1370068 | MGnify/ENA primary metagenome ERZ1370068 (study PRJEB38410, sample SAMEA6850437) | metagenome | study: Metagenomic assessment of the ecological functions of the soil: analysis of the soil microbiota associated with the...
TATCGTCTTCGCGTCGGCCTCCGCGGAACGCTTGCTGATGATTGGTTTTTCGGCCTTCGGTTGGAAACCAGCACCAGTAATCGCTCGACGAACGTCACGTTTGGAGGTGACAGCAACAACGGCCCGTTTTCGAAAAACGACGACGGAATCTTCGTAGGCCAGGCGTATTTCGGCTACACAGGTTTCCCGGACTTCAAGCTTACCGGCGGCAGAATGCCAAATCCGCTCATATTCACGTCGATGGTGTGGGATGACGATATCAATCCGGAAGGCCTAGCGGAACAATGGAAGCACACGTTCACTTTCAATTTTGGCGGTGGAGGCGGCGAAGCCGTGCAGGGGTATAGCAAGCTACAGCAAAGAAGGCAAGGGCGTCGTAGCAGCACCAGCCAGTGAGCCGTTCAAACTGAAGCTCGATCTCTTCGCGAACTTCGGCCAGTTCATTTACAGCGGTAACATTATACAAAATGGGCTCGGGCCTCGTCCGACCGTGTCGGCTTCAGCCGGAGACGGGACCGGTCAGACTGGCCAGCTTATCCCAGACACGAACGCGTATCTGCTCGCGTGGCAGGCGGGAGCGAGACTTACTTTCCCGAACAACGTTTACTTTCAGCTGGCGCCCACGCTCTACAATTACACCGGCGACGGCCAGTTCTTTAATATCCACTTCCAGGGAGGCTCTCCCCACCTAACGAACGCGCAGTCGCTGGCGCAGAACCAAAACGGGATCAACAGCCTCCTGGTTTTCGATATGCCGATGGAAGTCGGCTGGAAACTTTGGGATTTGCCAATGCGCATCTTCGGCGATTTCGCCGTTAATTTTGACGCTGACGATCGCGCTGCAGCGGCGGGCGCTCCAGGCGGTGGCGGCCAGCGATACGCCTATGAAATCGGTCTGGGCGTGGGCCAGCTAAAGGCGAAGAGCGACTGGGAGATCCGCGTTTGGTGGCAGCACAGCGACCAGTTTTCGCTGGATCCCAATTTGGTTGATTCGGACATCTTCGACAGCCGTGTGAACATGCAAGGGGTAGCCGTGAAAGCCGGGTACATGCTGGCGGACGCCATTAGTTTGAACCTCACGCACACGTATGGCTGGCGCTCTAATGGTAATTACGGCACAGGCGGCATTGGCGATATCGCTATCAATCCATCTCGACCAATACTCAGCTATTTCAAGCTGACATGAGCGTGAGGTTCTAAACGTCAACACACCTAAAAAACTATGAAAATTAAACACCTCGCAGTCACTCTGGCGTTGTTGGCTGCAACCCTGTCCCACGTAAACGCGGATCGCCTGGTTATCAAAGGTTCCGACACGCTCGGGGCCAAACTGGTTCCGCAGTTAGCCGAACAGTTCAAAGCGCAACATCCCGGCACCACCTTCGACATTGCCGCCGAAGGATCGACCACTGGGATCGCTGCGATCATTGATGGCACGGCACAAATCGGCATGTCGAGCCGTCGCGCCAAGACTTCTGAAGTTGGCGCCGCTGCGTCCAAGGGAAAGCACATGAAGCCGACAATCGTAGCTTTTGACGGGATCGCGGTGATCGTGAACTCCGCAAGCCCGATCAAAGGCCTAACGAAGAAACAAGTGGAACAAATCTTCACCGGTGACGTGACTGACTGGAGCGCAGTCGGCGGATCAGGCGGTAAGATCTCCGTCTACACTCGTAACACTTCGTCAGGCACCTACTCTGATTTCAAGGAGCTGGCGATGAAGAAGCGCGATTACGCGCCTGGCTCGCAAAAGATGGCCGGCAACGAACAAATCGCGGCCGAAGTGGGCAAAAATCCAAACGGCGTCGGTTATGTCGGCATGGCTTACGTCAAAGCTGGCGGAGTGAAAGCAATGCCGATCGATGGCGCAGTGCCCTCGACCAAGAGTGTGCAAGCGCACAGCTATCCCTATTGGCGACCCACGTTTTATTACACGAACGGCGACCCGAGTGGCCTGGCCAAGGAGTTTGTCGATTTCACAGTGGGCCCGGTGGCCAGAGAATCGTAGCGCAGGTTGGATTTGTACCGATCAAATGAATCGGTCGTGGTTAGGTTAACGGAAGCCCGTCGGGGATAGAGTGCCCCGACGGGCTTTTTCGCAGTCGCTCACTCGCAATCAGTGAAACGAAAAAACAACGGCACAAGAAACCGCAGCGGAAGTCTCTCCCGTCACGATGCTGACCGATGAACTGGACTCAGTGAGACGCGATTTGCGCCGGACAATTCGCGCGTGCGCCGCGCGCCTGGAGCTCGATCTCGCCGAAAGCATTGCGCGCGGTAACTCGGTACACAGCGCGGCGAAGACTTGTCGCGGGAACGACTCCACGATATTCGCGATCTGACGATCATGATGCGCAAGCGCAAGTTGAAACCCGAAAAGGGCCGGCGCAAAGATGTGCGCAAGCTTGACTCGCTGATTCACGACCTGCAGTCAATCGCGCCGACCCGACGCGGATCAGAGTGATCCCAAATGAGACGGAGTTTTCCGCGAGCTGCACAGGAGCGACGGCTTGGGCAGCCGTCGACCAGAAACATGGCGGCTGGGAAGCCGTCACTCCTTGGGTGTTCGCATTGACGCTGCTGCTCTGTAGCGCTCGGTCCATCCGCAGCGCTCGCCGCCCCGCTCAGTGCAGATATGATTGTCAGCGTGCCCGATCAAGTGCTGGCGCTGGTAGATCGCGGGAAGTTGATCGCGCGTTACTCAATTTCGACTTCGAAGTTCGGAACCGGCGATTCTGCTGCCAGCTTCTCACGCCGCTTGGCACGCTGTTCGTTTCAGCAAAAATCGGAGACCAGATTGCCTCCGGGCGCGGTCATTAAGAATCGAATTCCGACAGGTGAAATCGTGGGCGGTAGATGCGCCGGGACGCGACGCAATTGTTTCGCGCGTGATCTGGCTGCGAGGGATGGAAACGCAAAATCAGAAAGCGCGCGACCGTTGTATTTACATTCACGGAACACCGGAGGAGCGCCGGATCGGCAACCCAGCGAGCTTCGGTTGCATCCGGATGCGTTCGCGCGACATCATCGACCTCTACGATCGCGTCCACATCGGCACACACGTCCTGATCACACCTGCGCAAGATTCACGATTTCGTTAAACCGGAAGAACCCAGCTTGCTGGCGAAGATCAGATTAAGAACACCAGCTCTGAGTTGTCATTCCGAGCGAGTCGAGGTTGCAACGCAGCGGACGAAAGTCCGCGAGGCCAGGCTTTCAACCAGTATTTCGACCGACGATCAGTTGCGATGACGTCAGTGCTTCTAAAGATCGTACGCGAGCTTGTGAGTCGGCTGATACAGCTGGATGTCATCCGCGCCGGGCACGATCATCATGATGACGCGGCCGTCACTCGCGTTCCTCGATAGGACCCCGGAACTGCGCTCCTTTCGCCCGCAACTCGCCGACCGTCGCGTCGATGTCGTCGCACATCAACGCGATCGAGTGCTGCCGCGGGTGATCATAGGTTTTGCCTTCCCATACGCTGTGCGTCGGGTGCACGCCCATCTCGCTCGGTCCCGATTTGAAGATCAGCCAGTCGTTATCCCACATCTTCGGCTACTTCCAGCCGGAGCAACGTCCCGCAGAATGGAGCCTGGGGCGGAAAGGGCGCGACATAGCCGGAAAGCCGCCGAGCGGTGAGCGCGGGTAGGGACGGGCGAAGCGCGAAACGCCCGCGTTGCCGGAGCGTTGTCGGAGTAAATCAAGGTGTGAATTGAGGTGATCACAGCGTGGCAACTCAGATCAAATCCGCAGGTCAACTGCAAGATTCACAGACTGACCCCTCTTCTGACCCCGGCGCACGGAAAGGCGGGAAGCATGGGCGACGATCCATGATGGTGCCGACTCATAGCGCGCAAGGCGCGCGCGGGATCGATGCGCGTCGCGCGTCGCGCGGGTAACAGACAGGCGAAAGCGCGACGATTGTCATGACGATAACGGCCGAGCCGAACGCAATGGGATCGTGGGGACTTACCTGATAAAGCCGGTTGGCGAGGAGACGCGTCAGCGCGAACGCAGCGGCCGCGCCCAAAATCAAACCGCCCACGGTCAATGCAAGTCCCGCGCGACAAGACCAATCGCAACAGATCGGAGACGCTTGCGCCGAGCGCCATTCGTAGCGCCAGCTCGCGGGTGCTTTGCGAGACCGCGTACGACATGACGGCATAAAGCCCGATTGCCGCCAGCAAGAGCGCCGTTCCGCCGAAAATGGCGAGCAGGGTCACCGCCAGCCGTTGCGTGTACGTGCCGCGATCGACATGCTCCTGCATCGTGATCGCCGCTACCGGCGCCAGGTTCGGATCCAGCGCGTGAACTTCGCGGGCCAGCGCCGATGTCATCGCGGCCGCGTCTTGACGCGTTCGGATGAGCAAGGCCGCCTTGCACCGCAAAATTCTGGCGAAGCGGCACGTAGAAGAACGGCTTGGGCATTTCCAACTTCGTTCGGTAATGAGAGGCTTTCGCGATGCCCGCGATTTCCATCCATCTACCTTTGACTTGGAAGCGCCTGCCGATCGGATCTTTTCCCGGCCAATATCTTCGCCGCCATCGTCTCGTCCACGACCGCAACCAGAGGCCGATTTTCATCGTCCGCGCGCGTGAACTCGCGGCCGGCGACAATCGGAATTCCCATGACGCCGAAATAGTCGGGGCCCACTTGATTGTAGTCAGCCAGTCGGGCGCTCATCGGCCTCGGCCTGATAACCCTCCACGGTAATCGGCGCCGAAGAAAAATCGCGCAAACCAAACGGGATAACTCTGGCAAATGTGGCGGCCTCGACACCAGGCAGCGCCCGGACACTTTCCAGCAACTGGTCCTGAAAAGCTTTCGCGCGCTCGGCGTTGTAACCCGCGGAAAGCAGATCGACGCCGGAGAGCAGCACGCCTTCAGTCGAAAAGCCGGGGCTCGCGCTTTGAATCCGTTGCAGGCTTTGCATGAGAAGGCCCGCGCCCGCGATCAAAACGAAACTGAGCGACATCTGAATGAGAACAAAAGCCGATCGTAACCGCGATCGGCCGCGGCCACCGACGACGCCGCTTGATCCGGAATTAATCGCGCCGGCCAGATCGACCTTGCTCGCTTGAATCGCGGGAGCGAGGGCGAACAACAACGTCGCGAGCACGCAAACGCCCGCGCTCACCGCCAGAACGCGCCAATCGATTTGGCCCGGCAGATTGACAATGATGCCGGGGCCTGCGCCGGAAACGCAAGCACCAATGCATTCCGGCACCAGTGCGCGACGACGATTCCACCGGCAGTGGCGAACGCCGAGAGAATCAGGCCTTCGGTTAGAAGCTGTTGCAACAAGCGGCGGCGGCCGGCGCCGAGCGCAAGACGCGTGGTCATTTCCGGCTGCCGCAGCAAGCGACCTGACCAGCAGCAGCGTGCTGACATTCGCGCACGCAATCAGAAGGACGAACAGGACAACGGCGAACGCGATCTCGAGTGTCGGCAACATTTCGGCCGCAACATTGAATGGGCTCCGCCACAGCGGCAGGAGCTGGATTTCGTGACCACGGTTGGTTTCTGGATAATCATCTTCCAATCGTCGCGCGCAGCGCGGACAGCTCTTCCTCGCGCTTGCCGTGGCGTGACGCCCGGTTTCAGGAACGACGAAACTCTCGAAGGCGCGAGCGTTACGATCCTCCAATTTGTATCCGGTGGGGTCGAAAGTTTCCTGCATCGAAATCGGCACCCAGAATTGAAACGAAACTCCGACGAAGGTTCCGTGAAAGTTTTCCGGAGCGACGCCAATGATCGTGTGCTGGACGCCATTCAGATATTGCGTCTTGCCGATGATGTCCGGGTCGCCCTGGTAACGGTTCTTCCACGTCTCATGGCTGATCACGGCCACCGGATGAGCGTTGCGTCCCACGCCTTCTTCCGGCGTGAACCCGCGACCCAGCGTCGGACGCACGCCGAGCGCTTCAAAATAATTCGGTGTGACCAGGCCGCCGATCGCGCGCTCGGCCCGATCTCCGATGCTCAGGGTCGTCGCGATCAGCTGATCGACGATGAAGGATTGAACGAGCGTGCTGTTCTTCTGAAGATCAACGCAATCGGGATACGAGAAGTTGATTGAAACCGGAGGCGCCGCGCGTGGTTCCGGCGAGCACGAACATCCGCTCCTCGTGGGCGACGGCCGGATAGGGATGAAAGAGAATTCCTTCGATCCAGCTAAAGACGGCGGCGGTCGTGCCGATCCCGAGGGTCAGGCAAACAATGGCGAGTGAGGAAAATGCCGGGCTGCGCCGCAGCATCCGGAAGCCGAAGCGAAGATCCTGGCGGAGCTGGTCCGGCCACATCCAGACGCGCTGTTCCCTCGCCAACTCCTTGCATTGTTCGACGCCGCCAAATTCCCGCAGGGCCGTGTTTCGAGCTTCGGTAGGCGACATACCGGCGGCAATCTTTCGCTCGGTTAATGCATCGAGATGGTGCTGGATCTCCGCCGCCAACTCCTCATCGCGCCGCTTCTTTCGGAACAGGCCGAGAAGACGCCAGCAGGCTGCGCGGATTGTTTTCATCGATCAGGTCCCGGCGAGAACGCGATTGATTCCCCTGGTAATCCGCGACCAGTGCTCTTGTTTCCGCCGCGAGTTGTTTTCGGCCGGTCGCAGTCAACTCGTAATAGCGCGCCTTTCGATTAGTATCGGAAATGCCCCACTTCGCCTTGATCCAGCCCTGGGCTTCAAGGCGATAAAGGGCCGGATAAAGCGATCCCTGCTCGACGTGAAGAATGTCTTTCGACATTTGATGGATGCGGTCTGCGATGGCGAGGCCGTGCCTCGGATCGTGCTGAAGCGCCTTCAAGATCAACATGTCGAGGGTGCCGTAAACGAGGTCTGGTTTTTCCTTGGCCATAGCGCGTTTTGGTCTAGACAGTCTTGGTGAGAGGAGTATTGAATTCTACGCCTAGACTGTCAAGGCAAATGTAGATCGCGAAAAAGGTTATCGAAGGCCAGGCGGAATCAGCAGAGGGAGTCAGAGCTAACCACGCCGTGATCGTCGGGATCCGAGGCATGCGCGTTGGCGACCGATGAGTTGCCGGGCGAAGGAGTTCTACAGATTATACGCCAGCTTGTGCGTCGGCTGATAAAGCTGCATGTCATCCGCGCCGGGCACGATCATCATGATCATGCGACCGTACACGCTGTTCCTCGATCGGGCCGCGGAACTGCGCGCCTTTCGCCCGCAACTCATCCACCGTCGCATCGATGTCATCGCACATGATCGCGATCGAGTGCTGCCGCGGGTGATCATAGGTCTTGCCTTCCCAGACGCTGTGCGTCGGGTGCACACCCATCTCGCTCGGTCCCGATTTGAAGATCAGCCAGTCGTTATCGAAATCTTCGGCCACATACTTCCAGCCGAGCACGTCCCGCAGAAACGCCCGCGTCGCCGTGAGCGTCGTCGGAGTAAATCAAGGTGTGAATTGAGGTGATCATAATGTCGCAACTTAGATCAGCTCGCGTTGCTCTGCTTCGCGTGCCCAGGAGGCGAAACCATAACGCTTCAGAACCCGACGACTTCCCGGAAGCTTTTTAAACTTCTGGAGCAGGGAGTCTCCAGCACATCGTCGAGGACTCGACGTGACTGAGGTCGATAGGTTTTCGTCGATGCCATGAACGAAGACTTCTCTGCATTGACATCCAAACGACTGGTATTACAAAGTCCGGCGCGCGGCAGAGCATTCGTCTGCCTACAAGGCGCGCCGAAACTCGGTCGGTCGGCGTCACGCCACAACACGCGCCGGAAGGCTTCAGCGTAAACAGCTCCAGGGTTTTGTTTAGGGCGACAGGACCGGCATTCATCTGGGCCCTGTCTTTCGGGAGCGCCTCCAGCTTTTGCCGTAGAACCCAGAGCGGTCGAAGCAGCAAACGCGTCGCTTCCCCGCTGCGAGCATCGAGCAGGCATTTTTGATCCGGCGCGGCGCGTCTCTGGCTGCTTCGCGAAGGTGATCCAGTGGATCCATCCTGCGCGCGATGGGCGTGATGTCCGACCACAACGCCCGCGCAACGAGCCGGAGATTTCAGCTTGCGTCCGCGGCGAATTCGAGGCGTGCTTAGAGCAGGAACGGATTTGAGTTATGGCCACGCCTTCTGCAGGGGATCTTCGGAATTTTGCCATCGTGGGTCACGCGTCGTCCGGCAAGACGACGCTGAGCGAGGCGATGCTCGCGTGCGCGGGCGTCATCGGGCGCATGGGCAACATCGCGCAAGGCACCACCGTTTCGGATTATCACGTCAGCGAACGGCAGCACCAGATTTCCACGCAAACTTCGCTGCTGCATTGCACGTGGATGGGCAAGAAGCTGAACATCCTCGACACGCCAGGTTATCTCGACTTCATGAGCGAAGCGCTCGCGGCGGTGCATGTGGCGGACTTCGCGCTCGTGGTGGTGCACGCGCAACACGGCATCGGCGTGGGCACGGAGCGGGTGTGGAATTGCGCGACGGACTGCGGCATCCCGAAGGTGATCGTGGTCAACGCCGTGGACAAACAGAACGCGCACTTCGACGAAGTGCTGGCCGACGCGCGCGCACATTACGGGCCGAAAGTTTTTCCGCTCAACGTGCCGATCAATCCCGGGCCGAACTTCAACCAGGTGCTCGACGTGTTGCGCAACGAAGTCGTGACGTATGAAACCGACGGGCACGGGAAGTTTCGCGAGGAGCCGGCGACCGGCGAATGGAAAGACCGCGTCACACAACTGCATCGTGAATTGATCGAACTCATCGCGGAGTCGGACGACACGTTGCTGAACAAATTTTTCGAGCAAGGCTCGTTGTCGGAGGAGGAATTTCGCGCGGGCATTCACGCGGCGGTGCAGGCGCAGATGTTCATCCCGCTTTTCTGCACCTCAGCCACGTCGAACGTCGGCGTCGGGCGTCTGCTCGACTTCATCGCGAAATACGGTTCCTCGCCGCTCGATCGCGAGAAGGTCGATGCAGAAGACGCGCGCAGCGGCGCCCAGCTGGAAGTGAAAGTCGGCGGCACCGAGCCGGTGCTGCAAGTGTTCAAGACGATGAACGAAGAACACTTTGGCGAGCTTTCGTTCTTCCGGATTTATTCCGGGCAAATCACGACCGGCGGCGATTCGTTCAACGCCAACCGCAACATCACGGAACGCATCGGGCAGATTTTTCTGCTCAACGGCCGGACGCGCGAGACGGTGTCGCGTCTCGGCGCGGGCGACATTGGCGCGACGGTGAAACTCAAGAACACGCACACCGGCGACACGCTTTGCGCCCCGAATCATCCGGTGAAACTTCCCGTGCCGGAATATCCGCGCCCGAACATTCACGCCGCGCTGCAACCCAAGGCGAAGGGTGAAGAGGACAAAGTGGCCGCGGGGCTCGCGACGTTGCACAACGAAGATCCGGCATTTGTTTTCCGCGCCGATCCTGAGTTGCACCAGACGATCATTTCGCGCAGGGCGAACTGCATCTCGAAGTGATCGCTGAGCGTCTTCGGCGGCGGTTCCGCGTTCATTTCGACCTGATCGAGCCGCGTGTGCCGTATCGCGAAACGATTCATGGCCGCGCCGAGCACAGGTATCGGCACAAGAAGCAAACCGGCGGCGCAGGGCAATTCGCCGAAGTCGCGCTCACGCTCGCGCCCGCGCCGCGCAACTCCGGCATCGCGTTCAGCGAATCACTTTCAGGCCAGTGCGTGGACCGCGTGTTCGTGCCGTCGGTCCAGCGCGGCATCGAGATCGCGTGCGCGGAGGGAATTCTCGCCGGCTGTCGCGTCGTGGACGTCGAGGCGAATTTTTACGACGGCCATGATGCACCCGGTGGACTCGAAGGACATCGCATTCCAGGTCGCGGGCTATTGGGCGTTTAAGGAAGCGTTCATGAAAGCGCGGCCCTGTTTGCTCGAACCGATCAATGTGATCGAGGTGCGGATTCCCAGAAGATTGCATGGGCAAAGTCGTGGGCGATCTTTCCAGCCGTCGCGGAAGAATTCTCGGCACGGATGTCGAGGGACAATTTCAAATCGTCCGCGCCGAGGTTCCCGCGATGGAACTCTACCGCTATGCAAGTGTCCTGCGCTCGCTTACCGGCGGACGCGGCGTTCACTCCGAGCAATTCAGTCGCTACGAAGAAATGCCACGCGAGATCGAGCAGCGCGTGATCGACGAAGCGAAAAAGCGCGAGCAGGCAACAGCAGCCCGGCGCGTTGAGATAGACTAGTAGTCATCTAACTCGCCGCTTTAGGAGCGCTCAAGCTTTTACTGTAGAACCCAGAGCGGTCGAAGCAGCAAACGCGTCGCTTCCCGGCGGCGAGCATCGAGCAGGCATTTTTGATCCGGCGCGCGCGCGTCTCTTCCTGTTTGGCGGAGCTGATCCAGTGGATCCAATCCCGGCGCGCGTTGGGCGTGATGTCCGACCACACCGTCCGCGTCTTCGGGGCGGCGGCCGCGAGAGCTCTTCCGCAGATCGGCCGGCACCTCGGGTTCCGTTTCCTTTCCGCGGGCGCGATCTCGAGCGTGACGATGTCGCCTGCATCTGCGCCCGCAGCTTTGCTTAGCTTCCGGTCCAGTTTGAGCCAGTGGCTTTTCTCGCCGTCGTGGCTCGAGCGTCGGCTTGGAAAGGAAAGCCATTGATGGTGCCTTCGATCGGCGTCATACCGCGCGAAGGAAGCTTCGCACTGGCGTCTTTCGGCAGGATAAGAAAGGCCCAGGAGCCGGCCTTCTCACTCTCGGCCGGCCGTAACAGTTTCGCTTTGAAACGGATATTGGTTTTGGTCATTTGGCTGGTGTCATTGATAGGATTGCGCTTTTTGACGCTGCGCGGTTCGCTCAAGTCTCGTTTCGAATGAAGCACGTAAACGTAAAACATTTCTTTGCTCTAATCCTAATGACCGCGTGAGGCGGAGCCTTTACGCGGAATTCGCTTCCCGGCTTCCATTCAGGAAACTTGTCGCCATTGGCTACTTCGTAACCAACTTCGAATAAGAGTTGAACATCTTGCACGGCGCCAGAGAGGTCCCAATCGGGATGAACTTCGTCGGTGACCTGGTGGTAATCTGTCGAGTCAAATTCGTCGGACCGGAGTGGCGCGGTCTCGGGACGGGAGAGAAGATGTTCACCTTTGCCGATGTAAAGCGAGGGCAGGCCGACTTTCGAGAATTCGAAATTGTCAGCGCGATAAATCTTGCCTTTGTCAGGGCGGCTGTCCGGGATCGCGCTGCGGCCCTGCTGTTTGGCCGCGGCAGCGAGAAGATCGTCGAGCGTGGAAAAACCAAGACTCAGATCCTCAATATCGCGCGCTTTGCCCCAGACGTTCATGCTATCGAGGTTGATGTCCGCCAGCGTTTTCTCCAGTGGATAGAGCGGGTGCTCCGCATAAAATTTGGCACCGAGCAATCCCGCTTCTTCGGCTGTCGTTGCCATGAACAACACTGACCGTTTCGGCGGCGGATTCACTTTCGTGAAGGCGGCCGCGAGTTCGATGACGGACGCAACGCCTGACGCATTATCGATCGCACCGTTGAAAATCTGATCGCCCTGCAATTCGGGATGTCGTCCAAGATGATCCCAGTGCGCTGTGTAGATAACGTATTCACCGTTTAATTTTGGATCGCTGCCTTCGAGTTTGCCGATGACGTTGTGCGATTTGAACGAGCGAACCTGCTGTTTGATCTCAATGTTGGCCTTGGCATTCAGGACTACAGGTCGAAAATCCTTGGTGATCGCAGATTTCTTAAGCGCATCGAAATCCTGACCGGAATCGGCCAATAATTTTTTCGCAACATCGAGCGTGATCCACGAACGCGCCGAGACCGCATCCATATTCTTGTTCGGATTGTCGAGCTCGACAGTTTTCTTTGCCCCAGCTCGATCTTACTACCTGCCAGGGATAAGCGGCAGGTTCTGTCTCGTGGATGATGATCGCCGCCGCCGCGCCTTTTGCGCTGCGATTTCGTATTTGTAAGTCCAGCGGCCGTAATACGTCATCGCTTTTCCTTTGAACATTTTGTCGTCGAGTTTTGACGGATCTTTTGGATCGGGAACCGGCGGATCGCCGATCAACATCAGCAACGTCTTGCCCTTCACATCGACATTCTTGTAATCGTCCCAGCCGTACTCCGGCGCGACGACGCCGTATCCGACAAAGACCAGATCTGACTTCTCGATCTTGATCTCCGGCTGGAGCCGCGCCGATGAAGCAACGAAATCATCCGGATATTTCAGATCCATCGTTTTGTCGCCAATGACGAAGGACATTCGCGGTTCGCTTTTGATCCCGGCGAGGGAACTTCCTGCGTGTATGTCCCGTCGGGATTTCCCGGTTTAAGTCCGATCTTTTTGAACTGATCGGTGATGTATTTGACCGAAAGGTCTTCGCCTTTTGACCCCGGCGCGCGCCCTCAAATTCATCCGACGCGAGAACTTTGATGTGTGCGAGCAGACCGTCCGGCGTGATCGCCTCAAGCGCCGGCTGCAAACGCTCCGTCAATTCATCATTTCCAAGGAGCGACGCCGCGGCGGAGAAAAAGAGCGCGAGTAACAACCGCGAAATTTTCATGCTCGTTCTGTAGCGGCGCTTCGCGACCGCCGCAAATCAGTAACCAGGAATCGGACAATTCGCACACGGCTCGATGCGAAGGTGAGCGTTCGGGAAGATGTTTCGCTTTGCGATTGGGTCAGCGCGCAGCGAAGTCGCCTAACGAGAACGAATCTGAGCCGACCGCTGCCGCGACGGCAGCTCGTGAGCTCATTTCATCCTTCATAATTCATCCTTCAACTTTTCATTACAGCGGCCAGCGGTCTGATCCAGTGATTGGTTAGGCCGTTTCGACGGACCAGCGCTGTATGGACCTCGGTGGTGACGAACCCACGCTGTGAACCGCTTCCGGTCTAGGGTCCCGGCGACGACCCCGACGCCGGGTTCTCCGGAGACCGATTTCAGTGCGCCGATAACTACCTGATCAGCGTCTCTCAGCAGCACATCAATGAGCTCGAAGCCGGCTCGTTCGAGCAAGCGCCTCCAGCCCGCGACCGACATGCCGTCCTCTCCGATGCGATTGGCATGGCGAGGGCCCAAGAGCGTTGTGTGGTCATAGCCGAGGAGCACGTTGGCCCTCGACCAGAACCGCTCCCAATTCTCGGGCGTGTAGCGCGGAGGCTGCTTGGCCTTCCACTCTTCGAATCCAGCCACGAAGGGTGTCTCAGGAGAGGCGGGCTCTGCGAGCAGGAATACTCCGCCGCCCCGCAGTGTCCCGTGAACGTCCTTGATTAGTTGCCCGGCGCGTCGCGCGTCGAACCAATGAAGCGCATTGACCGTCGCCACGACATCGTAGTTGCCCGGAAGCTCGTCGAGCCAGCCATCGTCATTCAGGTCTCTCACGACGAGCCTTCCCGGTATGCGATCCCGCTGATTTACGGCTCTGCAGATCGACGTGAGGAATGGGTCTCGATCGATGCAGTCGATTTGCGCCTTCGGGTAGATCTGCCGGATGGCTCTGCCCACATCGCCGGGGCCACAACAGAGATCCAGCGCGCGAATGGCTTGGCCGCGCGGAAAAGGCATCGCCAACGCGATTAGCTCGAGGTCTTTGGGCTTCGAGGCGCCTTGCTCGGCCCACCACAACTCCAGCAATTCGTCGATGTGGCTACTAATTCGCGCGTCGATCTCAGCCTGGCTGATGGGCGGGGACTGCATCTGGGCTGGCTCCTAGATTGCGAGGTGTCGGATGGTCGGCATCTGTCGACTGACTGTAGGACGGGGCGGTCTAACGAGAATTCGGCTGAGTTTATGCTGAGCAAGAGGGTCGGCGTCACCATCGCAACTTTAGCGTCGGCGCCGAAGTCCGGACCAGGCATTATCCGAAGCGACCGGTGATGTAATCTTCGGTCTGTTTTTCGCCGGGGTTTGTGAAGATTTTCACCGTTGGTCCGAACTCGATCAGTTTGCCGAGATAAAAGAACGCGGTGAAATCGGAAACGCGGCCGGCCTGCTGCATGTTGTGAGTGACGATCACGATCGTGTGCTGCGTCTTGAGCGCCTGGATCAGTTCCTCGATTTTCGCCGTGGCAATCGGATCCAGCGCCGAGCAGGGCTCGTCCATCAACACGACCTCGGGTTCGACGGCGAGCGCGCGGGCGATGCACAAACGCTGTTGCTGGCCGCCGGACAATCCATACGCGTTGGTCTCCAGCCGGTCTTTGACTTCGTCCCATAACGCGGCTGAACGCAAACTTTTCTCGACTGCTTCGTCGATGCGCGAACGCTTTTTGACACCGGCGACGCGCAAACCGTAGGCGATATTTTCGTAAATCGATTTCGGAAATGGATTCGATTTTTGAAAGACCATTCCGACCCGCCGTCGCAAATCGACCACGTCCAATCCGGGCGAATTGATATCGACGCCGTCGATGTGAATCGCGCCCTTGCTAATGCGCGAGCCGTCAACGAGATCGTTCATGCGATTAATGCAACGCAGCAGAGTCGTCTTGCCGCAGCCGGACGGTCCGATGAACGCAGTCACGGCGCGAGGCGGCATTTGCAGCGAGATATTGTGGAGGACCTTGTTATCGCCGTAAGTGAAATCGACTTCTCGCACGTCGATCATTACCTGAAGTTTCTCCGTCTCGTTTGCTGCCGGTTCAAGAGGTTCCGGTGGGGTTTGTGGCCGAACTGTTTGTGGCGGTTCCATCACGGTTACCATGATAAGCGTCTCCTTTGTCTCTCCCGCAGCACAATGGAGGCTAATGCAATCAGCATTACGACTATCAGAAAAACAAACGCCGTTCCATACTGAACGCGTTCGGTGTATTCGTTCTGCGGAATTTTCGAGCTAACAACATAAATGTGGTACGGGAGCGCCATGACGCCCTGGAAAAAGAAATCCGTCCATTTGGTCACCTGCCACGGCATTTCATCGCGCATCGCGTAGGCCGCCGTGAACATGATCGGCGCGGTTTCACCTGCGACACGGGCGATGCCGAGGATCGAAGAAGTCAAAATGCCCGGCATCGCATAAGGCAGAACGTTCTTGCGGATGGTTTGCCAACTGGTCGCACCAAGCGCCAGCGAACCTTCGCGCAAACCTTTCGGCACCGCGCGCAACGATTCTTCGCTCGCGGTAATGATCGCCGGCAAAATCATCAGACCCAGTGTGAACCAGCCCGCAAGCAGCGAAACGTTCCAGCCAAAAAAGATTACGAACAATCCAAAACCGAACAGGCCGAACACGATCGAAGGCACGCCGGCGAGATTTAAAATCGCGACGCGAATGAAGCGAATAAAGCGCGTGTCGCGGCTGTATTCGCTGAGATAAATCGCCGCACTGATTCCGATGACCAGGGCCACGATCATCGACCCGATGACGAGGAGTGCCGTGCCAACGATACACGGCCAAATTCCGCCGGCAGAATAAGCGATGCTGGTGGCATCAACCGGTTCCTTGTGCGTTTCCTGCCATTTCCGGAATTCTCGATCGCTCAGCTCCATTTTTTGCCCTGATAGTCGAAGACGTAGAGCGTTTGCGGCGGCTCGGTGAGAAATTTCACATTGATGAACGGCGCGTGATTGGTGAATACCGTCCGGCTTCCCTTGATCGCGATGTCGAGAAAGATGTAGGTGGCGCACGCCAGCACGAAATACGTGGCCAGACGAAACGTCCAAAACATGAATGTTTGGACAAAGCTGCGCCGGCTGTTGGAAGAGGCCGTGACCATCTTATTCCGGATTTGGTTGTAGCCGCGGGCGTTGACCGCGGCGGCTTGGCGCGGCAAAATCCGCGGCGGCCGGGGTCACCGACCCCGGCTACAGCTTCGCGCAGCAAGGCGGAAGGTTTGTTCAGTGAGTTCTGTGTTTTAAACATCCCCAAATTTCAAATGCAGGTTCAACCGATGCTCATGCGGTAGCGCATGACGAGCTTCTGCGCGCCGTAGTTGATGGCTAGACGTGATCGCGAACAGCACCAGGCCCACCATGAACAGCGCGCGGTAGTGGATGCTGCCGCGAACGACCTCGCCCATTTCCTGCGCGATGATTCCCGTCATGGTGTGCACCGGTTGGAAAAATGCGCCGAGTCCCTGTGTGAAATCAGGAATGGCGATCCGGTTTCCGGCGCAGAGCAGCACCACCATCGTTTCTCCGATGACGCGGCCGAGCCCGAGCAACACTGCAGAAACGATCCCCGACAACGCCGCGGGCACGAGCACGCGCACGATCGTCTGAAGCCGATTTGCGCCCAGTGCGTAGGAAGCTTCCTTGAAACCGCGAGGCACATTGCGCAGCGCGTCTTCAGCGAGAGTAAAAATCGTGGGCACCGCCATCAGCGCGAGCAAACAACCCGCGGTGAAGACGTTGAGTCGCTCGCTGATTGGAAAGAACGGCACCCATTTCATGAACGAGGCGCGTGAGATAGCGCGGATCGTTTCGCCGAGCACAGCAATCCCGAAGAAACCCAGCACGACAGACGGGATCGCCGAAATGAATTCGATGTACGGTTTGATCAGGCTCTTCTCAATCGGTGAGGCAACCTCGCTTACGTAGATCGCTCCACAAACGCCGAGAGGAACAGCAATTAGCAGCGCGACGACCGAGACCATCAGCGAACCCACAAACAACGGAATGATGCCGTACCCAATCCTGCCAAAAACTTGCCGTGATCCACTGCGTGCCAAACAGAAAAGAGGTGATGGCGCGATACGCGGGCACTGGTTTGTTCGGGTCCCACGCGCGAAGTTTTTCGACAACTGCGGGAAGCTGTTTCAGATACGCTTCGACTTCGGCTTTCCATTTCGCGAAGGCTTTGCGCTCTTTGGCACTGGTCAACGCCGGAGGGGCTGCCAGCAGTTCATTTATCTGCGCCTTCATCGAATCGGCAATTTGCGCGAACTTGTCCGTTGCAGAACGAAGCGTGGCCATCTGCTCGGCTTCGTTGCCGGCGGGCGTGGCGGCGGCGGCGCTGGCTTCATCCTGCGATTCGGTCTCGATCACAGAAGCACCAGCATGGCTGCCGAGCTGCAGCATTGTTTCACGGAGCGCCTGCGCCTGATCGGTCGCGTCCGAGAGCAATCCGTTTAACTGTTCGCCGGTGTCGCTAAATTTATTTGCAAACTCATCGAATTTTTCGAGCGCCGCCTGGTCGGCTCCGGCTCGCATTTGTTGCAGCCGGATGTCGCCGAGTTGACGCGACAGAGCCGTCTGCTTTTCGGCTTCCGTCCGAATGATGTCCACGTATTCGAGGCCCGCCTGCCGATACAGCCGCAAATTCGCCAGATTCTGACCGAAAAAACCGAAGCCCTCGCGAAAGAGGAAAATCGTAATCAACGTCAGTGACGATGATGGCAACGAGCGCGTTGCTGCCAAAGAAAGCTCTGATGGCTGATTCGGCGGTTCGCCGTCGGTATCCAGTCGCGCTTTTTTCGGCCGGAATCGACAACTCTTGCGCGGTGGTTTCCACACCGGCGACGATGCGAAACAGCCGCGAAACCAGCAATGGAATTAATGTTACGTTTCTGTGACAGCAGAGTTGTAGCGTCCGCTGTCCTCAGCGGAGAACTTAGGGCAACCGTGAGCGCTTTTCTCCCGGCACCTGTTGTCGCACGCGGCGTCGCGTCCGGGAGGTCCGGAGGAGCTTCCGCAGCTCGATAGACGGTTCGGCCAGGGTCTTGTTTAACAGCCTCACCCGATCCGAAGAAGCCGCATCCGGCAACAGCAAGCGCGACCACAATGGTGAATGCAGCAGTTAGTTTTTTCACTCAGCTACATCATTGAGGCGTAAACGGGTCCTCGCAAGTGAGAGCTCGCGTGCTCTCGCGGTCGAATTCGCAACGTTGGCAATAACATGTCACCGCGTTTTTTCGCGATCGCCATCTGGTTGTCACCGCGCCGTGCAACGATGAGGCACAATCTCAAGACCGAAACGACAAGATCGCGAACGGAACATATCTTGGCTACAGGTTATGGTTAAGGCAGTAGAGCGAGAGTCGGGCGCCCTGGATTGATCTTTCCGGGGCGCCCGCTCATTTTGCGCCACACAAATGTAACGCTAATTGTTTTGCCGATTCGCCTGCCGATTCGTGCGTTTGCACCTGATCACGCATGCCGGCGTTGACTCTCCCCGACGCGATTCAGCACCAACTATCAACGCGCAGCAGCGTTTCTCGTTTGGCGGATCGCGACAGCAAGTTCCAGGGACCGAAGCGCTATCGCGCCGCGTGGATTTCCGACACGCACCTGGGCACGCGCGGCTGCAACGCCACTGCGCTGCTGGACTTTTTGCGCGAGACCGACTTCGACACGCTATACATCGTGGGCGACCTGATTGATATCTGGTCGCTGCGGCGCGCAATTTACTGGCCACAGCAACACAACGACGTGATCCAAAAATTCTGCGCAAAGCCCGCAAGGGCGCGCGTGTAGTTTACATCCCGGAAATCACGACGAACTGGTGACCAGCTTCTGTGGAGCCTACGGGAATATCGAGATCAAGGAGAACGCAATCCATGTGACCGGCTCAGGCGAGCGGATCTTGATTATTCACGGTCACGAACTCGACGTGGTGGTGTCCGGCAGCGGCCGGATGAAGTGGCTCGCGTTCGCAGGCGACCTTGGCTACCAATTTCTCCTCTCGCTCAATCCGCTCATCAACTTTGTCAGGCGGCGTTTCGGTCTGGGCTACTGGTCGCTCAGTGCGTATGCCAAGCGAACGGTGAAGGACGCCGTGAGCTTCATCGGTAAATTCGAAGCCGCTGTGGCGCATTACGCGGAGCGCTATCACGTGGATGCCGTGCTGTGTGGCCACATCCACAGCGCAGCGATCCGCGAATTCGGCACGATCTGCGTATTACAACTGTGGTGACTGGGTCGAAAGCTGCACGGCATTAGTCGAGGGCGACGATGGCATGATTCGCGCTGGTCGATTACCGCTCGCTCTCCGCGAGCGGGCGCGCAGTAGCTCCGCAGCGATCGATTCGGCGCGTCGCCAGACACAATACAGTAGTGAGCAGTGAAAGCGTAAGGGTGAAGCGGCTGAGCGTTAGCAACGCATCTGAAACAGCTGGCGGCGGGCACCTCTGTTCGCCGCTTGCGCTTCAACGCTCCAACGGTCTAACTCTTCACTCACGCAAACGAGCCTCTGCCCCGGTGTTACGCAGCTCGTCATCGCCTTTTAACAATTCGTAACCCGACGCTGCGCAGTTCTCGGTTTATTATAATCGCCGCAGCTATGACCGCGATTACAGTGAAGCGAACAATAATCAGGCGAACGCGCGCGCAAAGCATCGGCGACGCGCCGATCACTTCCGCGAACTTGACCCGATGCTTATCTCGCCAGCGAAAGACCGGCTAGAGTTCGCCATTGAAGCGCTGCTCTTTGCCATCATCGTGGCAATCTCAGCATGGCCGGTTTTGGCAGCGCGCGCCAAATTCTGCAGCGTGCAGCGATGATCTGCGACTCCAATTGGTGCGCACTATCCATTAGCAACCTGCTTAGCGGGTGCATGGCAGCTGCAGGCCGAGAACCGATTCGCGTTTCGAAGAGCGCGAGGCACCTGCCGGGGTCTGACCGCCGTGCGCTAAAGGCAGCACTCAAAGCGAGGTGTCATGGAAAGCGCGAGTCTCGACACTGAACGCATCACGTTTACGATGTGCAGCTTGTGGCAGGGAAGAATCGAACGCGACACAATCGCGAAATTGAACGGAAATTTTTGGTCGAATGGCTGCCGGACAACTCTGAAGCGGTCGCGACGCTTCGTTATCGAGCAAGGTTACTCTGGCAACCGGAGTCGGCCGGCAGACAGGTTCGCCTGCGAAAGACGGGCAACACTGCGTCCCTGACATTCAAGGTCGGTCGGGGCAGCCATCGCGAAGAACGCGAGATCAAACTGAGCCGAAACAGTTCGCAGCGCTCTGGCCCGGCATGGCCGGGAGAAGACTGCGAAAGGTGCGCTACGAAATTCCTTGGGAAGATCTGCTGATCGAGCTCGATATTTATCGGGGCAGACATGCCGGTCTTGTCGTTGCCGAGGTGGAATTTCCTGATGGTGCCAGCTGCCGCAGATTCAAAGCGCCCTGGTGGTTTGGGCGGGAAGTGACCGGCGAAAAACGCTACAGCAACGTGCGACCTCCGCTCTGACGTAGCAATACGCCATGGCTTTCCGTTTGAAGTTGCGCGAACCCCTGCCGGAAGGACTCAAGCGAGTTTTTTGCGAACAAATCGACTCGGCTTTGCACTGTGCCAAAACCCCGCCAAACAACGTGGCGTCACTGTGCACGAAGTTCGCACAAGCATCTCAAAAGCTGCCGTGCGCAATGCGGCTCGCGATCGGCGCAGTCGGCAAAAATTGTCACGCGCGAGGAGAGATCGTTGCGTGCGCAAGATCGGACGATTGGTCTCCGACTTGCGCGACGCGCAGGTGCGATTGCAAACGTTTATTCAACTGCGCGATAAGCAGCGGCGAAAAATTCCGAACAACAGCGCTTTCCGCGCACGGAGGAATTGTTGCTGCTCGAACGCGAAAGTTTTTCCGCAGCATTTCGCCGGTTGGCAAAGCCGAGGCGATTCCGCAGTTGGAAAACGTGAAAGCGCGTCTGATGGCGTGGCCAGCTGGACGGTCTGAATTGGAAACAGATTTGCGGCGCAGTATGCAGAATTTACAGGCGCGGCCAGCGCGCACTTGCCAGCAACGATTGATGATCCGGACGCCGGAAAACTTTCACGCCTGGCGCAAGCGCGTGAAAGATGTCGTGGTATCAGCTGCGAATTTTGCAGCCACTGGAACCGAACGGTTCTGGAAGAGATGGCTCATGATGCGGAGGTGCTGGGCGAATTGCTGGGGAGCGAGCACGATCTCGATTTTCTTTGGGCGCGTCCTGGAGAGGGAAAGCGGCGATGAGGCGCTCGCCGACGAACTGGCGCAGCTCCAGAAATTGATTGGCAAACGCTGCAAACGATTGCGCCGCGATGCGCTGGAACTCGGACGGCGTTTCTACGCCGAGCCATCTAAGGCGTTCGCAAAACGCATCTCCATCTTCGCCGGCAAACGAAGACGTAAGACTGCTGTCATGCCTATCTGCGCTACAATCCGGGATCGTCATGCTTCAAGGATATTTGATTCCTGATCCCTGTGTTGAAAAATCGACCACGCGTTCACCGGACGCGATTTTGCCCAGCTAGACGAAGCAGTTTCAAAGCGGCGAAGCAAGCAGCGCCTTCGGGACAGATGAAGAGACCTTCGCTTGCTCCGCCACCTCACGCGCCGACGCGGATCATTTCGTTCGTCAATCGACGGCAATCGCGCCGCCATTGGACTCGCGAAGAATTTTCAGCATCAGGAAATCGCCGATCGCTTTTGAACGCGCAAGCCGGAAGCAATCGTGCGCGCGTCCTGAAATTCTCGCAGCGGTTTTTTCTCCGGCTTCGAACGCGCGAACGATCGGCGCGCAACCGGCAGCTTGCACCGCGAACATGCGCGGCCGGTTTTTCCCGATCCAGCCAGAGTGGCTTCCATTTCGTCGAACGCTTTCCACATCCCGATGAGACCAGTGCCGCCGCCAGCCGGATAAAGAATTACATCGGGCAACTGCCAGTTGCAGTTAGCTCTGCCAATTCGTAACCCGAGCGTCTTTTTCCTTCGACCCGATACGGCTCTTTGAGCGTCGGACATGTCGAACCATCCCTCATTTGCTTTGCGCCGGCCGATTTCCGCGCGCGCAATCGGTGATCAATCCGTCAATTAGCGTGACGTGAGCGCCCAGTTCGCGACACTCGACAAGGTTTGCGCGCGGTGTGTCGCGCGGCATGAAGATGCGCCTTCCACACCGGCTCGAGCCGCATACGCAGCGAGCGCGCCACCGGCATTACCCGCGCTGGGGACCGCGAGCTTTGTTGCGCCGAGATATTTTGCCATCGAAACAGCCACGCTCATTCCACGTGCCTTGAAGCTCTGCGTCGGATTGAGCGACTCTGTCTTTGATCCAAAGATCGACATCATCGGCGAATTTGCTGCGCACGCAGGCAGCGGCGTTCCGCCTTCACCTAACGAGACCGGCTCAACATCGAGTGGCAACGGCAACGCACTTCGCGATAACGCCACAATGATTTTTCCTCGCGCGAGCAGCGTCTCGCGGGTCATGGTTCGCGCTTCGCCGCGGCGAGATCGACGATTGCAAACAGCGGTTTATTGCAGGAGCGACAAAGATTTTGCAGCCGAGACCATTCGTGCTCGAGTCCGCACGCGCTGCATTCGAGACGCTTCAGAAGCATGGGAGCGGTGGAACCCGTAAATGCCGTAGCGTCCGCTGTCCTCAGCGGACTTCCTCCGCGCGTAACAGTGTCTGCGCTGGGACGAGCGCACGCTACAGCGCAACTTGCGGGCCGTGATACATTTCAACACGATGAATTTGCTAACGCTGACGGAGATTCGCCGGGCGACGCAGAATGGAGCGACGTCTGCACGCGTGCACGTGCAGGTGGAAAAGCGCGACGTCCAAGCTCACGCGCGAGCAGCAGCAGCCGTATTAGCGAGCTTACGCTTGGCCGACGCATGCGACCGGATGACGCTGCGCGTCTGGAGCGATCATCCCGCGTACAAAACGTGGCAGCTGCGTTAACCAGTCAGGGATTTCATCGAGCTCACCGCGGAGTTTTTACCAATCGCAGCATGACTCGGACTGCGATGCTCGCAAGTGGACGGTGCGGCCGCTGACGGAGCAGGAAAAGAACGAATTACTCCAAGGCCCTGCAGATTTGCGCGCCAAACAGGCGTCCGATTTCGAATTCGTCAGGCAAACCGTGGCCGGCATATAGCCGATCCACGGTTGCGTCGCGTTGGGCGAAGCTTCTCGCGCGGAATGGGGCGACCGGTTCCGGCGCACCGCTGCCGCGCGCAATTATCATCATGCTCGGCGCGGCGGATTGGTCGAGCACACAGCTCAAATGATGCGCGTCGCAAGAGCAGATCGCACCGCTTTACCCCGAGCTGAACCTCGACACTGTTGCTCGCGGGAATTCTCTTCCACGACTCCGAACAACTGTGGAGAACGCGTTGCCCGGAGAACGGATTCGTAATGAATTATGATGAGCTGGGCGAGATTCAGATGGGGCACATCTCCATCGGACCTCGAGTTGGTGAACGCGATTGTGGAGAAGGTTGAGCGTCGAAACGCAGACGCGATAGAAAATCTCTCGCCGGCGTCGGAAGACGTGCAGAATGCACCTCTTGCACCTCATCGGCGCACATCATGGCGAGCCTGGAACTGGGTTCGCCCGTCGCCGCCGAAACGCCCGGAAGCGATGGCGCTTCAGTTCATCGATAATCTGGATGCGCGTCTGGAAATGTTTGCGGCTGGTTACGATTCACCGGCGAAACCGCTGGCCACGCGCATTTTCGATCGTGTGCCTGACACGCTGCCCGGGAATTTGGTGAATCGCTGAGAAATTTCAGCCAGCAGCAAGTCTGCACCCGGTCCCGACAAACATCTGGACGCGCTACGAGCACACGCAAATCGGTCACGTAATCATTTGGATCCCTTCGCGATCATTCTGATTGCTGGCGGCCGGACTGACAAGGCCATCACGCGGCGCCGGCAGTTGTTTCCGATCGTATCCTGCTGGTCTGCCTCGTTCTGTTCTTTACGAGACTCAAAATTACGATCGAGGATAAAAGTTTGTGCGCACTACAGCCAGATCCTTGGGACCACCAGCACCTCTCGCCTTCTACTGCCCGAGCGAGAAGCGATCAGCCAGTCCGGCGCGAAACAAGCGCAAGTGCCTGTCAAACAGTCTTCGTAGCTGCGTGGTTTGGACGATGGTGCAAGCGGCCATCGGCGCGTGGCTTTCCGGCGACAACGGCCAAGCGCTTTGACTTTGAGCAGCGATAGCGCACGATATCCAGGGCGCGGCATGCGCCAGCGATTGTCGGTGCTCGATCGCCTGCGCGCTGTTGGCCGTTGTCGCCAGCGCGCCTGACGGCCAAGCACTATCAAACTACGCGCAAACGCTGTGCGTGGCA
>ERZ1370068.8614-contig-7454_pt1 | contig 23971 bp, 40 predicted proteins | sample MGYA00561227_ERZ1370068 | MGnify/ENA primary metagenome ERZ1370068 (study PRJEB38410, sample SAMEA6850437) | metagenome | study: Metagenomic assessment of the ecological functions of the soil: analysis of the soil microbiota associated with the...
TCATGCCGGATGCGCGTCATCGTGTGCCACTGGTCGCGCACGCGGCCGGTGTTGAGGCGGAACGGAAACGCCTTGCCGAGTCGGCGTCCTGCAGCGCCGGCGGCTCGGGCGCGATGAAGCGCGCCTTGCGGTCAGCGCGTGAAGAAGCCGCCGCTCGGCGAAGAAGCGACGGTCGCTCGCGCGTGCCGCGGCTCGCCGGCGCGCAGCGGCCACTGCACGGGATCGAGCGCGTCGAATGCGTCGTCGCCGATAGTCGCGCCGAGGCCGCCGAGATCGAAGTCGCGTGCGGCCGTCGTTCTCGAACGCGGACGAGCGCGGCGTGCTCGCGGAAACATGTCGGCGGCGGACCGATAGGCGAAACGCCTCGGCAAAGCCCATGCGCGCGCGCGACCTCGCGTCACGATCCACCAGTCGGGCTTGGCCTCGCCCGGCAGCGGCAGGAACGCGCGCTGGCGCGAGATGCGCCGCTCGGAATTGGTGACGGTGCCATCCTTCTCGCCCCAGGCCGCGGCCGGCAGCAGCACGTGCGCGCCGGCATTCACGGTGTCGTTCGAGCGCGACGTTCTCGGAGACGACGAACAGGTCGAGCTTGCCGAGCGCCTCGCGCACGGCGCCGCGCGCGGCAGCGACACCGCCGGGTTGGTCGCCATCACCCACAGCGCCTTGATCTCGCCGCGCGCGATCGCCTCGAACATCTGCACCGCCTTGAGGCCCTCGCGCGTCGCCATGCGCGGCGCGTTCCAGAAGCGGCCGCACGCGGTCGATCTCGGCTGGCGTAGAAGCCCATGTGGGCGGCGAGCTGGTTGGCGAGCCCGCCGACCTCGCGCCCGCCCATGGCATTGGGCTGGCCGGTGAGCGAGAACGGCCCCATGCCGGGCCGGCCGATGCGGCCGGTGGCGAGGTGGCAGTTGATGATGGCGTTGACCTTGTCGGTGCCCTGCGCCGACTGGTTCACGCCTTGCGAATAGCAGGTGACGACGCGCGCGCTGGCGTAGAACAGATCGAAGAAATGCGCGACGTCGTGCCTGCGTCAGGCCGGTCAGCGCGTGCGGTCGCGGCAAGGTCGGGCGCGATCTCGCGTGCGCGCGCGCAAGCGCCGTTCGTCGAAGCCGGTCGTGTGCGCGTCGACGTAGTCGTAGTCGATCGCGCGCGCTCGGCGAGATGCGACGAGCAGCCCGCAGAACAGCGCGGTGTCGGTGCCCGGCGCGATCGGCAGAAACAGGTCGGCCTCTTCGGCCGGTCATCGGTGCGGCGCGGATCGATCACCACGATGCTGCGCGCCGCGCTCGCGCCTGTTGCTGCACCATGCGCTGGAACAGCACCGGATGGCACCAGGCGGCGTTCGAGCCGACCAGCACGATCAGGTCGGCCTCGTCGAGATCGTCGTAGCTGCCGGGCACGGTGTCGGCGCCGAAGGCGCGGCGATGGCCGGCGACCGAGGAGGCCATGCACAGCCGCGAATTGGTGTCGACATTGGCCGAGCCGATGAAGCCCTTCATCAGCTTGTTGGCGACGTAGTAGTCCTCGGTCAGCAGCTGGCCGGAGAGATAGAAGGCGACCGCGTCGGGCCCGTCGCGCTCGATGATGCGCTGAAAGCCGTCGGCGACGGCGGTCGAGCGCGATGCCGACCACGTCGACGCGCGCGAGCGCTGCCGTCGGCCTGCCGCAGCATGCGGATGCAGCAGCCGCCCGTCGAGCCCGAGCGTCTCGCCGAGCGCCGAGCCCTTCGAGCAGATGCGGCCGAAATTGGCCGGATGCGCGGGATCGCCGGCGATCGCGGCGCCGCCGCAGCCGTCCGGCTGCGCCAGCAGGCCGCAACCGACGCCGCAATAGCGGGCAGGTGGTGCGCACCGCCGGCGGGCTGCGGGCGAGGGCGCGTTCATTGCACGCACGCCGTGCGCGGCGAGCGCGCGCGCCGAACACGAGGTCGTCGCGCAGCGCTCGATCGGCGATGCCGGAGCGGATCAGATCGAGATACCAGAGGCCGTCGGCGGTATCGCCGAACAGCACCGCGCCGACCAGGCGACCGTCCGCGATGACCAGCTTCTTGTAGACGCCGACGCCCGGATCGCTGAGCACGATCTCCTCGGTGCCCGTGCGCGCCGAGGAAGTCGCCGGCGGAGAACACGTTGACGCCGGAGACCTTCAGGTTGGTGGCGAGCACGCTGCCGCGATAGCGCGCGTCGACGCCGGCGAGCCGCCGCGCCAGCACGCTGCGCCTGCTCGTAGCGCGGGCTCGACCAGGCCGTAGCAGCAGCCGCGATGCTCGGCGCATTCGCCGATCGCGTGGATGCCGGCGACGCTGGTCTCGAGATGGTCGTCGACCACGATGCCGCGCTTGACCGCGATGCCGGCCGTGCGCGCGAGCTCGGCGTTCGGCGCGGATGCCGACCGCGACCACCACCGCGTCGGCGGCAATGGTGCGAGCCGTCCTGCAGCTCGACCGCCCTCGACGCGCCATGTGCCGACGATCGCGCGCGGTGTCTGCGCCTTCGAGCGCGCACGGCGATGCCCTTGGCCTCGACCGCGCGCTGCAGCATGCAGCGCGGCGCGGTGCATCGAGCTGGCGCTCCATCAGCCGGTCCATGAGATGGAGGACGGTGACGCGGCGCGCCGGCCTTGGCGAGGCCGTAGGCGGCCTCGAGGCCGAGCAGCCCGCCGCCGATCACCACCACGCGGTCGCCGGCGCCTTGCGCGGCGGCGATGGTCGTCGACGTCGTCGACGTCGCGGAAGGTGAGCACGCCCGGCAGATCCATGCCGGGAATGTGCGGCTTGATCGGCTGCGAGCCGGTGGCGAACACGAGCTTGGAGAACGGCAGCCGGCGTGCCGTCGGCGAGCGTCACGCTGCGCGCGCCGCGATCGATCGCGGTCGCGCGCATGCCGTAGCGCAGGGTCACGCCGCGGTCGCGCCACCACGCGTGCCGGCTTGAGCTCGATCTCCGACGACGCCGACCTCGCCGGCCAGCAGCGCGGACAGCAGCACGCGGTTGTAGGCGAGCCGCGGCTCTTCGCCGATGACGGCGACGGCATAGCGGCCGAGCGCGCGCGCGCGCGAGCTCGTCGACGAACCGCGCCGCCGCCATGCCGTTGCCGATCACGATGAGAGGCTCGCTCATCGGTGGGTTCCTCGCATGCTTGCGGACTGCGCGGCGGTGCGCCCGGCGCCCCGCGCTCGTGCGAGGGGGCGGCGGCTGAACGGACTCGCCATCGTCGTTGACGGCGCCGTACCGTCCTCCACTTCGCATGAGCGTGCCACCTGGGCTCCGGCGATTTATTGCTGCGACTGCAGGGGTTAGGCAATGCGGCAGGTCGAGTGAGAGTGGCCGAAACAGGCGTTTTGCCCATTCCGTACGCGCTCCGCCTAGGGCTTATGCAAAAGGCGCGGGCATGACCCCGGGAACGGCAGCTTGACCGAGCCGTTTCGCACTTCGCCGCTTCACACGTTCGACCCAGCCGGTCGGCGCCTTCCGGAACAGCTGCGCAAACGTCTCCAGTTCCCCGACGCCCAGATCGGATACGGCCCAATAGCTGACGCCGTTCTCACGCCAGCTCACCACATTGTATCCATTGCTCGAGCGGCGCGCGGCTGGGCCGCGGCCCTCGTCCGGAATTGCCGACAGACTGATGATGTGGAGACGGCGACCATACACCAACGCGGGAACCGGCGTGTTGTCGATGACATCCACGCGCGCGCCGATCAGAGGAATCCCTCCTGCGCAAGATCGACGACGCGGGGTGCCTGCGGGATGCGACCATTGAACCACGGCTTCACCGTGTGCCGCTCGGAGGAGTTCATGTCGGTCGGATGCGGTGCCATGAGCCCGCGCATGTGACCCGTCCAAGATCTGCCGCCGCCGTTCGATCGCCGGCCGCCGGGCGCAGAACCGCCCAGGTCGATCCGCCACCGAGCACGAAGGCGATTGCGATCGAGGCGGCCAGCGCCTGCCACGATGGACGCGTCCATCGGCGCCTCATCCCCACGGCAGCTTCGATCCGCGACCGCAAATGAGGCGGGAGTGTTTCGCGGCGGCAGATGTTCGCGCAGAGCCTGACGCAAGGCTCTGGTTTGTTCGAGCTCGGCGGCAAGCGCGGGGCTGGCAGCGATCTTGCGACCGACCACAATCGCATGAGCCGGATCGAGCTCGCCGTCCAGGATACGCATGGACCAGCTGAGAGTCGTCATCGGGGACGCGCGTGCTGTCGTTGGTCATGCGTCGTTCGTCCTGACAGCACCAATGATGCGACGCCGGGCGCGCGCCAGGCGCGACATCACCGTGCCGACGGGCAGCGTCGTAACCTCGGCAATCTCACGATACTCAAGCCCCTGAAGGTCGCGCAATATCAGCACTTCGCGAAACGCGAGCGGCAGTGCTGCGATTGCAGCCTCCAGACGGCGCACATCCAGCTTCGCCAGCAGCGCCGTCTCCGGAGTGGATGTGACCGTGGCGGACCATCCTCCGATACATTGCTCTGTCAAACGCTCCTCGCCGAGAAAGTCCTCAACGGCAACGATCTCCGACGGGCGATCTTGGCGAGCCACGAATAGGCCGTATGGCGGACGATGGTCAGCACCCACGCCCGAGCATTGACGCCGGCGAAGCTGCCGATGGCACGAAAGGCGCGGAGGCAGGCTTCCCGCACCACATCCTCCGCATCGGTTCGGTTGCCTGTGAGCCACGACGCGACCGCAAAGGCTTCCGAGAGATGGGGCACCACGATACCGGCAAACTGTTTCCCTGTTTTCCTCGTCGCTCAATGCCAACCCCCATAGACTCAAAGTTCGGCTAGGTTTATTCCCCATGCCTGAAAAATAAAAAATTCCCGTTTCCGGGAATTTTTGATTCGATTTCGAGTCTCCTGCGCGACCGTACCGCGCACGCCGACGCGCAGGTGTGAAGTGGTTCACGTTCTGCATCGGCACTCTGCGATCCCGAGATCCGCTCGGCGCCGCGCGACAAACAGGGGGTGGATGTCACGGGCCGAAAATTATTTCGGGCACCTTAGTGCGCGCGCGCCCTGCGCGCGACTCCCGGGATACCTGCAGACAAAAAGCACTCGGCTGGGTGATGCCGGCTCGTTGAAGCCCGACGGAGAGGTGGCATGGGAAAAGTGACGCCGCACTGAACTACAAGTCCATGTCTCCGAGGATCGGCGCAGTTTCGATCGCTGGCTCAAGGCGAACGCCATCTTCGGCCTGATCTTAGCCGCGGGTGTCGCTGCCATGGCTTTCGCGGGATCCAGGACTGTGGGATCGCGCGACGCGACCATGGCGGACAATAGGGACGCTTCCGGATGTTGCTGCGGCTGCCGCACGCAGTCGGCAAACCGGGATGCCGTCGACCGACTAGCCCCCATCCGACCAAGAGCAGATCGTCGAGATGATGCCGGGGCCCCTCGGCTTCGCACTCTTCCATACAGGAGGATCTGGTTCTTGCGGTCTTGGTGCTGATCTCGCGGTAGGTCGAGCGCGACCCGTCGTGCTGGCAATCGTCTTGGCGGTCCCGTGCGCCGCGACGGCGAAGCAGGAGCGGCTTGAGTCCGCTTGTCACAGCCTCCTGCACCGTTACGTCCTCGACTGCGGGTGCACGGCCAAGTTCCTCGAGGACCATTTCGGCACCGAGCAGGCCGACATCCCGCTGAAGCTGTGGGTCTACGGGGTGAACGGTGACAATCGAAGCGACGTACTCGATCTCTACCTGCAGCATGGTGCGAACAAGATCAACGAGGCCGTGATGGAGTTTCACCGGCACCGCGATCAGCTGCGTGCCTACTGCGTGCAGGGAGAGGGCCCGATGATCGCCGACTAGGATGCTGTGCCCTATGCGCCTTGTTCACGTAATTCAACGGCAAGACGACCCATCACCGGCGCAAGGAAGATCTGTACTGCCGCGGGCACCGCTGCAGCGGATGTCGATGCTCGCTAGGCGCGGCAATCACACCGCCGGATGATGGATCGTCGCGGCAGGCGTGGGTGAAGCTGCGTCGGCCGCGCTTGTAGCCGAACAGCGGTCGCGCGAGCTCGGCCACCGCCATCGCCGGATCGCGGCTGTCGATGACCACGAGGTCGGCGGGATGACCGACCGCGATGCCGTAGTCGGCGGCATTCATCGAGCCGCGCCGGCAGCGTGGTGACCATGTCGAAGCAGGCGCGCATGTCGTCGCGCGCGGCCGAGCTGCGCGATATTGGCATAGAGGTTCGCCATGCGGATGCAGCGAGCAGTCGCCGAACGGCGTGAACGGGTTGAGCACGTTGTTGGTGGCGAGCGAGCAGGTCACGCCATGATCGAGCAGCCGATGCGCGGGCGCGACGCCGCGCGGCACGTGGTGCTCGTGCTCGCGCCCCATCAGGAACAGGTCGGTCGCCGGCAGCACCGTGACGGCGACCCCGGCGTCGGCCAGCTGCGGCGGCCGATCTCGTCAAGGCGGGAATGATCGATGGCGGAGAGTTTGGTGACATGGCCGATCGCCACCCGGCCGCCCCAGCGGTGGGCGTCGGTCTGGCGGCACACCTCGTCGAGGTGCATCCATGAAGGGTCGAGGTCGAAATCGAGATGAAAGTCGATGTCGAGATCGAAGCGGCGCGCGATGCGCGAAGATGCGCGCGATCTGCGCCGCGCGGATCGGTGTCGGTGTAGGGGCAGCCGCCGATGAGGTCGGCGCCTTGCTCGCAGGCCGCGACCAGCAGTTCCTCGGTGCCGGGATCGTTGGTCAGGCCCTCCTGCGGGAATACGCAGATCTCGCAGGTCGATCGCCCAGGCGTAATCGCGCTTGAGCGCGCGTACGGCGTGAAGCCGTTGAGCCCCACGCGCGGGTCGGCCTCGACGTGGGTGCGCATGCGCGTCGTGCCCTGCACGATGGCTTTCTCCAGGGTGCGTTGCGCGCGCGCATAGATGTCGGCCTCGGTGAAGGCGCGCTTGGCCGCGGCCACCGCTGCGATCGCCTCCTGCAAGCGTGCCGCGCTCGCAGTTGCAGCGCTCGAGAATGCAGGACTTGTCGAGATGGATGTGGGTCTCGACGAAGCCCGGCGATCACCAGCCGGCCGTCGAGCTGTTCCTCCGCGCGCGTCGGCGTCGATGCGGGCGGCGATGTCGACGATGCGGCCCGCCGCTGACGCCGATGTCGACCAGCGCCGGGTCGCTTCCGGTCAGCCGGCCCTGACGCAGGATGAGATCGAGCGACATGGCGTGGGACCGCTATTGTGCCGCCTCGGTGCGGCCGAGATACGCCGCCTCGAGCTCGGGGTCGTCGGCCAGTCCCGTCGCGTTGTCCGAGCGCACGATCTTCCCCAATTCCAGCACATAGCCGCGGTCGGCGACGGTGAGCGCCAGGGCCGCCATCTGATCGACCAGCAGGATCGTGACGCCTTCATCGCGCAAGCCGGCGAGGATGTCGAACAGCTCGTTGATCATCGCCGGTGCGAGGCCGAGCGAGGGCTCGTCGAGCAGCAGGATGCGCGGCTTGGCCATCAATCCGCGCGCGATCGCCAGCATCTGCTGCTCGCCGCCGGAGAGGAGCCCGGCGCGGATCGTGAGCCGCTCGCTTCAAGCGCGGAAAGCGTTCCAGCAGCCCCGCGATCTCGTCGTCGCGGTCGGCGTCCTTGCGGCTGTGCGCGCCGAGCACGAGGTTGTCGAGCACGCTGAGCTCGGGGAAGACTTGCCGGCCCTCCGGCACGAGCGCCAGTCCGCGCCGCGCGATCTGGTGGGTCTCGAGCTCGTTGATCGGGACGTTGTCGAGCGACGATGGCGCCGCTCGACCGGGCGCAGCAGTCCCGAGATCGCGCGCATGGTGGTCGACTTGCCGGCGCCGTTCGAGCCGATGATGGTCACCATCTCCCCGGGCGCACGTCGAGGCTTACATTGTCGAGGACGGGCGCGGCGCCATAGCCGGCGGTGAGCTTGACGGTGGTCAGCACCGCGTCATGCGCGCCGCTCCACGGCGTGGCGCGCGGGCGTGCGCGCATTTCGCCGCCGCCGAGATAGGCCTTGAGCACCCTGGGGTCGTGGCGGACCTCGATCGGCGATCCGGCAGCGATGCGCACGCCGGCATCGAGCACGATCACAGCGTCCGAGATGCCCATCACCAGCAGCATGTCGTGCTCGACCAGGATGACGGCGATGCCGAGATCGGCGATGCGACGGATGAGCCGGCTCAAGGCGTCCTTGTCGGAGCGCATCAGGCCGGCGGCGGGCTCATCGAGCAGCAGCACGCGCGGACGCATGGCGAGCGCACGCGCTATCTCGACCAGCCGGCGATCGACGTGCGGCAGGTCGCCCGCCGGCGTCGACAGCGATCCGTGATAGCCGACGAAGGCAAGCAGCGCCTCGGCGGCGTCGCGATCGCCGCGCGATGCGGCGTCTGCCGCCATGCTGCCGAGCCGGCCGCGCCGCAACGCGATCAGCACGTTGTCGACGATGCTCATGGTCGGCGAACAGCTTGGTGGTCTGATAGGTGCGCGCGATGCCGGCGCGCGCCACCTTCCAGGCCGGCGCGCCGGCCAGCTCACGCTCGCCGAGCCGGATGCTGCCGCTGTCGGGGCGGTAGAACCCGCCGATCAGGTTGAGCACGGTGGTCTTGCCGGCGCCGTTCGGGCCGATCACGCTCGTCACCTTCCGGGCGGAGCGGTGAAGCGTGACGGCGGTCGCCGCCTTGATGCCGCCGAAGGCGATGCCGATGTCGCGCACCTCGAGTGCGCCAGGTCGCATCTGCGGGCGTGAGGAACGCCGCCGATGTCGAATGGCCGTCGAAACGGCCATCGCCGAATCCCGGCGTGGCCACAGGCGCGCCAGCAGGCCGAGCACGCCCTCGGGCGCAACCCACAGGATCACCAGCAGCGCGGCGCCGAAAAAGAGCAGCCGATATTCCGGCGAGGCCGGACAGGAGCTCCGGCAGAACGACGCTCACCAACGCGCCGACCACCGGGCCGAAGCGTCCAGCCGGCGCCGCCGACGATGACGGCGAACAGGAACAGGATCGACTGCGAGAACGGAAACGAGATCCGGCGCCACGAACATCAGCAGCGGCGCGAAGATCCCTCCCGCCAGGCCCGTGAAAACAGCCGAGAGGAAAATGCCGCGGTCTTGACGATCACCGGATTGAGGCCGATCGAGCGCGCGGCGGGTTCGGCGTCGCGCACCGCCACCATCGCCATGCCCCAGCCGCTGCGGGCGAGGCGGTGGAATGCGTAGAGCGATGCGCCCGCGAGCGCGACCGCAAGCATCGCCATCTCGCGCTCGGCAAACGATCAGTGCGCCGATCGACGGCGGCGGGATGCCCATCGAGGCCGTTTGAGCCGCCGGTCAGCGTGCGCCACTCGATCGTGCCGTGCTGCACGATGAAAGCAAAGGCGATCGTGACCATGGCGAGATAGGGGCCGGTGACGCGCAGGGCGGGCAGCGCGAGCACGAAGCCCACGATGCCGGCGACAGCGCCCGCGAGCGGCAATGCGATCCAGAAGTCGACGCCCTTGAGCGTGAGGATGGCGACCGTGTAGGCGCCGATCGCGTAGAAACCGACATGCCCGAGCGACACCTGCCCGGTCAGTCCGAGCAGAATGTTGAGCCCGACGCCGACGACCGCGGTCAGGGCCACGAGCGCGAGGACGAACGGCGTGTAGCCGTCGGACTTCGCCGCCAGCAGCAGGCCGGCGGCGGTCAGCGCGACGATGGCGAGCGGCACAACGCTGCGTCCGGCGTCGATCCGCATCGTCAGACCTTTGTTCACGGCCGCGCGCCCCATGAGCCCGTTGGGCATGAAGGCGAGGGCGAGAATGACGACGCTGAACGCGACGATCTGGGTATAGACGGAGCCGAGGTAGGCCGTGACCAGCGCCTCGATCAATCCGTAGGCGAGGCCGGCGAGCATCACGCCCGAGGCCGACGTGATGCCGCCGAGGATCGCGACCGCGAACGCCTTGATGCCGAACAGCGTGCCCATGTCGGAATGCACGCTGAACAGCGGCGCGATCAGGAGGCCCGCCGAGCCCGGCGAGCGCGGTGGAGATCATGAACGACACGGTGATCGCGAGCCGCACGTTGATGCCCATCAGCTTGCGCGGCGTCCGGGTTCTGCACCACCGCGAGCAGGGCCTTGCCCAGGCGGGTGCGGGAGAACACCACTTGCAGCAGGATCGCTGATCGCGATCCCCGCCACCGGGATGACGAGCTGCAGCGGATAGACGCCGGCGCCGAAAATCTGCACCGGCTTCGGTCGCGAGCACGGAGGGAAAGCCGCGCGGTTCCTTGCCGAAGGTGAAGAGCACCAGGTTGTCGAGCACGATGCCGCCCGCCACCGTGGCCATCAGCCACGCGTTCGAGCCGCGCTCGGCGAACGGACGCACCAGGGTGCGCTCGATCACGGCGCCGAGCCAGCGCGCAGGCGGCGAGCGCGGTCATGGCCGCCAACGGCAGCGGCCAGCCGAAGCGTGACCGCGAACGTGTAGCCCAGCACGGCGCCCAGCATCATGGCCGAGCCCTGCGAGAAGTTGACCGTGTTGGAGACCACGTAGGTGACGTGGAAGCCGAGCGCGATCAGGCCCGTACATGCTGCCGAGGCCGCAAGACCGGAGATGACCGCCGAGGTCAGCAGCATGTCAGTGCGCTCGCATGAAGGCCGAAAGGGCAGCGACGATACTCGCCGCTGCCCGCTTCATGACGGCAGAGGCGTCTAGTTCGTCAGCGGAAGGATCTCATCGCCTTTGAAGTAGGTGAAGAGATAATCCGTACGCAGCCAGACGCATCGTGGTTCGTGGGCGTGAACGGCTTCTGGTAGGTCTTGATCAGCCCGTCGTACTTGTCGATCGCGTAGAACCCTCGCGGACCTTCGGGCCTTCGGTCGAGCCGGCCTTGGCGATCGCGAGCGCGGTCAGATGCATCGCGTCAGTAGGCGTTGGCGATGCCGACTGCCGGCGTGACGTCGGCGAGCGACTTGATCTCGGGATATTTCTTCTTCAGCGCGTCCAGCAGCGCGCTCGGCCTTGGGGCTGGAATTGCCGGAGAAGCTGAAGGTCTGGATGAAGTGCACCTTGGCCGCGCTCGGTCCCGCGAGCTCGGTGAAGCGCCCGCCCGACGGGCCCCAGTGCGAGACGATCGGAACGTTCCAGCCCATGCGGTCGAGCGATTTCACCACCTGCGCCGACGGCGCCACGTTGGCGACCAGCAGCAGCACGTCGGCTGCCGGCCTGCTTGAGGCGGCGTCAGCTGCGGCACGACGTCGACGTCGTTGGTCTCGAACTTTTCGATGCCGGCGTAGGGCAGGTTCTTGGCCGCGAGCGCCGCCTTGAGACCCTTCTCGTTCGACTCGCCCCAGGGATTGTTGATCAGGATCAGTCCCGGGCTTCTTGGCGCCGTATTTCTTGATCGCATAGTCGACCAGCGCGACGTCGACGAGGTCATCGACCGCCGACACGCGGAACACATAGTTCTCCGCCGCGCCGTTCTGGGTGATCGGCGTGCCGGCCGCCCAGACGCCCATGAACGGCACCTTGGCCTGGTTGGCGAACGGCACGATCGCGATCGAGACCGGGGTATCGAGGCCGCCGAACAATGCCGCGACTTTCTCGCGCTGCACCAGCTCGCGCGCGGCGACGCACGCCCTTGGCCGGATTGCTCTCGTCGTCGCGCACGAGCAGCTCGACCTTCTTGCCGAGCACGCCGCCCTTGGCGTTGATCTCGTCGATGGCGAGCGAGAGCCTGCGCACGATCGCCTCGCCCGACTTGGCGGACTGGCCGGACATGGCGGCGACCAGGCCGAGCTTCACTGTTTCCTGGGCGTGGACCGGAGCGGCGGCGAAAAGCGTCATGCAGGCCAAGTGCCGCAAGCGCTCGCGCGAAGCAGGACGTTTCTGAGGGACATGGAAACCTCTCCGGTCAATGGGACGATGCCTTGAAACAGGCAAGCCGCGTGCCAAACCGTATCCACTGAATCGGCGATAAAAATCCCCAGTTTGCCGGTGTGGAACGCTTATCCATGAGGCAATATTGGCAGCGAGCCGCCGCTATTGTATGCAGTATTGTATACGATATCATAGCGGATCGCATGCTATTTCTGGTCCGGATTGTGCATAGTGAGCGGCGATCATCATCCTGGAGACGCGTATCATGCCAAACGCCCGCGCGAGCGCTGCTGCGCAACCATCGGCGAAACCCCGATGCGGCCGGGGTCGTAAAGGCCTTCCTGCACGCGTCGATGGTGCCCGATCCCCAGACCGCCGCGCTCTATATCGCCGACGATCTCGCCATCACCTTCACCGGCGGCCGCAAATATCGCCATCCGCGCGAGACCACGGCGTTCAACGCCAAAGCGCTACAAGTGGGTGAAGAAGAAGATGGAGCGCACCGACGTGGTGGCGGGCGAGGGCGAGACCATCGTCTACAATCTCGGCACGCTCTACGGCGAATGGCCGGACGGAACACCCTTCGAAGGAAACCGCTACGTCGACCGCTTCGTCGTCCGCGACGGCAAGATCGTGCAAATGGACGTATGGAACGACAGTGCCGAGCGGCTCCTGACCAAGGCGGGGATCGAGGCTTAGTTTTCTGTCGCCTTCGGACCTGACCCCGATCCGGAGAGGACACGGGGTTCGCATCGATGCCGAGTGAGCGGCCTACCGCTTGACGCGCGCGCGCGGTGCCGGCGCGAGGCTCGCCGGAGCATCGTCAGCGTAACGCGCCAGAATGGTCTTGATGTCGTAGTCGCGCGGCGGACGCGACACGATCAGGGCGCGTCCCGCGACGGCCTCCAGATGCTGGTCCATCACCGCGGTCGCGCGGTCGGCATCGCCGGCGGCGAGCGCGGCGATGATGGCGCGATGCTCGCTCACCGCGCACTCCGCGGAATGAGGCCGGCTGTAAAGCGCGAGGATCAGGCCGCAGCGCGACGCGACCTCGCTGACATAGCGCGTCAAGACCGGACTTCCCGTCATCTCGGCGAGGACGATGTGAAACTCGGTCGCGAGCCTGATCGACAGCGGTTCGTTGGCGCCGCGCGCCCGCTCTTCGTCGTCGACATGGGATTCGAGTCGCTTGATCTGGTCCGCCGTCAGCCGGCCGGCGAGCCGCGAGACGATCAGCCGTTCGAGCCCGAGCCGGACGTCGAACACATCGCGGGCCTCGTCCCAGCTCGGTGTTGCGACCGCAGCACCGCGGTTGCGTCGAAGCTCGACCAGGCCTTCGGCCGCGAGTTGCCCGAGCACATGGCGCACGATCGTGCGGCTTGCGCCGAAGCGTTCGCCGATTGCGTCCTCGGGCAGCTTGGCGCCCGGCGACAACGCCTGCTCGATGATGGCGTGGCGTAAGGCGCGATAGATGGCGCCGACGCGATCGGTGTTGCCGTTGGAAGCTGGGCGCGCTGATTTCGGCACGAGGGGCGGCCGCGAATAGCTCGGCGCATGCCGAGTACGGTTAAGTTCGACGTTGTGAAAGCTGGCACGCCGGTTCGGAGCGTGCAAACCGTCCAGGCCTAGTGCGGTGGATTTGAAGTTCCTATCATTATAGCCGCGCGCTGTGTAGGAACTTCAAATCCAAAAACCGCACTAGAATCATGGATTGCTAGTGTCCCTTTGATTCCGAAGTTCGCAAACGAGTGTGCCGCGCAATGATGCGAACTTCAGGATCGGGACACTAGTCGCGCGAGACCATTCGTCGTCTCAGAACTCGACGTCGAGCTCTTCCAGCTCATCCGGCTCGGATCTTGGCCGCCGTCGATCCACTCCTCCATGTACGGCATCGCCATGATGGTCTTGCAATACGCGGCGCATTTGGGATCGAGCTTGACGTCGTAGGTGAGAAAGCGCGTGGCGACCGGCGCATACATGGCGTCCGCCATGCAGGGCTGCTTCCCGAACAGATAAGGTCCCTTGCAGGCGGCGAGGCATTCGCGCCAGATCGCGGCGACGCGCTCGATGTCGGCCTGCGCGCCCTGCCCAGACCTTGAAGCCGGGATAGTGCGCCTTGAGGTTCATCGGCAGCGCCGAGCGCAGATTGCTGAAGCCCGGAATGCATCTCGCCCGGAGATCGCGCGGCAGTGCGCGCGGGCGGCGCGGTCCGCCGGCATGAGCTTGGCGTCCGGCTTCAACTCGTTGAGATATTCGGCGATCGCCAGCGTGTCCCATACCTTGACGCCGTCATGGGTGAGGCAGGGGCACCAGGAACGACGGCGACAGCAGCAGAAGCTCGGCCCGGGTCGAGGGATCGTCGCTGCTGCGCCTGTTGTCTCCTCGAATTCGAGACCGGCCATCTTGCACAGCAGCCAACCGCGCAGCGACCAGGAGCCGTAGTTCTTGCTGGCGATCGTGAGCGTAGCCATGACTTCGGTGCCCGTGTTGTCGGGCCAAGTGGAACCTCAGCCGGTCCGGCCTCACGTCGCGAACCGCTGGGCGCGTCGCGCACGAAATTATCTCGCACCGCAGCATAAAATGCACTAGCCATTTTGTGACGCGCGGGAAACGGCGTCCGCCGAGCCGCGAGCGGCGAGGCGCTGGGGATTTGGGGAATGCTCTACCAGGCCTACCAAGCCCATTCCGACATCATGGTGCCGGTCCGCACCTGGGCGGACTGCGGCTTTGCGCGCGTTCGGGCAGCCGCTGGCGGGCGTCGCCGACAACGCGGTCCTGCGCAACCTGACGGCCGGCCTACGAGCTCATCGCGCGCGCCGGGCTCACGCATGCGCGCCCGGCCTTCGGCATCGACAGCGTCACGGTCGGCAACCGCGAGGTGGCGGTGCGATGAGGAGGCCGCGCTGACGACGCCGTTCGGCACGCTCCTGCACTTCAAGAAGGACGTCGACACGCCGCAGCCGCGCGTGCTGCTGGTGGCGCCGCTGTCCGGCCATTTCGCCACGCTGCTGCGCGGCACCGTGCGCACCATGCTGCCCGAGCACGACGTCTACATCACCGACTGGCACAATGTGCGCGACGTACGCTCTGACTGCACGGCCGCTTCGGCTTCGACGAATATATCGAGTCACCTGATCCGCTTCCTCGAGGCGATCGGGCCGGGCGCGCATGTCGTGGCGGTGTGCCAGCCCTGCGTTGCGGTGCTCGTCGCCGCCGCCGTGATGGCGCAGAGCCGGCAATCCCGCGCAGCCCCGCAGCATGACCTTGATGGCGGGTCCGATCGACACCCGCGTCAATCCCGACCAAGGTCAACGAGCTCGCCAATTCGAAGCCGATGGAATGGTTCGAGCAGCAACCTCATCGCCACCGTGCCGTTGCGCTATCCGGGCGCGTTCCGCCGGGTCTATCCGGCTTCGTGCAGCTCGCCGCATTCATGAGCATGAACGTCGAGCGCCACGTGAAGGCCCATCGCGAGCTCTACGACAATCTCGCCAAGGGCGAGCACGAGAAGGCGCAGGTCACGAAGGCGTTCTACGACGAATATTTCGCCGTGCTCGACCTGACGGCGGAATTCTACCTCGAGACCGTGCGCCTGGTGTTTCAGGAATATGCATTGCCGCTCGGCACAGCTCGAATGGCAGGGCGAACCGGTCGAGCCGCGGGCGATCAGGCGCACGATGCTGCTCACGGTCGAAGGCGAGCGCGACGACATCTGCGCCGTCGGCCAGACCGCGGCCGCGCACGATCTGTGCAGCGGGCTGCGTCCCTATCTCAAGCGCCACCACATGCAGGCCGGGTGTCGGGCACTACGGCGTGTTCAGCGGCAACCGCTGGACCAACCAGATCTATCCGCTGGTGAAGAACGTCATTCTCGCGAGCGAATGAGTGCCGCTGGCGCCTGGCGATCAGCGAGTCGTGCGCGTGCGCTTCGGCCGTCGGCGTAAATGGCCCCGATCTTGCTCGTCAGGCGCAGGCGATACACCGGAACGGACCAGCATGTGGAGGCCGCCTTGCCAGTCAGGACCATAGCGGCGGAGCCGGAGCCGCTTGCCGTCGATATCGGCCGGATGGCGCTGGTCATTATCGATATGCAGCGGGATTTCCTGGAGCCGGGAGGCTTCGGCGCTGCCCTCGGCAACGATGTTTCGCGCCTCAAGGCTGCTGTCGGGACCGTGCGCGTGACGTGCTCGCCGCCGCGCGGCGCGCCGGCATTCTCATCATCCATACCCGCGAAGGCCACCGAGCCGATCTGACCGACGCCCCGCCGATCAAGGTCGAGCGCGGCGATCCGGCGCATGCGCATCGGCGCGCCGGGCCCGATGGGCCGCATCCTCGTGCGCGGCGAGCCCGGGCACGACATCATCCCCGAGCTTTATCCGGCCGCCGGCGAGCCGGTGATCGACAAGCCGGGCAAGGGCGCCTTCTACCAGACCGATCTCGACCTGATGCTCAAGAACCGCGGCATCGAAACGCTGCTCGTCTGCGGCGTCACCACCGAGGTCTGCGTCAACACGACGGTGCGGGAAGCCAATGACCGCGGCTTTCGCTGCGTCGTGCTGTCCGATTGCTGCGCGTCCTACTTTCCGGAATTCCACGACATGGGCCTCGAAGATGATCAAGGCTCAGGGCGGCATCTTCGGCTCGGTCTCCGCCTCGGCGGCGGCGATCGCGGCGCTCTCGGCAGCGCCGTCCTGATCGATCCCGCTTTCATCGCCGACGCTGATTTTTACCAAGCAGTCAAATCAAATCTGCGCCATTCGCGCGGGTGCATTCGCGTGCGCGGTCGCTCGCGCTCAAATTTCTCGGCGCTGCCTAAGCCAATGAATCTCCCCATGCCCTTTGGCAGCGATGGTGACACGATTTGCGACTGCGCCGTCGCCGCCGCGGCAAATGGCACATCCCTTGCGAGAGATGGAAGCGCAATCGGGGACGATTGCGTCGATCCATCGCCGACGTTGTCGGCACCGGCTCTGATGATCGCGCTTGGCACATGCCGGGCGAGGTGGGACTTCGCTTGCGCGCGCATCGGGACCGGCGGGACAGTGGATCGAGCAACAGGGGTGAAAGGGCGAAGCGTCAGTGGAATTCAAGCAGTTTCGTGCCCGCCTGCGTTGGGGCGGCGCACTAGAGCCTGGCGGTCGCCGCATTCGGGTCGGGAGCGTCCCGCTGCCGATATGCCGTCGTTCAAGATGCCGCCACCGCCACCGCCGGCGCCCACGCTGGACATCCACGGCTTCTTCGATGTGACGCGTTCGCGAACGACTACATCACGCCGCGCGGATTGCTGGTGACCAACAGCGGCTTGACCACGCAGCTTCTGAGCGGCCTCGGTCTTCGACCTCTACAAGAATCCAAACGGCTTTGTGAATAATTTCAACGTCTACGCGGGCGTTTGGAACGACCTGTGGAGCAAGCAGGATCATCCCCAGGTCGGATCGTGGAACGAATTCGACTGGTTCGTCGGTTTTGGCGTCGGATTTGCCCAGTACTGGAAAGTCGGCCTCCAATATATCGTCTTCCTCAGCCCGCCTGGCGCCTTCCGCCAGGAGCGAAACCTCGAATTGGCGGTCTCGTTCGATGACGGCGCACTGACCGTCTCGGCTTTCAGCGTCAATCCTTACGTCAAGGTGTTCTACGCGATCTCGGGCGACTCCACGGTCGTCGTCGGCAAGCAGGGCGGGACCTTACGACGTCGAGATCGGCATGCTGCCGGCATTGGCGCTCAAGAGGATCAACGGCGTTCCGCTGACGATCACGGCTCCCACCCTGGGTCACCGTCGGTCCGACCAGCTACCGGAACAACGGCGCAACGGGATGCGGGACCGTCGCTTCGGCGCCCTGCTCGCTGAGCAATGCCGGCGTCGTGACGACCGGCCTCCAGGGGCAAGCTCGGCGCTCGACGCGATCCCGTCGCGGCTAGCGCAACTGGTACATCAAAGCAGGCTTCCAGTACTACCACCTGATCAACGATCAGCCTGCTGCTGGCCCAGACATTCACCGGCACGGCAGGGTCGTTCCAGACCGCTCACCGCGACGTGTGGGTTGGCTATAGCGGCTCGGGCTTCAAGCTTCTGAGGCTGCTGCAATGAAGCCGGATGTCCCGTTCCCGGAGCGTCGTGAACCTCCGCGCTTACGGGAATGGGATGCCGGCTTCTCTTCGCGATCTTGCTGAAGCGCGCGCGCCGAAACAGTCGAGTCGAGCCATTGATCGATAGGAGGCCTCATGGCGACGTCGATCGCGTCCGAGATGAAACGTCCCGCGCTGTGGACACCCGGGGACTGGAACGCGTTTTTCGGATTCGGCACCAACATCCTCGTCAACATGCTGGTGCTGACGGGCCTGTTGCGCTTCGTGCTGAAGATGCCGGACTCGCTCGTGTTCGGCCGCATCCTGCCGGCGCTCGGCCTGATGATGTGCCTCTCGACCATGTACTACGCCTTTCTCGCCTACCGGCTGGCGCTCAAGACCGGCCGCAGCGACGTCTGCGCGCTTGCCGTCGGGCGTGAGCGTGCCGCACATGTTCATCGTCACCTTCGTGATCATGCTGCCGATCACGCTCAAGACCAATGATCCGATCAAGGGCTGGGAGGCGGGTCTGGTCTGGGTGTTCTTCCAAAGCTTCATCCTGATGATCGGCGGCTTCATCGCGCCCTATATCCGCAAGATCACGCCGCGCGCGGCGCTGCTCGGCACGCTCGCCGGCGTCTCCGATCACCTTCATCTCGATGCGGCCGGCGCTCGAAATGTACATGACGCCGATCATCGGGCTCACCTGCTTCGCCATCATCATGGTGAGCTGGTTCGGCGGCTTCAAATATCCCAAGAGGCATTCCGGCCGGCCTGGTTGCCATCGCCGTCGGCATGGTGATCGCCTGGGGCTCCAACCTGTTCGGCCTCGGCTACGGCGGACTTAGCCTCGAAGGCCTGCGGCGGCGCGTTCGCCAGCTTCGGCTTCTCGGTGCCGATCCCGGCCTTCGACCACGTGTTCTCGGGCTTCGAGTTCCTCGGCGTGATCCTGGTGACCGCGATCCCGTTCGGCATCTACGATCTGGTCGAGGCGATGGACAACGTCGAGAGCGCGGAGGCGGCCGGCGACGAGCTATCCGACCACCCGCGTGCTCACCGCCGACGGCGTCGTCAGCCTGATCGGCTGCCTGATGGGCAACCCGTTCATCAACGCGGTCTATATCGGCCATCCGGCTGGAAGGCGATGGGCGGCCGCATCGGCTATTCGGCGGCGACCGGCGTCATGGTGATCGTGCTGTCGTGGTTCGGCATCATCTCGGTGCTGCTGGCGCTCGTGCCGGTGGTCGCGATCTCGCCGATCCTGCTCTACATCGGCATGCTGATCGGCGCGCAGGCGTTCCAGACCACGCCGGCGACGCACGCGCCTGCGATCGTGCTCGCGCTGACGCCGCATCTCGCCGCGTGGTGCAAGACCTTGATGGACGGCGCGCTCGGCGCGGCGGGCACCAACGCGGCGGCCGTCGGCATGGACAAGCTCGGTCAGATGGGCGTGCTCTACCACGGGCTCTGAGGTTCTGGGCGGCGGCTCGATCCTGACCGGCCTCGTGCTCGGCGCCATCGGTGTGTTCGTCATCGAGAAGAAGTTCGTGGAAGCGGCCGCCTTCGCGCTGACCGGCGCGCTGCTCACCTTCTTCGGCTTCATGCACGGCGAAGTCGGTCGGGCTCGCCGTCACTCCGACGGTCGCGATCGCCTACGCCATCGTGGCCGTGTTCCTGTTCGGCCTGAGCCGCTGCGCCCGCGACGGCGGAGGAGATCCCGGCAGAGCAGACGGCGGTCGCGGCGAGGCCCCGGCGGAGTGATCCGGAGGAAGCCGTGCAGGTCTATTGCTGCGGACGGACGCTCTGACGCATCGCGCTGGATCATCAACTGCTCGCCGCTGCTGATTGCTGGCCTGGTCTTGATCGCCGTACCAGGTGCTCGCCTTGGAGTGCGCGCGAATATGCCTGCGACGTCGAGCATCCGATCGACGCGCGGGCGCGGGATGCGAGTCGGGAAACACCGTCTGGATGAATCCGTCACCACGGCCGAGCGTCTGCGCCATCGCGCGCACCAGCGTGTCGTTCAGCTTGGTACCGCAGCGCGTGCCGCCAACGCCGGGGCATTCGGGTTGAGCGACATGATGGTCAGGACCGCCTTGCCCAGCTCGGCGTTGAGAAGAAACACGGCGCTCGAGCTCGAGACCGCAGCCTCTTGGGCGGCGAGGGATGCGGTATGGTTGCCAGCAGCAGGGCGGCGTATTGGTCCGCATCCGCTTCCTGCTTCGCCGCGTTCGCGTGATCTTTCTCCGACCAGGTTCGAGCACGCCCAGAACCGGTCGGCGTCGCGGCCTGCCGCAGGCCGGGCGGACGCCGCACCGGTCCCTCGAGCGCGGAATCGAGCCCCCCCAGCCATGCAGCGTGCGCCATTTCATGCGCAATCGGGAACGCGGCGGCCCCATCAGAACAATTCGTTGGTGCCGCGGCGCCAGTCCGCCGCCGGAGCTCGCAGCCGCGACCGCCATCGCGGCGTCCGGTCGCCGACCGCAGGTGGCGGCGAGTGCATCGAAGTGGCTGACGCAGCCGCTCGGCGCGCGAAGGTCGAGGCCCACGAGAGGTCGGCGCGGCGGCTTCGCTTGCGCCAGATGAAGTCGGCATCGACGAGGATCAGTGCGCTGCCGTGGTAGCGGCCGGCGGCGTTTCCCGCGCAGACGGCCGAGCGCCGCGCGCGAGCGGCCCACGTTATCAGGTTTAGATTTGCACCGGCTGCTGGTGTCGATCCGGGTAGAACGTTCAGCGCGCCGGGGTCGTGGCTGAGCCGGGTGACATGCGAGCGCGGCCACCGGCGCACCTGCCGCCTGGCGAGAGCGGTGACCACCGCTTCGATCTGGGGCACTGCAGCATCCTGGGTAACGAGTCCCTTCGCTCGCAGCACGTGGCGAACGAAACGTGCGGGGTCTCGGTCAAAGGTCTGGTCCTTGGGCGTGGATCGCCGCCCATCGCCGATCCAGCTTCGCGGCGAGCACAGTGGAAAAAGCATCGATTTGATCCAGGTACCGCGGCATGGCATGGAACGCCACCTCATCGCGATCAGTGCTGCCACGCGACCAGCCGCGTCATCCGGCCCGTATGAAATCCAACCCTGGAAAGCGGTGACGATCACTTTGGCGGTAGAGGATCAGCAGGCGCCCAACTCAACCAGCCAGATTGCCCACAACATACCACTTGCGGTGGCGCGGTGCGTCTCGGCGATGTCGACGCCCACGCTGCCCGTTTGGCCCGGAGCTTGAACATCAACCCGGTGCATAGGCTGCGGCTATCCGCGGCCGCCTGGCTTGTATCGGACAGAGGCGCCGTCCGGGCTGATCTCCGGCGACGGTCGTCGATCGCTCTGCGCCTCTTCTGCCCGCATTGGCGCTCGGAAATACGATGAGCACGCGGCCGCGCCCGACCTGGAGGCGAGTGTCATTCCGCCCCATAGCGGCAGAAGGCCTGCGACGAGCCAGGTCGGGTCGCTGCCAGTTGCGCGTCGGCAGGCGTCCACAGCCAGCCTATTCGGCTTCGCCGACCGGGCAGTGCGCCCGGCTGCTCTCCTCGCACAGCGGCCGATGCGCCGCCGCTCCTTCTGCTCTCGAACCCGACCTGCGCGCGGCTTCCCCATCGCCCTGTCCGCTCAGCCTTCGCTCCAATGCTTCGAGCATCGATGCGCGCTGGTCCGGCGTCAGGTCGCCTCGGGCGCGCAGCACGGCGGGACCCCAGTTCGTCCCAGTCGAGCCGAACGGCATCGGCGGCGATCGCGTCCAGCCGGAGCTTCGCCCCGGTTCAGAAAGCACCAGACCGCGCAGGTCGAGAGCGCGCGCTCGAGCGTGTCGGAGCAACGAGAAAGTCGGTCCGGCCGCCACAGCTCGCGCGAACAGCGCGTCGCCTCGAGCGTAGCGCCATTGAAGCTGACGATGCCCGTGAGATACGCAGCCCCGAAAGTCGGCGCGGGTCGCGAACTCGGTCGCTTCGTTGGTCGTAAGGCTGTGGTACTGCCGCCGTCCGGCCCGAAATAGACGCTCGCCAGCCGGGCAATCGCGGAATTCCGCGTCGTGCCGGAACCGCGTGCCGATGAAGCTCAGGGACGCCGAGGCGGACGTGCGGGAAGCGTGCGCCCTGCGCGAAATCCGCGGTGTCGAAACTCGCCGCTGTCCGGAACGTCGTAGTGATCGAAGCGAGCGGCGCTCGCGAATGTCGCTTCGGCGAAATCGGTGGGGCGCAGGTGCGCGGCGCTCGCGCTCCCGGCAAATGTCTTCGGCACCGGGCTGGCTGAACTGCGTCCTGATGAACGTCGCCTCGCTCCCGAACCGCGTCCCCTGAAATCCAGCCCGACAGATGGTACATTCCAGGCAGGTCCACGCCGCCGATAGTCGAGCCTCGCGAAAGCGTGCGGTGCCGAATTTGACGGCGCGAAAATCCGCGGGTTGGCTCCACTCGCTGCGTTCCAGCCTCGAGGCACAGATCGAGCCCCTTCGACGACGCTGAAGCGGGACCTTCGGAGCACCCGCCAGACGGCCACGGAAGTTAGACGTTTTGGAATACGACGGCTGCACCTTCCGTCGTGGTCCGACGAGGCGTCTCGAGGTCGAGGTCGTCGACGACGCCGGCCCGACGACCAATCCGGGTTCTGCTTCGCCCGGTGAGCACCTCGCCGGCACTGAGCTTGCGCGGCGAGCCGACCTTCGGCTGCTGCCGCGCCTGTCATCGCGGCGCCAATCAGCGCGGTAGCTGCGAAAGCCGGCCGAACATGTGCTGCGGATGGAGTCCAGGTTGGGCGGGCGAACAGAGATCATGCGCCTCGCGGCGGGACCGTGTATGGAGCCGAGGAGTACGCCCTCCGTCATTGCGCCAAGCATCTCGGCGGGACAACGGCGCATCGCGCGCGCTGGCCGCGTGGGCCAGGCCTGCCGCAAGCGTGGGAGGCGGCGCGACGACGAGTCGGGGCTTGCCGCGCAGAGTTGCTGCTGGGTCCGGCGCAGCGCGTCGTCGAGAATGACATCGATCCGCTGGCTGACCGCGCCAGGTCCAGCCCGTCCCCGAAAGCCGGCTCACAGCTCCGCCGCATGTTGAAGCGCAACTCATCGATCGGCATCGGCTGGATCGGGAGTCCCGGGCGATAGGCGCCTTGATATCGCCGTCAGAAATTCCCGGCTGGCGATCATGCGGCAGATCGCGTGCAGACGGAAGATGCGCCAGGACCGGCGGTCAGCGCGGCGGCGGCCCCCGCCAACAGTGACGGCGGCCGCGCTTCCGCGATGCGCGCCGCGTGCTCCACGGCGCTCAATCGTGGTCCGGGTCGACGGTCGGGCATCGCGCGCCGATCCCGTTGCGTATTGGGGTAGATGGCGACTGCCTCCCTTCAGGGTCCACGTCAACTGCAGGACCGGATCACCCGGCCAACGCACCGGCTCCGGGATCCCGAAGTCATGCTGCAAACGGCGGGAGCGCCCCAGATCAGGTCCTCACCCCAGCTCCTGCGCTCGGCGCAGGCTCGCGATCATGGAGACCCGCAGCAGGTAGTCGTAGGTGCGGCACTTGTCGGCCGCGATCTCCGCCAGGCTGCGACCGAATTCGCTGCCGTCCGATCTCGAGGTTGCGCTTGTTCTGGATCGACTGCTTCTCGATGTATCTCGAGCGTCACCAGCCGGCGCTGCTGTGTCGTAGCGCGTCGAGCTCGGCATCGGCTTGCGCGCCCGTGCCAGACGTCGACCAGTGCGCGAGCGTCAGGTTGATCGCGTCGTGGATGCCGCCGTTCATGCCCATGCCGCCGAGCGGATTGTTGATGTGCGCGGCGTCGCCGACGAGGAACGCGCGCCGCGCTGGAACGTCTTCGCCACCCGCTGGTGCACCTTGTAAAGCGTGACGTGGGCGACCTCGTAGCTGTGAGATGCCCGGCACCACCGCGGCCATCAGCGACTGCGCAAAGTTCGGCGCTCAACGCCAGTTCGTCGCTTTCGTCGGCCGCGACCGGAAACATCACGCGCGCAGAGGCCGGGAATCTGCAGGAGAAAGCGCCAGCGGCTCGCGGATCGGCGATGTAGCTCACCGCCGCCAGGTCGGGAACGACGAGCAATACGTAACTGAACGAAGTAATAC